>BNJS01001951.1_pt1 | contig 193995 bp, 202 predicted proteins | sample 8540461 | NCBI WGS metagenome assembly BNJS01 (sample SAMD00202454, study PRJDB9452) | human saliva metagenome | isolation source: human saliva | place: Japan
AAAAATACAAAGCAAAAGCAAAATATTCTCCTTACGGCATGTGTTATGATTTATTTACTGATGACTTTTTGTGCCTGTTGGGCTCTTGAGACTTAAAACAGCATGCATACTAAAACTCAATATATTATGAACACAAAATATCCTATAAATAACTTCCAAATAACGAAAAACAAAAAATTATACAAAATTAAAGCCTCACAGAGGGCAAAAATAGCCTTTGCAGAGTATTCAATACACTAGAAAAGGTTTCTCTTCAAAGCTAGAAATTCTCTTAAATAATTGGATATCCGAACCTTTTTATTTTAGTTACAGGAATAGCAAATCCCAACCTAGTTGATTTTTAAAACATCAAAACCTTTGATTTTGAACACTTAATAAATACCCTGATCACCATCATTTTTCGGCAAATAGCAGCTTTTAAATACAAAAAAGAATATTAACCACAGAAAAGATTTTGTTAGATTATCTCAATTCATTGGGAGAAAAAACTTTTTATCTACCTATTCAAATGTTTTTTTCCCTAATCCAAGTAGAAAAAGACTTTAAAGAATGGCTAAAAAATGAAGTGAAATAAAAAGTGTGGAAATTCCACACTCTTTTACTTCTCATTGTTGATTTATTGTCAACTTGTTGTTGCTGCTTTTTCATTTTTTCATTCATTTAACATAGCTATATTTACACGTCTATTTTTAGCTCCTACCACCACTCCGGTGTTGAGTTATCTTAAGCAAAATTCAGAGTTCTCCATATTACCATTTTGCTTAGTAAACGAGAACTTGCTAAGCCTGCATTTTCAAATAAGCAGTTACAGCTTTTGCTCGTTTTTCAAGCGCCATATTTAAAGCATCTTGCTCCTGTACTATCTGTATGACCTACTATAAGTACATTTAGTATCAGGATATTCTCTTAAATATTTACCAATTTATTAAAGTGTTTTAGCTTCATCGGTAAGTATTGCTTGTTACAGCAAATGTAACACCCTATTTTCATCAGTAACAACGATACCCATCATCCACGTTTTAACTTCAGCTCCTGGTATTTCTTCTTGGATTTGTTTGTATTTATCATTTGATTTCCAATAATAGCCCTGTTTTTCACCACCTACAACGGTACCTAATACAGCGCCAAGTTCGCTATTTCCTCCACTACCTACATTATTTCCTAAGTAAACCTAAAATTCCTCAACACCACCTATAACAGCTGCTCTTTGGGTTTTATTAGGTTATTATATATGCTTCACAGCTTGCAAATAAAAAAGAAGCTGCAATAAAGATACTAAATTTTAACTGTTCATTTCTATTCTAATTATTTGTAAAATTCATAAGTAATTACGAGGTTTACCATCTACACGAACTTGGTTGCTCCCATCTCATTTTCTGTCTCAGAAGATAAGCTAAATGCAAACGAATTCCTGCATTAGTTTGACTGATATTTGTCGTTTGTTGGTTTTCTATTAAAGAATCCACGAGAATAACCAAGTTTTATCAACTTCTTGTGTCATAAAGATGAAAATAGTTTCAGTAGCTTTATTTGTATTGGTTATAGGTAATAACCACGATAGTTATTTCAGTACAAACTTCAACGGCTACCTTTAAAACATTCTTTAGAAGTATCATTTAATAAAGTAATATCATACTTCCCTTTTCGTTATAGAGTGATGGAATTTAGAAGTCCATTCTCATTCAATCACTCGGTACTATAACGACAAACATCTTTAAAATATTTGCTTTTAAACCTCTTTTTAAGATAAATTTTTATTTAAATTTTACGAAAATACTTGTTTTTTAAGTAAAATAATAAATTATAAATAATGATTGATTATTTTATTTTCTTAATAAAAAACATAGTTTTACTTGGAATATATTTGATCATACTGAATTGTATAATATTTTTATGCTTTATTAAACACTTTAAACTATATTTATCTTGTAAATGAACCCAATAAATTTGTAAATTTGGATACAAATCTATAATTGATTTGACAATAGCCAACCCTAAACCTGTTGAAGAACTATCTTGTTCGCCTTTGTAAGCGTTTAAAATTAAATCTTTATCGAAACATTTTTTACCTGTATTTTTACAAAAAATAGTTTTTGCATAATAATTTCAATATTCCCTCCTTTACAATATTGTATTTTTATTGCATTTCTTAACAAATTAGAAGTTAAAATAACCGATAAATTTTTATTCATTTCAAAATAAAAATTATTTTTTATTCTCAAAAGCAGAAATTGAAATTTCTTTTGAATTCTATCAAATCATTAGAATTCATGTCAAATCATCTATAATTTCTCTAAAATTTATTTTTCTCTGTTTGTTTATGACTTGTCTATTTTCCAATACAGGAAAGCATCAGAGATTTAATGGATTTACCATTCTATCAAGCTGATTTTACTAGCGAGTTCAATGAGTTGTTTTCTGTTTAAATTTTCATCTTCAAAAAAGTTCTAACTTGTGGTTATGACAGCTAAAGGGTTTGATAATTCGTGTGAGGCATTTTCTCTCGATATCTTTTTGTTGCTTCAGCCAGCATTTCGTGCACATTTGTTGTATATTTTGCTCCAACTCAGAAAACTCTATCACTTTGTATACCTGCCTATAAATTTTCTTTATTACCTATTTGATATTATAAAATTACTGATAATCAAATTAAAAGGTTTCCAAATTTTTATAAATCAACAAAATATTAATAAGATACATTGTGTGTGACGCAAAACCACATAAAAGAAAGAACTAAAGCAGTTGCTAGAATTCACCTAACAAATCATCTTCTTCCAATGAATTTGAAGCTCGTATTTCCTAAAATATAAAGATTTTTCCGTTTGTCGCGCAAAACCGTTTTCATAGAACTCTATAAAGAGTTCTTCTTCCATCATCCTTAGGGGCATCTAAAACTCATTGAGACGGCTCTGTATGAGGATGTTTTATGTGAGATAAACTCAGATCCTTCTATCCAAGATTCCATTGATATCCAATAATTTGCTGATTATTAGAAATATGTATCAATATCTCATCTTTTCCAGGTCTTTATTAGCATCTATCTACATTATCATAAACCCCGTCTAAAATATAAGCTATAAAAGAATAGCCCAGAAGCCCAAATATGCCATAATAATTAAAAAGCAATTTGATTAAATATCACCCATGTATGATTTTTAGTGAGACCTTCATAATCAATTTTTGACCAACTTCACGCCTGCTCCACCTCCGCCTGAACGACCACCGCCGAAACTTCCTCCACCACTTTCGCTGAGCACAGAGATGACGAGGAACGAACTTTTTAGGAATAACATAGGAGTCCTAAAAGATTTTTCAGTATGAGCAATAAGAGCACGTTTCTCATTTCTCCCACATACCCAGATGATGAATAAGTAAACTGGTAGACCATTGCCTTAGTAGTTTACAAAGACCTCACAAGTTTGCCCAAACTACATTAGAGATAAAGATGCATAATAAGTATTTTTCAAGTTTCCAAAGGCTTAGTAACAATTTGTCACTGCAAAGCCTAGTACCCAAATTTCGATGTTTTCTACTTCGTATTTCTCTTCGCATAATTGCCCATTATTCAAATACTTGGAGCCGTTCTTGCTTACTAGCGAATTTTCCTCTGTTTGCCGTTTCGATTCCAGTCAAATCATCTGGTGGAGACAAACACAGTTTTATCCTGATGTAGCGCGCCATTTTGATTGCTATCAATACTATCGAGCCAATGGTACTGACTATCATTGGTAATATAGTCATGAAGAATTTATCTAAGGCTTTTGTTATTCAGAACGTTCTGTCTTATATAAGAGGCAGGCCACGACATTACTATCCATATACTTTCAGCCTATAAAAGTAAGAACAGATAAAAATAATTAAATAGAGAGATATGTACGCCAATCAAAATTCCTGCACAAAACAGTACAGAGTGTAAAGGATAATAAAAGAATAAAAAGAATGAAAATAAAAATGGAAAACGAACAGCCTTTCCTACTGGATTTATTTCGGCTCCAAAGCTGGTTCTTTATTATTTACACCTTTTAGACTCAGCTACTTGTCAATACGCAAAACCAAGCAAAAGGCACTAAGGCACGATAGATAGGATAAAATCATTGCTTTCTAACAGAAAGACGGACGATGGATTAGGTAAAAGATTTTCAAAGCTCTGCTTTTGCACCTCATCAGAAGTAGCTACTGTATCACGCACGAAAACCTCTAACCCTCCCTTTTGCATCTTCCTCCTCTCAAAATAGGGCTTGCTAAATATTTCTTCTCCTATACCTTTTAAATGACATGTATAAAACACAGCTGAGTATTTAGGCTAGAAATAAACATCCCAAGTGGCGAGAGGCATCAATGGCTTCTGAGATAAAAAGCAATCCATTTAATTTGAAATCTTGTTTCCCTATTCCCCAATAATTGACGATCCCTTAAGCCAGACTGAAAATCATCTCACACCCTACATAATCATTAGCAACAACAGCTGGCGCTGACTTCCATCTTGGTGAAGGCTTCTATGCTCTGTGTTGATATTTTCATCTATGTGCGAATATCTGGATGAAGCTAAATGTCCCATGTACATATCTGACACATAGGAAACAGTTTTGCCTTTTAAGTTTTCGTTCAGGATATCATAAATAGAAGCTACTACTACTGAGCTATTTCTTGGCTCTTCCAGGTACTATGACTAGCTTTCGGCTTTTGAGACTGTACCAGAATCCTTTTCCATTTAGAAATTTCAGAAGGAATCTCTGTAAGCTCTTCTTTCTAAAGGAGTCAATATTACTTTTGAGCAAAAGGCATTATGAGACTATACTCAAAATAAAAATATGTATACATTTCTTCTAACGGATGACAAAATACTAATGCCCATCTCTACTCTACAAATAATAATATAAAGTGAAAATGCTTCTCTTATAAAAGATTATTTCTCAAATGAAATAGAAAATATAAAGAAATTGTTGATTATTATATATAGTATCTACATTATTATAAACAAAGATCACGCAACCTTAAAATCTGGTAGTGTCACCAAGTAAAATTGGATTCACGAGACGCACGGAGGAAAACCTTTCCTATTGGGTAGTAAGCTGCAGATGCAGGAAGCTCGCTCGCGATGGTGCAAATTCCTAGAAAACAGATCAAGACACAACCCTATTTCCTTCCAAGCTCAAATACTGAAACAACTTGCCGATTTAAGCTGCTAAAATGGCTGCACAGCGGGCTCAATAGCCTGCAGTGCTGCTCGTAGAATTCTCTTACAAGGAGTGTTTATGTAAAATACTACTTACAAGGTGGTGTAAAGGGGTGCGCTTACACAAGAGCCAAGCCAGATGCAAATTTAATGCTTGGATGGCTGAAAAGAGCAATCGATGCTAGAAAGCCTAGCTAAAAGGTAAAAGCTAATGCTAAACAAGAAACTCTAAAAGCTAGAAAACGCTTACAGTGAAAAACGTAGCGTTGCTGCTGCTAAATTACGCTGTAGCTCAAGCGCCTGCACAAGAAAATAATGAGACCCAGGAAGCATAAATTGTAAAGGAAGAAAGGACGATTGCTTCTTTACGTTGGAACTATTATCTCAAGAATTTAGCTTTATGGGTGATGTTTTAGTCAAGGGTGGACTCTGATTGGCGAGAATGTACGAACAAATGGGGTCAGTTTTGGCTGAACTAGGTAAAAACTTGGTTCCTACTATTACAGGAAGTGTTCCTTACACAAATCTAGATTAGCTACGAATAAAATTCAGAAAGTAAATGCTGGAGCCGATGCTGATGCCTTGTAGCTTAAACGCAAACTCTATTTACCCTTAAATTTTGCCAAAACTTTCTAGATAAAGTTCTATTTTTCACGAAGTAATTTGGGACTTTCAGATAGAAGATGTTAATTATGGGTTGTTGGAACAATAACAGGTGTTAATGTGCATGACTACTCATCAAACCGCTTTTTGAGATAGAAAGAGATGATAAACAAATACTTATCCCTATGAATGATGAGGTGCGAAAGAAGTAAATGAGAGATTCTGAAAATCATCGGCCACAAACAAGAGGAGTTAATTGATGTATATGGCAAAATTAATATCTTTTCCTTTTTACAAAAATAATTTTAAGCTTGATACAAAATCTCAAATGTACTATCTGTGTACCTCAGACACAACTCTATGACGTAACCTATTACTTGAAAGACTTATGGAGATCTGTCTGAAAGTTTGTACAAATGTGATTCTGAGGTATCCACAAACTTAAAGAACTCATAGACAATGCTCATTTCTGACTATATATCCTTAGCAATGGCGTAAGGCTTGGCGGCTCCTCAAATAGGGCTACCTATTCGGCTTTGATGTGTGATGCACGCAAACACTACAGTGATGTTGACTTAGAAAGATGATGAGCGGGAACTTCTTAAAGAATTTTCAGAAAGTATTCATTAACTTCTTGAGAATTCTAGAAGAGGAGTGGACTCCAATGAGAGGTTGTCCCAAAGTATTCCAGAGTGTGACGGAAGATGTGTGCCCGTCAAGAATGTAACTATTATGAATACCAAGATGAAGATTTCAATACTTACGCAAACCTTTTCAGGATTAGCAGCTCGTATTGTCCAACACAGATACAGTGGCCATATCGAAGGAATACTTTGGTCAGATAGACTCTGCCTAGCTAAAAACAACTCCTAAAAGGAAAACTTCAAATATGTAGCAAAGGAAAATAGATGTTCAGTACCGAATGAGATTTCCAGGCTAGCACGATAATTTTAATTTAATATACTATTACCAAATGAAATTAAATCAAAGTTTAACAATTTCAGGAGAAACCAGGTTTATTCCAGCTTCAATCTCGCACGTTCCAGGATTTTTAGCCTTTCTCTTACCCATGGATGGAAAAGAATAAATGAAATTAGCAGGGCTTCCCGTAGCTACTGTAAGCCTTCTTTCAGTGCAATCCTATACATGAACGACGAAAAACCTCTTGAACGTTTTGAGGCCGCAGAAAAGAAAACTGGAGCAAAAACCTTCTTTCTCTACGAGAAGCTCCTAGCGAAGAACTTGAAGAGTGCTTGCCTCATGGTACCAAATTATGAGTGAGAGACAGAGTTTACATCTAGCGATATCAAAAATCATTCAAGTGGTATAACATTCCCGAGTAGATAAAGGTTTGTGGAAGATGGGAAAATGCAGAAAATGCCAAGCTCCAACAGGAATAAAAATATAAAAGAGTATTCAATTTTATTTGGTGCTTTCGCTCATCGAAAACATTATTTATTCCTTAAAAGATGAGATCTGCAAATTCATACTTATTGAAAACTTGTAAATCATTCACTCCCTCTCCTACTCAATGCTATTTAGCAGGAATTTGTGGTCAAATACCAATAACAACGCCTCTGCTTACTGCTGCTGCACCGTCCAGATTTTGTGATTAGCTAATGCGACTTTTACCTCTGTTGACACAATGCAAATCGTGCTTTTGCTTGTTCAAAAGCATTTTGTCCTGTAGGACCATCTAAAACCAATGAAAACCTCGTGGAGGTATCAGGGCATGAGCTTTTTGCATTACTCGTTTGCTTTTTCGTTTAGCTCATTCCATCCAGGTAATTTTATTATGGAGCCTTCCTGCGGTGTCAATTATCACAATATCTTCAGCATTTTTGGGCTGCTTGCAGATGAAAGTGTATCCATGGCTACTGAAGCAGGGAACTGCACTCCTATCTGCATGTTTTACGATTAGGTGCTCCTCTCAGTCTGCCCATACTTGTAATTGGTCAATGGCTGCTGCTCTAAATGTATCTGCCGCTAAAACAACCTGCATTTATGGAAATTGACTAGACTAAACTCTATTGACATTGTTGTTTACCCTGCTCCCAGCTAACGCCTCGCAACCATTTATTACATAGGGTTTCTTATCACTAGGAATAAGAAAATCTTCTTCTTCTTCTCCTGTTTTAGTGTTTCTGATAATAAGCCTGCTATTTCTTCTCTTGAGATTTTCAGTATTTAGTCCACTTGTTCCTAGATATTTTATCTTTAGAAACTCGTTTCCTCTATCCTTTTTATTATTTTAAGAAGTTGTTTCTACCCCTACATCCCTCCTCACTAGAGCTCCTTCAAGCTCATCTAAAACCTCATCATCAACTTTTGAGTTTTCCAATAATGAGCTCTTCCCTAGTTTCTCAAAGGCACTTGTATGGTGAACTTTTCTAGCCCTGGCTATCCAAAAGTCATGTTTTCTCTGAGGAAGAATATCCTTTTATTCATACCTAAAAGTATACATACCCATAAAGATTTTCCTTCTAAAATACTGTCATATTAGTAGTCCTTTTAGCACGCGATGAGAGAAGAGATTTTTGATATACTTATCCATAAAATATTTAATAAAAATACTTTTCTCATTTTCAATTGATAATGATTGCATTAGCATTTTCCATATAGCTATATCTGGAAGTATTTGTTTTAATACTACTTGAAGATCTTTTGTACCACCTTGTGTATAGTGAATTTTCTTTTAGAGACTTTTTATTATTTTCAATCTCAGCCATCAAAATAGGATTTTTGTCCTGAATTTTGTCTATTCATTAAATTTAAAGACTTTTGATTGGCTTTCATTTATAAGGAGAATTTTCAAAAGCTTGATTGCTCTGATAACGTCTGACGCAATGTCTATTGCAAAAGTCTCCGGAGCTACTGAAACAGCGATCTATGTTGAAATTTTTACCTCCATACAGATTGATTCTGTTATCGCTCTAAGGCTCCTCACTTGTAGATACGCTCCTCTAAATTGAGCCCAGGCCCTCCTGCGTACGTGCAATATTGATAATCAATCCTTTGGATGATTTCTCATTACCGACGAAATACAGACTTTATTACGTTTATTGCCGCAAAAGAAAATTAGTTTAAAAGTATATATAAAGGAGTTCAATCCATTTGAGTATTTCTTCTTGACGTCAAAGAGCCCACACCCGCAGTATTAATTAGGAGCCATCCAATCGTCTATCAATTCCATGATTTATAGCATTTTGCCTTTCGAGATTTTTCATCCTCTTTTCGTCCATTGGTAAAAGTACTGAAAATTCTTTAGGAGCATTATTCCACTTACTTCTTTTCTTGCATGCTTCACATATAACCTTTATGTGCCAGATATTCAGCAGTGGCTTTACCTGTTCCTGGAGCACGCACCTGTAATTAAAATCACTTTAACTTTCATTTTGTATTTTGCCAGATCTTTAGTGTATTATAAAACACCACTTTATACTCAAAAGCAAAGATATAAAATTTTTAATTTATATTTCTATTATATTAAGAGGCTATTTTTGTGAATAAGTTTTAGATAAACTTTAAAATCTTTCAATATGTACCCTTTGCAGTTTTAAAATATTATTATCTTATTTATTCCTCCAAACTGAGTCCTTAATTGATTATAACATTATTTTAACTGATAGGTATAGTATTAACTTAGGAGCTGGAATTGGTGCCAGCAGTGGCATAGAACTTTTCGAGGATGCAGATGGTTTTGTGGGAAAGGGCATAACACGTTATGGATGCTCGCTTCCTGTTGGAAGGATTTGATCCAAAGTTAGTGAGATTTTTATAGCGAACGACGACGACAACTAAAATACGTTTCTCCCAGTTTGGCTCATCAGCTAGTTGGTTTAGAAAGAACAGTATTCATTATCACTCAAAATGTTGACTGACTTTGACGAAAGAGCTGAAGTCAAAACATTATACCTTACACGGAGAATTGCCAGTGAGAGTGTTGATAGTGAGCTCTGTGTTGTAATATGTTTCCTCTGATATTCATTTGGGAGATAAAAGAGCCCTACAGGTGCAACTTCCTCACATGTGTTTGGATTTTGCGAGATGTTCCTTTTAATAAATAAAGCCATTGAAGAGATGGAAAGTACTGATGTGCTGTCTTTATTATAGGTACTTCTTTTGCAAGTCTATCAACTGCAGGGTGATGAGTTGCTTTCTCAAAGAAATATTCTGCTTTTTACATAGACGGCCCAAAGCGTCAAATTAAAAAGTAAAAATAATTTTATTTGTCATTGTGAAGATAAAGCATCTTCAGGAGTTAAAAGCTTCATTGAACAAATGAGATTTATTGATTTATCGATGAAAATTAATTAAAATGAAAATAAGCATACATAATACCTCTTTTTATTAACTTCTTGTCACATCCAGCAAAAGCGGTTTCAGTCGAAACTCGAGAAAAGAATGAGTTATAGAAAATCCTACGTATGTAGAAAATGATGAGATTCTGCTTGCAAACAACAGCAATTATGCAAAGTCAATAATGTGCCTGTTCCTGCTGATACGAAACTAATATTATATTACTTTCTCGCAAGAAATCCAGGGTTGATACCTTATTAAACTCCTGCATATTCTTATTTGAGGTTTCACCTTACCGTCTACGCTGGGAACTACTCCCGTAGACAGGTATGGATTGTTCTAGTGTTTTTGTAAGCTACCTACTTACCAATCTGTGATGTAAGACTAAGTCGTTCTTCTACAGATGCTAGCCTAACCAAAGGAGTAGAAATTCCTTTGAGTAAAAGTTATTCTAGGAGATTTATTATTTTCAAAACTTCAAAGACAATATCAACCACATGGGAATGAGTTGCAGAAGCAGGAGATGGAAGTAAAGTTTATACCTCTTCATCTTCAGGAGTTCAGTACATCAAGTTTATCTCGGGCTTATGGCCCGGATTATGCCATAAAGCTAAAAGGTAAAATTAGTATAAAAATGGAGCTCAAAGAGAATCTCAAACAATTTGCTGCAGGCCATGCGAATTATAGTTTTAGTCGTTTTGGGAACACTGCACGCTGTTGCTAGAATCAATTGTATTTACGTATCGTATCATTGGTTCTTACTCTGATGGGCCGACCTCTATACAGTTTTTCTGGGACGATTGAGAGTGAAAATATTATTTTGTGTGTTGTATTTACGATGACAATTTTCATTTTTCAGCTCCTGAGCGTATTTAGTTTATTTGTGCCGTGCTCATTTCACGAGGGCAAAAAGCCTATCTAGGCTTAATATTGATTTGTTAAAAACAAATTCTTGATGATCTATATGGGAGCAAACTTTTTAACAAAATAGGGCATCAAGAAGAGTGCTCTTTTTGGAGTGGAAGAAATGTTAAATTTATTGATATTTCTAATAAACTCTTTTATATTTCATTTAGTATGATTTTGGCGTGAGGGTTTTCTCTGTACTTTTTATTAGTTTTCTTTTATGAAAGATGGAGATACTAACAACTTTTGCTTTCTACTTTTTCAAACAATAGAAAAACATAAATTCAAAACTTCCATTTTGAAGATAAATAATCTTTATCTCGTTATTTTGTGGGTCTTATACTGAAGTACTATACTTAGCAATTTATACTATTGTATTACTTATTTTTGGTGTCGAAAATGCATTTATTATTACTTTACTTCTGTGCGTTATTAAAGCCTTATTCCTTATATGGGTCCTGTAGTAGGTCTCGTTTTAATGGCATTTATTAACTGGTAGCAACCTACAAAATGACTTTATGGCTGTGGCTTTACCTACAACTATCTATACTTGCTAGGATTTTTGTGTAGGGGCAATTTGCTAGATAATGTCTCAGCCTCTTATTTTTTCAATTCAGTAAAATCATCTGCATATTGATATTTCTTATCATATTAGTGGAACCCTTTTTGGAATGGTAGGAATGGTGGTTGCAATTCCTGCTCATACTTTCATTCTTAAAGTAGTTTTGAAAGAAATTTTTACCCTAATAATAGGTTTGATAGATAACACACAAAAATCTATAACTTCATAGCATAACATATTCTTATATACTACTAAATGTATAAATATAATATGTTTTTATTGTGAATAATTTATTTACAATAAAACATATATACTATTTTGAAATAAAAACATATAAATTAATCAAAACCTTAGAATATTTTGAATTACATTAAAAACAATTCAACTTTAAAATATTTTAAACTGAAAATACATTAAATATATTCAAAATATTTCAAATGAAAACAAGTTGAAATAATTCAAAGTAAAAATATTTTAGATTGACTATAATAAACTAAATTGAACCTTAAAATATGTTTTAAAAATAAAATATATTGAAAATATTTGAGCTATTAAAAATAGAGTTAAACACAGTTTCAAAATGGTAAAATGATTTTAGAATATATGATAATTACCAATTAAAATATATTTATTAATTTAAATGAGATAAGATCTGATATAAGTCAAATTATTATATAAATTATAGTAATTACATTCTTTTTAGTTATTTTTAATTATAAAAATAGATGAATATATCAGCCTAAATATATTTTAAGAGCTTTTTATAATGAATAAAAACTATTTCTTTAATACTAAATTCCTTGTGATTTTAATAATTCTTTCTGCCATTTTACTAATCTAAAAGGCGTTGGCATAGCTATTTCTCGCATCAGATAAAGGAGCCTTTTCAGATCCAACAAATCTATAACAGAAGCTAATCCTTGTGCAGTAATTATTTGAGTATTTAGAAAGTACCTCTTCTGCCAGATTTCACATTTCTTTTTGAGATTCTATTGTCAGAAAGATTTGTTAGTTAGCTGAATTTACGAGCGTTTTCCTAAGCAAATCAGAGCTAAACGATGTATCTTTTTAGAGTAGCTTCAAAGGGCTTTTTCTTGTATTTATTGCTTGACAGATTTTAGCTTTTATGCCAAATCCTGAAAAATGGAATATTTAGACCTACACTAACCGCCGAATAATCAGACCAATAAACTTTATCCCTTTTCCCGTAGATAAGAGGCATTTTAGGTCACATTCCTAAATAACCATAAGTAGCCTGTAAAAGCAAGTGATGGATACAAGGCTGCTCGTTGTACTTTTGTATGATGTAATAAAATCTTTTTGTTTTTCAAGGGCTTGTGGCTCTACTCTGTTATTTACATTTCACTTTTCAAAAAGCTAATTCATGAGATTGGCCTCAAATCCTTCTTTTAGTAGTTGGATAGATTGATTCATATCCATTCCTATCATATATTTGAAAGCATTTTTCAGAGTTATAAGCCTTTTGGCTTGTTGTCTTACTGATTTTTAAATTATTACAGTAACACTAATTCTATCTAAGTCAATAGCTAAACCTGCTTCATTCAGTCCTTTTACTACATTTGGCTGTCTTTTCAGTGAGCAAGGATTACTTTTCTATATTTTTGTAATGTTGTCGAGTTTGATATATTTGATAATATAGTTTTTGCTACTTTTTCAATAATTTCATTTTCTGTAAGTTGCTGATTAAGCATATAAAATTCACGTGTGGTGCGTGCGCTTTTAGCCCCATAATGCAAACTGATTAAAAGTACTTGTGTGAGTTTAGCCTCAGCTGCGAGAGCCCACTTTTTGCCCCATTTGCATTTTCAAAGGCTCATCACTTACAGGCATACCTGGAAGGCAAAAAGTACTAGCATCAATATAAGTAGTTTGTAACTTATAATTATAAACCATACCTCCTGAGTGCTGATATATTCAGTAAGCATTGAAGCTCATACTTCTATGTATTTGGTATTCACTTTTTGACTTCAAGTCTTGCTTTTCTGCATCAGCTTTATGTTCCTAAAGGCATAGTTGTTAGCTTCTTTCAAAATAAGTTCTTTATTTTTGTACAAAAGGAAATAGCTGTAGCACATAATAAAGTTATTGTAATAATTTTTCATAATGTTATACTTTTTGTTTATTTATATTGCTTTTTAATTCTGTAATTATTTCTTTTATTTTTCTCTTTTACTTCTTGATCAGAGAGATTACCAATGGCACCCAAAGCATTTAAGTGTAAATAACTAACCAAAAGAATCCATGAAAAATCCATTTACTTTTACTTTCTTTTATATTTCTCATATTCTTCTTGATCTATATTGATATGTTTTTCCATTGCGTGTTTCTTGTATATATTTCTTGATGTTCTTGGTCATCATAGCAAGGAGGAGCGCACCTCTTCTAACAAATATTTCTGAATAGTTGCTTTCTCTTTTTCATCAGTAGAAAGGTAATATTTCAGAGTATAAGCAGGTTCTACAAACGTCCAAGTATTAAAAATTCTGTTTTGAATGGAATGCTTAAAAAGTATCCTCTAAACAATGTGTTACCAATACTGTATTTTCAGTCAAATAAGCATCAAATAGCAATTCATAAGCTTTTTCTAGATCTGCTTTATTAGTTACTGAAAACTGTAATGCCTTCAAACGAATCTCTTGGTATGGAGAGAGAGGTTCAGATGGTGTGAAATCTTTACAAAATGTATCATTTTATTTTCTTTCTCGTTCTAATACTCTTTCTAATTCTTTCAAGCCTTTTTCATTTAACAATTATTCTGAAAAAGTATTCCAAAATACGTATAGATAGTTTCCCAAAAGGGAACTCTTTCTCAGGAAAAACATCTGTAACTGAGACGAAGGCGCTGTACATAAGTAGTAAAAATCTTATAAAAAGCCACATTGATACTCTTTTCCTAAAAGTCCTTCTTCTAACCTTTTTCCAAAGTTTTATCTACAAAAGTGCATCAGTTTGCGAACTCCTTTCCATTCGTTTTGTGTGTTTTAGGATAGTATTTTTGTAACTCCCAAATAGGACGATCGCTATTGATATTAGAAAGATTTCTAGAACTGGTTGCGAGTATACATTTTTCTATCACTGGAACCTTCTCCTTGTACAAAAGTAGTTCATTTGCAGCTCATTTCTAGGCATAATCCGACAGCTTCTACTAAATCATTCTTTGAGGAAATACTCTTAAAAGTGTCTTTTTAGACATTCCTAATCCGTCAGCTAAATCGTCCATCGTAAAGGTTTTTAAACCCATACTTCATAAAGTCTGCTAAGGCACGTTTTACAATATCTTCTTTCATTGTATAATTTAATTTGGGCACAAAGGTACAATAACTTAATCAAAACAAAAAGTTTCCGTATTTTTATAAATATTTTCAAATAAAAACTACCAATCTGGACGACCTATTAAAGTATCCACTTTTCGTTTATATACATATAACAGTTGTTATCTTTTCCTTGTCCATTTTTTATAATTGGTTGGCGGAATTGGGTTTTTGTTTCTAGTGTATCTAAACATAAATTGTATCTCCTTTTAGCTCGCATACATTCGTTCTTGATAGTCGGCTACTGTTTTTAGAATTGACTCCTAAATGGTTCTAATTCTACCTTATTTGGATTGATGCATTTTATAATATCCCTGCATTCCATTGTGTTGATGGGGCATTATATTGCAAAGATCCTGAAAAGAAATCCAAAAGCTACAACGATCCATTAGCAAAAACGTAAATATACAACATAAGGTTCTCCTTTATGTGTAAAATACATATCTTTATTGATATAAATAGCATTGGTATCAATGTTGTCTTGCACTTTAGCTGGTATGGGTTCCGAGCAAGCCAAAAATGGGGATTATAAGGACGAGGCATGCCGCTCTCTTTTTGTCCTATGTTATAGTAATTTTCCCAGAGCAAGTCATTGGATAATAAGACTCGAGAATTGCCTGCGTATATACAGGCAATTATAATAATTATACTATAAATATATTTTCTCATTTTGATAAATAGGTAACTACTCGTTACCTATCTTATAAAATAAATTAAATTTCAGATTTATTTTTATCACCAAGCATTGTATAGGCATTACAAGCATATAAACTTTCTCCTTCATCAATCCATCGACTGGGTTAAAAATACCTGGTCGATTAGGATTAAGACATTTCTAACATTACCTCATCAGATGATAAATTGTTCATCATTTCAATAAAAACTAGCATTGAGATCCTATTTCCATATCATCTCCTTCATAACTACAAAGAATAGTTTCTGTTGCTTTATTGCTGTATTCTATATCTTCTGCAAAAGATTTGTATTGAATTTCCTACACGATTTTTAAACGTACTTGATAGAGTAGATTTATTTGAGAAAATAGATGCCTTTTTGTTGAGACAAGAGTAATAATCTATTAATAACCAACTTGTTAGGGTTTTCCTTTGGAATAACAACCTCATAATTTGGGTATTTTTCCATCTATGAGCCTACATACATACTCCATATCATCAAAAAGAAAAACTTAGCATTGCTTTCATTATACTCAATAGTTACATCAGTTTCAGAGCCTGCCAATATTCCTTTTAGTAAAGTTCAGAGGTTTTTACGGGCATTACAAACTCTGTTTTATGAGGAGAAACAATATCTTTACGTTCATATTTTACGAGTTTATGTGCATCAGTAGCTGCAAAGTATGCCCATTTTCTGAAAAAGTCAAAAATAGCACCATTCATTATAGGACGCAAATCATCATTACCAGTAGCAAAAATGGTTGTTTGGATGGCCGTAGCTAAAACATCTCCATAATAGATACTTTATTAGGGTCTGGAATATCTACAATATGACGCAAATTCACGGCATCTGATACGCAAATGAATATTCCGCGTTATTTGTGCATGTTGAGCCCGTTTTATTATCATTACTATGAAGTAATAGCTTGTTCTGGTAACATTTTTTAGAAATTATCAACCAAAAATTTATAAGGCACAGCTATGCTTCCTTCTAGAGTCAGACTCTGCTTCAATAACTCCCTTTAATGTTGTTTCTAAATCTAGAAGCTGATACAACAAGTTTATTTTAGATAATTCAAAAAGAAAATTATCTAAAATAGGCATTCATATTAATGAATTAATTACCCTCCTATGGCTTTTGGAGTTTTTAAATAAATACGAACTTGATACTATAAATCTCATTTACTCTATGATTTCGTTACTAAACTATGTGCAAAGATATTTCAAATTTATTAAGAATAAAATCACTAGTTTCATGAAATAAAACGTTTTATAGATGTACAATTACACCTAAAATAAGAAGAACTAACAACGGGAAGAAAAACTTATCAATTGCCCATCTATTTCTTGAGCTTATCTTCTTCTTATCTAGAAGGCTAATGCTACTTTTTTATTTCTTAATTGAAAGTGTGTCATCTAATAAATAATTGACACAATTTTTAAAAATATTTTATTATCATAAAAAGTATTTGTCCATTTATCATACCCCAATTCCAGGGTTCATTTTGGATAATATCATTACGGATAATATCTCCATCAGAAATAAAAATCATTTTGTAAAATTTACTTTTCATCCTGATTTTTAGAAAGTTCTATTGGTTTTATTCTATTTTTTAATACATCGATGTAAAAACTCCTTCTAACAAGACAGCTACAGGTATTTGTCCTTTTTGAGTTCTCCTTCATTTTCATCTATTTTATTAGAAATATCCAAATAGATTTCACGTGGAGTACTCAATATTGATAGGTGAAGAAGTAAGCAAAATACTCTTTTTCACAGAATTAGAGCGTGTCTATACTATAGCAAATTGTAACCCGAATTCCATCTGTTTTATTAATCAAATGATTGTTTGAAGATAAAATCAAAAGTTGTATATCCAAGGTAAATATAAATACTGTGTCTGGCTTCCACTTCCGTTAGCAACTACAATATTTGTACAATACTGGTCATTAAGCAAATCTAAAGTTATACGAACACCATATTTAAAAAGCATATCACCCAGAATTCAAATCAAAGCGCATAGCCATAGCTGTTCGTTCTGATTATAAATATCCAGCATATTATATTTACCTGATCCAACAACCACAAAACTCCCTCCATTCATTATATATGGTCAAGAGACTTGTTTTTGTTCATCAGTAAAATTTTTAGTGAGGCTTTAGGTATTACTAACAAATGAAAATCAGATAATTGAGATAAGGTTTTATTTGGATTAATAGCAACAGAGTCCAAAGAAAAAGATGCAATATTGTAATATTGATTTTCAAGAGATAAAAATCATACATTTCAATATCTAGAAAGTCCCATTACTTCTAAGAAAAGCAATGTTTTTCTGTTTTTCAATATTATTTTATAAATTCCATCTGTAATTGAGTTTCTAAATTCTGAGACAGAATACTGTATTTTTCTTGGTCAGAAGCTCCTAATTTATTTCTTAGCAAAGGTACTTGCTCTATTTTTCTCCTCGACTAATTGTTGCCCAAGGGAAAATATATTCATATGATGTTTTTCCTTCTTTAGAAACTAGCTATTTGCAGGAATAAAACCGTTATAACGAAGTTCTTGTATTTCTTTTTCTGGAGTTTTTCTGCATCTTCCAGAGGGTTTATAAATTGAAATGAATATTTTATGCACGATATTCTTCTAAAAGTTGTAAAGTTTCACTCTGCAAACGTTTATACTCCAGGGTATATTATCTTTCATTAATACCTGAATAAATATCGGGTTATCAACATCTTGTATAATATCTATTGTCGTTTGAGAAAGGGTATAACGCTTATCCTTAGTTAAATCAAAACGGTGTAAAAGTACCTACTAAATACAAAAACACTCAATAGTAAAACTATTGTAACTATCAGAAAATAAGAAGATTGCTTATTTATCATGTTTTTCTGTTTTTAAAGAAATTACAGTAATACAAAGAAAAATATTGTTACACAAAGAAAATAAATTACATTTCTAGTATCTATTACTCCTCGACTAATATCTTCAAAATGAGCTTTAAATCCAAATGTAAATCATTTGTATTATTTACAAAAATAGAAATAATTTCAATCTAAACCAAAAATAATAAAAAGTTGAGAAAAGTAGCTATTACAAAAAGCTATTATTTGATTTTGACTAATTGAAGATGCCCAAACTCCAACAGAAATAAAAGCAGATGCTAATAAAAACAAAGCGATATATGAACCTATGGTACTGGCAATATCAAAATTACCTACTGGAGTTCCCAATTGCCAAACCATATAAACATAAAATAATAGAAATAAAGATTACAAAAACAAAATGACAATGCAGCCAGAAATTTAGCAAAAAGCTATTTGCCACTGAGAAAATAGGACGAGTAAATACAATTGTAACATTCCAGAACGTTTCTCTTCGAAATAGTGCGCATTGTTATAGCTGGAATAAGAAAAACAAATATCCAAGCTGAAAGTATGGTTGCAAATCAGCAAAACCAGTTTCAAAAATATTATATTTACCTTGTAAAACCCATAAAAATAAATTATTACAAAGCATAAAAATACCTATTACAATATAGCCAACAGATGAAGTAAAAATAACGAATTTCTTTTTAAATAAAGCTAACATTTAATGAAAAATTTGTTTAACTATAAATAAACATAGAACGAAAAATAACCTCTACACAAAAATGTAGAGGTCAAAAATCAAACAATTATAAAATTTTAAATCTTAGGTATTACAAAGCTCCTGTCCTATTTGTATAAGATCCGGATTTTTAATTTTATCTGTGTTTGCTTTAAATATTTCTTGGTATTTATTGGCATCACCATAATATGATATTTTTGCTCAAAGTCTCTCCTTCTCTACTTTTGTGTATATGATATATTTTTCCTCGAAACTTTTATATCAGCTTTTATATCTGATTAGGTTTGCTTGCGATTTCTTTTTAGCTATCCCAGAAAATATTTTTCTCATATGGAGTATAAAGTTCTCCTGTTATTTGTAAATACCCATCTTTTTCATCAGAAGAAGGTTTCTCATTCCTAATTCTCTTGCAAAAGAGTAGTTGTTCATACTTTGCTTTTAAACTCATCTTTATTAAATTTAATTTGTCAAATGTACAATATTTTTAAATAACAAATAAAATATATGTTAAATTTAATATCCTTTTTCGTCTAAGAATTGTTGTAAGCTAATAATATCAGGAATAAAACTTTACGAGCTTTGCTTCCTTCAAATGGTCCCGCGACTCCTGCCGCTTCCATTTGGTCAATTAAACGTCCTGCACGGTTGTATAACCCCAATTTTAGTTTTCTTTTGTAATAAAGAAGCAGAACCTTGTTGTGCATTAATAATAATTTCAGCTGCCTCTCGGAAAAAGTGGGTCACGGTCAGACATATCTATTTCAAGGGCTTCACTACCTCCTTCGCCTATATATTCTGGCAATAAGAAAGCATCTGGATATGCCTTTTTGAGAACCTATAAAATCTACAATTCTTTTTCTACTTCGGTGTATCTACGAAAGCACACTGAATACGAATAAGGTCATTACCTTGTGTATAAAGCATATCTCCTCGCCCTATGAGCTGATCTGCACCTGAACCATCAGAATTGTTTTTCTGAATCTATTTTTGATGTTACACGAAAAAGCCACGAGCGGGGAAGTTAGCCTGATAATACCTGTAATAACATTTACAGACGGACGCTGAGTAGCAATAATCAAATGTATTCCAATGGCACGAGCCAATTGAGCTAAAACGGGCAATAGGCAACTCACTTCTTTGCCTGCTGTCATTATCAAGTCTGCAAACTCATCAACAACTAATACGATATAAGGCAAAAACTCGATGCCCTTCATTAGGATTAAGTTGTCTCGCTTTAAACTTGGCATTTATATTCTTTAATGTTACGAACCATTGCATTTTTAGCAATTCATAACGATTATCCATTTCAATACAAAGGGAATTTAATGTAGTGATTACTTTTTGTATTATCTGTTATGATAGCTTCTTCACTATCAGGAAGTTTTGCTAAATAGTGTCGTTCAATTTATTATAAAGTATAAGTTCTACTTTTTAGGATCGACAAGTACAAATTTTACTTCTGCTGGGTGTGTGTATAAAAGAGAAGTCAAAACAGCGTTTTAACCCTACAGATTTTCCTTGTCCTGTTGCTCCTGCCATCAAAAGATGGGGCATTTTGTTAAATCTGCAACAAAGTTTCATTACTAATTGTTTTTCCAAATGCAACAGGAAGTTCCATTTCTGCTTTTTGAAAATTGACAGAACTAATCACAGAGCGCATTGATACCATTGATGGTTTTTATTAGGTACTTCTATCCCTGATGGTTCCTTTTCCCTGGTATTGGAGCAATAATACGAATTCCTAAAGCTGAAAGTGCAAGGCTATATCCTCTTCTAAGTTTTTTTATTCGAGAAATTTTTATTCCTGCTGCAGGTACTATTTCATATAATGTTACCGTTGGACCAATAATGGCAGATATTTTTCTGTATTTCAATTTTAAAAATCACGAAGAGTTTGAATAATTGTATTTTTATTTTCTTCAAGCTCCTCATCATCTCTTATAACTCCTGTATCTTTTATATTCTTTGAGCAAATCAAAGGAGGAAACTGAAAAAGATTTGAGTTCCAAAGTTGGATCATACTCTCCAAAAATTCTCTACCAATTGTTTAGCAAGTTCTTCTGGTTCAATAGTTTGCTCTTGTTTTATTTCTACTTTAAAATCTTTATCTTCCACCTCTACAATAGGTTCTTCTACATCTAAATGCAATGGTGGAATATCTCTTTTATGTGTATAAATATCTAAATCATTTACTTTTTATCTATGATATTTATATCTTCTCTTCTTCCTCAAAATTATCTTTTTCTATTGTTGCTGTTGTTGTGTCTAGCGAGGTTTCAGGTTTATCTTTTTATCAAAAATATGTGCTGATTTATTAACAAATTGATTTCCAAGTAATAAGGCTTGTTTTTATATCCTGAGGCGTTATATTGAATTTTCTTATCAACAAACACAAAGAGTTGTTAATAAAAGAAAACCTAATCCTAATTTTCCTATATAATCTCTTTAAAAAGAATTTATTTCATACCCTACTCTACCACTTAAAATTGTAGCTTCTGAACTAAAAAGCCTAATGAAATAGAAATAAACAACATCCATAAAACACTCCAAAACCATTTTTGTATCACCCTGATATTCAGGAGATAAAAGCAACTTTACTCCTAATAGACCTAATAAACAAACTGGTATAAATGAAGCTATACCAAAGCCTTTATATATGAATAAATTACCAAAAATAAGCTCCTATTTTATTTAATATATTTTTAGGTTGTACATTTCGATCTCGCAAATTCTGACAATACACTTTGGTCTGCTTGCCAACTAAACATAAACGAAATAAATGCAATTCCTAATAATAGCAATAACAACAAACAAAAGCCCTGTTATTTACTTTTCGTTGTTGTTGTTTATCTATTTTATTTTTGAAGTTTCTTTGAGTTTTTACTCTTTGCCATTATTATATAGCTGATTTTTAAATATTTATAAAACAAAAACATCATATTGCTTAATTAAACAATATGATGCTTAAAAAGCAATATTAAGATAAAACATCTAAAAACTGCCTGATAATTAGGCTCATTAGTAGTTTCTGCTACTTGTTCGGTATAAATTACTTTATGATTTTCATCTAAAACAATAATACATCTTGAAAAGCAATCCTCGAAGTGGAGAGTCTAACAATTCAACAGGATAATTAGCTGAGAAATCTCCTCTAAAATCTGATAGCGTTTCTACATTTTTCTATACCCTCTGCTCCACAAAAACGTTTATTTGCAAAAAGGTAAATCTTTTTGATATACAAAGTACTTTTTGTATTTTTAAGTTTAGCAGCCTCTTGGTTAAACTTTCTAATAGAAGCAGCGCATACACCTGTATCTACACTAGGAAATATACTAAGAACCAATCTTTTACCTCTATAATCTGATAAAAAGATTTCTCAGTTAAATCTGTAGCTACAAGGTAAAAATCTGTAGCTATTTTCACCCACTTTTGCAACTCTCCTTTGGTTGTAGCAGGCTCATCGTGAAATGTTATTTTAGCCATTTTTATGAATTAAAAATTTAATCGCCAAAAATTAGCCTATATTTTTGATATACAAATAAACTTATCAACAAAATTTTTATTCTATTGATTATTAAAAAGAAAATTATTCTCTATTTTTCAATAATTTATACCCTATATAAATAAGAGGTAAAGCCATTGCTCCTAAATAAAAAGTATGCTGAATAACTCAAAAGAGGGTTATAAAGAAGAACTACAATTAATCCAAAAAGCTCCTCCTCTAAGTGTGCTGAATGTCCCAAATTATCACCTCGTTGAGGATTTAACATCATATAAGCCGAATATCCAAAAGTAAATCGTTCCAAAATCCACCCTGGCATAAAATTTACTCGAATAGAATCTGGAAAAAGTGCAATAGCAGCAAAAACAATACCTGAAACAGCACCAGAAGCCCCCAATTGCAGAATAATAAAAGATTGATTTCTGTAAATATAAAGACTAAAAACACTTCCTAAAAAGCATTGACCCGAAATAAATCACCAAAAAGAAACTTCCATTGTTTGAACAATAATTCCTTGAAAAATACAAAGAAAGCATATTGAAAATAAGATGAGACCAGTCTGCATGTAAAAACCTCGATGAAATAAGCCGAATATAATCACCTCTTTTTACTTCTCTAACATTAAATTTATATCGATTAAAAGGGATAATTATTAAATCCTTGATAACTTATAACAATATGTTGCAACAAGAATAATAACAAAAATAACACTCATAAATATATTTAATTAAAAATTAATATTCAATACTTTATACTCTTTTTAGATTTTTAATTCATTTTGAAAAATTATATCCATAACAAAATAGTTAATATTACAATAAACATTATAACCAATGGCATAGAAAATTTAAGCCACTGCTGATAATTGATATTAACCATTGTTAAAGAAGGTAAAAATAAGACCTGTTGGAGTAAGAAAGCCCATTATTCCCATTCCGAAAAGATACGCATTAACAACACTATGACCCTCTACCCCTACAACAGAAGCTAATGAACCTATAATAGGCATAGTAAGAACTGCCATACCAGATGAAGAGGATATAAATAAACTAATATAGAAAAACAACCATTAAAACAGGTAAAAACAACATTGGCGACATTCCTTGCACAAGGTCTGTAGCGTAATGTAAAATTGTTCCTGATATTTGCCCATCATTAAGAATAAAAGATACACCTCGCGCTATTCCTATAATAAAGGCTACACCTAACAAATCTTTTTGCTCCTAGTATGAAATTCTGAACAGATTTTTTTCTTCCCTGCACGTTGTAAGACAGCAATAACTATAGACGCTACCAAAAACAAGGCAGTCATTTCCTGGAACCACCATTCCCATTGAGATACTCCAATAACCATAACGACAAAAAGAAAGTCCAAAAATTAATAATTGTATTTTTGTAGAAAAATTTCAATTTTTGTTGTTTTTCAGGAGCATTAGAGACATAAATTTCAGGAATAGCAACCCCCATAAACAATAGATTTTTCAGGATATTTTTTTCACTTTTTCAGCATAACGAATAATGTAAATTATACTAATTACCAAACAAATAACCAATGCTATAATTTCTTATAGAAAATCCTGAAGTCCAATCTACGCCAGCTGCATCTGAAGCTATAATCACAGCAAAAGGATTGGTTGTAGAAGCTAGAGAACCAACGTTTGAACCGATATAAATCACAGCAAAGGGCACCATCAAATCATAACCTGCGGCTAAAAATAGGTACAATTATTGGATAAAAAGCAAATGTTTCTTCGGCTAAACCAAATGAAGTTCCTCCCAAAGACAATAAAAACATAATACAATGATTAGAATTCCTTCTCGTCCTCTTAATCGATGAGCTAAATAACTAACCCCTTCATTCAAAGCGCCAGAGCTATTGAAAAACGCCAATAAAAACCGCCCTAACACCAATACAAATAATATAACTTCTATACTATCATAAATTCCTTTTATTGGAGCAAAAAGAATAGCCGAAATACCTTGCGGATGTGGTTTATCTTGTCTCATAAGTATTAGGAATTGAAATTGGTTTTTAATTTTTCAGAAGTAAATTTTTCCAACTGAATAGAAATAGCTCGTTTATCCAATTCTTGTTGGGTAGCAGGCACAGAGTAAAGTGTGTCTTTTGTTTGAATAATAAATTCATTTTGAGCTTTTGCTATATGAAAGCGTACTATATAGTACCTGATGGTAACAAATAAGTTAGTATTGCTGCAAAAATAATTACTAATAACAATACAGTATAAGGTGTAGGAAATTTCTAAGTTTTTCATTGTTTTATAATTTCTTCAATAAAATTTAATACAAAATCACTATTTTTTTAGTTCGTAACTGAGACTTATAGGGTAATTGTTCCTGGTATTTGCAATTTCATTGCGATTTTGTAGATTTATTCTCTTCATTGATTCCCGTAGTAAGTCTTTTTGAGTAATGAATCGTCATTTTCTTTTATTTTTACGATGGTTTTGAAATAATTGGTAGCCTACATATTTTTGAAATTAGGGTGTCATTTCTATAAAACAATCCCAATAACTGAGCGATACGGCTCTCTACGCTTTTGATAAAGAGGATTTGCACGAAAAGAAATCCCTTTAATTTATCACGAGTGTTATTAGGAAGTTTGCAGTGAAGCACTTCTAATATTTCTATCACATAATCTCCAAAGAGTTTAGCTATAAAAAGGCAAAGCAAAAATTTTCTTTTCACCTCCAATACTTTTTCTTAAGTAATATTCTCTTAAATGACCGTTACAATGACACAAATACAAACAGTTAAGCATTTGCTCCTGAACTAAAGTCAGACTTTTGGGTATTGAATTCTCCAAAATAGACTCTTTGAGGTAACTCCAAAAATTCCCCTTTGAGGCAAACCGCTTCCGCTCCTATAGTTTTGAAGTCCTTAGGGGCATTTTTGCTGTAGAAAATCTGCTATTTTAGTAGCATCTTTCTGCAGGTAAGAGGAAAGGATTTTTCTATCATTATCTTTCTTTTGTTTGTAAGGGTAGTATGTCACCCAATAACTGCAAAAAAGAGTAATCCATTGAGGGAGCTATTTTTATTACTGCCATTCCAGCCCTGTTCTGTACCCCCAGTCAATAAGTTTTGGGGATATATTTAGGTTCATTGAGGGTTGATGTTATCTTCGGTTTGTGTAATTTTATTAAGCAATTTGATATTTCCATTCAGAGGTTGCCCTATAAGCTCATCTTCAATTGTAATAAAATCAATGCACAAAGGTGTATTCTTCTCACCATTTTAAGAAAATACGCACCGAAAGTAGTGAGGTATTATCTCCTTAGTGTTATAAACCGTGTTATCCGATACACAAATATTCTTTATTGTTATGAACTAACTTCCAAAGTTTTTGTTTCATAGTGAGTAGTTTATAGAAATGGTTTTTACAATATGATCCAATAGTCATGCAAAAATACTTTCCTATCAAAATTATTGTTTTAGAATAGTGCTACCAACGGTATTGCACCAGTATTGTTCCTCAATAGCTGTTTGCATAGCTTTGAGTTGTGTTATCACAGTTTCAGCAGAGAGTCCTACAAGCGCCTTTTTGGATATCCTCAGGCATAAACGAAAATGCCTCAATACCACAACACTCCCTCAACACATACTACCTCCAACTTATCAAAAAGGTATTTAGCGGCGCAATATAAGGGTCGAGATCTAACGGCTTTCCATTGTAATCTACTGGGAGCTCTTCAATAAATAGGTTATTGCCAATAAGGATGGGCATAGATTTATTGCTCTTTAAAATTTCTGTTTATACATATCTTCAGAATGTATCATAGTTAGTTTTACATTATTAGTAAGCTGTAAGAGCTCACTTTTAGTTTATCAGAAACACACTTTGAAATTATGATTGACTAATAAGCGCCTTTTTCCTTTTTAAAAAGGGTATCTGATAATATTTTTCTTAGTTAAAAATTTATAGAGTATTGTTATTAAGAGTTTTACTTTTTCGTATTAGGAGAAGTAGAACTTTTAAACTCTTCAGACGTAGAGATATTTTTCTCACTTCTTCTATATATTCATTGTAAATATATATGTTTTTATCAGTTTTATAAATAAAATACTTACAAGAATCGCCTTCTTTTAAAATTTGTGTTCCATCTTTTAATATAATATTAAAAAGTTAACTTATTCTTTTTTTATTATCCTAGCGTCTATTTCTCCTAATCGATAAGATGTGTGTTAGTCCACTTAATATTAAAACCAAAGTTATATATCTTCTTTCCGAAACTTCCATATATATATGATATATTAATATTGGACTTAACTTCCAAAAGATAATTCCTTTCTTTCATAAGAGAGATAATATTAAAGACAAGAAACAAGTTAAAATACAATCTCTAATAAACCAATCCATTTCTTCTTTTTATATCTCTAAAAGATTTTTATTTTCTTTTTGTCAGTATAAATAGAATTATAACAATTGAAAGGTAATAAATATACATATTTATAGCAAAAATGTAAAAGAGCCTTTTTCATAGAGAATGGTAATAATATCTTGTATATTAAAATCTAATTCATAAGAAATTCCAAATTGTCCAAGCAAAGATGATATATATAAGATACCTATGAAATATAGTAATATGTGAAAATAATACTTACAGCTTTCCAATCAAATCTGTTGTTCATTTTTATATCTCTTTATTTAACTAATGTTTAAGTTTTCCCAATATATATTTTTCCATATATTTTATAACAATTTCTTTTAATTCGTCCATACACATAATGTTAGAAATATTTATATACTTTCTTTCTCTATCTGTATATACCCATCACTTCACGGGTATATATAATACTTTCATCGTATATATGCCGTAAGCCTGCGGGTATATACCTGTAAACTCACGCATATATAGGTGTGCTAAGAGAGGTTATTTCTTGTATTTTTCGTACTTAACAGTTTTGAGCATATCGCGGAGGTCTGCACCTGGGCGGAACTGAATTTTGTTACCCTTGATGTGCAAGCGGTGAATTTCTCGGCAGAAGGAGCACCCTCGCTGGTAAGGGTAATTTGGAAGTTACCAAAGTCGCCCAACTTTACGATTTCGCCCTCTGATAGGTGCCTAACAAGCACTTTGGTAAGGTCGTTAAGCACAGCCAATACATCGGTATCCGATACAGTGGTGCTATTTTTGAGCAATTTCTTTGGCAAGAGCCTTTAAAGAGATTTCTCCATCAGCTTTGGCACTGGCATAAAACTTGGGAGCCGCTGTTTTATCTAACAGATTCTTACGCTCTACTACATTGTGTATTTACAGGCATAAAATATAAGTTTAAATGGTTAGTTATTATTTTCCTTTTTGAGTATATTTTCTTTAATATAATCAGCTACTTTATCTATTTCAGGGAATAAAAAGTGCTTTCATTTACTCCTAACTTTCTTAATTCCTTTTTAATATTTTTCCCTTATCTGAGCTTTTTAATTATTAATCTTTTTGATTTCTTGCCTTTTACTAAATAAATTTTTAAATAAATTCACAGCTTTTTTTGATAATTATTGGTTTATTGGCAGATTCAAGCCATAAAGATTACTTTCTTTCTCGTTCTAAAAAGATATTTAGCGATTTCCTCTTTGAGTTGGCTATTTTTTATCAGAGTTGTAGAAAAAGCTAAATACATATCTTTCCTTTAATAGATATAACATCTACATCAAAATTTACATCAATATACCCCAGTCCGCTTTTAGGAGTTTTTCAATTCAATGTATTTTTCCCGATAAGTAGTCTTCTAATTTGTTAGTTGTTAGGTCAAATTTCAAAATCGCCTTGATTACGAGCTACTACATAAATTACTCCATCATCATCAATAGCTAAATCGTTTATGGTTTCAGGGTAGTTTTTGAGTAAAGTAGTAACTTTAAAAGATCGTGCCTTCTGGTTCTATTTTTACGAATGCTATTTTTTCCATCAATAACATATATATCTTTTTCCAAATACAGCCATTTGGAAAATACCTCGAAAGCTTTGCGTTTATGCCAGTCCCATCAGAAATTTTCATCTCTTCCTGACCCCATTACATCAACAATAGTTCCTAAATTATGAAAATATCTTTTGATTGTTTTTGTGTAAAAATCAAAAACATAAATTCATTGCTATTGTAACTGAGTTAGCGCAAGGATACCTTCACGTCCTCCAAAAATATGAGGGGATTGTATTTTACTTCAATTTCTGTAGTTTGTTGGAGTGCTTGGGTGTATATTTAAAAATCTTATGAGGACCTAAAACGACCTTTTGTATAATAAACATCTCCACTGTCGGAGAAAGCAACGCTTGAACCATCATCGTTAATATTAAAGATTATCAGATTTTTGTAACTGTTACAGAAGAAGTATTTCCTTTTTGAATCTATTTTTCCAATAAAGGGGTCTTGCCTTATGAAATAAAGGTCTTCATTATGCAGTGCTATATTCTTTACCCAACCCTTTTGCTTCTTCTATATATGTAACTTTTAATTTACCTTTGTAAGGTCTTCTAAGTAACTATCTTCTTTCTTTTGGCAAGAAAAATGTTCCAATCAATAAAAATAATAATCCTAATTTTTTCATTTGTATATTGTATATATTAAAAATGTTATTTGCCTAAAGTACATAAAAAATGCCTACAGTATTGTGTTTTCTAATCATTCAGTTTGAGCACCGCCATAAATGCACTCTGTGGTATCTCTACGTTACCGACTTGGCGCATACGCTTCTTACCAGCTTTCTGTTTCTCTAAGAGCTTACGTTTACGCGAGATATCCCTCCGTAACACTTAGCCGTAACGTCCTTACGCAAGGCTTTAATGGTCTCGCGTGAGATGATTTTAGCCCCAATAGCCGCCTGTATTGGGATGTCGAACTGCTGGCGCGGTATGAGCTCACGCAACTTCTCGCACATCTTTTTGCCTATATTATAAGCATTATCAGCGTGTATAAGAGCCGAAAGAGCATCTACCGACTGCGAGTTGATAAGAATATCGACTCATGTTAGAAGCGCGCATCCCGATAGGGGAGTAGTCGAACGAAGCATAGCCCTTGCTCACCGTCTTTGAGGCGGTCGTGAAGTCGAAGATGATTTCAGCAAGTGGCATATCAAAGTTTAGCTCACACGCTCAGGGGTGAGTAGTGCTGATTGGTTATCTGTCCGCGTCCTATACAGCGACATTACTTGCCCTACGAAGTCCGATTTGGTGATGATACTCGCCTTGATATAAGGCTCTTCCACACGGTCTAATTTTTTGAAGGGTCTGGCAGGATCAGATGGGTTATTAACGATAATCGGTTTTTCAGGTTCTTTCTTGGTAAAGGCGTGGTAACTAACGTTAGGCACTGGTAATAACGGTCATACCAAACTCGCGCTCAAGCGCTCTTGCACAATCTCTAAGTGTAGCATGCAAGAAACCGCAACGGAGACCAAAAGCCTAAAGCAGCTGAACTCTCTGGGGTAAAACACCAGTGAGCATCGTTTAGCTAGTAGTTTCTCCATTGAGGCGCGTAGTCTTCGTAATCTTCAGTATCTACCGGATAGATGCCCGCAAATACCATCGACTTTTACGTTCTCAAAGCCATCGATAGCCTCCTTGCAGCCATCGACTGCCGAGGGTAATAGTATCGCCCACTTTCACCCTCGCGCGCATCTTTGATACCGGTGATAAGGTAGCCCACATCGCCGGCGCTAATCACTTGCTTTAGGCACTTGGTTGAGCTTGAGGGTACCTACCCTCGTCGGCATCGTGGGTCTTGCCATTAGACATAAACTTGATTTTCTGCCCTTTGCGTATCTCGCCATTCATCACGCGAAGTAAGTTTCAACCCCGCGAAAAGAGTTGTACACCGGAGTCAGAGATAAGCGCTTGTGCGGTGCTTTAGGGTCGCCCTTAGAGCAGGATACGCTCGATAATCGCCTCTAAAATAGCCTCAACGCCCAAGCCGGTCTTACCACTGGCAGGGATAATATCCTCAGGCGAGCAAACCCAGTGAGGTCTACTATATCGTCTTTCACCTCTTCGGGTTAGCGCTGGGTAGGTCTATTTTTGTTGAGTATGGGTATGATTTCAGGTCGTCTTTCGAGTGCCAAATAGAGGTTAGAAATCGTCTGAGCCCTGAATGCTTTGTGCTGCATCTACTATCAGTAGTGCCCCCTCGCAAGCTGCTATAGAGCGCGATACTTCGTAAGAGAAATCCACGTGACCGGGGTATCGATAAGGTTGAGGATATAAGTTTCGCCTTATACACGTACTCCATTTGTATAGCGTGGCTTTTTGATAGTGATGCCGCGCTCGCGCTCCAAGTCCATATTGTCGAGCAACTGGTCTTGTTTTTCGCGTTCAGTTACGGTTTGGAGTAAAGTCGAGTAGGCGGTCAGCAAGGGTACTCTTGCCGTGGTCAATATGTGCAATAATGCAGAAATTACGGATATTTTTCATTCGTTTAATATTCAGTATAATAATGTTTACAGAGCAAAGATACGAAAAAGTAAAGATACTAAAATAAAAATATTTTTAATTTTATAAAAATAGCTTTTTCAGATTTTTAATTATTACTCTAAATATAAAAATTACATTTCAGAATAATCAATGCTTTTGATTTTTCAAGTTTTATTTATATTTTTTGTTGAATTATTTTATGCAAAAAGAGATTTTTGCTGATTGAGTTGGCTCTATAACATCTAATTAGGGCTTTTAGACTTTTTAAGACAAAAATAACTTTTGAAAAAGAATTTATAGAAATTTACAACAAGGGAAATCAGAAAGAGAAGAGCAACAAAAATAGAAAAACGACATAGGATAGATAAATGGGTTGAAGAGGAACAACATGTGAGAAGCCCCTAAATTTTTCAAAATATGAGAAAAATAATTTTTAATTATTATGGTAATGTTTTTATTTTCCTGTCAGGAAGATGGAATTTATACATTCCAAAGTTATTAAAGCCTTTTTAATAAAAATCCTCCAAGTAGTGATTCTTTATTAAAAAGAAATAAGTCTTTTTCCTAATAGAAAGTTATAAAAATGGGGAGGGAGGAAGCTATAAAATGTTTTTATAGATATACTGGTAATACGAAAGATTTTATAAAAAGTGAAAGACCCGGTGGGTATTTTTAGAGAATATTTAGACTACTATCCACAAGATGGAATTAGCAGTATTTTTAGTTTCAAAAGTCAAAACAGATACCACAAAATTGAGTTGAAAGTTAATTTTTATGGGAATGATGGTAGTGAATATGGCTTAAACCTTAAAATAGATACACTTATTTATCATTGTAAATAAATATGAAGTAACCCTATGGGATCACTTTAGTTTAAATTTAACTGATATGGAAAAAGATTTTTAACATAATACCAAGCATAGGAAAAACTTTTATATGTTGGTTTATATTACAACATCTTAGAGGATATAAGCCCTTTATAACTAAAATAACCTTTGAAAAAGAATTTAAAAATAGTTTGTAATGGGAGAAATTTATAATATTATTACTGCTTTTTAATGGTATTTTCTTCTTGTAAAGGATAGAATTTTATAAAGTCTAATGTAATGAACTTAATTTTAGTAAAAATTCTCCAAAAAGACGAGTTGAAACTAAAAATTAGAGATTAAAAAGTATCTTGAAAATAATTTTCCAAAAGATGAAGTGATATATATTTATATGTATAGTTATGAGACTTCATATTTTATTAATAATAACCAAGATGATGAAGGCCCCTACAGGTTTTCTATTTTTATATAACTATAGAAAGAGTGTGGTATAGGTCAGTTTTTTGTAGAAGGGAATGTCCTAATCAATGGGGAGAATTACGATATTATGATAAATATGATAATTTCTATAGAACCAGATACGATTATAGGAAAATGTAAATAAATAAACTCAGTTCGTATTTCCTTTGATAAAATTTCTCATTTTTATCTAATTGATATTAATATAAACACATCAGCCTCTGTAAATATTATGATTTAATACTAATACAGAGGCTGAATTTTTGCAATTATACTTCACTTTTATCTCTACATAATCTATTGTATAAATTCAATAACTAGTGATAGTATATTACTCTTTTTACCTTTCATCTATAATATTTTACAAGTATACTATCTTTTCTTTATTGATTATTACTCTTCAAATACTTCTATTATTTTATCAATAAAATCTGTAAATTTTCCTTTTATAACGAGTAGCTTTAACTATATGGTTATCAATCCAATGATAATTACCTCCACGAGGTTTTTCCAAAAATAATTCCGTGATAAGGGAAACCATTATTTTTCAACCATTCTTCAGTTATTTGTCTATGTTCTTCGGTTCTAGAAGTAAAAATAGATAATATGCCCTTTGTTCATACCATTTTTATGACATTAAGGGCATCTGTGAAAAAGCTTTAGCTGTTATCATTTTTTCAGGTTGTTCATTAGGAATATCATCACATATTGTTCCATCAATATCAATAAGATAATTTTTAATCCCTTCAGGCAAAAGCAGGGTTTGATATTCCGTTAGCTTCTTCTCAAAAATTAATTTTTCCTCCATAAGATTCTTCTTATTTACATAAAAACCTGCTTTTGAGCAGGTTTTTGGGATTTATATTATATTATTCTGTCCAAATATCTCCTCTGGAGCCTTTGGACTAGCAGGAGTTGTACCTTTGTAAAGAAAGTACAAAACTTGCTACTTGTTGTGTCTTTGTTTAGGAGATAATGCAGCCTTCCAGCTACCATTCACTTACCTTCTCTACCACCTTTCAGTAATTGTATGGAATACATTTTTATTCCACCACCAAGTATCCAATGTTCATCTACAAAGGTTAGGTCCCTATTCCTCCTCCCCCGTCTGGAGCGTGGCACATGATACAGTTGGCACTGAAAATTTCTTTACCTGCTTCAAGATCAGCAGCAGCTGTGAAGTACAACATTATCTGCATCTATCAAATTAGGATTTTGCCTTTTTGTATGCTGCAATAGATGCTTTTAGCTGCAATCATTTCATTTTCAAACTCTTGCTCTTGTGTTTCACCACCTAATACATCATATTTTTACCATATAAACAACAGCAAAAATAACACATCCATAAAATAAATATGTCCACCAAGGAGTAAGTTGTTATCTAACTCTTGTATGCCGTCATAATTATGATCTAATATAATTTCAGACTCTTGGTCAAGAGATTTTTGGTCAATCATTTTTGATATAAACGCTCATACCAGCTATTTTTATTTCCTCTTCTCTTTTTGCTTTTTGCTCAGGAGTCAAAAGGTCATCAATAACATCTTCTGTACGATAGCGCACCATTTCAATAGCTATAAGTACTCAAAGTAAAGAATATCAAAAATGTTGATATTTCAGGGATTGACACAATAGCTGAGGCTTGTTCTGTTCCGAAAAATATTCAAGAACTCAATGCTGCAAACTACAATAATAAGGATTCGTATTAAAAGCTAATAAATTTCTCATAAAATGTTGTTGTTATTGTTACGTCTTCGTTTAAAGGAATGCTACTAATTTCATTTAGGTCTTTTTCTTATATAGAAAAACCCACCAAAATAAAAAGTGCAGTAAAACAAATAATCAATGAAATAATAGGATAAATAGAAACTCCATCTATGCTTCCATATGCATGTTTAACGAATTTCATCATAACGATACCTTTATTTAGATGAATTATTTTTTAGTTTTAATATCCGTTCCAAGTCGTTGCAAATATGCAATCATTGCTATGATTCACGTTTTTCCATTGGTAAAAATTCTTCACCACGTACTGCCGCATTTTTCTATAGATTCTTGATAACTACTACAAATTTAGGGTGCTTATGTAAGCTTTTTAACAATAGAAAGTGCTTGTGTTTCAAGATTTTTTGAGCATTTGCAATATCATTTTTCTGAGTAAGGAACTCCAAGTGTTGCCAATGTTCTCATTTTATCTTGTAAATTACTAGTATCCAATCTATTATATATAAGCCAAGGATAAGAAGGCATTATACTTCGAAAGAAGTTTCACGAGGGTCAAGCATATGATCAAAATGCAGTTATCATTGTACTTTCCTCCTAATCTATGTAAATCTGGACCTGTATGCTACTTCCCCAAAGGAATGGACGATCATAAACAAACTCCTGCTTTCGAGTATTCTCCATAACGTTCTACTTCACTACGGAAAGGACGAACCATTTGTGTATGACAACCAACACAACCTTCTCTAATGTATAAATCTCTTCCTTCTAACTCAAGAGGAGTATATGGTTTTACCTCTGTAATAGTAGGAACGTTTTTCTTTTACCATAATCATAGGTATAATCTGAGACTATACGCAACTAGCCACAGCAATAGTAGCCCAAATGGTCATTTTGTATTGGCTTTTCTTTCAAGCCAATTATGAAGAGTTTCTCCTGCTACTCTGTTTTTACTAATAACCTCTAAAGCTGGCGCTTGTGCTAATTCATCTTCTACACCTTTACCTGATTGAATTGTTTTTATAACATTAATAACAGCCAATGTAGCTCCTATTGTATAAAGAGTTCCTCCAACAGCCTCATTATATACATAGGCATAGCATGCTGCTTTCTACTGTATGCAAAAAGTTTCATATGCAAGTTACCATCTGGGCTGAATTGTTTCACATAGATGCTTGTGTAAGGCCTGCTATATATAGAGGAATTGTATATAAAAGTAATCCCCAAAGTACCTATCCAGAAATGAGTGTTTGCAAGACAGATAGAATATAATTTTGTTTTTCCACATTCTAGGTACAAGATAAAGTAAAATCATACCAAAAGTAAAGAAAACCATTTCCAAGCCAAAGCTCCTACGTAGAACGTGAGCAATAATCCAATCTGTAAAAGTGAGCAATAGCATTTTACGTTTTAAGGCGCTAAAGTGAGGACTCAAAAGTAAGCCATACCGTAACCTGTAGCTACAACCATAAATTTTAAAACTAGGTTCCAGTTCTTACTGTCCCAAGCTCCTCAGAAGTGTTAAAGTCCATTTTATCATTACCTCCCCAAGATGGGTGCTACTAACATCACGGAGAATACAACCCAAGACTTTGCGCCCAACCAGGTAAAGCTGTATAAAAGTGAAATGTGTGAGGACCTGCCCACATATAAATGAAAAATCAGAACTCTCAAAAAGTGGATAATAGAAGTCGATAAGAATATACTGGTCTATCTACTTGCTAGGTATAAAAATAATACATCAACCCCTAAGAATGGCGAGTGTGAGAAGAAAATGCCACTGCATTATGTCCATACCACCACTGTACAAGAGCATCCTTGCACTCCAGCATAAAACAGAATAACTTTTTAGAGAAGTAAAGTTTATAGGCAAAACTCTAAGTTATTGAAAATATGAAGTAAAGCTACAGCCACAAGTGTAGCTATATAAAACCAAATTGCCACATAAAATATGACGCTGTCTCTGCGCAGTAAGCGTACCAATCATATTCAGCTCCCTCAAGATACCCAAATAACAGCAATAGCTATATCAAAAGGCCATTCGATTCGGCATACTCTTTTGGAAGTACTATACCCAAGAGGGAAAGTAATGCTGCCCCAACTATAATAAGTTAGCCAGCCCCAAAAATTTAAATTACTAAGAAAGTCACTATACATACGTGCTTTTTAGTAAACGTTGCATAGAATAGTAACTTCCTACAAAAATAGCATTTTCTCAAAAGGCAAATATAACCGCATTAGTATGCAATGGACGCAAACGACCAAAAACTAAGCCACGGAATACACTCAGTTAATGTAGGAAATAAAAACAAATAGGCTAAAAGCATGCCCCACAGCCATCCCTACAATACCCCCAAAAGAGCGTTGCAAATGAACTTTCTTAACAATTTTGTTATCGCAGTAAAATTGTTGCATTTCCATAAAAATGATATTTAGTAAGTTTTAAGTTCTTTTGTAGTATTCTATATTATTCTGTGTTTTTCTTTTTATGTGTTATTTTACTGATTACTCAGAATTTTTGGGAATTATTTTCTTCTGAGTACTGTGCACAATTCATCTTCAAAAGCATTCGTGTTGATGGACTTTGAGTATCATCATATTGCCCCATTTTTATTGCTTTATGCATAAAAGAGACCAGCAACTAATGTACTTATGATGATCACATATAGATAACTTACTCATTTGTATTAATGTAAAATTTGTGCAAAATATACAAGCATTTTTTATTATCGTAAAATAAAATTTACTATTTTTACAATATAATAAAAGACAAACCTATCTTTTTCACTATTTATTAGCTAAAAATAAATCTTTTTCTAAATATAAAAAGAGATATACCTAGTCATATCCTTCTATTGAGATTAAAAATTATTAGAAATTATCATTTTCAAAGTAAGCGTTCAAGTGCGTCCGCAACCAAAGAAAACTCTATTGTTTTACATCTACTCCCCTTATAAGTTACGCTTGTATTAGTTGCGTAGAATATTAGTTGAAGACTCTGCTATATAGTAAGTATCAATAAGTTATTCATTTACTAAAAGAGAAAGAGTCTCTGCAATATTAAATTTATAAGAAGCTACTCAAATCGAGATAAGTTACTAGAAGGTAATTTTAACACCTTTTTCAGCACTTGTTTTATTACTAAATGTATTAACATCTAATTTTTGCATATAAATCAGTAACATATTGCCAATTTAAATCAAATTTTAAGATTTTTAATAGGATTTACTGTTACTCCTAAGTTTGCAGTAAGTTGCGCAGTCTCTCCTACTTTTGCTATTATCCAAATAAGTTGTAAATTGATTAGTTGTATTTCCTAATGCTTGTTGAGATTTTTAGTAGTATATTCCTCATTATTATCAGAGCGGAAAGTTCTTGCAGTTGCATTTCCTTTATAATACAGTCTCCAAAAGAAAGCCTTACCATTAAGTTTTATAATATTAATACGATAGTTTGCTTCTACTTCAACTCCCTTGGTGGAATTTCTTGTAGTCCTTCAAGCTCCTACCATATATCTTGTATTATCTGTATCTTTTTGAATCTTTTCTTTCATATCTGATCATCCAAGTATTCTATACACATTTAAACTAGCATTTTTAAACCATTGTATTTCAATCCATATCCTGCTTCTAATCCTAATATTTTTCATTTTGTAAATTAGGATTTAAAATTTTTATGATTAGGATGAAACATGAGCAGCTAAAGGCTGGTTTTAGAATGGTATCCTGCATTGAAGAATAGTATTATGATATGCATTAGATTATAATTTGAACCCTCCCTTTTAGTTATATCCTGTAATAGTTTTTGCGATCCTGTAGTAGTTTTTCATAGCTGCATTCAAGGTTTTCCTGTTAAAAGCTGATGTTCCTTCTTTTAAGAAATCATCAACACGTTGAAAACCTTGTACAGAACTAGACCACTGAGCAAAAGCTGAAAGTTTTTAGAAGAATATCTACTTGCCCGAAAAGTACCTCCCACACACACTCTCCATTTACTACTATAAGAAATTCTATCTTCAAGAGGGTCTAGTCTAGAATTGAAAGGATTATAATTTGGAGAAATATCAAGCAGTACTATAAATTTGTCTTGCAGTTGTAAAGGTTTTTATTAGATAAATCTGAAACATATTTTACCTCCTAATAAATCATTTTACCACTACATAATGATAACCTTTAATAACTGAGCATCGATACCTGTATTAAAAAGACCAATGTTCATTTAGTTTAGTGATTGAAAATTAGATAAAATACCATACCAGTCGTGAGAGTTAACATCTTTCACTCTATAAATTTTTACTAAACCAGCAGCTGCATTATCTTGTACCAATCTATCAATATCGAATAAAGCCAGTATCTTGGTTTCCGATAAGCTGCTATATTTCTATCATCTAATTTAGCTCCTCCACCTCGTCCTAGAGATGCATAAACTACAGTATTTAGTGTTGAGCTTGAATCCATATTCCAATCTAGTTAAGCATTGCCCACTGGCTTGTGATATACAGTTTTACATATAAAAGCATACTCTTCGCCATTATGGTACCCCATTGACTATTATATTTTCTATTTGGCCCATCACTGCCATATTTTTAAATAATCAGCAATAGATATTTCCATATCTTCTTTGGTTATGCCACTGAGGAGCTCCTGTTATCATAAACTGAAACTATGCTTTTTCAGAAGAGTATAACCTAAAAAGCAAAATAATAATTATATCCTTGAAATTTTGTTCCATCTGCATACATAGGAACTACATGTACGGCTAATACAGAGAGATGTAGACCAATTGCTTTTTTGTTTTTCCAGTAGCTACCAAGCAACTAGCTCTTTATTATAACCATCATTACCAGATAGCTAGTGAAACCGTTCCACTTTCAGGCATATCAGAAGCTTTGAGTTACAATATTAATTGTACCACCAACAGAAGCAATAGCTAATTTGGAAGCCCCAACCGTTGTACTTGCATAGCTGAAGTAACATCTGCAATACTGGACCAGTTGTCCAATACACTTTTACCTGTTTCCATATCATTCATGGGCATTCCATTTACCATTACAGCTATGTTTTGGCTAGAGAGAAACCACGAAGGTTAATTTTAGAATCTCCATACCACCTCCTGATTTGGTTGCATATACCTGATGGAGTACGATTGAGCAGATTCAGGAAATTCTTGGTTACCCAATTTTTCAACAATTTCTGATGCTCAGAATTGTAGAAACTGCCACAGGAGTTTTTCTCTTGCGCAATATCCATCAAAGCACTTCCTGTAACAACTACTTCTTCAAGAGATTGTGCATCTACGAAGAACAACTCTACAGCCTTACCATTAGAGTGCGAAAAGTGCTACTTTATTCTCAAAACTAACATACGAGAATACAAGAGGCTACCTTGTGTTTATGATGTTTTGAGAGTAGAATTTCCCGTCAATATCTGACGATGCTCGATGCCAGTGCCCTTTATAAGGACATTTGCTCCTAAAAAGCGGTTGATTCGATTTCGCCGTCAATCACCACACCTGACATACAGTATGCTGTGCTGTTGCCACTACAAACGTAAAAATCGCTGCTATACTGACAGCCAACGTTCTAACATCTTCATAATTTAAAAATAAAAATTTAGTTTGACGGCACAAAATTAAAGTTTTTATCATCTCATCAAGTATCTTTTTATTTTGTTAAAATAATTCATTAAGAAATTATTCTTTTTATCCTTATAAAATAAAAACCTCTCATTTTCAACAACTTATTTAGTTATAGAAAATTAATTCTAAATAAAATAAACTTATTAACAATTTCTTTATTTTGTTATTAAGTCAAAACTACCTTTAAAAACAAATATTTTCGAGTAACAAAAATTTATAATGAAATACTCTATTTTCTAATGTCACTTGTTTATAAAAATAAAATATGAGTATTTATAAAAATAATATTTTAAGATAAAATTTTAATTAATTTAATATATTTTCTTCGAATTCAAATCAATTTATACCCTATACCATAAACTGCCTGAAAATCTATTTCCAGCTTGCATATTTTAAGTTTTTCGAAGATTTTTATTTGTGAATAAATAAAATCTAAACTATCGACTCAGTCTCCATCATCTCCCCAAACCGCTTCTGCAAGAGTTGTCTTTTTGTACCAATTTTTCTGGACGAATCATAAAATAATACAATAAATCATATTCTTTTCTATTTATATGCATAGGATGCCCAGCCACAACGACTTGTCTTTTCAGGATATAATTGAACATTTTTTAAAAGTAATAACTTCTTCTCCTTGTTGGTTTTTCTCCGAATTATAGACTTTACTCTTAGCTAATAATTCTGCTAAATGAAAAGGTTTAGATAAATAATCATCGGCACCTTTTTCTAAGCCTAAGACTTTATCTTCTACCGAGTCTTTTGCTGAAATAATAATGACAGAATTATCATAGCTTTGAGTTCATCTAAAAGCTGCATCTCCGTTCCTTTGGGTAACATAATATCTAACAAAATACAATCATAGTCAGTAATCTACTATTTTGTTAAGTGCTGAAATATAATCAGTTGCTTTGTTTCTACCAAAAACTTTTTCTTTTCAAGAAAAATTTGTAGTGTATTTCGTAATTCTTTTTCATCTTCTATTATTAGAATTTTCATTTTATTGGTTTTTATATTTTAAGAAAAAGCACATTGGCGTAATGTGCTATATTTCTACTAATTATCATATAGATTAATTACCTACTTCACTTATGAGATTTAATTCTATACAAGGCGTAACTCATCATCTTCATATCTCCATTCAAAACTCTTTTGGATGCTAATGATATTTTATCACTTTCAGCTTCAAAGGAAATATTCATGTAGCTCTTCTTGTTGTTCTTCATCAAGAATTTCATCTATCCAATAATCAATTTTCAATTTTGTTCTCTATATACAATCTGCTCTAACTCTTTAAGGAAATCATTCATATTTCAATCCTTTTAGCTTTTGCTATATCAGGTAGAGGCAATTTTTATCTACATTTTGAATAATAAACAATTTTAATAGCAGAATTTGTTCCTGTAGTTTTTACAACTAAATCTTCTGGACGGATATTATCGTTTTCTCACTATATTTGGCTATCAACTCAATAAACTCTTGACCATATTTTTAGCCTTACCCTCCCTACTCCAAAAACATTGGTAAGCTCAGGTATTGTTATAGGATATTTAAGCGACTATATCTTCCAATGAAGCATCTTGAAAAACCACAAAAGGAGGCACGCTTCGGTCTTTAGCTACCTTTTTACGAAGTTCTCTGAGGAGTTTCAAAAAGAGTTTCATCCATCAAAGAAGTTGTATTTTTAACAGGTTCTTCTAGGGTCATCTTCAAAATTATGGTCTTCTGTCATCATAAATGAAGTTGGTTTTTTAAGAAACTCTTTACCTTTTTCAGTCAAAAAACATTACTCCATAAGTTTCTATATCCTTACGAATAAGCCCATTAACCATTACTTGCCTCAAAAGAGCCATCCAAAAACGTCCCATCAAACTCGTTTCCACAACCGAAATAATCTTGTTCGTCAAAACGATTAGATTTTATCATTGCCGAAACCTTACCTATTAATATATTAATAATTTCTTTTTCCTTTAAGTTTTTGGCGAGTTTTTCTCTATAACATTAGGAGTTTAATTACTTCATTTTTAGCTTCTTTCTTCTCTTTTGGATAACGCATATTATCATCCATATTAGCTCCTTCCCCATTTATTTCATCGAATTCTTCTCCAAAATAATGTAAAATAAATTTTCTACGAGAACTTGATGTTTTCGCATATGCAAACCATATCTTGTAAAAGTGCCTGCCCTATTTCTTGCTCTGCGATAGGAAACTTACCTACCATAAATTTTTCGAGCTTCTCGATATCTCTATAACAATAAAAAGCTAAGCACAGCCTTCCTCCATCACGACCTGCACGACCTGTTTCTTGGTAATAGCTCTCTATACTTTTTAGGAATATCGTGGTGAATAACAAAACGTACATCTGGTTTATCTATTCTCATTCCAAATGCGATAGTTGCCACTACAACATCTACTTCTTCCATCAAGAACATATCTTGGTGTTTTTGCTCTTGTTTTGGCATCAAGCCCAGCGTGATAAGGAACGGCTGTAATGCCATTTACTTGTAGTGTTTGGGCTAATTCTTTCAACTTTTTACGACTTCAAACAATAGATAATTCCCTGATTTTTCCTACATTTTGTTTTACAAAACGGATAATATCAGCATCTACATTTTTGTTTTTGGTCGTACCTCATAGTATAAATTAGGTCTATTGAAAGACGATTTAAAAACACTTTGCTTCTGGTACACCCTAAGTTTTTAAAAATATCTTCCTGTACTTTGGTGGTAGCCGTAGCTGTAAAGCGCTATTATAGGGATATTTTCTGCTAATCTATCTATAATTAGTTTAATATTTCGATACTCTGGACGAAAATCATGTCCCCCATTCGGAAACATACAATGTGCTTCATCAACAGCTACAAAAGATATTTTTACTTCTTTAAGAAAAAGAAATATACTCATCTTTGGTTAAAGACTCAGGAGCTACATATAAAAAGTTTTGTATCTCCATTACGAATATCTTCCATTACAGTACGGATTTCTCCTTTGGTTAAAGAAGAGTTAAGCACATGAGCTACTTTATCCGTTCCGGAAATACCACGTATAACATCTACCTGGTTTTTCATCAAAGCTAATCAAAGGTGAAATAATAATCGCTGTTCCTTCTTTTACTAAAAGCAGGGAAGCTGATAACATAACGACTTTCCCCCACCCGTAGAGCATAATTACAAATGTATGCTGATTATTCATTATACTTGTAATGATTTCCTCTTGTCGTCCTTTACAAAAGTATCGAACCCAAAAATATTTTTAACGCTTTTTGTAATTCATTTTTATTGTACTCATAATTGTAATATATAGTATTTTTATTACTTTTGCAGTATAAAAAGTACGACTATTTTTTAATTAGCAAATTTAATATCAAAAATTTTTGGAAAATTTTAAACAAATCATTGATTTTTGCCCGCAAAACCATTGAAATTGAGGTTGATTCGTTAAATAAATTAACAGATTTTTATAAAACGAAGATTTCGTAAAAAGTGTTCAAACTATTCTGAATTCTAAAGGAAGAGTAGTTATGTACAGGCATCGGAAAGAGCAGCAATTATTGCTCAAAAATAGTAGCAACTATGAATTCAACAGGAACGCATCTATTTTTTATGCACGCCGCTGATGCTATTCATGGAGATTTAGGTATTATACAAAAAGATGATGTTGTTATTTGTATTTCAAAAAGCGGTAATACTCCTGAGATTAAAGTTCTTATTCCGTTATTAAAACGTGAAGGAAATCCGCTCTAGCCATCACTGCTAATAATGATTCTTTTTAGGATTACAGTCTGATTTTATTTTTATTAGCTTTATACCAAAGAAGAAGCTTGCCCTAACAACCTTGCCCCTACCATCAAGTACAACAGCTCAGCTCGTTCTTGGTGATGCTCTTGCAGTAAGCCTTATGCAAATGAAGCAATTTTGGCAGTAAAGACTTTTGCTAAATATCACCCTGGGGAGCCTTTAGGATTATACCTTACTGTTGGTGATGCAATTGCTAAAAATGAAGTGCCAAAAGTATCTCCTGAAACAGATATAAAACAAGTTATTATTGAAAATTTCTCAAAAATGTTAGAGGCGTTACTGCGGTTATTGATGGAGAAAAATAGTAGGCGTTATTACAGATGGAGATATTAGACGAATGTTAAATAAATTTGATAATATACAAGGTCTAAAAAGCAAAAGATATTATGTCTATCAACCCCTAAAACTATTAACTATCAAACACTTGTGGTTGATGCTTACGATTTTATGCAAAATCATAAAAATAACTCAATTACTTGTTACCAAAGATAATATATATATAGGTATAATTCATTTACATAATTTAATTCAAGAAGGAATTATTTAAATAAATTAAAATTTCTATTTTTATTGTGAAGTTTTTAAGATTTAACAAATAAAAATTTATTACTTTTTATAATTTTATGTAATTTTGTACTTTTATAAAAACTTTTTATGCAAAATTTTGACCCTACCGAACACCCTCATCGTCGATATAATCCATTAATGGACGAATGGGTGCTTGTTTCTCCTCATCATGCAAAACGACCTTGGCAAGGACAACAAGAGAAAAATAATGAAAACAAACGACCTGAGTACGATGAAAATTGTTACCTCTGCCCTACTAATGCACGAACAAGTGGTGATAAAAACCCTAACTACACTGAACCTTACGTTTTTACTAATGATTTTTCTGCTCTAAAAGATGAAAAAGTAGAGGCTTGTGCAGCAGATTCTATAAATCAGAGCCAGAAAGTGGTATTTGTAGAGTTATTTGCTTTTCTCCCTCGTCATGATTTGACTCTTCCAGAAATGGAGCTACCTCATATAGAATCTGTTATACGTACTTGGATAAAAAGAATATAAAGAACTTGAGCAACTTCCAAATATCAACCACGTACAAATTTTTGAAAATAAAGAAGTGTATCGGGATGTGTCAACCCACACCCTCACGGGCAGATTTGGGCTCAGAAAAGCATACCTTCTATCGTTCAAAAATTAGATAAATCTCAAAAAGAATATTTTACCAAACACGGAAAAACTCTTTTTGAGTGATTACATAAAGAAGAATTGGAAAAAAGAACGGATTGTGTTAGAAAAATGAGCACTTTGTAGCTCTTGTTCCTTATTGGGCTATTTGGCCTTATGAAACTATGATTGTTTCAAAAAGCCATTCCCTTCTATTGATTGTTTTTTCAGCTGAAGAAATATCAGCTTTTCGCAGAAAACTACTCAAACACTTAACAATTAAATATGATAATCTTTTTGAGACTTCCTTCCCTTATTCTGCAGGCATTCATCAAGCGCCAACTAATGGCAAAGACAATTCTCACTGGCATTTCAAATGAATTTTTATCCACCTTTACTTCGCTCTGCTTCTGTTAAAAATTTATGGTAGGGTATGTGAAATGATGGCATGAGTCTCAGCGAGATATTACAGCAGAACAAAGTGCAGAACGCCTAAGAAATTTATCTATCATTCATTATAAAAAAATAATTAATTATGTTTGAAAACTTAAATCCAAAATTTGAAAATTTAGACTTTGCTATTTTTCGGAATTTATGCTCTAATTATCCTTTTTATGGGAATATTTATCGGAAAAAGGTAAAAAGGAGAAAGAACGCAGAGGAATATTTTTAGCAGGAAAATCTTTACCGTGGTGGGCTATTGGATTTCTTCACTTATTTACTGCTAATATTTCAGCGGAACAATTTATAGCGATGTCTGGTTCAGGCTTTGCTGTGGGTTTAGCTGTAGCTTCATATGAGTGGATGGCAGCTATTACACTTATCATTGTAGGGAAAATATTTCTTACCTATTTTTATTAAAACAAGGTATTTATACTATCCCTGAATTTGTTGAACGAAGATTTAATACAAATCTTAAAAACAATTTTGGCTATTTTTCTGGATAGGATTGTACATATTTGTCAATTTAACTTCTGTTCTTTATCTTGGTGCTAAAGCCTCTAGATACTATTGTTGGTGTGGGTAATGGAGAGCTTATTATGCCTTTTTATTATAGGTATGGCATTATTTGCTTTGGCGTATTCCTATTACAGGAGGGCTTTCTTCAGTAGCTATGACAGATGTTATTCAAGTTGTTTTATTAATAGTAGGAGGCTTGATAACTACTTATATAGCCTTAGAAAATGTAACTCCAGAAGGAGGAATTTTTAATGGTTTTAAGCCATATTTATGAAAATACTACCAATACTATTAACGGAAAAGAAGTTAGTAAGTTTCATATGATTTTGGATAGAGACAAACCTCAGAATATGACAATCTACCTGGCATAGCTGTACTTCTTGGAGGGAATGTGGGTGGCCAACCTATATTATTGGGGCTTTAACCAATATATTATTCAAAAGAGCTTTGTGCAAAATCTCTCAATGAGGCTCAAAAAGGAATTGCATTTGCATGCATATTTAAAATTAATTGTGCCTCTTTTTGGTTGTTATTCCTGGTATCATTGCAGCAGTAATGTACAAAGAAAATACTCACAACGCCATTGAAGCCCTTACAAAAGCAAATGGAGTATTGACTATGACCGTTCTTACCCTTGGCTTATTGATACCTTTTTACCTGTTGGTATAAAAGGACTTGTTGTAGCAGCCTTATCAGCAGCGATTGTTTCTTCTCTTGCTTCAATGATAAATTCTACTTCTACTATTTTTCACTATGGATATTTTATAAGCCTTTTATTAATAAAAAAGTGCTACAGATGGAAAAATTAGTTAATATAGGACGTTTAGCTGGTGTTTTTGCTTGATTATAGCAATGAGTTTAGCTAAATTTTATGGGATCAATAGACCAAATGTTCCAATACATTCAAGAATATACAGAGTTTGGTTAGTCCAGGTATTTTTAGCCGTATTTTTGATGGGACTTTTCTGGAAAAAACTAATACACAAGGAGCTATTATTGGGGTAATTTCTTCTATTATAATCGCATTGATTTTGAAATTTATCCCTACAAAAGTACCTTTTATGGAGCAAATGTTATACACAATAATCTCTACAATAGTAATTATTATTAGCGTTTCTCTTACTACAAGTGATACGGATGATGACCCAAAAAGCTATCAGGCTTACCAAAAAATATTTTCAAAACCAATTCTAAATTTAATATCGCTCTTATGTTATACTACTAATTACTGCTGCTCTCTATGTAATTTTCTGGTAATAATATAGAAATGAAAAATACGAAACTAAAAATATTTTTAGTTTTGCATATGTACATAAAACAAAAATTATGACCACTGTTTTTCATTCTTTTATACCTTCCAAATCAAAAAGAAAAAGCATATTCTTTGCTACTTCTCAGTGATTCAAAAACGACCAGATGCTCCTCCGTGTCCTGCGTCCATATCTAGTATCCAAAAATAATTGATTATCGTCTGTTTTCAGTTCTCTAAGTTTTGCAAACCCATTTTGCAGGTTCCCAATATTGTACTTGTAGTGAGTCATGCAAACCTGTTGAAACACTACATATTAGGATAATTTTTGCTTTTTACTTGGTCATAAGGAGAATAAGAAAGCATATAATCATAATATTGTTTATCATTTGATTTCCATTCATCATACTCACCTGTTGTTAACGGAATACTTTCATCTAACATTGTAGTAACAACATCTACAAAAAGGTACAGAAGCAATTACCCCTTTATAAAGTTCAGGATTCATATTCACAACTGCTCCCATCAATAATCCACTAGCTGAGCCTCCTTCTGCAAAAGATGTTCTATTAGAAGTATATTTTCTTTTATCAAATATTTTGAGCAATCAATAAAAATCAGTAAAAGTATGTTTAATAATTTTTCCATCCTCATACCATTTTCTTCCCAAATATTCTCCTCCACGTATATGAGCTATGGCATAAATAAATCCTCTGTCCAAGAGTGTTAGCCTAGTAGTTGAAAAATAAGGAGTTATAGTATATCCATAAGAACCATAGGCATACAATAATAATGGATTCTTCCCGTTTTTGTATTCCTTTACGATACACAATAGATATAGGCACTTTTTGTACCATCTGTTGCATTTGCCCAAATGCGCTCTTCTATATAATTATTTTTATCAAATTTTCCGCCTAAAACTTCCTGCTCTTTTAAGTATTTTCTTTTCTTTTTGTTTGCATATTAAACTCTATAACCGAAGCAGGTGTAGCCATTGATTCTATATTTATAACGTAAAATATCTGTATCAAAATCAACATTTTGAGTTCTATAAGCAGAATATGTTTCACTTTCAAAAAGGTAAATAATACGCTCTCCTTTCCAAGGACGAATTTCAATACGTTCAAGCCCATTATAAGTTTCTTCTACTACCAAAAATTCTTAAAAATTCTATTCCTGTAAGAAGAACATCTTCACGATGTGAAATAATTTCCTGCCAATACTCCATTCCGGTTTGGCTTTCATCAGTCTTCATTAGCTTAAAATTTGTAGCATTATCTTTATTTGTTAGATATAAAATATATTTTCATAATGCCAAATATCATATTCTAAACCTCTTGACGTTTTCTGAAAAATCTGAAATTCTCCTTCTAGGGTATCAGCCTTCAATATTTGATATTCTGATGTTAATGTGCTTTGAGAGTTTATCACAATATGACTTTCTAGATTTTTCACGATAAACAGAAGCCCAAAAGCATCATCTTTTCATTGAACACCAATACATCTTCTTTAGGATCGGCTCCTACTTGATGACGATAAATTTTATTTGTCCGTAAAGTTTTAGTATCTTTCTTAGTGTAAAAATAGTTTTATTATCTGCCGGCCCCAAACGCCTTCTCCATCTGTATTCTAGTATTTTTCAGGAAGAATTTCTCCTGTTTCTAAGTTTTTATTTGTAAAACATATTGCCTACGAGAAATTGTATCTACCCCAAAAACAGCCCATTTATTATCATCACTCACAGAAAAACTCCCTAATGAAAAATATTGATATCCTTTCGCCATTTGATTACAATCAAACAGAATTTCTTCTTCAGAATCCATAGTTCCTCTTCTTTCCGGGTATAAATAGGATAGTCTTTTCCTGTTTCATAACGTAGTAATATACCAATATCCATTATAAAAATAAGGCACAGAGCTATCGTCTCTTTTATCTCGCCCTTTCATTTCTTCAAATAATTTTTCCTGAAAAACCTTTGTATGCTCTGTACTTTTTGATAATATTCATTTTCCCTGATTTAAAATAATCTAATACCTCAGGATTATCTCTTCATGAGCCAGTAATAATTATCTATTCTAACTTGATCAAATTTTTCTAATTTATATGTAGCTCCTTTTTAGCCATAATGGATATATTGTCATTTGTATTAACTTTTTATTTAGGAATAAATGATTTAATGAATAGAAAAATACGATATGAATTTCCTCAACTTATTATTTTGAATATTTTCTAAACTTTTTGATAAAAACAAAAAGCACCTACATTTCTGTAAGTGCTTCTTGCTCCTACTGACTTGGAACCAGTGACCCTCATGATTAACAGTCAGATGCTCTAACCAACTGAGCTATGAGGAATTTTTACTGCTTTTCTTTAATAATGTTTGTTTCATTATTACGAGTGCAAATTTACGACTATATCTGCAAACTTTTTCTGCATCGTTATTTTTATTTAAAAATACAAAATATTGATTATCAATATTTTTATTTAAAAATAATTTAGGAAAAAGCTCTTCTGGCGTTGACCCCAAAAAGCATAAAATTACTATACAAAAACCGACTCCATAAGCAAAAACTGCACACCAACTGAAAAATAGACAAAAACCCATTTTAAACTCCTGTTCTTATACGTACTTTCTATAAAAAGAGAAAAAAATACAATACATAAAATTAATATTCCTACATAAATATGAAAAACACTCAATAAAAAATAGAAATCAAAAATCCCAAAATAAAAGAGAAGGCAACCAATAAATTATTTTTGCTAGTTTCCAGGGTGCCAGTGGTTAAGAATTGGTCGAGTTTGTCCAAACTTTATTAACTTGCTTATAAAACTTACTCCAAGAGATACGCCTTTTTATGATATACAAACGCTTTTTCTATAAAAAGCAGTAGAAAAACCTGATTTCAAAGACGAATTGTTAAATCTGGGTCTTCTCCTGGGTGAATTTTACCATAACCTCCTGTTTTTCGAAAGCTTTTTCGAAATTCCCATATTAAAACTACGAGGTTCAAACCGAACAATACTTTTTCTACTCCCTCTGATTCCTCCTAGTGGTAAGAAAAAGACGTCATCGCACAATTTATTGCCTTTTTGAATATCCGTAGAAAGAATTTGTTGCTGCATCGGCTCCTCCAAAACAATCAACATAGTGTAGAAAAATCATCTACATTTTTGAGGGTAATCTTTGGGCAAAGACAATCAGAATCTAAAATAATGAAATAATTTCCCTCAATACATACGCATTCCATAATTACGAGAATCACCAGGTCCTGAATTATTCTTATAATAATACTTAATATTTATTGTATCTTTGAATTATCTACTATTTTCTTTGGAAGAAATAGTAGAACCATCTTCAATAATGGAGTACTTCAAAATCTTTTTATAAGTTTGTTCTATTATAGTCTCTAAAAAGTTCTTTAATTTCTTCTGGACGATTATAAACAGGTACTATTATAGAATATTTTATGATATCATTCATATTTTTACAGATTGATAAAGTATATTTTTGATATTATAAGATAAAACAAATACCAAATTCTACTTTTGGTATCTATTTATTAGAATTTGTCATTTGTTTGAACTATTTTTATGCTACGTTTTTAATTTATTTTTTAGCATCAGCTAAAGAATTTTACAAAACCAATATCTGTTAAAGGGTGCTGTAGTAGCCCCACAATGGCAGAAAGAGGCGCTGTAACCACGTCTGCTCCTATTTTTGCACAATTAATAATGTGCATTGTGTGTCTTACAGATGCTGCCAAAATTTCTGTCTTATAACTGTAGTTAGTATATATTTTTGATATCAGAAATCAATTCTAGACCATCAGTACATATATCATCAAGACGGCCTATGAAAGGGAGAAACATAAGTAGCCCCAGCTTTGGCAGCTAGTAAGGCTTGTCCGGGAAGAAAATACCAAAGTACAGTTTTGTTTTTATTCCTTTTTCAGAAAAATATTTAACAGCACGTATACCATCTTTTATCATAGGTACTTTCACTACTATTTGAGGATGCAAATTAGCTAATTTTTCACCTTCTTTTATCATTCCTTCATAGTCAGTAGAAATAACTTCAGCAGAAACATCTCCTTTACTATATTACAAATGTCTTTGTAATGTTTTAAGTATATTTTCTTCCCTTTTATCCCTTCTTTTTGCCATCAAAGAAGGAGTTAGTTACTACACCATCTAAAACACCTAAGTATTGTGCTTCTTCAATTTGAGCCAAAATTAGCTGTATCAATAAAAATTTCATATTTTTGACGAATTTAGTTATTATTTTTGTTACATTTTTATTCATTTTTCCTACTTAACAACCTTTGCTAAGCTCTCAATAATTGAGGATGTCATCAAGTGCTAATTTTGCTAAACGATATAAGTCTTTACCCATTTATCTAACACAGAAAAGTCTTTTATTCTTATCAGAAGTAGCCTGTTGGCTCTCCTTTCTTCTGAATATAGTCTGCATAGGCTTTTTCTACTATTTTTATGTTCTCAATTTGTAATTTTTATATGTTCAGGAGTTATTTTTAATATCTTTAAAGCCTCTTGCAAGTTCATATCATTATCTAAATTTACATAAAGATCTTTAGTTTGTTGTATGAGTTTTGCAAAAGCCACTTCAATTGTTCCTGTTAATGATAAATTTTTTAGAACACTCGGTTCATTCTTGAAAAATTTCCTTTGCTTTTTCCCATCTATCCTATAAGCTGAATCTATTTCTTCTAATTTTTTTCTTATAAAAAGAGAAAGATGTTGTTTCTTCTGCTGTTACTTTTTATTTTTCAGAAAAAGATTGTTCTGCTTTATCAAAAAGCTCTTTTCCTTCTGATATTTTATTAGAATTATAACCTATTTCTGAAAGAAACAGAAACTAACTCTGTATCTTTTTGAAACATTATGAAAACAAAACTCCATAATCTTGAAGCATTTTTCATTTGATAAATACTTATTTTTTTAGCCATTTTTCACTATTTTTTTATTAATATAATTATTTATTTTCTACACAATTTTTATATTTAACTAAACAATACTACTTTATACACAATATTATATTTAAAATAAAACAATATTATTTATTTATTATACGATTTCTGTTTTTTAACCAACAATCATACTTATTTTATAGAAGATATGTTTATTTTTACAAAATCAAAATTTGAGTTATTTTACTAATAAATATATATTTTATAAGGCAAATTTTTAATTTTTTACTCAAATATTTATATATTTCACTAAAAATTATTTATTAATTTACAGTATATGATTATTTTTATTTCTAATAAAATACTATGCTTTGCAAATATATAAATTATTAAGATAAAAACAAAAATTTTTATATACATTTTTAAATTTAATATTTGAATATATATATTTTATAATCAGAAAAAAGTAATTTATACTCCTTATTTTTATCATTTTTATTTGGAGTATAAATTACTTTTATATGAGTTAAGCACTCAAAAACACCGTATTCACTCTTAATTGTGAGCCTTTTTCTATCTGTAAAGCCTCTACCCTACCTATTATTTTTTGCATCTATCCCTGAATGATTTTTGAGATATTAATAATATTTTGAGCAATATTCTCAGGAATATATATCTCCATTCTGTGTCCGCAATTGAATACTTGATACATTTCCTTCCAATCGGTTTTCGATTCTTGCTGAATTAGCTTAAAAAGAGGAGGGATTTCAAACATATTATCTTTAATAATATGCAAAATCTTCAACAAAGTGAAGTATTTTTGTCTGAGCACCTCCACTACAATGCACCATACCGTGTATTTCCTTTGAGAATACTCTGAAAAGTATCTTCTTTATCACTGGCGCGTAGGTTCTTGTAGGTGATAATACCAGTTTTCCTGCATTTAATGGAGAATTTTTCTATATTATCAGTAAGATTTTTGTTCCTGAATAAATAATTTTCCTCTGGTAGATGATTATCATAAGTTTCTGGATACTTTTTAGCTATATTTTTAGAGAAAAACATCGTGTCTTGCTGAAGTAAGTCCATTACTTCCCATACCTCCATTATATTCTTTCTCATAAGTTGCCTTCCCAAAAGAAGCTAAACCTACAATAACATCTCCTGCTTTTAATATTTTTCGTTATTAATTACTTGATTTCTTTTAATTCTTGCAGTAACAGTAGAATCAACAATAATAGTACGCACCAAATCTCCTACATCAGCGGTTTCTCCCTCCTGTAGAATGTATAGTAACACCATATTCTTTGAGTTCATTTATTAATTCTTCAGTACCATTAATGATAGCAGAGATAACTTCAGCAGGAATAAGTCGTTTATTTCGCCCAATGGTGGAAGAAAGTAGAATATTATCAGTAGCCCCTACGCAAAAGAAGGTCATCAATATTCATAATAAGTGCATCTTGCGCTATTCCTTTCCAAACAGAAAGGTCATTTGTTTCTTTCCAGTAGGTATAAGCTAAAGAAGACTTGGTACCTGCTCCCCATCTGCGTGCATTACAAGACAATATTCTGGGTCGTTAGTAAGGTAATCAGGAATTATTTTACAAAAAGCCTTAGGATATAAACCTTTATTTACATTTTTGATAGCATTATGTACGTCTTCCTTTGCGCAGATACCCTCTCATAGCGTATCTTTTACTTATTTCTGTGTTCATATTATTAATTATTAAATGCCAAAGATAAACATTTTTCACCAAATATTCTTTTTCTTTAAGCAAAAATATTTTTCTATATTGAATATTTGTTTTTAGAAATATCTGTATATTTTGATAGATATACAGATTTTTATAGTATTTTCTTTTATAATGTATTTATTATTATAAAAACCTTTTTATCCTTTATTTGTATCTTATTTTTAGATATAAAAATCAAGGTGTAGTATTTGCTACCTGGAATAAGTTTTCCATTAAAGAGTTCATTTCCTGTTAAAAGCGAAATGAGCAAATATAATTTGCCATTTGCTTTTGCTGTAACATTAGCTTGATATTCTGGAAAAGCCTCTTGAAGCATCTCTGTTTGTGACAGCTCCTAATGCTAAAACATTAAAAAGCCCATTTTTCTCCTTATATTCTTCAGCTCAAAAAGCTCTGTAGTGTTATTAAAAGCGCTCTTAGAGGAGGAATAAGCGGCTAAACCCTTCAAATTTTAAGCTCCCCTTGTACGCTCCCATACTACTAATATTAACAATATGAGCTTTATCTGATAAAAAGAGGAGCGTCAGCCTGAATCATTTTCACCACTCCGAATACATTTTACCTCATATACTTGAAGAAAATCCTGTTTAGATAGCTTTTTCAAAGGGTTTATTAATTAATAAACCAGCATTATTTATTAAAATATCTACTTTTTGCCATTTTTCTTCTATAAAATGGATTATTTTTATGAAAATCATTTCTCTTTTGTAATATCAAAACTCAAAAATAAGACAAATTTTTATAAGATAAACTCGAAAGTGATTTATTATTTCTAGAAAGAGCTAGGACATTATGCCCTTGCTCAGCTATATATTTTAACTAATTCGAAAACCAATTCCTCTACTTGTTCCTAGTAATTATAATATTTTTTTCATTATATTTTATCGTATTTGTTTGTCAAAATAGCAATAACTTCAACCGCTTTAGAGTAATCATTTTTCCATATCAGTTTGAGTATATGGAGAATAGCGAGCCATTTCACAATTTGAGAGCAAATTGTAAGAAATTTACAATATTTTGTTTGTTCAACCTTACGATTAATAAGTAATTCTTGTATACGTTCTTTGCTTAATCTCAGTAGTTTCTATACGTAACTTAGCTTTTAAGATATGTATGAAGCCCTCTTTTCTAACGCTTCATAGAAAGAATCTTTATCATTTAAGTTTCTTTTTGCTTTAGAAAGATATTTTTAGCTAATTTATTAGTTCTTCTTAGTCTATTTTCTTGTAGTATCACTACTATATTTGTAATAAATATTCCAAATAATGATAGAAAAAGGAATAATCAGTAAGGGAAGTAACCATAAAAAGATAAAAACTAAGTGAGCCAAAGAATATATTTTAGTAATATGTTGTAATTCTGCTGTTTTTTAAGCGGATAAAAATCATTTTTGTACCAAAACCCTCTTCTTCTTGTGAAGGAGCTTTGTATTCATTGCCTTTAATTACCCTCTAATAGTATGACTTTCAGATGTTAAAAGTAACATATTTTTTCTAGTATCAGGATTAAAAATAAGAAAAATTTTATAGATTGTATCGGAAATTTTCCTTTGTATTGAGGTACGATAGTATATGTATGGGTAATATCTCCCTTTATCCCTGATGTAGAGTTGTTATTTGTTCTTTCTTTTCGGGGTCTATATACTTTCCAAAGTTGGTGGGAATTGTAATTTAGGAAAGTCAAATAAATTAAAATTACCATCACCCAATATAGAAACTTCAGCTTTTTAATGTTTCATTTGCTTCTACTTCTTTTTAGAGAGCTGAACTTCCATAGAAAATGTCCCTACTGCACCAGAAAAATCATCTGGCTTTCCTTCTGCAAAAGGTTTTACTTTTATCTTTCAAAGAAGGACTACGAAGAGTTTTTGCACGAGTTACATAAGAACGTTCTCCAAAAATCTACTTTATTAGTAGGCATTTTGCAAATCAAGCGTAATAGAAAGAGGATCAAGAACTTGCTCTCCTACTTGTTGAGGGAAAACAAGAACTTGTCTTACAGTAATACATCGATATACTTTTGCCTTGGTAAGTACATTCATTAACAACAAATTTATCTGATAGTAGATGATTCCAAAAATTTGTATATTTAGGAATATTAATATCTTGAAACCCTGCTATACCATAATTTTTGAGCCAAATATATTTTTATAAGTAATAGCAATAGGCTCATTTAGATATACATTTGTTTTTGAAAGCTCTGCAGTAAGGAAATAATTGATTGGCTTGAGGGTTCAATTACCTCAATATTATGTTCATCACTCATAATCAAAAGGATCAAAAATTAAAAGGAAAGCCTCCAAATCCTTTGCGTGCGTGGAGTTGAAGATATATTATTTTTAGGATTGGCAACTGCATCTGTAACTTCCACACTCAAAGGTTTTTGTTTTTATATTCTTTTGCCTTCTATCTCAATAGTTGCAACACCTATATTAATTTTTTCCTTTTCGTTTAGGAGAAAGAATATGCGTATATGTTTTTGAGAAACTTCGAACACCTATTTACCCAAGAGTTTGAAATAGACTGAGTAGGCCCTGGAAACATCAAACCCGATCAAAGTTGGGAGGAGTAAAATTATCCCCTTCTTTATTCATAGAAAAATCAATCCTTAGACGTTCATTTTCACCTAAAGACTTTCTACTAACTTCGGCTTTTGAAAGTAGTTTCTTGAGCAGAAATATTGAATATAGCGAATGATAAAAACAAAATAATAGTAGTGATTTCATTTTTTTATAAATTAAAAATATAATCTTCCGAATATAATTATTTGATATTCAGAGAAGACATTATTTTCTCTATCAATGCATTTTTGATAAACAGTATCTTCTTGAGGATAACAGAAAAACAATGCTGTTAATCTATTATTATTCATAAAGAAATAATATTGATAGCCTATAATTTGATTTTTCATTATTAGCAGAAAAACCTCAAATACTTTATGTCCCTACTATAGCCTGAGGGAGTTTTGGTAGGAATCATATTTTGTTAAAATATTCTCTGCTTTGAAATCTAGTTTTTAGTTCAATTTCAAAGTAAAATTCAATACAAATTCTTCCATATTAATTTGTTGATCACTCTCCTCTTGTGGTAAAATTTATTTGCCCAGTAGTAAGCAATGTAAATAAATATTTTTCTTTTATCTTCAAAAATGAAACTTTCTATTAGAAATAAGGTTTTAGATTTTTCTCTTTTCAAAACCTCAGGAGTAGTTATTGTTACAGGCGGGAAAGCCATAAGTACTTGTTATCCAAGAATCTGTATTGATTACAATTTTCTTTTTGTACTTTTGGAACCAATACCAACCACTACCCAACATTGCAAAGAAAATAACAAGAATAGCCCCCTATGATAATAAAGTTATTTCCTTTTTTTCGTTTTTACGTTGTTTTTCAAGTATTTTACTATAATATTCATTTTTCATTTTATCCTCTTCAGAAGGCTCTGGGAGGGCTTCTAGTTTTAATTACAATATTTTCAATAGTTATCCCTATCATTTTTCAGCTTCAAAAATCTTGAGGCTGAGATTTTGCAAACTTCTACTAAATCAGCCTTTTTGAAGCACATTTTTAAATCTCTAAGTGTTTCAGGAGAAAGATGTAATCTACCAGCATCAAGAAATGTTTGTATTTTCTGTAAAAGCTCATCAGTAGTGCTTTCTGTCGCAGAAATATGCACTTCTTCCTCTAAATATCTTCTAATAATATCTGTAAGTTCAGAATAATATTCTTTTTGTTTAGATTCTAATAAATACTTTTGAATTTTGTAACTTCGTAAACCTAAAATAGCTCTATCAAAAAGGAGGAAGTAAGGCTATTTTTCTCCTGTTCCGATAATCTTCTTAAATACATAAAGTAAAATAGCTAGAATTACTAAAAATAACTACTCCCAATAATAATAAAATTATTAAAGTGAAGTAAGATTTTTTTCAGGTTTATCAATATTTATGGCTGGTTTTATCAGGAAAACAGGCTGTTTTTAGGGTATCGACAGCCACATCAAACACTTTAACTTGTAAAGAATCTGTAAAAATTTGTTTTTCCTATATGAATTATTTGTTTAGGAATAGCATAATAGCCAGAATCAAATTGAGTAAGATAATAATTCTTTACTAATCGGAATTTTTCTTGTTGACGAAATGTATCAATAGGCTCAGAACTTATCATTTCCAAAGGGCAAAATTATCTCCTTTAGGAAAAGAAACTACAAGAGTAGAATCTGTTTTCACGGATATTTCATATTTTACCTGTTGTCCAATCTTTATTTCTTTTCTATCAATTTTAGATTGCACTTTTGCTGCTGGAGCATTGATATTCAAATGTTATAGCAAAAATAATAATAAAATATACTCTTGCTCATACCTTAATATTTTTAAGTTCTGTGTTTAAAAATATCCCAATAATTTTTAATATAACTTTCATCTAAGCGACAGCTAAACGCCAGCTCCACTTTTCCGAAAAATTCCGACTCAAAATAAGCTTTACTTTTTCTTTATAATAAATTTTCATAATCTTTACGAATAGACCTAGAGGTTGTATCAATATATTGAATTTTACCAGTTTCTGCATCTTTACTAAGCACTAATATTCCTATATTAGGTAGAGACGCTTCTCGTTCGTCATACACCCTTATTCCTGTTAAATCGTGTTTTTAGCGGTTATTTGTAAAGATTTTTGATAAGGTTCTCCAATAAAATCGAGAGCATAAAACAATAGCTTTTTCTTTACTACTTTATTGAGAAACTCAAAAGCATTAGCTATGTTTGTACTATAGGCTGAAATTCAATAAGTTCTCTTATTATTCTAAGAATATGAGATTTTCCTTTTTAGGGAGGAATGTATAATTCTCATTTGGTCTGAAAAAGAATGAGCCCTGTTTTTATCATTATTTTCTGTAAAGCAGAAAAAGCCAAAAGTAGCTGCTAACTCTATTAGAATTTCATTCTTAAATTGCTCAATAGAACCAAAAATTCACTTTCCCACTAATATCTACCATTAGCATTAGAGTCAATTCTCTTTCTTCCTCGAATACTTTTTCAAAAAGTTTCATTATATCGAGCCGTTACAGTTCCAATCAATATTTCGGATATCGTCTCCATACTGGTAAGGCCTTACTTCACTAAAAGTGCATACCCTTTACCTTTGAAAGCAGAATGATACTCTCCTCCAAAAATATTATCGCTCAGTTTTCGAGTTTTTATTTCTATTTTTCGGACTTTTTGATGTATTTCTTTTGTATCCACGATTTTTGTAAATCGTTCTTTTAAATAACTTATCAAAAATAAATTTAAGAGGCAAATTTACAAAAATAATACCATACTTTAATGTGAATTATCAAAATATAACACAATGAAGATTTTTTAAGAGAAAAATAGAAGAATCATATAATGAAATATTAAATTTATTTAGGTTTAAATAAAAGTTATCTCTACTAAAAACAAAATAATTTTTTTATTTACAACAATATTCGTATATAAATTATTTTAAACTGCTTAAAAAAATCATTTTCTATTTCATTTTCAACCATTTAATAAGTTCTTTATAACTTGCTTTTTGCCATACATAAGTATTCCTACTCGATATACTTTTAGCTGCAAACCATAATATTATAAAAATGTTAAATATAAAGAGAGTTACAGAAAAATCAAAAATTTCCCACCAAGAAACACGAAAAGAATACGCATCAACATAACAACAGGCGAAGTAAGAGGAATGTATGAAAAAGCACTGAAATACCTCCGTGTGGGTCTTCTATCACTGTAAAAATCCTACATAAATAGCTAACATCAAGGGCATTAATACAGGGAAAAATAAATTGTTGAGTATCAGTTTCATTATCAACAACAGAACCTATGGTTGCGTACATAGAACTATACAGCAAGTATCCTCAATAAAATAAATAAAAACAACCTACCAATTTCATTATTGGAAATTTGAAAAATTTCCAATAAAATTTCTTACATTATTTGTCCCATTTTGCTGAATTTCAGCAGGAGATATAGTATTTGAAGGGTTACTCCAAAAACATTTGTTAAAGAAAACCATAAGAAATCCTCCTATAACCAACCATAGAATAAATTGTGTAATGCCTACTAAGGAAGTCCTATTATTTTACCCAACATAAGTTGTATTGGTTTTATAGAAGAAAACTATAATTTCAATAATTCTGGACGTCCTCAATTACGCTACGCATTATCCTATTTCCATAGACAACAATGAACATCATTACTAAGTACCCCGAAGCTCCTCCAAAAATTAATTTAAGCCAATTTGCTAATTTTGAACTCTTTCTCCTGGAAAAATTTTTGTAAATCAATATTAATTTTCTCTTTTTGCCGATGTAATACTTTCTAAACTTATATTTTTGATTTTGTAAATTTTGATATAGCATTTTTCTAATTGATTTGTTAAATTTCTTTCTACAAAATTTATACTAGGGTCCTCTTCGACTGTATTTCTTGAATATTTTTAGGAATATATAAAAACTCCATAAATATGTTTTTGAAACGCTTGGGCTTTTGTATCTTCTATATTTCCTGATTTCGTATATTGATAATTAATATTTTTGTATTTTTAAAATGTTTTCAAAAACACAAAACTCTCATCAAAAACAATTATATTTTTCTGGGAATTATTATTAATATCTGTTACAAATAACCTATTAATATTCCTAAAATTAAAATTATCAAAGGGCTAATAAAAGTCATTATAATGAATGACTTATACGAATTTTTGTTATATATTCTCTTTTAATAATTAACCAAAGCTGTTTCATTTTTAAAACTTAAATAAAAATTCATTTTACAAAATTACATATTATTTTAGTCCAAAAATACAGATTATTTATTCTAAAATTAACAATTTTATATTAAATATAAAAGAGACTTCTTTTTAGAAAGCCTCTTTTTATTTAAAATTAAAAATATAGAAGATTGTTATATAATGATACTCTTCTAAATCCTGTGATTTCTAGCCATTAGCTTTTTGCATAATCAGCAACTCTTTTACTTTCATCTTTTAATATAGTATTGATTAAGTAAAGCTTTTTCTAAATCTAATGTTGTAGTATCATCAATAAATCTTTGTATTTTTCCAGGAAGGATTTTATCCCCAAATTTGTTCTGGTTTTCCTTCTGCTTTTAATTCTGCTTTTGCATCTTCTTCTTGTTTTAAAACTTCATCTATAAGTTGCAATGCTGAAATGTATTTTGGCACGTGTTTTGAGTGTTTTTCCAAGTCTAGCCTAACTCTTCGTTATCTTTAATGATTGCTGCTATGAGCTTCTGTTTCACTTGCTACATATTCAGGAGAAAAATTCTTTACTAGAAAGATACTGTAAGCCCCATAGATGCTACTTGCATACAAATGTTACGAGCCACTTCGTGAGCATTTACTTCAGAAGAAAGAGATACTAAAGCTGCAATTTTATTTCATGCGTGGATATAAAAATCTACATAATTACCTTCTAAAACTTCAAACTGACCTATTTCTATTTTTCCTCACCAATAACTCCTGTTTGTTCTGTAAGTCACTACACTAATTCCTTTAAAGTCATGAGCTAAGAATTCTTCTTTTGTATTATAGTTAAGAGCAACTTCTGCTAATTATTTGCGAGCAGTAAAAGATTCGTTTTAGCAACGAAATCAGTTTCACAATTTAAAAGAAATAATAACTCCTTTAGAGTGATTTTCATTTTACTTTTTGCAATAGCAGCACCTTCAGAAGAATCTCTATCAGCTCTTTTTCTGCTATTTTTGACCTTTTGCGAAGGATATCCACAGCTTTTTGATAATCGCCATCTGCCTCAACAAAGCATTTTTACAATCCATCATACCGGCACCTGTAGCTTGTCTTAGTTTATTTACCTCTGCAGCAGTAATTTTGACATATTAATAAAATTTTAATTCTGTGTAATATTTTAAATTAGTCGAATAAAAATTACTCATTCTGCTAATTAATTATTGTTTTTTATGCAGTTTTTCTTCTGCTTTTTCTACTTTTTATCGTTAAGTCCTTCTTTGATAGCCCCAGTAACATAAGAGTATTTTCTCGATAGAGCGAGAAGCATCATCATTAGATGGGATAACATGAAATCAACCTCTCTTTGGGTCTGATTTGTATCTACCATCGCGAAGATAGGAATGTTTAATTTTTTGAGCTTCTTTGACGAGCTATATGCTCACGTAATGTATCTACCACAAAAAGAGCCTGAGGAAGACGAGTCATATCAGCTATTGAGCCTAAGTCGAGTTTTTCTCTTAAACGAGTTATTTGTAATTTTTCTTTTAGAAGGGTGTCATAAGTTCCGTCTTTTTCATTTTATCGATAGAAGACATTTTCACCGCTTTACGAATAGTTACAAAATTGGTTAGCATACCACCTGGCCAACGCTCTGTAATATAAGGCATACCTACAGAGGTTGCTTTTTCTGCAATAATATCTTTCGCTTGTTTTTGTAGCTACGAAAAGTATTTTGCGTCCAGAAGCTGCTATAAGGGCTTCATTTGCCTCTTCGATTTTGCAGCAGTTTTTATAAATTAATTACGTGGATACCATTACGCTCCATATAAATATAAGGAGCCATACTTGGATTCCACTTTCTGGTAAGGTAGCCCAAAATGCACACCAGCTTCAAGTAAATCTTTTTACTTCTATTGTATTTGCCATTTTTAGATAGTTTACGTTCCGTGTATTTAGCAATATAATAGTGGTCGCTATGCTTTGCTACTATATTTGGATGCTAAACTAATCCCTATTTTTAGGAAAGTACGGCTACAATAATAAATATTTTTAAGCCAAATATTAACGTTTAGAGAATTGGAATCTCTTACGAGCTTTTTCTGACGAATTTTTGCGTTCAACCATACGAGGGTCACTGAGTTCAAAAGCCCTTCTGGGTTTTAGCACTGCAGTCTATTTTTCCAACATCTACTTCACAAAGCGCACGAGAAACAGCTAGTAAGCGAATAGCCTCTGCATCCTGTAATACCTCCTCCATAAACATTTACTTTTAGGTCATAGCACCTTCAAGATTAAGTAACGTAAAAGGCTGATGTTACTTTGTATTGAAGAATAGAGGTAGTAAGTATTCGTTCAAATCTTTTTGTTGATAGTTACTTTTACCGCTACCTGGTTTTCATATAAACACGAGCAACAGCGGTTTTTCTTCTTCCAATTTTGTGAATTACTCCATTATTTAAGTTCGTTTTAAGTTAATAGTAACAGGTTTTTGAGCATCTTGATTATGCGTGAGGTCCTGCATACACTTTTTAGATTACGGAATAAAAGCAGCTCCTAATTTATTTTAGGAAGCATCCTTTTTACTGCTTTTTCAATAATTCTTTCAGGAAACTTTGCCAAAACTTGTTTATAAGTTTGGATTCTTTTGCTCCATCCTGGGTGTCCTGTATGACGGAGGATATTCTTTTTGTCTCCGCTTTTAAAACCGCTAAGCTCGATTTTCTCTGCGTTGATAATAATTACATTATCACCACAATCTGCGTGCGGTGTGAAACTTAACTTATACTTACCTCTTAGTAGTTTGGCTACTTTAGAAGCAAGACGCCCTAATGTCTGTCCTTCAGCATCAACCAACACCCATTGTTTTTCGGCAGTTGTTTTTGTTTGCTGAAACTGTTTTGCTAACAATGTGTCCACACTAACTGAGTTTTAAATTAAACATTTCTATCCCGTTATTGCCCAATTGGGATCAATTAACGGAGTGCAAAAAGTACAATTATTTATTTAATTACCACATATGTAAAATTTTTATTTATTTTTCATGTTGCTTTTTATTATTATTTTTCACTTTACAACACCTTGTTTTAATAAAAATATTTCTAAAAATTAAAACAGTTTTATTTACTATAAACTATCTATTAACATTTGTTTTATATATATAATAAATATGGTATAAAAGAAAAATCTTGTTTATCTAAATTGGCTTATAACATATCAAAAAGTAATATTAAAATCTTATTATTCATAATTATAATGTATTTTTGCGCCTCAGAATTCTTACGATGCGTACAAAATCCATCAAACAAAAATAAAAATTAATGTAATTACCTTAGGTTGTTCCAAAAATGTATATGATAGTGAAGTACTTATGGGGCAACTAAAGCCAGTGGAAAAGATGTTGTTCACGAAGAAAAGAAAACATTGTTGTTATAAACACCTGTGGGTTCATTAACAACGCCAAAAGAAGAAAAGTAATAACACCATTTTTAGAATATATCCAGAAGATGGGCTTGTTGATAAAGTTTTCGTTATGGGCTGTCTTAGTGAACGTTATAAAAACTGATTTGGAAAAAGAAATTCCTGATGTTGATAAATATTTCGGAACAACAGAACTTCCTTTACTTCTTAAAGCCTTAGGCGCTGATTATAAACACGAACTCATAGGGAGGCGACCAACTACCACTCCAAAAACTATGCTTACTTGAAAGTTTCTGAAAGGGTGTGATAGACCTTGTAGCTTCTGTGCTATACCTATTATGCGTGGCAGTCCCCAAAAAGTACTCCTATTGAAAATTTAGTTATTGAAGCTGAAAAATTAGCCAAAAGGTGTTAAAGAACTTATTCTCATAGCACAAGATGTAACTTATTACGGCTTGGATATTTATGGAGAACGCAAGCTTGCAGAACTGCTCAGGGCATTGGTAAAAGTTGAAGGTATAGAGTGGATTCGTATCCATTATGCTTTCCCTACTGGTTTCCCCAAAAGATGTCTTGGAAGTAATGAAAAATGAACCTAAAAATATGTAAATATTTGAGCATTCCTCTTCAACATATTTCGGATTCTATATTAAAAAGTATGAAAAGAGGAACTACTCAGGCTAAAAACAACTCAGCTTTTACAAGATTTTCGTAAAAGCAATGCCTGAAAATAGCTATCCGTACGACACTTATTGTTGGATATCCAGAATGAAACCGAAGAAGATTTTTCAATTATTGAAAGAGTTTTTGTACGAGAAATGCGCTTCGAAAGGTTAGGTTGTTTTACTTACAGCCACGAAGAGAATACCGCCGCATATGAGTTAGAAGATAACGTACCAGAAGAAGTAAAACAACGCCGAGCAGCTGAAATAATGGAAATACAATCTCAAATATCTTGGGAACTCAACCAAGAAAAAGTAGGTAAAACTTTCCGTTGTCTTATTGATAGAAAAAGAAGGGCAATATTTCGTGGGACGAGACCGAATTTGATTCACCTGACGTAGATAATGAAGTTCTTATTGACGCCAGCAAACATTATGTAAAGATAGGAGATTTTGTAAATGTTAAAGTGATTGAAGCTACTGACTTTGATATGTATGGGAACCCGTGAGAAGATTAAAACTTTGACAAATAAATTAATAACATAATTATTATTAAAAATAGCTATGACAAATAAAAATCATAGCTATTTTTATTCAAAAATTCAAGTATATTCTCAAATATTTTATATAAAGTTAAATTCATTAACATAAAACTTCCGCAGCGGAAAAGTAATTACATTTTCACTGAAAATAAGACTTCTGTAATATATTCTACATCACATGAAATAAAACTTCCGTAGGAAAAAGTGATTCTATTTCACTCGATAAAAACTCCGTACTATATATTTTCATTCTACATACGTGAAAATAAAATCTCCGCAGGAAAAAGTAATTCTATTTCAACGAAATAAAAATTCCGCACAATACATTTTATCATAAATCATCTATATAAAATATTTTGAAATATTCTATTTTATATTTTTATATCAATAAAATAAAAGAAATTAATGAAAATGAAAAATCTACTAAATAACATTACTTAGTAGATTTTTCATTTTAAATATCAAATATATAATTAATCCTATAAATATAGAAGAAAAAGAAGCTAATACCAAACTACCGACAAGGTACTGTAATATATTATTTTTAATAAATTCTTCTGTTACTTCTGACGGCAATAACTCCCCCTACAATCCATTGTCCTACTTTTTAAAGAACTTATAATAATAATAGGTATCATTGGAGAATACTAATGTTTGATCCCTATAAACGCTAAGGTTTTTATTCAGTTTGAAAAAGTACAGCCAAAGCTATGACAATAAAAGTCTGAAAACCCCAAAAAGGAGCTATCCACAGAAAACGCCTAAAGCAAGAGAAAAAGCCTTTGTATGCTCTGGTAAAATTAATTTCTAAAATATCTTCTTTAATGAATTGCCTTAGCTTTAATATTCCGAAAAGAAATCACGTGGTTTTATATAAAAAAACGGCAATAAAAACCAGAATTGTATTGAGGATACTAATTCTTGTAAAAATCTCGAAAAAGGACGAAAATGCGAAACTCTTTCGGTAGGGTCATACAATACTTGTATGGGTACATTCTGCACAGGAATACCATTCCCAAGCAGTTCTTACAATAATTTCTATTTCGAATTCAAATTTTTTGTAAAAATTTCTTCGGGATATATAACAAGGGTATAACCTATATCCTGATTGTGTATCAGTTAGTTTTAATTCCTGTTTCAAAATGAAACCAAAAATTGGAGAACTTATGCCCCAAAACTACTTTTTAGGAACGGAATCTTGATTCATATTTCGGCTTCCTATCAAGAGAATAGCTTTTTGAAACTCAAGTAATTTCTCAATAAATACAGGAATATCACTCTGGGTAATGTTGCCCATCAGAATCAATTGTTAAAGCGTATTCATACCCACTTTTTAGAGCCTCTTGAAAACCTACTTGTAAAGCATTTCCTTTTCCTTGATTTTTACTTAAAGAAATAATCTTCAAATGGTTATATTGCTGTAAGATAGAAGCTGTTTGGTCAGAAGAGCCATCATTGACAACAATAATATGTTGTGTATATTCTTGCACTCCGTTGAGTAATCTCTCGATAGCGTTTTTGGCGTTATTATAAGTAGGAATTAGAATACAAATTTTATATTTTTCAATATTTTCTCTAATAGATTGTTCCATTATTTAAATATTTTCTTTTCCTCATCAGAAAAACTTTTTGATTTTTCAACATAATTTTTAATATACTGTTGAAGTTCTGGGTTTTGCAGATGAAAAATTTTCTATTATTATTTTTATCTTCCTGTATATTTTTCGATATGGGACTACCTTGGGCAAATTTTCCTGACACATAATCGAACAAATCTAATTTCTAATGAATTAGGATTTTTGGCTAACAGCATCTTCTATATTTTGCTTTCCTCTTCTTAGAAAATTTGTTCGTCTATCAGGAAAAATCTTACATAAATAATTTCAGAAGCTCCTAAATAAGAAAGTATTACACTATTATTTTGTTTATAATTACTCATTAATTCATAAAATTCTTTAGCTTTTTCTTTTTGAAGAAGACGCTTGAATGAAAGCATTCTGAATATCATTTTTGAGCATTTGAAAATAAAGAAAAAAACAAAAACAAAAAGTAATATAATATTCTTTAACATATTGTTTTTATAAGTATTTGTAAGTTTAAGAGCTATGTGTCTCGAAAGATGTTGTGTTTTAACAACCCAATTTCCACTATCGTTTTGGGTAATTTCTATGTTTAATTTTAATTTCGGATTCTCAATAGGGTTTTATGAGAGCCATAAATTTAACATTAGAAGTTTTGGACATAAAAAGTTTTTGTCCTGTAATTTCTTCTGAAAAATTTTTAATAATTTGCAACATACAAAACCCCAGGAGTTATAGGAAAATTTGGGAAATGCCCTTTAAAAATCTCGTGTTTTTCATTCAAAGAATATCAAATTCATAATGAGTTTCATCAATTCTATTAGGAATGTAAAATAGTATAAAAATCTTTAAGCATATTATCTTTGAGAATGAATACGTTAGACCTATTTGAATAGAAAAATTACCGTGAGACATTCTACTTGAAGTTTGTCCTGATAAAATAGGCTCTGTATATAAAACAGGTATTGCCCCCATTTTGCTCTCATTTCTACACCCAAATTTTTGATTTATTTGATAACCAACCCCTAAAGCGCAAGAAATATCTACTTCATTTTTCACATTATAATTTTTATCAAGAAGAAAAATCTAATGAAGGCACTACTTGTAGGTTTAATTTATTGAATTTAAATTTATTAGCAGCATTTAAAGACAAATAAGATAAACTCACTTTTTTACAGAATCAAATTCATTTAAATTTGAAACTATTGAACCCTGTCTTTGGTATAAAACTTCTGGTTTGAAGGGCATAAAATCTTGTAAAATCAATTGTACCTAAAACACCTAAGTAAAAATCAGGTTTTATTGAGAAAGAAGTTTTACGAACAATAGAATTAAAATTATTTTTATCTTGTTCTATTATACCTGTAAATTTACTCAATGTAATACCAGCTTTAACACCTGGTTTAAAAGTTACTTGTGCATTGGCTAAAAATTAAATAAGATAAATAATGTAAAAATAATCTTTTTTCATAATTTTATAAAATATTTAAATTGATATTGATTTTTTAATGTATGTATTGTATTTGTATTTTTGTAAAATATCGTTTTTATTTTTCAAAAAGTAAAAGTAGTATATTTTTATTTCTTTTTAGTATTTATCTGCTTAACTATCTGTTTTTCATTATTTTCATATAAATAAATTTTATCTTTATCGATCATTTATTTCTAAAATAGTTTGATTGGGTGATATATATTTTTCTATTAAAAATCATTTTTTTAGTAATTTAGAAAAACTATTAGATAATGTATTAATAATTATTTTTATTTAAATCTTCTTGTATATAATTCACCTTCAATTGATTATCTATATAAAGAAAACTAAACAATGTATTTCCAAAGTCTGTAGTAAGGACTATTCTATATTCTTTTTCATCAGTTTTTAAAACTAAAAGCCCATAAATGATTTCCATATACGTCAATTTTAGCTCTATAGATATTCTTTTTCTGTTAAAAGTACTTATTTTTCAATAAGTTGATGAGTTTTTTCAGAGTTTTGATAAGAATCTAAAAACAAAATTCGTACCGCAACCAAAATAGTAAAAATACTAAATTTGAAAAGCTGAGCTATCAATTTTTCCCATTTATTACTTTATTTTTTAAAAATAATCTCCGTATAATCTCCTGATGGTTCCAAAAGTTTTACATTATCCACTGTTGAATCCGGAGCAAAAAGTAAGTGTATTTCTTTTGTATATTTTAATAAAGTTTTATCTTTTTGGAAATAACTTGGCAAGTGTTTTTATTCCTGATAGATAAGAGTTTTACATCAAATTCTTTATTATCAAACATATTTCCACCTTAACTATTAATAATTAATTGATTAATTTTTATTAAAAATTTTATTATCATTTTTATTTCAGAAATATGTCCTTCATCATTTATATAAATAGCATCATTCTGGAACAATATCCGATGCGAATAAGGCTGAGTGTATTGCCAATTGAGTTTATTAGGTTTCTCAAAAGCTAATTTACCCGAAGTTTCTATATTTTTAGCCAAAAATCTAAAATGTTTTGAGACAAAATCAACTTGAAAATTTTTGATATTCAAAATTTTTCTCTTTTGTTTTAGCTTCAAAAATTTTTTTGCTTGTTCAGTAGTCAATTGTTGAGAGAAGAGAATAAAAGTTGAAAAAGAAAGAGAAAAATATTTTTCATATTTTGACAGAATTAGTTGTTTTAAAATTATTTTTTCAAGAAATATCAATAATCGTTCCAAAACTCTTAATGTTTTTTCTAAGTATCGTGCATTAAAAATTATATTTTTTATCTGTTATTTTATTGATTATCCGATGATAAAGCTTATCCTCATCAGTAATCATTGTATCCAAAGAGCGAATATTCCAGCCTATAACTTTCTTTTTGTTAAAATAATTGCTTTTCTGCAATATGTGGATTAGTAATGCCATATGGAGGTCTAAACAAGTGTGTTTCAATACCTAATTGTTTTAAAGCATTATCTGTTTTTGTATTTCATTAACAAAATTCTGAGTAGAAATAAAAGCAATTTCTAGGATTATGAGAAAAAGTATGATTTCCTATAAGGTGCCCTTCTTCTTTTATTCGTAAAACAATTTCTGGATAATTTTCTATATTTTTACCTATACAGAAAAATATAGCTTTTTGCTTGATATTTTTAGTAAATCTAAAAAAATAAAGGTGTTAGTGTTGTTGGACCATCATCAAAAGAAAGTGTTATATATTTGGTTTTCAAAGAATTATTAGAGCAAATTGTTCTCACAAAAATATCCTAAACGAATATCAAAAATTCCCCAATTAAAAACTCCTAAAAACTAACAAAATTATAATATAAAAGCCCAAATAGGGACTTTTTAAAATAAAAGCTAATACCAATAAAATAATGGTTATCAATTTATTATAAAAATTCTTAGACATTACGTAAAAAGTATTAAACTATGATCTCTTCCTTGAAATTGATTATAAAGTAATATATTTTTAATTTGTTTTTACTTGTCCTCCTTTATAGAAGAAAAACATCAGGTATGTTAGTTTGTTTTCAATATGTTACACCCCTACCCAACAACCAAAAGAAGAAGCTGTAAAATAGTCTCCACTTAAATGTTTATAATATATTTTAGGTGCTGAAAATATTTTTCAACTTCATCAAAAGCCGTTTACATCATCTAAATTTTGCATTTCTCCCAGAAATAAGTAAATCTATATCATCAGTACTCAAACCATTTTTAGAAAGAAAATGATTTATAAAATCATTCAAATTTTTGTGTTTTTATTAACAAAAACATCAACCAATTCAGCGTAAGTATCTGAGGTTAAAGAATCTGAAAGAACAAAAGTAGCTCCTTCTGAAAAATAGTTCCTTGTGTTGTGGCATCAAAAATAGAAAAAGGCGCTTGATTTTTCAGATTTAATTATTTTTCTAATTTATATAAATTATATGTATAATCAGACTTTTCATCTATCCCACCAACTAAAATATTTTGTAAAAATTGTTGCTGTATTTGCATTTTTGCTTCAAAATGGCTGATTCAAAAGATGTAGCTCCATTTACAAAAGTAAAATTAAGACCTTTACAACATAAATTTAAGGCTATTTGTCCTGCAACGGTATTATGTGTTGATTGAATAAAGGCTGTTAGGGGTTAAATGTTGTTCTTCATTATCCAAAATTCCTGTTAAAAATTTTTCTGTATCTTGTAGACATCCCAACCCTGTACCCACTATAATTGCCTCTGGAATAGATATTTCTATTTTTAGAGCTTTCTAAACTAGCTACAATTCCCATTTTTACAGCTTTTCCCATTCTTCGTATTGCCCTAATAGGAATATATTCTTTATAAGAGGGCTCTATAACTGGTAAAATATTATCATTTTGATTAACAGAATATTTGGTTAAAAACCATCTAAAAAGTAGGTTGAGCAGAAATACAACTAATCCCATTAACATATATTTTTAATCATATTTAGAAAAATTAAGGTAGAACAATTTCCCCAAAAACCAAATGAATTAGATAAAACATTATTAATTTCTTTTATATTTAATTTCTGTTTGAGGTTTTATATCTACTTCTACCATAGGCGTTTTGGAAGTTAAGATTAGGGAAGACAATTCCATTTTGTATAGCCAATATACTATAAATAGCCTCCACAGAAGAAGCGGTGGCTAGAGTATGTCCTGTAAAAGCTTTTGTGGAACTAAAATCAGGAACTGAATGAAAAACACGAGAAAGCGCAATACTTTCAGAAAGATCATTATTCTGTGTAGCTGTCCCGTGAGCATTTACATAATCAATTTCGGAAGAAGATAAATTCGCCATTGATAATGCTTTTTGCATTGCTAGAAAGGCTCCTTCGCCATCGGCAGATGAAGCTGTTTGATGATACGCATCATTTGCATTTCCCCAACCTGAAAGAGTTGCTAATATTTTATGATTATTTTTAAAGCATTTTTCTTCAGTCTCTAAGACAAGATAAGCACCTGCCTCCCCCCAAGTTTTAGTCCTTTTTCGATTATTATCAAAAGGTTGGCAATCCGTATCTGATAAAATCATCAAAAGAATTGAACCCATTGATAGTAAATTTGGATAGAGGATCACTCCCTCCTATAATAACTTGTTTTAAATATCCCATTCTCAACAAGTTACACCCAGTTATTATTGCATTTGCAGAAGAAGAACAAGCTGTACTAAGAGCCGTTACAATAGATTTTAGCCCAAAAATAATCCGCTATTTGATGTGTAATATCTCCTATATTATGAGTATGAATATATTTCCTTACAGAAATATTATTTTGATATTCATAAAAATATTGTTCTGTTTTTATCCATTCCTCCAACAGTAGATGCAGAAACAAGCCCCATTTGAGAAATTTCAGTTTCTGAAAAAAATGTTTAATTAGCTTCTTTTATAGCAAAAATAGCCAAAAGAAGTTCGAGTATAAGAATTTTCTTTAACGATATTTAATCTTTCAGATAAGTCTTCATTAGATAATTTAATCTCTCCTACTTTTTATAAAATCTTTCAAATAGGTAGAGAAATTTTTCAACTCTTGTAATCCCTGATTTTTGAATGGATTAGAGAATGAAAGATTTTTCCTCAACAGAATTACCTATTGAGGAAATGATACCCATTCCGTAACCACTATTTTTTTGCATTATTTCGTTCTATGTTGAGTAATATATTCTGCCATTGTAGAGATTGTATGAAAAAATCTCTACCTTGCTTAGGGTCTGAAAGGCAGAATGCCATAAGTTTTATCCAAAAGAACAATAAGCTCTAAGGCATCTATAGAATCTAATCCTAAACCATCTCCAAAAAGTGCTTCATTTTCATCAATTTCATCAACTGAAATATCTTCTAAATTAAGCACCTCTATGATTTTTGTGCTTTTAATTCTAAAATTAAATCTTGCATTTTTTTATTATTAAAAATTAAACAATCGAATATTTTTGCAAAAAAATATAAAAACTTATTTTTATTCTATTTTTTAAAAATTCTTTTTAAATAAACGAAAGCTTCATAATCATCTTCAAAAACCTCTACCCAACCACATAAAACCTTTGTTGCATTACCTGTTTGGTACAAAAATTTGGCTATATTCTTCAAAAATGAAAAAGGAAAACTATCAAAAATAAAAAAGAACTTTCCGTATGTAATTGGTGACGAATACTTATTTCTCCTAAACAAATATTAGGAAGAGTATAAACAAAAACTGCAGGACTAGGAAAAATACTCGTCAGGGGTTAGCTATACTTTGTTTATGTTTAATATCTGTACTCAAACAAGATGAATGATTAGCAAAAAAATAAGAGCTAAATTATTTTTATCTTCATTTTACCAATTTTTGATAAAATTATTTCTGAAGCTAAAAAGCTAATTTAGAAAGACTATCCATTTTAAAAACTTAGGATAAGAAATTTCTAAAAAAATTTGAAAATAGATTTTTGAAAAACTATGAAAATCAGTATCTTTATTTTTCAAAAGTATTTCATCATTAAAAATAATTTTCCCGTTTTTTTATCCAACAATACAATTTTGAGTTTATATTTTTGATATATTCTTCCATCTTAATTATTCATTTGAATTAGCAAAGCGGTATTTGTACCTCAAAACCAGAAGCTGTTTTTAAGAATATTTTTTTAATTATTTTTATTTTCTGTTTTTTTGTTGAATACGGATAAAATTAGTAACGCCAAGTTCTTCAAAACCAATACTTTTAATAATTTTTACCCTGTTTTTGCTAATTCAACAGAAATAGCTGTTTCTAATAATCCTGACGCTCCTAATGTATGCCCAAAATAGCCTTTAAGAGAATTTAAAGATATGTTTTGCATATTCATTCTATTGAAAAGCAATACTTTTCCATTTTCATCGTTATATAAGGTTGCTGTTCCGTGAGCATTAATCATATCTACTTCATTTTTCAGATACTTTACTTTGTTCTAACGCTTTTTTTAATACTAAGATAAAGCCCTTCTCCTGTTCGTGAAGGTCCAGAAATATGATTAGCATCATTCAAAGAACTATCTCCTAATATTTTTTGCTATTGTATTGTTTTGATTATTAACTAAATACATAGCAACAGCTGCCCTCTCCTAAGGTTATTCCATCTCTTTTTATCATAAGGTTTGCAGGGATTTGGACTAATTGCCTGAAAAGACTGAAAACCAGACAAAACAAAATCTGAAATAATATCACCAGCTAAAAATAATAGCATTTTTCATATCTTTCTGTTTGCAAAAAAATCTTTTTCGCTATTGAAAGCGCCATAGCTCCTGATACACAAGCATTTGATAAAATAATAGGCGTATTTTTTTATACCTAAAAATTGTGCTAATTTCTGAGCAGAAGTCTGTAAAAAGAACTTCTGAAGAAAATGCTTTTTTTCTGATAATTTATCAATATTTCCTTTTGTTGATGAAAGAATAAATAAAGTTTTTTTCTGTTATTTTTTACTTTAGATAACAAAGGCAACACTGATAAAGCTAATATTTTTTCTAATTTAGAAAAACTTTTGATATTCAAACTTTTTAAACCTTTTTTTCTATTTCGTTTTCATATATCTTAGAAAGAGGAATATCTCCAAAAATAGGATAATTTTTATATATTTTTTTATTCCTGATTTTTCATTCAAAAGATTATTAATATTTTTCTTGTGAGAAAAACCCAAAAGGAGTAATCGTGTTATAAGAATGAATGTACATAAATTATTTCAATAGGTATTTTTCTTTCCATTTTTGATAAAATTCAGGAGAATATAGAGACAATTCTCCATTTAAATTCATAAAAACTTGTGTCGTTTCTCCTAAACAGGCTAAATCTCCTTCTTGATTATATATTTTAAACTGAAAAAAATCATTTTTGCAGCCTGAGTTTCTATATAATCGGTTTGAATTGTTATTTTTTTCTCCGTATTTTATCATTTTTTTATGCTCACAAATCGTTTTTACTATTGGAGTTGCATATCCATTCTGTTTTACATCGAGATATGAAATTCCATAGTGCCTCCCAAAAAGCCTCTCTTCCATCTTCAAAAGTACTTTATATAATTACCAGTGCCAAACAATGCCTAATGGGTCTGTTTCATTAAACCTTACCCAAACTTCGGTAGTAAAAAGAAAGTTTTATATCATTTTTTTCGTATTTTTTTCATAATAAATTGCTATTAAAAAACATACTATTGAAAAATCCTAAAAAGTAAGGATACTTTTGGCAAAATTAATAAAAAAATTTCCATCTCTTAGTAAAATATCATAAAATGCTTGCAAAGCCCAATGCATTAGCGAAATTTTTAGAAATTATTTGCATTATATGAGGCATAGCAAAAACAGGCACCCAAATACCTCCAATAGCAGCCAATATTACGGTGAGAGTTGCCCCAAGTGGCGCAGATTGTTCTTGCGTTGAAGCCACTGTACCCTAACAGTATTCCTATAGATATTGCAGATAAACCCGAAGCCATTGCTACAAATAAAAGCAATAATAATTTTTCCCTGAAATATCTAGGGCGGGCAAACCTAACAAAGGAAAAATACAAAGCCTACTAACAACATTAAAATAAACTGAAAAACACTAGATAATCAGATAAGTAATTATTTTTCCCTAATAGAAAAAACTATAAGATTGAGGGACTTGTAAATACTCTTAACCCTGTACCTTGTAACTTTTCTTTAACAATATTTGATGAAAGAGGAATAACTATAAAAAATAGCAAACAAAGCCCAAACAGGCACATTATATTGTACAGAATTAGGCAGTTTTTCTTCCTCTTGGTTTTACTTTTCGGATTTATTTCTTTAAAAGATATTATTTTTTGAGAAAGCTCTATATTTTCAACTTCTAATTGTTGCTGAAATGCTTCATAAAATATATTGATTTTCAATAGAATAAATAATTTTATCAATATTAATTTTTATATTTTCTTTAAAAAGAAATTTGCAATGTTGGGTCAAAAATATAATCGGATTTCATTATTTATAACTCTTTATTTTTCAACACTTTGAATTTTATCTCCTGTAAAAGTATTTATAATATTATTTACATTATTAGAAACTTGATTTTTTTATAATTGAAGAAAAGATTTTTCTGGAATAATGATAGCCATTAAGTACTCTCCTTTAAGCACTTTTTGTTGTGTTTGTACTTCATTTATAGGTAGATTATTTTTGCTGTATAACAATATTAAAAATATCAGAATTATTAAGAATTTCTTTAATTTTATGAGAAATTTCACCTTTATCATTATCAACTAATAAAATAGAGTTTTCTCTTTAGAAATAGCCCTATAAGCTCCATCTTGTACAAAAAGTAACGATAAGAATGAGTAATAAAAGGCATTAAAAAAAGAACTATTAAACCTCCTAAATCTCTAATTATCAGTGTTATTTCTTTTTTTATCGTTTGTATCATTTTAGTTTTTAGATTTTTAAATATTTTTCTACTTCCTGTCGCTCATCTGAATAAGGAATTTCCAGAGATAATGATTTTTTTCAAAAATATATTCTTGCTCTTTTTATCTTTATTTTTGTAACAATACTTTTCCTATAATAAAAATAAGCTTTCCAATAGTCAGGATTTAGGTTTTTCCAACTGCATAACAGATTGATTATCAATAAATTTATTTGTTTTCAAATCTGTTTCTATTTTTATGTTCTAAGATACGATATTTTTCATAATTTTTCATATTCTTTTTGTTGAAAGAAATTTACTTTTAGGTATATTTCTTTCTTGTGTTTGAGCTGAAATAACACCTTGAAAATCAGAATTAAATATTTTTTTCTAAATCATAACAAAACAAATTCTCCCAACTGATATGGAGAAGAAGAAACCCAAACTAATTTTTCTTCTGGTTTAAAAATTATTCCGTGATGTGCAAGTAACTGATTTATAGCTTTTTCATTTCCGTATCCGAGAGATTTTTTTATTTAATCCTTCAGTATTTCTTAGAATTTCAGCCATATATTCAGGCGATATTTTTATTTGACTTTTGTAATAATTCTTGTATTTTTTTGATAACGATAAAAAAAGAATGTGTTTCTTTTATTTGTTTAATATTCTTTTTATCAGATAGATAGCCGTCACTTTGAAAAATGATTTGTACAAAATTAAATTATCATAATTTGGACTTTCAAAAACATCTATTTTTCGAGGAGAAATTTCTATAATTATAGCTTTTTTTGTCCTTAGCACTTGCTACTAGAATATTTTCAGAAACAAATACAGAACGTTTTTTAGCTATTTCAACAGCCTCTTCAAGCGTAGAGGCGTATTGCAAAATTTCTCGACAAAGAAGAGAAATAGGTGTTTTTGCCTTTGAAAGGAATATCTGATTTTTGAAGCATTTATGGTTACCATTAAGCCTTCATAATTCATTCCAGAAACGACGCCAATCATTCCTGCCCAACTAACGAGACATAAACGGAATCCCAGAAGAAGGTTTTACAAAGCTAATCAATTTATGTTTGAGCAAAATCATCACCTACATAAAAAAATCAAGATTTCTGCCAATGAGTAATTTCCCATCGGGGAGTTTTGTCGCCCCAAAACAACAAGAGATGAACAACCTACCAACATTAAATCTTGTAAAAGCGTGTCCTATATCGTGGGCTGCGTGCAAATACATACTTCGCTGATATGCAGGAATATATCTATTAAAAACAGTATCTGAATAATGACTAATTCCATATAACTCAGCTTGATATTCTGGAATAATATTTTTCTCAATATCCCTATTAAAACCATTTTAAAAATGAAATAAAAATTTTTTTGTTTTTCTTTGAGAAGGAACAAATGAATTTATTTTCTGATAAAAATACTATCTTGTTTTTTTATAATTTTTTTCTAATAAAGCACCAGAAGTAAGCCCTAATTGATAAGGATTTCCTTGCGAATAAAGTTCCCAAAAGATTTTGTTTATTTTTTTCAGTAAATAATTATTTTTTTATAAATACGCAAAGTGTCATTTTTGAATAACTTTCGGTATCTCAAAAAGAATAATTATTAACATTTGGAGTTTTTAAAAATTAGTTTTGAAAGCGGAACAACCTCCTAAGAACAAAAATAAAAATTACAATTATAAGAAATTTTTATCATTTAGCAAGTTTCATTTTTTTATTTTATCCATTAAATATTCTTTACCCAAAAGGTGTCCATAAGTACGAACAGCACCGATAGTTACGCCTAAAATTCCGTGCATATTCACTGTTTGTCCCTGTTACAAATAAATTTTGGATATGCGTTTGCGGAGTAAAAAAAGCTAGCCATAGGCGAATTTGCATCTTTGTCCTAGCCATAAGCATTTCCTTCAAAAAGAACCTATATAATCTCTATATGTTAAAGGGTAGAAGTATAAATTCCGTCAATACATTCTCGGATATTAGGAAAGCGTTTTTCTAAAAATAACTATCATTTTTCTAGCTTTTTCTTTTTAAATAATTCATAATCCTCACCTCTTTCGTTTATATTAGTTTTAGTATTGAATGTATTTTTCCCATTTTTACTTCATTATAATTCATATAAGTCAAAGAGAAATATTATCAGTGAATGATGTATCTTTTTGGGCGGACTCATAGAAATCATAAAAGATTCTGGAAAAAAATTCAGCTGAATTTTTTTATCTTCAGTAATCCAAACAGAATCAATATTTTTTTATGCCAATATATATTATAATTTAAGTAAGGTAATGTATTAGGTTTTTATTTTCAAATAAACTGAAAAAAATACCAATTACAGGTCTCAACTGAGAAATTCTATTACGATAAGCCTTCTTAAAATGCTCTTCTCCTGCAAGTTTTATGGTAGTTTTTATATCTATATTTGAAATAAAAATTTTTGTGCAAAAATTCTTTTCCCTTGTTTTGTAATAACCGATTTAATTTTTCTGTTTTCATCAAAAGTAAAACTAATAACTTCCTGATGTTTAAATACATCTGCATTATAATTTTCGAAGTTGTTGAATGAGTAATTTCGTAATTTGAGAACCTCAAGCATACATTTCCAAGCACTCTCAATATATGAATTTATAGAAAGCGCATGAACATATAAAGGCGTATGCTCATAAGTACCTGCATAAAAGCATATTTGTTCCCTAAAAGAATGGATTGTAATTTTTTTATTAGATGTTAAATTTTTCTATGAATTTTTTTACAATTAATAGAAAGATTTTCTTGATTGTATTCAGAATTATTATCCAATCGATATAAAAGGAAATGCATTACACATTTCTTTAAGAGTTTCACAATAAATTTGCAAAGTTTTTTCTTCCTCTGGAAAATAAAGGGAAGCAACTGCTCTATAAAAATTTTTCATAGCCTTGTGCGTGAGGGATACTCTATTGGGTCATCTCCAAAACAAATACGATCGTATCCTTTGATATCCAGCTGATTAAGTTTCAAATCATCAATAATACCAACGTATTTAAAATATTTATATAATATTTCATCTTTTCCTAAGCTTCCTATATAATGAACTCCTGTATCGAATATAACTTTCTCTCTTACAAAAAGTTTGCAAATTTCCACCATATTGATTATTTTTCCAAAACACAGACTTTTTCCTTCTTTTGCTAAAATTACTGCTGAAATTAAGCCTCTAATCCACTTCCTATAATAACATAATCATACATATTCTGCTTTTTTTGAGTGAGCAAAGATAATAAAAATTTATTCAATGAAATAATATCTTATTTTTGAATCAAAAACATAAAAAAATTAAATTTTAACAAAACAATACATTTAAATATGAGAAAAAAAGTATGATTCTGTAAAGTGCTTTTCCTTACTCTCAACATAAATTATTCCTTTTTAATTAAAAAATCTAAAAATTTGTTTATTTATAAAAAAACGAAGTAACTTTGGACAAAAATTCATTTTTTATGCAAAAAAATAATAGACCGTTTTATCAGTTATGTAAAAATTGATACACAATCTGACCCAGAAAGCCCAACTACTCCAAGTACTCCAAAACAATGGAATTTAGCTAATAAACTTGTTGAAGACCTTAAACAAATTGGTTTACAGAAGTTACTATTGATGCTAATGGCTATATTATGGCTACCTTACCTGCCAATGTACCACACCAAGTACCTACTATTGGCTTTTATTGCTCATTATGACACGTCACCAGATTTCTCAGGAGAAAATGTTAATCCTCAGATAATAAAAAAATTATGATGGAAAAGATATTCTGCTCAATAAAGAACAAAAATATAATAATGTCTTCTGAATATTTTTTTCTGACCTAAAAAAATATGTAGGACAAGACATCATCGTAACAGACGGAACTACTCTTCTTGGTGCTGATGACAAAGCAGGAGTTACAGAAATTATTTCAGCTATGGAATATTTAATACAACACCCTGAAATTCAGCACGGAAAAAAATTCGCGTTGGCTTTTACCCCTGATGAGGAAATAGGAAGAGGAGCTCATAAATTTGATGTTGCTTCTTTTTGGTGCTGAGTGGGCTTATACAATGGACGGAAGCCACATAGGAGAGCTTGAGTATGAGAACTTTAATGCAGCAGGGGCAAAAATTCATATAAAAGGAAAAAGCGTTCACCCTGGTTCAGCAAAAAGGAAAAATGGTAAATGCTCTTTTAGTTGCTGCTGAATTTGTTCAATCATTACCTGAAAATGAAGTTCCAGAAAAAAACAGAAGGCAGAGAAGGATTTTTCCACATTACAGAAATACGAGGAAATGTTGAAGATGTTTATATAAAACTTATCATTAGAGACCACGATAAAGAAAAATTTGAAAATCGTAAAAAAATTACTTCAATCTGTTGTTGATAAAATTAATACGAAATCCAAAAAGGAGCTGTTCTTACATTAGAAATAAACGACCAATATTTCAATATGAAAGAACACATTGAGCCTGTATTCCATATTATAGAAATAGCTGAAAAAGCAATGAAAGAACTCAATATTACACCTGTTATTCAGCCAATTCGTGGAGGTACAGATGGTTCCCAATTGAGTTTCAAAGGGCTTCCTTGTCCAAACATTTTTGCAGGAGGAGTAAATTTCCACGGAAAATATGAATATTTACCTATTCCAAGTTTGTTAAAAGCTATTGATGTTATTGTTAAAATAGCAGAATTGACTGCTAAGAAATACGAAAAATAAGAAAAAGAGGCTAAAAAGCCTCTTTTTATAAAGTTTTTAATTTATCTATAATATTTCTTGAAGTCCATTAGTTTTTTTATAAAAAACAGTAGCTAGAAGCATCCCTAATTTTTCCCTTTGGAAACCCTTGCGCACTAAACCACTCTAAATAATAAACAGGCAAATCAGAAATCATCACACCTTTATATTTACCATAAGGCATAGGGTAGTTATAATTTGTTGAAGAATTTCAGGGGACATATCTTACAATCCTTGCTTAATAAGACTCATTATATACTCTAAATGTTTAGTATCAGAAACCTTTATTTGATAATCTCCATTTCCGTGATGCCCTACTTTTTGAAATATCTTTTGTAAGTTTTTAGGATCTTCCAAATCTCCTTTTCTTTCATATTAATAAAAATCTTTAATCCTTCATTAAGTATCTGGATATCTGCTATGTTTTTTTCTATCTTTTTAAAGGCTATATACACTTTTTTTAGGAATAATTCCTATTTCTGGTGAAAAGATTCAAAATGGCTTGCTTAAAATCATTATAAAAGCTCTATTAGTTCCTCTGTTTTTTTCCTATAAAAAATCTTCCTCATTATAGGTTTTTATTTCCTTAGTTATTTCATAAAGATCAGTTTCTTTTTCAAGAGTCGAAGTTTGTTTTTATGCTAGGTGCTGCCTCAGATTTTTTAATTCCATCAATTACAATAATATTATTTTCATATTGCTTTTACTTCCCATAATTCTATATTTAAATCCTTAAAATCTACTGCTTGTTTCTGATTTTGATTAAAAAAAGGACTTACAAACACAACCTTACTTTGTGACCAATCCACTTCCAGTTTCTTGAGACTTTTTATTTAAAGCTTCATTATATTCTAACACAAAATCAGCCTTATACTTAAGCAATGTATTAAGGTAAGCCACTCCCTGATCAAAAAAACACTATAATTATGTCCTCGTTTATATTCTATTATAACAAAAGCATTATTCTCTATATCAAAAAGCTAAAGTATCTATACGTTGATTTTTGGATAGAAAATTCTGATTTTACAAGCTCTAACCCAGTAATCTGAGATAAATTTTTTTCTCAAATAATGATTGTATATCACGCTCTAACTTAAAAAGAAACTTCTCTAAGGTCTAACAAAGAATATTTATTTTTTTCTGAAAATAACTGCATTGAATATTTTTTTGAGTACAAATATACAATTTTTTATTAAAAACGATAACTACAAATAATGAACTTCATAACCAACTTGAAATAATCATTTGTCATTATGAAACGTTCCTTCATCATAAAGAAAAACCAGTCTAAGTCCTCTACCGTTTTTGTATTCTTCAGGAAGTGATGATATGTGAGTTCCTTTCTTTTTATCAAAAATAAGCTGAGGTATGTGTTTTGATAAAAGAACGCCCCCTTAGTAGTAGGATCTGGGTAAATATATTCCAGAGTATCCAGTATTCCCTCTCCAACGATATTTGTATAAACCTGCATAACCAGGTTGATCATATTCCACCCCTCTGATAAGTTTTTTTCTTGAGGATAAAAGTAGGATTTACCAAATATATATAGCTTGTTATAACCTCTCTCTTAGCTGCTGGAGACAAAAATGTTATAAATATTTGCTCTACAACAACCTGATGACGGATAACTTTTTCACCAAAAATCCTTAGTTCCATCCCCATTGACGTCGAAAAATCGTATCCGTAGGAAAATAATAATTCCTTGCGGACACCCTATGCTCAATAACCTGACTCGCTAACTTGTAAATATCTATATCTGTATTCCCTTGAAATTCGTATAAATAATGGCATAATACGCCTCATCCTCAAAGTACTTTCTAATTCGTATCGTAATACTTGGATTAGAAGAATCCCCTTCATCTATCTCATGAATAAGATCCAAATCCGCTCCTTTAAATCGCTTTTACTAACTCGAAAAGTATCTCTTTTTAGTCTTATCCTTAAGAAGACTATCTACAATCCGTCTATGAAAATAAGGTTTTTCAAGAGTATCTTTTCTGCTTTCATGAAGTTCTGTGGCTCTTTTAAATTCAACCTTATTGGAAGTAGAATTACAAGCAACTAAAATTAACAATAAATAACAAACTAATGACAAATTACTAATTAAATATAATCTATATTTAATCTTCATAGAATTCAATTTAAAAAAATTAAAGTAAGTAAAAAAAACGAGTTATTCGATTGAATAACTCGTTTTATAAGAAAGACGGCGACATACTCTCCCGCTTTCGCAGTACCATCTGCGCTAAAAGGTTTAACTTCTCTGTTCGGAATGGTAAGAGGTGAGACCTTTCGCTATAACCACCTTTAAATCCTTAGTATTATTGAATACTATCATATTTTTTTAACATATTCCGATAAGATACCAAAAAAACTAAATATACCTGATAAAAAAAGAATCTATGTACAATAAGTCTACGGGTGATTAGTATTGCTCGGCTATGTTGTTACCAACTTTACACCTACAACCTATCAACGTGGTCATCTCCACGACCCTTAAAAAGAAATCTCATCTTGTGGTGGGTTTTCGTACTTATATGCTTTCAGCACTTATCCCGTCCCAACTTAGCTACTGAGCTATGCCCTTGGCAAGACAACTCATTCACCAGAGGTTAGTCCAACTCGGTCCTCTCGTACTAGAGTCAGCTCCACGCAAATTTCTAACGCCCACAGTAGATAGAGACCGAACTGTCTCACGACGTTCTGAACCCAGCTCGCGTGCCACTTTAATGGGCGAACAGCCCAACCCTTGGGACCTTCTCCAGCCCCAGGATGTGACGAGCCGACATCGAGGTGCCAAACCCCCCGTCGATGTGAGCTCTTGGGGAGATCAGCCTGTTATCCCCGGCGTACCTTTTATCCTTTGAGCGATGGCCCTTCCATACGGAACCACCGGATCACTATGCTCTACTTTCGTACCTGATCGACTTGTTAGTCTCTCAGTCAAGCTCCCTTATGCCATTGCACTCTACGCACGGTTACCAAGCGTGCTGAGGGAACCTTTAGAAGCCTCCGTTACTCTTTTGGAGGCGACCACCCCAGTCAAACTACCCTCCACGAATTGTCCTCTCTTATGAGAGTTAGGCCTCAGATAAGCAAAGGGTGGTATTTCAACAACGACTCATAAAGCACCGGAATGCCCTAATCAAAGTCTCCCACCTATCCTACGCATCACTTATCCAAGGTCAATACGAAGATGTAGTAAAGGTGCACAGGGTCTTTTCGTCCCACTGCGGGTAATCGGCATCTTCACCGATACTACAATTTCACCGAGCTCATGGCCGAGACAGTGTCCAAATCGTTACACCATTCGTGCAGGGTCGGAACTTACCCGACAAGGAATTTCGCTACCTTAGGACCGTTATAGTTACGGCCGCCGTTTACTGGGGCTTCAATTCAAACCTTCGCTTACGCTAAGCTCCTCTTAACCTTCCAGCACCGGGCAGGTGTCAGACCCTATACGTCATCTTTCGATTTTGCAGAGTCCTGTGTTTTTGATAAACAGTCGCTTGGACCTTTTCACTGCGGCCTATTACTAATAATAGGCGACCTTTCTCCCCGAAGTTACAGGTCTATTTTGCCTAGTTCCTTAGCCATGAATCTCTCGAGCGCCTTAGAATTCTCTTCCCGATCACCTGTGTCGGTTTACGGTACGGGTTTCATACTTCGCTTTTTCTTGGAAGCTACTCCCTTACATTATCACTTTGACCGTAGTCGCCGTGTACTATCAATACCTTACGATATTTTTCAACGAACTATTCCGTCTGTTCGCAGTAGCTTTATAACTCCGTCACTTTTTATTGTATGAAAGTACAGAAATATTAATCTGTTGTCCATCCACTTCTCCAATTCGGATACGCGTTAGGGCCTCGACTAACCCTCAGCTGATTAGCATAGCTGAGGAAACCTTGATCTTTCGGCGAGCAGGGTTTCTCACCCTGCTTTATCGTTACTTATGCCTACATTTTCTTTTCTATATTCTCCAATACACCTCGCAGTATAACTTCAACGAATATAGAATGCTCCCCTACCGATTTATTAATCCCATAGCTTCGGTAATATACTTATGCCCGATTATTATCCATGCCAAACCGCTCGACTAGTGAGCTGTTACGCACTCTTTAAATGTATGGCTGCTTCCAAGCCAACATCCTAGCTGTCAATGCAGTTCAACCGCGTTTTTCAACTTAGCATATATTTAGGGGACCTTAGCTGATGGTCTGGGTTCTTTCCCTCTCGGACTTGGACCTTAGCACCCAAGCCCCTCACTGCTGATAATCATTAATTAGCATTCGGAGTTTGTCAGGGAATTGGTAGGCGGTGAAAACCCCCGCATCCAATCAGTAGCTCTACCTCTATTTAACTATATCAACGCTGCACCTAAATGCATTTCGGGGAGTACGAGCTATTTCCGGGTTTGATTGGCCTTTCACCCCTACCCTCAGGTCATCCAGTCTTTTCAACGACAACCGGTTCGGTCCTCCACGCTGTGTTACCAGCGCTTCAACCTGCCCAAGGGTAGATCACTCGGTTTCGCGTCTACTCCTACTGACTACTACGCCCTATTCAGACTCGCTTTCGCTTCGAATTCGTACCTTAAATACTTATCCTTGCCAGTAACAGTAACTCGTAGGCTCATTATGCAAAAGGCACGCCGTCACAGCTTTGCGCCGCTCCGACCGCTTGTAGGCGTATGGTTTCAGGTTCTTTTTCACTCCTTTATTCAAGGTTCTTTTTCACCTTTCCCTCACGGTACTGGTTCACTATCGGTCTCTCAGGAGTATTTAGCCTTACCGGATGGTCCCGGTGGATTCAGACAGGGGTTTCACGTGCCCCGCCCCTACTCAGGATACTACTATCATTTATTTATCTTGCCTATACAGGGCTTTTCACCTTCTATGGCTTATCTTTCCAGATAATTCTAATTCAATAAACAACAAATATTGTAGTCCTACAACCCCATAATTGCCGAAACAATTATGGTTTGGGCTTTTCCAATTTCGCTCGCCACTACTCTCGGAATCACTTTTGTTTTCTCTTCCTCCGCCCTACTTAGATGTTTCAGTTCAGCGGGTTCGCTCACCTTACGGTGTAGTATATCTTCAATATACTAGGTTGCCCCCATTCGGATATTTACGGATCAAATCGTATGTGCCAATTCCCGTAACTTTTCGCAGCTTATCACGTCCTTCTTCGCCTCTGAGAGCCTAGGCATCCCCATACGCCCTTACATAACTTATTGTACTCGTATGTAGTATTTACTATAATTATAGTAAATTACCTATTTTCTTTTCTTGTATCTACTTTTTTTGATATCTTATCCAATATGTCAATGAACTTTTTATTGTGGAGAATAAAGGGATTCGAACCCTTGACCCCCTGCGTGCAAGGCAGGTGCTCTAGCCAGCTGAGCTAATTCCCCCGCATCAGCTTCCAGAATTTCCTCTATAGCTATATTTTGTAGTCCCAGGCAGACTCGAACTGCCGACCTCTACATTATCAGTGTAGCGCCTCTAACCAGCTGAGCTATGAGACTGCTTTTATTCTTTATTGAAACAAACACAAGATTTAAATTATTTCAAACCAATCCTCAATCTTTTTTCTCTAGAAAGGAGGTGTTCCAGCCGCACCTTCCGGTACGGCTACCTTGTTACGACTTAGCCCCAGTCACTAGTTTTACCCTAGGCAGCTCCTTGCGGTAACCGACTTCAGGTACTCCCAGCTTCCATGGCTTGACGGGCGGTGTGTACAAGGCCCGGGAACGTATTCACCGGATCATGGCTGATATCCGATTACTAGCGATTCCAGCTTCACGGAGTCGAGTTGCAGACTCCGATCCGAACTGTGATCGTCTTTATAGATTCGCTCCTGCTCACGCAGTGCTGCTCTCTGTAACGACCATTGTAGCACGTGTGTAGCCCAAGATGTAAGGGCCGTGATGATTTGACGTCATCCCCACCTTCCTCACGGTTTGCACCGGCAGTCTTGCTAGAGTCCCCAACTTTACTTGATGGTAACTAACAATAGGGGGTTGCGCTCGTTATAGGACTTAACCTGACACCTCACGGCACGAGCTGACGACAACCATGCAGCACCTTGTACTCCGTCCGAAGACTAATCTATCTCTAAATTATGCGTAGTACATTTAAACCTTGGTGAGGTTCCTCGCGTATCATCGAATTAAACCACATGCTCCACCGCTTGTGCGGGCCCCCGTCAATTCCTTTGAGTTTCACACTTGCGTGCGTACTCCCCAGGTGGGATACTTATCACTTTCGCTTAGCCACTCAGATCGCTCCAAACAGCTAGTATCCATCGTTTACAGCGTGGACTACCAGGGGTATCTAATCCTGTTCGCTCCCCACGCTTTCGTCTCTCAGCGTCAATCCTTTGTTAGTCACATGCCTTCGCAATCGGTGTTCTGTGTAATATCTATGCATTTCACCGCTACACTACACATTCCAGCAACTTCACAAAAATTCAAGACTACCAGTATCAAAGGCAATTTTATCGTTAAGCAACAAACTTTCACCCTTGACTTAATAACCCGCCTACAGACCCTTTAAACCCAATGATTCCGGATAACGCTCGCATCCTCCGTATTACCGCGGCTGCTGGCACGGAGTTAGCCGATGCTTATTCGTAAAAAGTACCGTCATCGCCGTATACATACGACTTATTCTTCCCTTACAAAAGCAGTTTACAACCCATAAGGCCGTCTTCCTGCACGCGGCATGGCTGGTTCAGTCTTCCGACCATTGACCAATATTCCTCACTGCTGCCTCCCGTAGGAGTCTGGTCCGTGTCTCAGTACCAGTGTGGGGGATCTCCTCTCAGGACCCCTACCTATCGTAGCCTTGGTATGCCGTTACCATACCAACTAGCTAATAGGACGCATACTCATCTTATACCGCCTCAGCTTTTAATTATTAATCGATGCCAATCAATAATACTATGAGGTATTAATCCAAATTTCTTCGGGCTATCCCTCTGTATAAGGTAGATTATATACGCGTTACGCACCCGTGCGCCGGTTTCTGTATCCGAAAATACTTCTCCTCGACTTGCATGTGTTAGGGCCTGCCGCTAGCGTTCATCCTGAGCCAGGATCAAACTCTTCATCGTTAAAATCTTTTAATATCTTATCGATTGAATTGACTCAGTTTAAAAACAATTTAAATCTTCTTGTGCTGTCTCATTATTCTTAATGAACTTATCTTCTTTCTTTTCGCTTTCTCTAAGCGGGTGCAAATTTACAACATTTTTTAATCTCCAAATGTTTTTGAAAAAAATTTTTTTATTTTTATTTTTTTCTTTAAACTTACTCCGTTTTTCTAAGCGGGTGCAAAATTATAACTTTTTCGAAACTTCCAAATCTTTTTCAAAAAATTTTTTCATCTCTTTTTCTCTTACCTCATATATTCCCTCTCATTTTGCGGTTGCAAAGGTAATACTTTTTATCCTATTATCCAAAATGTTTTATAAACTTTTTTTGAAAAATATTTTTATAACAATTTGATTATTTCAGACAATTACAAAATGAGAAAAATATTCTATTTTTTACTATAGCTTCCCATTTTATCCTTTTTAACCTACTATCACCCTTATATCCTCCTATTTACAGCTACAAAAACACCATAATCCATCCCTAAAATCAAAAATATTACACTCTTTTTAAATCCTAAATACATAACTTATAGCTAAATTTAACTATATGACAAAAAGTTTTTGAGAGAGAAAAAGGTAATTTAAATTCATCTCTCACTTGAAAATGAAATGTAAAATCAACTATTTTTATGAATAACTCTTAATTTGTTCAATAAAAAAATTATACTCATAAATGTAATTTTACACCCTCTATATACTACATTTATAATACATAGCTTGATTTAATTTTTATTCAATAATATTCTAAACGACAAAAAAATAATATGGTAAATTTTCTTTTCTCTATAGTTATATATTGTAAAGATTACACTTTTTTTACATTAAGTCAACTTTGATTTATAGGATATACATATTTATGGTATAATTTATTTCAAAAAAATTAAACTATTTAGAATATTTTTTTCTATTCGTATATTAGATTAAATTAATTAATCTACATTCATCACTCTCTCAACTTCATAATTTTAGTAATTAAAAACTATTAACATTTCCCTTTTCTTAAAAAAATAATTGCACATTAAAACTAAATTCAAAAAAACAAAAATACCTTTTCTATATCAAAAATCAGCACAATACCTATTTAAAAGCTTACATTAACATTTCTAATTTATTTGTAAAAACAAAAAAACTATACTAATTTTTAAGTATTTTTTTATTTAGAATTAATATAATTTTTCACAGAATTATAAACCACAGAATAGGCAGTACAAAAATACACAAATAGAAAAAGCCTGAAAACCCTTATAAATAAAGGATTGAAGCAAAAAGCCCCAAAACAGGGACAAAACGAAATGTACAATAACTACCATTTAATTACCGAGTAATTGCCCAATAACTACCAATTAAATAACCTTAATTACCTACATAGGGTATAAAGATACCTATTAATTACCAAAACCCACTAAATAGCCCCTTTGTGGGCTTTTTATGCCCTGAAACAGCCTTTTAAGGCCTATTGAAAAGCCCTATAAAACACTCTGAAAATAGGGGAGAAAAACTCACCAAAAACCTCCCTAAAAAGTTGGGTATGCAGTTAGGGTATGCAGTTGGGTATGCAAAAGCGTATATTTTTAAGCACGAGTTTAGGGGTAAAAAGCCCCTTTTTAGTTAAAATGATAAGGTTAGGGCGTGAGTTAGAGGTATTTTGCAAATGAATATAATACTTAACTTATTGATTTACAGTGTGTAATATGGTTTTTAGGGTAAAAAAATAGGGTATTTTTCCTATTAGTTTATCCACTCTACTTCACCATTTGGAAGTTGGAATATGATAGGAGCTGAATTTTTGCTCTTGTACAACGTGCCCTACTACTTGGAATAAATTTCTTATATCCTCTTTGCAATAGGAAAGGGTTCTGTGAATTGGGGTGCCGTCAGGGTGAGTACTGAGGTTGGTACTATATGCCATAATATAATTTTTGTCATCCTTGCACGTTTGTAACTTCTTGGTAACCCTTATTTCGTCCGTTTCTACTACGTAATTTTGCCCCAAATGATACTTTTTTTAAAATGGTTAAGTTTCTTTATTGCTAAAATGCAACCATTAGGATATTCCCTCATACTTTCCCCAAAAGTGCCTTATAGCTGCATTGGCACTTGGAAACATACTTCCTAAGTCAATATAAGAAGTAGGAGCAGTAACAGGGCTAAGGTCAGCAGATAGCTGTGTCCCTCCGATAGTAGCTACATTCTCATAAAAAGGGACAATATTAGACTTTTTGAAAAACTCTCCCGAAGCTATTTGCCTAAGTGCTTTTATTTGCTCTTCTTTTACTCATATTTTTGATGTCCTCAACACGTGGTTTAAGCATTTCTCCCTCCCAGTAAGTAACCAAATAACATTAATCTCTGGATATGATTGTAGAATATTTTCTATTTTATCACTCCCTATAGAGCCATTATTCTTATATTGACTAGCAAAAAGCTCCATTAGAAAAACCTACTTTCTCCTCAGAATTTTTCGTACAGATAATCCCTTGTAATCTACGAATTCCTTTATTCTACTAACTATATTCGACATAAACTATAGTTTTTATTTTTATTGAATTTCAATTAAATAGAAAAATATATAAAATATTTTTCTACAAAATACTTGCAGTTGTAGAAAATATCTTATAACTTTGCACCGCTAAACGAAACAAAAATAACGAATGCACAAAGGTATAAAAATTCCTCGAAAATTCAACCCCTTGGTGGTGGAAAAAAATTGTCTGTAAAGTTTGGGCTATCAAAAACTTATATACGCCAATGCTTAAACAAAACACGAAACAGCGAAACGGCTGATACTATTTGTAAAGAGTACAAAAAGTATGAAAAAGAAATCAACAACGTTTTAAAATGATTCATTATGAAAGAATTAATTAACACCATTGAACAAACAATGTCCAGTTTTGAGATTGCAAAACTAACTGGGAAACAACACAAACACGTAATGCGAGATATACGTGATTTGAATATAGGGGATGAACTTACATCTGCCCAAAATTGGGCAGATGTTCAAAAATCACCGAGTTACCTAACGGAGCTAAGAGAAATGACCCTTATTTTGAATTGACCAAAATGCAGACGTTTGACCTTCTGACTGGGTATAACACCGAATTGCGTATTAAGGTCAATCGTAGGTGGGCAGAGTTGGAAGCCTTGACACAAATCAAAATGCCAAAATCTCTTAATGTGTATGGAATGGAAGCCTTGCCATATGTGGAATGGTTGCTACTACATAACTACTCGGTAACCAGTGGGCAGTACCACGCCCGTATCCGCAAGCACCCACAGCACTTCTACAAGGCGAGTACAGGTAAGTGGTATATCAATAAGGCTTTTGCAGAACAACTGCTAACCATAAGGCAAGGAATACAGGCGCTAAAAGAAGTAAAGGGCTTGCCAAGTACATCAGGTAACACTCTTTGAAGTGATAGCGGAAGTAGAACAAGAGAAATTAAATCAACCTAAACAATAGAATATGAAAATAGGAGACCGAGTAAAGATAAGCCGATACACTACAGACCCCGCAAAGCAACAAGGGAACATCGGTACAGTGATAGGAATTTATCCCGAAGACGAAATGACTACCATAGTAAGAGTAGAGTTTGTAACAGATAAGGGTGAGAAATTCTCCGCCCTATATGATATGGACTGCTTAATTCCTGTAAGTGAGGACGATTTAGACGATTAATTAAAAATAGAATATGAGAAAGTTAATACAAAAATACTAAAAAAAGCAGGTGATACACCATATCAATAAGGATTGGAGCCACCAAGTGATAGAGACAAAAGAAACCCTCTTCGGGATAGTAATCAAAAGAGAATTGAGAACAGAGTTAATGTAGTTAGAGAACAAGCAGAATGTTTGTGCTACTAAGAAAGAAAAATAGAACATACAAATATAATTAATTAGAAATCCCTAAGTCAGTAGGGACTGACAGCCGAAAGGCTGGCGAAGCGAAATCGCATTAGGGAGCAAAAGATTATGCCCTATTTATGGTTACATAATAAAGTTGCAGTGGAGGTGGAAGAGTTGGTTCCTAAGCATTGGAATGTGCTCAAGTCCTTACAGAGTGCTATCTCCCGCAGTGAAGGTAAGCCTTATGGTGTTAAGAAACTACAATCGGGTGGGAATGGGCGTAGGCTACTGATAGACTATGACACCCTCCCCTAAGGAGATACAAGAGGCACTGGGTGATCCACGAAAAGCAGGTCATCTGTTAGAGCGATATTACCAAGTAAAAGACGAAACGATACGCTTCTATAGTGAATGGAAACGTGGGGAAAAGCACCTTACCGATGAAGAGATGAGACCGCTACATCATCAATGCTACTACCTTGCAAGCCTTGGTTACCCTTGAGCAGGAACGACTCAATATTCGCAAGGCATTGCATAAAAAGAGTGCCACCAAAGGGACTTGCTCAAAGCCTACTTACCGATGCAGTGAGCTTTAACGAGACCTTGCCCCTCAAGTCGTAAGCATAGCCTGCCTGAGAGTTTAAGGCATTTTAAAAACACTTTAAACGCCTTTAAAGGCGAAGGACTCCTCTCCGTTATCAAGGACCCTCACGGAAAGGGCAAGCAGAACGCCCGAAAGGTAGATGAGCGTGTCATAGAGGTGCTACAAGGCTTATTCGTAGGACAAACCCATGCCTCACTCCTACCGATATATCTCGGCAATATGATGCCTTTTTGGCTGGCTATATAGAAGTATTCAACAAGGAAACAGGTGAACTATACGAACCTACTGGCTTTCCTGCCTTGAGCGAAAGTACTATCAAAGCCTATCTGATGAGTTGGGAGCAGAAAATCATCTCCTACAATCTCAGAAGCGGAAACCGACAGGCTTTTATGGGGCAATTTATCCCCTATGCACAAACGGAGCTACCCACCAAAGCAGGGTCTATCCTCTCCATTGACGACAGACAACCTCCATTTTGGTATGAAAAAGGAAAAAGGGTATGGTTCTATATTGGGGTGGATATTGCTAGCCGCTGTATGACAGCCTTTGTCTATGGAAAGAGCAAAGAAGGGATTATCCTTGAGTTCTACAGACAATTAGTAAGGAAACTATCACCAATGGGGGCTAAAACTCCCTTATGAGTTGGAGTGCAAAGCTCCCTTAATAGTAGCTTTAGCGAAACTTTCCTTAGAGAGGGGTATATGTTCCAAAAGGTAAGAGTGGAATCCAATAATGCCAAGGGGAAATACATAGAACGTATGTTTGGCAAGCTCCGTAACAACAAAGAAAAATATGCCGATGGATGGATCCCTCGCCCCTTTGCTAAGAACGAAGCCAATCAAGCGGGCAAAAGGTGCCACCAAGATTATCCCTTATAACGAACTCGTACAGGCACGCCTTGCTGATATAGAGGATTGAACAACGAACCTCACGATGAAGATCCAAGCGTAAGCCGTTGGGAATATTTTCTAAACAACCAATTGGAAAGCCTACCAGAGACGAACTACCGCGCTATACTGCCTTTATATTGGTTACTCTGTTAAGACCAGTTGCAAACAAGGTTATATCGAGCTAAACAGACAGAAAATGGCAATAGCCGAAGCGGGAAAGATACTTACAGGCGACCCACTTATTGAGAAAATGAAACAGATAGAAGGTAAGGATATAGAGGTGTATTGGTTGGACGGCAATGATGGGGAACTTATAAAGGCAATTGCTTACTGTGGTAACCGCTATGTATGTGAGGGTGCAACCGATGCCACGTTTCCAAAGAGCACAAGCCGAGCAAACCGAAGAAGACACCCTTTATCAAGGCGCTGCAAAATGCTTATACAATGACCATTGTACGCTGTGTACAGCACCAAAGCAAAGAGATTACTCCTATAGGGGTGATAGACAAGACACCGAAGCCAAAACGCTCTTTTGTAATTAATAACCCTCAAAGCGATTCGAGGGCGTGCGAGAGCAGAGGAAGTGAAATATTGGACGACTACGACACTATGGAGGAAGACGACAAACAAATCCTCTACAACCCCAGTACAGGGACAGAATATACTAAAAATTGGAGAAAAATATGCTATATGAAATTATCAATAGACTTTAAAAACAAGGTAAGGAAGCAATTCTTTCCGACCGTGAGAACTATGGAGGTTCCGATGCTGACTATGCCAAACGCCTAAACCTCAAGGGGCTATCCTCCCGCCTTAAAAAAAGGAAGTAGAGAAACTCATTAGCGACACCCAATGGTTGGTAATTGCTCATCAGCTTGGGGGTACAAGTAAGAGACAACGCCTGGAAAGTAGCCCGTACAGCAGTATATACTGAAATAGAAGATAACCTACTCTACTGCAAGGAGTACAGCAAATCAATGATCTTGGTAGATGATTGTGGTATTAGTAAAACTTTTTGCTCCCCGACACATTGTTCGTAAGCTCAAGAATGCTTTCTATGTGGATTGCTCTCAAGCCAAGACCCGACAGCAGTTTATCCGATTGCTTTGCTAAGACTATAGGGGTGGATAATACAGGTAAGTATGTAGATGTAAAGGCAGAGTATCAAGATGTGTCTTATCTACTTAGAACAACCTCTTATTGTACTTGACGAGGCAGGAGATTTGGACTACAACGCTTTTCTAGAACTCAGAGCTATGGAACGCTACCCAGGGGAATGCGCTTGGTATATGATGGGAGCCGATGGACTAAGGGCAAAAGATAGAGAGTGGTATTGCTCATAAAAAGGTGAGGTTATGCTGAGATATTCGACCGCTTCTTTGATATCACCTCAATAGTCCCCCAAGGTACTGATGATCGTAAGGAGTTTTATATACAATTATTGGGCGATGTGGCTTCGGTAAATGCCAAGCAAAGGAGGATGTGGACAAACTCGTACGTAAGTGTATGAATCCGAATGACCTTAACACAAAGGATGTAACCCTTCGGATTGGAAGAGACTTAGATATTTGGAGAATTTAATTAAGCTAAGCTAAGTGCGAGGTGGGGACATCCCCTACCCCCTTCAAAGGGGGAATGCTAAGCAGAGATAAAAATAAAGACAATGGCAAGAATAAAAAGTATATACGGAAAGCAACTACTTGAAAAACCTATAAAACCTTCCCGTTCGAGGGAGTATGGGAGAAAGCCCTTGGCAATCCCGAAGTAGGAGGATTTTGGATTATCTATGGGAGAGAGAAGCAAGGGAAAAACGTGGTTTTTCATTAATGTTAGTGGAATACTTGAGCAAGTTTGAACAGGTAATGTATGTAAGTGCTGAGCAGGGCATTAGTAAGTCCTTTCAAGAAGCATATATCCGCAGTGGGCTTGACCCCAGCAACCTGCAAGTTAAAAGATAGTACCCTATACAGAACTTACTGAGATAGAAAACATTAGCTAAGCAACGTGCCCCCAAAAGTGGTGATTATAGACAATACCACAGTTTATAAAGACGAGCTAACAGCCCCTAAACTTAGGGAATGGGGAAAAATTATCGCAATGTACTCTTTATCTTCCTTGCTCACGAGGAAAAGGGAGGCCCGATATAGCCGTGTGCAGGCTTTGTAAGAAGCTCGCAGAGGTGATTATACGAGTGGAAGGTCTGGCGTGTAATGTATCGGGGCGTTGTCCTGGCGGGATACTCTACCATAGACAAGGAGAAAGCAGAGCTATATCACGGTTGCGAGCCGAACGAATAAATGTAGATGAAGATAAAAAGAAACAAATGGGAACTATAGAGAAAAAGCATTCAGGGACTGCCTACTTTATTACTTAGATTGTAGTTATTGGACATACGAGCAATTACAATGGATGTACTTTGAAAAAAATGGTGTGAGCGGGCGTATCAACAGAGAAGGACTGTAGTGGGGCAAAGAATACTAATGAAGAACGACCACCTGCTAAATTGGTTTTGCTAATCAGTGGGAGGTGTATGTAGAGGCGAGATAGCTAAGTATTATGGTCAGTCACTTATGGAGGGTATTTGAACGAGAGGATGTAGAGCTGATGATAGAGTTACAGATGGAGAATATTTACCTGCTTTATCCCAAAATATTACTGAAAATGATAGATAGGCGAGAAACAAAAATAATAGTACAATGAAACAGCTATATATGGACGTACTAAGGCTGGATAACTTCTTACAAGCCTTAACAGCACAAGAGCGAATGATGATACACCAGTATCACGCTGGCTATAGAACTAGTGTACCAATAGTGGTACTGACCATCTACGAATGGATACAGGAAAAACATTGGAAATCTCCTTCCCTTCGTTATAATTCAGATAGAGAATTAATTTGGTACAATCAGGATACGAAAAATTGGGAAACCATAGAGACCCATAAATTATATAGAGCAAAAAGTAGAAAGATAATTAAAAAAGAAATATAATGAGTTTAGATTTAACAAAATTGAGTGCAGAAGAGCGCGCCTCTCTTATTGCACAGGCGAAAGAATTAGATGCTAAGGAAAAAGTGGAAAAAAACAAAAAGCCTACGAGTCAATGAAAGCCGATGCGATCACGAGCCTTATCACCGTAGCTAAGGACATTAACCAAGAGCTTACAGAGTTCAAACGGCATTCTTTCGAGACGATGGACGCCCCTACACGAGCTACTGAAAGAGTACAGCGGGCGACACGCTGATGGCAGAAACTTTAAGATTGAGTTTGAAAACTTCAAGGTGGAGTACAACAAGCAGGGGTAAAGGCTCCTATGACGAGCGAGCCACTGAGGCGGAGAAGTATATCTTTGACTTCATGAGAGTCGTTACTCTGGGGATGAAGGTACTAAGGGTTTATCCTCTCGTTATTAGAGCGTAAAAAGGAGAACTTGACCCCGATAACATACAGAAGCTCTACAAGTACGAGAGCAAGTTTGCCGACCCTGAATTTCTCAAGGCGTGTGAGCTATTCCGTGAATCCTACCAATATAACCACTCAAAGATTATATCCGCTTCTACGAGAAAGATGAGGCACGGCAAGTGGCAGAATATATTGTTGCAATTTTCAGCAATCTAAGGAGATACACCACAAGCAGAATGCTTGATACAGCAAAATTATCTTCTTTTAATTTCCCCTCTGATAAAGAGAGGGATTAGAAATAAAAATTAAATAATAGAAAAATGATATATGGATATATAAGAGTTAGTTCTGATAAACAAACGGTCGAAAATCAACGCTATGAGATAAAGAAGTTTTGTATGATATGAAAATAGATGGGTGGATTTCAGATGAGGGTATATCAGGTATAAAAGACCCTGAAAAACGAGAATTAGGAAAAACTATTGAGAAAGCAAAAGAAGGAGATTATATACTTTGTTCAGAACTATCACGATTAGGTAGAAGCTTAATGATGATTATGTCTATCTTAAACAGAATGTACAAAGAAAAAGTAAATATTTGGACAATAAAGGATAACTACCGATTGGATAACGATATAAGTAGTGCTGTGATAGCTTTTGCTTATGGGCTTTCTGCACAAATAGAACGCCAACTTATATCTCAACGAACCAAAGAAGCATTAGCACGCAAGAAAGCTGAGGGGATAGTATTAGGTCGCCCAAGAGAGTAAATCGGAAAAAAACTAAACTTACAGGAATGGAAAAACAAATTAAAGAACTATTAGAAAAAAGTATCTTATTCTGCTATTGGACGTATACTTGGGGTACATAGATTAACTGTAAGCTCTTTTTGTTAAGGAGCGATTAAATAAACTTTAAAAAAATGATTTAAAATGAAAGAAAAACCAACACATTACTATTGCTTTTTGGCAATGGCATACAAACAAAAAAATAAGTTACAAGCTGAATTTTTCCGAATTTCTAAGAGGAATGGAAGGCGAACTATATCGAGGCTGACGATTTAGATGAAATAAAGCGATACATCATTGAAAAAGCCAAAGAGTTAAACAAAAGAGTATCCCCGATGTAAGGCTTTAGATGTTTCTTTTGAACAATACTCAAAGAGAATTACATTCACTATCTATGTGGTATTGAATTTAATGCATTTCGGCTAATACCTGCTTATTTAATTGAAATTGAAAAATGATTAGCAAACGACAACTAAAAGATCCTACAAAGCCTCTTAGGAAAGAGGTTTTAAGGACAGAGAGGGACGGCTGGCTTTTTCTATCGGACTTTGTCTTTTGAGAGCTGGGTTCAAGCAAAGGAGCTAACCGAAGAAGAAGCCTTTGAAGTATTAGACTGGTTGAGTATAATTACGCTAAGGAGGCATACTTTGACAGCCATAATATGCAACACCTTAGCCTACTGGCAAAAATGCCACGAATTGGGTTGGGTGCAGGTGGATAATCCAGGATCCCCGACCTTCAGCGATTGGGTAAGTTTATACTAAGTAAGAGGTGCCCTGTACAAAAAGCCATTAATGGAAATGACTACTAAAGGAAGTCAGTAAGGTAATAGGAGCGTTAGAAAAAAATAATTGAGAAACGATATGAAAAGAAGTGACAAACGACAAGTGACCAGTGACAAATGTCCTCACAAGCACCAAGTATTCACGCACCATAGGAGGTACTGTACCGTAGAGATAACTGCTGTTTTTGCCAAGATTGTGGGAAAAACTCACTAAAACAAAAGTGAAGTATAACATATAACAATATAAAAATGGATAAACAGAAGTAATAGAAGAGTTTAAAAGTTATCAAAAGCACTTAAGAAGTTAAAAAGAATACTATTTTGGCCAGGTGTTAATACTAAATGCTCTCTTAGACCTCTCCTCGAGGATTAGTAGAGGATACAGATGTAGAACCCTTTGTTAAAAGAAATAACAGAGTTAATAGAAAAAAATAACTATCTTATGGACAGATAATTAAATTTCAGAAAATGATTTATATAGTAACGATTCGCAGTTGTACGGTAGTTTTGAAGCTCACGTATAAGGGTGGCACCTTCTCTAAGTTAGAGATCAAGAAAGGTACTTTGGAGGGAATACCTCAAGCAAATAGGTTTGCTTATTCCTCCATTAGAAAGCCTTATAGAGGAATGGCAGGGCAGTTAGGGGCAATCGTATCATTTATAAACAAATTACAGAATGAAAATCACCCTAACCCTGAGCCGAGACCAAGCTGAAGTACTTGCCGCGTTACATTTATAAAGCAACCCCTGTTCAACAACCGAGAGCAATGTACTCTACAGCATTATGCGAGAAGTAACCCTCAAAGCCACCCGCTTTTTATATGGGTTTTACCACACAAAAACAACGTAGATTTTACATTAAACTTTATGAAGCTGATATGTTAGAAAAGTTCTTAGGATATATCCTTACAATGGAACACTACGGACAATATGAACGCCAAACACTATTACAAATAACATATAAAATCAACGAACAATTAGCATAACTATGGAAAATACTTATTTTTTAAGGGTAAAAATACTCCTTCTGAGCATGTATTTAAATACGACTCAAATGGTAATTTAGAGTATTTGAAAATACGGGTGAACCTCTTACTATAAAAACAATGGTTATGGCTTTTTCATCCTGAACGAATACCTTATACCGAAGAACGAATACAAATACTTGCCAATGATATTGCTCTTAAAAAGCATTTTATTATTGAGAAAATTCCTTTCTCAGTAACTTTTGAAGACTTTTTGGATTGAGTATGGAAAAATAGGTACTAAAGCAGTAGCTAAAAAGAAATTTGAGAAATTCAAGGCAGAAGAAGTTATCAAAGCCTTTTTAGGAATAGAAAAAGAACGTAATAAAAAGAAACTTGATGGCACTGCAATACCTTATGCTGAGACCTATCTTAATCAAAAACGTTGGGAAACTTAAGAATTTGATTTGTATCATTTTTTTATTTTTATTTGACCCCCCTAAAAATCCAATTTGGAAAAATGGGGGTGTTTTTATTTTGCGGTCTAAAACCTATATTTATGCAAACCTATACCCTACAAAGAAAGAGCGTTTAAAACGGCGTAATGAAAGTGTACGCAAAACTCTTTGAAACACTTAGTTTAAAACATCCAAAGTGGCGAATGGAGGCTATTATAGCAGAAGTAGCTACACAGATGTACCTTTCCCTCGTACAGTGGGGGCAATAGTTTTTATGAGGGTATTTATGCAGAAAGTTGAAAAATTTTTGGCAGTTTAAAATAAAGTTGTACTTTTTGCAGTACAAATTGGTTGGGAGGCTACATAAGAAAACTCTCGACCCCGACTCAGGCAGGTAAATAACTCATATTTACTTGCCTGTTTTATTTTACAGAGTCCAGTCTTCTTTAAGTATGTTTCCCTTAAAGTGGGTTTTTGTCTATACCATTTTCTAATAACTAATACTTCCTCAATCCAAGTAGAACGTTTTACCCTATCTTGAATACTATCCCGCAGGTCTCCACTTGATATATCTGTTTTAATATCCAAAACAATGTGTTTAGCTTGTTCCTTTGTACCCCTCAAGGCATTATCAATAGCACTTTTAGTAGGCTTATGAATACGTTTTCGTACTCCTGCTTTATCTCCAATGTTTTATTAAACGTATCAGCACTTTTTCTCCCCGATATGTTAGACTTTTCTATAAGGTCTATTTCATAGCCATATTTATTAGCTAAGTAAGAAGCTATTTCTACATTTTCGGCTTTCTCATCTTTACCGTGTAATGAACTTACCCTAACCGTGCCCTTTTTCAGTAGGTATGGTTTGCCACATTCCTCTGCTCTTTTAGCTTTAGCCTTCTCCTTTTTAAGTCGTTTTTCTACTTGCTTCTCTACCTCTTTTACGGCTTTTTCGCTCATTCCTTTGGCATAGGGTATTATAGGAAATATCTCACCAGAAAGAGCGGGATTGTTAGCAAAGGCTTCTTTTTATGGGTATATCTTCTGTACGTACGCCTTCTGTTACAGGGGCCAGCAGTGAGGCTCTACATAGCAACAGCAACCCCAATCATTAGGGGGTAGGTGTGTTTTCCAAAAAGAATGTTCTACAGGTAGTGTAAGTCCGTCCCAGGCACGATGTGTTTCGCGGGTTCGCTCATCGTGTACCGCGTGATAAGTAAGGTTAGGGTATATGCGCTTATTGGCTATATACTCCTCGTACTTTTGCGCCGATAAGGCATTGGCTACTGTTTGGTTATACTCGGTTTGTAACCAACGCCTATTGTATTCTATATTCAGTTTGTTAGCCTCTGCCTTGAACTCTTGCCACGAAAGCACCTTACCATTTTTAGTTAGAGGCTTCTATTTGCTGTTTTAAAGCTCGTTTCTTTGAATGCAGAGAAGCGTGCAAGATTGTACTTTAGTGAGGTTACCAGTTCGGTATTGGTTTCCTCAATAGTAGGGTTGTAGCCCTCTGCTAAGGCTTTATTTAGGTGCTTGTAGTAGTATTGCCATAGTTCTTTGCTTTTGTGCTTCACTAATACTACGCTCTTCAAAAGCCTCACGTATGTACCCCTCTATGAGCCTACTCAAGTTGTTGTCTTCCTTACTGAGCTTTATAGTCTCGTGATCGGACAACAATGGGTGTGATAATATAGTTTGAGTAGGCTTAGTGCTGGGGGTTATCGTCTGGTTTTAGGAGAAAGGGAAGAGGTTGGCATACTTTCTATTTCCACCCCATAAGTACGCTCTATATAGTCTTGGGTAAGGATATAGCCACGCCCTAAGAGTACGCCATCTATACTGATTTGCTTGTTAGGGTCTGTGGTTTTTCTCTACCGCTATTTTGGCGTTATCGGGGATAGGATAACCAATGGCACGCATAGCTGGCAAAAGCTGGTTATTGAGGAATGCCAACATCTTCTTTTCGTCGGCATAGACAACCTCCTCCAAAGTGTTCTCGTGTACCGTTCCTTGTGCCTTGCTGCTGCCGTTTTCTGTTGTCATTGTTTGGTGAAGTACGAGCTTGGAGAGCTCCTTATCTAAAGGCTTCAATCTTACGGTAAAACACTTGGAAAGCATCGGCTTTGCTATTCTCTTTGATATCTACTTCTGTACCAATAGGAAAAACACCATACGAAGCTGAACCCATTTCCTCTAACCACTGGGCAACTTCCTCTTTCACACTATCACTTTTGCGAAGCGATTTTTAGCTATACGTATAGGAATACCAAAAAGCTCCTCGAACTCGTCCCACGAACCCCACGAATGGCGCTTGAGTATTGCATAAGGAGTTGCTTTTTCGAGCAACCCCGAATGTTTGTAGGGAATTGTGCTACTAATACTACCTCTTCCACATCTCGTAGGTCTATGCCAGTAGTAGCATCGTAGTCTTTTTAAAAGTACGTGCTTTTTCGGGGATTACCAAGCCCCTATCAATAAGTTCTACGGCTTTTGATTTCGCCTTTGGTTACCTCTTTGATCCATACAGGAGAATGCCCGTGATAGATGCTTTGGTGAGCGAACTCGATCAAGTCTTCAAACCATTGTTTGTCCTTGATATACTCGGTTAGGGTGTCGTCCTTAATCTCATCGACAGCGATAATGTAGTCCTTATTGGTAGTTCGCAAAGTACGGTTTTCGGTGATACCCGTGAGGTGTCCGTCGAGGAGTACATCCTGGTATACCTCCTCCAATGGGTAAGTACGGGGTAGTCCACACTATAACGGGCATAACGTGCCGAGTGCCAATGGTTAAGTTCGGTACGCCATAACCTACGTTGGCGCTTGATGATGTCCACCATTAGATTGGTTACCTGCTGAATATTTTTGAGCTGTATTTTTGCCCAAATGTACCTTTTTATTAAGTGCATTACCACTAAAGGGTAACACTCTTTTCTATTCGTTGTTTATGGGGTTTGCTTTTGCCATTATTGTAGTTGATTGAATAAACGGTCTATTTCCTTTTTGATATTGTTGAATAAGGTTTTGGAGTCGCCTATAAATTGGCGTTTAGGCATACCCTCTAATCCCTCATTATGTCTACGAGCATACTCCTTATGGGTGTAGAAGGTAACTTGCATTTTTCTCCATACGCGCCCTAAACGAGTGTCGTAACTTGTACCTCCCCGAATTATAACCCGTAAGGATAGCGCGCCCTTGGTTACGTTTGCCAAAGGGGTAAGGGTGCCTTTTTGCCTACTCTATCGGTTCGGTAGCGGGTAAAGGTCTCGCCCTCGTGTATCGGTAGTTTTGCGAGGGTTGCCACTTTTTGTAGTCCACCATCGTTAAACCCCCTCATCTTGGAAGTTCTGTTGAATGAATTTCAGTCCTTCTGTTTTAAGTACAATGGGGACATCATTAGCTACCAAGCGGGCAATGGCTTCGAGTTTTCAGCGGAGTTCTTGTAAGTTGTTGTTAGACATAATCACCAGTGGTTTTTTATGGGTTTTGTGCCCTCCGAGCTTCATAAAAGGGTGGGCGTATCAGGGGGTGCCGTCGCCATCGGTATCTCTTAGGCGCTTGGGTAGGGCGACTTCTATCTCGCCTTTGGCTATTTTTCAAGCCATAACATAGCCTCGTCATACCTAAGCTTTTGCCACTTGGTTGAGGGTTTTAGTTCGTCTTATATAGATTTCATGGATAACAATATCCTTGAGGTACTTGAGCAGTATTTTTGCTACGTTCATCTCCCTCTTTGTCAAAGATAGCTTCAATATCGTAATACTTGTACAAGTAAGAAGCCATTAGGTCTATGCTTTCGGCAATGATTTGGGTTACTATCTGCTCGTCGCCTTGGGTGATAAGGTCTATTACCTCTTTGGTGGCTACGGTTTTGAGTTCTTCTTTGGTTAAATACACGTTACTAATGATTAATTGTTAATGATTAAAGATTAATTGCTTGCGATTTGCAATCGTCTGCCTGTATAAAGGGTAGGGTGTTTGTCTATAAATGCGGGTGGTGAAGGTTATGCGATAGCTCATAATGCCGTCATCACTTAGGCGAAGTTCCTCCTCACGCACCTGCTGTACGGGTTTGAATTGTTCGCCTTGCAGGAATTGTATCGTATCGGTGATTTTTATCCAATATATCCAGTTCCATAAGTCCCTCTTCGGAGTCAGCAGTGCCTAAGTGTTGGTCTGTCCATCCGTCTTTTGCAATAGAAGTCTATATGAAACTCACACTCGCCCTCTTGTACGTGTTGGGTCATCGTCTCGTAGGCGATAGGGCATTACCTGAGATGGGACAAAGCCGTCCATATTTCAGGGTAGCCATTTTCAGGGGTTATCAAACTGACCGCGTTGCAGGTCGATGAGCTCAATGCCCTCAATAGTGGCAAGGGCTTTTTACTTTTACAAATAGTTCTTTTTCTCGGGTACTCATATAGTTCTACGTTTGTGTTTAGCAATAAAAGGTCTCCCGCTTTGTAATGGGTTTTCGGAATAGCCAAAATACTGTTGGGCAAGGGTAATGGCACGCTCTAAGGTATCAGGGGCGTCATCGTGTGAGGTGATGCCTTTTTCAAAGGAAAGCACCTGCTTAATAAAAGCGTTGTAGTCACGTTCTGAACGCTTGGGCAAGGTCTCGTCCCAGTATAATATTTTGCGAAAGAGCGCATTGGTAATACCCGCCGAAATGCGATTGTGCTTGTCGCCCTCCTGGTGCAAACCCATAGGGATATTAGAGACAAGCGTTGTCCTCGGCACTCTGCATAATAATAGGGGTATAGACGGCTTTCTGAGCCATAGTAGCATCAAAGAAGCCCATAGTGTTATAGCCTTTTTAAGATACTTTTTCACCCATTGGGCACGTACTTCCCATAGCTGAATTGAGTTCGCACCTTTGACAGAAGACTTCTAACACGTACAGCTAATACCCTTAATACCAATGAGTACCCCCGCTTTATAGTCGCCCGTAGCGGTATAAGACAAATCCCAATGGTCAAGCAAGCCGTCCCACGCCTCGTTGTCTGCTATGCGTACCAAGGCAATATCTTTCGCCTTAAAGAGCTTGCCTTCTTCAATAGGGTTGTTGAAATCTTCCCGCTGCGAGGTATAGTAGTCATCGTTGAGCAGGATACGAATAATATCCTCCTTCGTATCGCGTTCTTTCCACGAGGGCTCCCACTCTACATCCATATAGTTCTCATGGTGATATTCACAGTAGCAAGATTCGTAACCGAGTCGTGCAGGTGTGGGCTATCTTTCCACTTGTCATAGAGGTAGTCCAATATGCCGTCTTTGACAATATAGTTGTTGTTGATGATGAGCCTGCCCCGTTTTTCGGTGAAAGGCTTTCACCAAAGTCGCCTGTTATCTTCTTGCCGTACTTCTCTATCATATCGGGGCGTTTGGCACGGTCTAAGTCTTCTATATCGTCCAGAATAGCCAAGTCGGGGCGATACATACCAAAACGTAAGCCTCTGAAAGGTTGGTTAAGTCCCAACGCCTTAAAGTGCTTGCCATCAGTAGTTTGAAAATCCCCATCCGACCAATCCCCATAAGAGGTTGCAAGCCAAAGTCCTTGATAAACTTTTGATTGTTCTCCAAGTGTGCTTGTAAGTCAGATAGTAGTATTTTTAGCCAGCCCCTCGTTCGCTCCTATGAGGATAGGAAAGAAGGTAAAGGTTGTTCTGCTTGAGGTGGCAGATATTGCCCACATTAGATTGTATAGACTTACCTGCACCCCCTAAACTTCTTTTCCTAAATTGGCGTATAAACGGGTCCTGTACAAACGAATATAGTCATCAATATGAAACTTAGGTGTTTTGGCATCGCCTAAGGGCAAACCACTGTCTAAGCCAAAATAGTAATCGAAAAACTCACCATAGTTTTCGGGCTTTAAAAGTCGTTTAATACGTGCTTCCTGCTCGTCCGCTGTTTCCTTTTGGATAGCCTCGTAGGTAAGCTCCCTAATCATTTTTGACTTGGCAAAATAACGTTCTTTAGCTTCTTTGAGTTCTGTTTTAGTCATCTCCTCGTTGTAATAATTCGGTTATATACATATCAAAGTAGGGGCGTATCTCTTTAATGGTATTCATATAAGTTTCACGCTTTTTACCGCTACTTTTGCCCTGCTTTCTCTAAGATAAAAGTTAGAGAAGCCGTCGAGGCTCTCCATAGTGTATACTGCTATCTTGTTATGGTCGGTAATGCGGTCAAAAGCGGCTACAATCTAGTAATGTCGTCCGCCTTATAGGAAGAGGTTCCCCCGCTCAATAGCTTGCGCACACTTGAGGGTGAGCTTGCGAATATTTGAGGGCTTGAGTGTTTTGCAGTTCTTTCTCATCGTCCCACTTGCCCTCCTCTCTCCATTTGCCCAGCGTTTTAATGCCAATGCCTATCATTTCCGATATATTGGCAATGCTAAAGCCTTTGGAAAAAGCTCCTTAGCTTGTGATTTTTTTGTAATCTGCCTCAACGGCTGTTAGTCGTGCCATATTCTATTGTAGTAATTGATTTATTTTTGTTATTAATCTCTTCGAACTTTGCCCACGTTGTTAGGGGCGAAGTTGCCAGTCCCTGCAGGGGTTTGTATCACTGCCGTTTTAAGTTCACTCTAAAGGTCATTTTAAAAAGGCTTTTAAAATCTACTTCACCCCGTTGTAGGTGTATTCCCTACTTTGTCTATGGTAAGCTGAGTGTCTTCTATTCATGGGCTCACACTCTCAATCTCACCATAAAGCTACCACATAACAGCGGTTTCGTCTTCCCCTATCGAAGCAATCAACACATTTCTCCCTACCTTTGGGAATAAGTAAAAGCGCTCAGTATTCTCGTTAATCACCGAAGCTAAGCGCACAGTATATTGTAGCTCATCGTCTTTCACCACACGTACCTTGCGTTTTGTCTACCGATACTACTTCTACAGCTATAGTAGGGGTTTTGCGTTTTCCTATCTGCCCAATCCCCTCCGCTAATTCTCTATCTATACTCATAATCTTGCTCCTATAGTTATTTGTCGGCGAGCTCCATTGCGCCCAAAGGTAGTTTCTACTTTTTTTAATGAAATAGCGTTCGTCTATCTCTTTCAGTTCTTTATCAATAATATGTGCCTGCATACCACGTGGCATAGGGTACTAAGAAACTCGTTATAGAGCCATCAAAAGCCGTCATATTTTTAGCTTTTTCGATTTCCGCTCTTGCCATATCTCGTAGCTTAGCCTCATCGCTCACCACAGAGGTATGAAATGTTCTCAGCTCACCATCAGGATCACCCTCTTCTACAGTTTTTCTTTTTATTGTTTTTATCAATGTAGGTATATTGTACTTTTAGCCTACGTTCTGTCCTTGGTACGATATTCCAAGTCGTTCGCCACAATGTTATAATTGAGGTTATAGCGTGCTGTTTGCCCTATATTAGTAAGTTCTGAAAGCCCTGCATATAGCTTGCCTTCATCGTTGATAAAGATACTTAGCCTAAATTCCTCTTTGAGCTTCTCTAATACCTGCATACCATTGGCATATGCAGGAATGAGCCATTGGTCTAACTGCATTTGTAGTATACTATCAGCCAGGGCAATAGGAGCGTCTTTTACTACCTCCTGCAATACTTCTTTTGAAACATGATTTTGCCACGATTTGTTGATATTCTTTCTTCTAAAGTAAATACATAGCATCTTCACACTCTATGCTAACGGGAATGCTTGGCTTGACCTTCTTTACATAGCCCTCAAACTCTACCCCTGCTATATACCCCTTCATAAGCAAGGGTAACGCTCACCTTATCGCCTGCTTTGATAGCCTTTTTCTGTATGAGGACTCACCCCTTTGTCTACTTTAAAATGGGTGGGAAGTTCAATCAGTACAGGTGTCAGCTAACTCGTCTACCGATTTGGTGATTTTTCACACTATGTACAGCTTTGAAGGTGTAATCCCTCATTTTGATAATTGCTTGTAATACAAACATTAGTATAAGTTGTTAAGTTGTGTTCTCTTTTCGTCTAACTCAGCATAGAAGTCCATATCCGACACGGCTTTGATGGTGTACTTCTGTACACCCTCCCTTGCCCTCCATTGCCTCAAAGCTAATGTCTTTCAGCACGATATTACGAATATCAAAAAGGGTAAAGAGTTTGTTACCTATGACCTCCAAACTTTCGTTCTTTTTCAAACAAGCGGTTAAGACTTTGTACTTGTGCTGTAGGGTACAAGTCGAGGGTTAGTAGTGTCTATGCAAAGCCCCTTAATAGTAATCTGCCAGTCTTCGGTAGCTATGTACTCCTTTACCTTACTCTGCGGTGTTTACCTACTGTTGCCGTCTCTACAATGGTTTTAGTGAGTGAAAAGCTCACCCAAAAGGTTCATTTGGGAAAAGCGTTTGCACGCCTGCTTTATCGGCAACATTCAGTGTCATAAAATACTGACTCCCGTTGCTACGAGCCTCGCTAATATTCGAGGCTTGGGAGTACATATTTTGTTTTGTTATTAGCCCACCACGAGGAAAGGCTGGGCCTCACGTAGTCCAAAAATGCTCGTGCAGTGAGTTCTTTGAGGTCAAATTCCATTATACTTCCTTGTTTTTTTCGTTGCAAAGTTCAGTAGGATTAAGGGAGGTAACGAAATTCTTATACAATGGTTGTACAAAATCAGTACAATGATTGTACAGAATTAGTACAAAGGCTTGTACGCCGATTTTCCTCGACGTAAAACCTGCAATACCTTTGCACCCCGAATTGAGAAATTAACCCCAAAAGGAAGTCAATGAAGCACCAATTTATCATCAATACCGAGAATGTTAATAGCTATGGCTACCGTATCCTTACAGATGGTATTGACTATGCCCAATATATGCCAACCCGTTGTACTCTTTATGCATGAAAGAGGTGTCAATGCTTATAAGGGTAGTGAAGTCATTGGGCATGTGCTAAACTATACAAGGAGGGAACTACTCTTATAGCAGAAGTAGAGTTTGACGAGGCAAGACGAGTTCATAAAGAAGATAGCAGGAAAGGTGGAACGTGGCTATATACGCATGGCTTCAATGTTTTGCCGAAATAAAAGAAGTATCTACCCAGCCACAACATATCTTAGAAGGACAAGTATATGAGACAGTAACCGCTTGTAAGCTCGTGGAAATCTCCATTGTAGATATAGGAGGCAACGACAACGCTTTGAAGCTATCAAAAGACGGCAAGCCCTTTCAACTCAAAAATAGTAACTAATACATCAAACAATATGGATATTAAAGTGATAGCCCTTGCCTTGGGTATGGGCGAAAACACAAAAAGAGGAAGCAGTACTTAGTGCTCTACATAGCCTCAAAACTGACAAAGAAAAAGCAGAAGCCGAAGTGGTGGCTCTGAAAAACAATTAGCGAAACTCGCTCTGCCGGAAGCCACTACCTTAGTAGACAAAGCTGATTAGCTTAGGGCTTATCCCACAAGCCCTTAAAGAAAGCCAGCTAAAAACAGTTTGAAGCAGATTTTTGACGGACAAAAAGCTGTACTATCTAAACTTGTAGCCGACAAAGAGCTGAGAATACACAGCAAGGAAAAGGCTAACACTGTGCGTGAGGTAGTGTTGGGGGCAGGTGCAAAAACCAACAGGTACTGCCGATGAGAGCTTTGACTACTTGCAAAAAGAAAAACCCTGAAAGGCTCCGAGCTCTCGAGACAAAGGAACCCGAAGAGTATGCCCGCTTAGCTAAAGAGTACGCCAATGGGGTGCGCTACACTGGAAAAGTAATTTAATAACCCTTAAAAAACAGATTAAAAGTGAAATTATCATTAAAAAGCATTATTCGTTAATGTATTATTGGCACTTATTGCCTCAATGTTTATTGCACCAATTGTAGGTGCTTCAGTACCCATAGTAGCAGCAGCTATTGTAGCGACCTCTACTGTAGTTCAGTATGTTGCCCCTCTATTTTTTCAAAGGAGTAGCTATGGTGGGGACTACGAGACAGAAGTATGGATAGCAGGCATAAAGAAAAACCCCTGTGCCTAATAACTCGTTTATATCCCAAAGTGTGAGACTTATCGCAATATGTAGAGCATAACAAGTTACACCTTGCCGAAGCAGGCGTAGAGCCTGCAAGTCCACGAAGACTATTTTTGCCTCCTCCAGTTCAGCTTTGCAGTAGCCACTATTGACGATATAGCTAACGAAGTGGTACTTAAAACCTATTCTACTGAACAAACCCCTACATCGTGAATTGCAGGGAAATTGAGCTTTCTTATGACAAACGCTCCAGTGTGATACAACGCCACCGTGCTTCTCTTGCTAAGAATTTGAGCAAGCGTGCCGCTTGGGCATGGGCACCACAAAGGACAACAGATGGAATAAGGTACTTGCCCTTACCGGTAGCGACTCAATAATAGATGCCATTATTGACCTTAAGCAGTTTATGGAGGAAAAAGACATTGTTGAGGGTGTGAACATCTGCTTCACTCCTGAGCACTTTGCCCGTATTCGTAAAGAGGATAAGCGTTTGTACAAGGATATTATGAACGAAAAACAAATGTATGGAATAAACGTGTTCCAATACAGTCAAAACCCACTTTATGACGGTACTACTAGGAGAAAAACCCTTTGGAGCTGTCAAGGCAAGTAGCGACAAACGCGCTTCATTTATGTGGGTAACAAGTGAAGTGTTCCGTTGCTTCGGTGATGTAAAGATGTATGCCACTCTACACGATGCAGGTCTACAAGCCGATGCTATCTCTTTCGCACAACGTGCCTTAGTAGGAGTTATCCGCGCTAAAACACCTAAATTCTTAGGAGCAATCTTATAGGGAATATATAGTAGGGTGAGCGGACGAGGTTCAATGGTATCCATACCTCACCCTACTCCCTATATTAACTTTAAAAAAATAGAATACAATGACAACAGCAGAAAAAGCAAAACAATATTTTGAGGAAAACAAAAGCGACAAAAAGAGCTCTTTTGCTACCTCAGATGGGTTTCTATTCTTACTAAAGAAAGATGTACAAAACCACGCACAAACCTTAGAGGATAGCGCTATAGAGGAATTCAAACAAGAAACTTCAGACCAGTCTGACTGTGCCCGACAAGTCCGATAACTCAGAGGAAGATATTCCTAATTTAAACCCTAAAAAAACTAAAAATAATGGCATTACCTAAAGTATTATTCAACATTTGCCAAAAGACGGCTTAGGCAGAACTACGGCTATACAAAAGACTACTGGGCTTATCACAGCAGGAGTTACGGTGAGCAATAAAGTAGAGTTGGGCAAGTCGTACCAAATCTTCTCGCTCAAAGAAGCTATAGCTTTTGGGAATTTCAGAAACTGAAAAACGCCTTTGCCTACAAGCATATCAAAGCGTTTTTATCACCGAGGCTCCAACAGGTACCCCTCTGTGGGTAATGCTCGTATCGGATGCTACTACTATGACGGCAATGCTTGACAAAGATGGCGTTTTTGCTCCAACTCTCATAGCTGATGCCAAAGGGGCTATCCGCGTGCTTGGGGTAGTGAAAAAGCAACGGGTAGCGAGACTATCACCGCGAGGCTTAGACGCCGATGTGCAGACAGCCGTAGTGAAAGGGCAAGCCCTTGCAGAACACTTTGAAAAGAAGTATATGCCCTTTAGGGATAGTGGTATCGGGCAATAGTTGGAATGGCAAAGTAGCCGACTCACTAATTTCTCCGAAAACGAACTTAACAAAGTGGCTTGCTTTATCGGAAATGACGATAAGGAAAAGATGCCTCTATAGGGCTTTTCTTGAGCAAAATAACCAAAAATACCCGTACAGCGCAAAATTCACCGTGTGAAAGATGGCAATGTATTGCCCTTAGTGGCTTACTTCACTGATGGTACGACTATCAACAGCAAAAGCCGACCAATGGGATGCAATAGACGATAAAGGGTATATCTTCTTTCGCACCTTTGTAGGGCGTTCGGGATACTACTTTCGGGCGATAATACCCTTACCAAGCCTACTGACGACTTTAAGAACCTATGCAACGGCTTAGTAATGGACAAGGCTATGCTTCTAAGCTATGGGGTATTGGTAGAGGAACTCAGCGATGAGGTGTTACTATCTGAAGACGGCAGTATTCACCCTGCGATTATCAAGGGTTTGGCAAACTTGAAAGTACCTTGCAAAGCCAAATGGTATCACAGGGCGAGCTTTCGGCAGTAAGATTGATATAGACCCTACACGGCGTGTGTTACAAACAGGTAAAAAGTGGTGATAGGTATCAAACTGTTACCTGTAGGTTATGCCGACTTTATAGAGGTAAATATTGGCTTTACTACAACAGTCAATTAGTAGATTAGAAAATTAGCAAATTATGGCAACATTTGACAGCAAACAATATGCGTGGTGTAACCTCTCTATCGTCTTTGGCGGGCGCATTATCATAGGAGTTACAGAGTTGGAGTACACCGAGAAAACGCGAGAAAGACTTTCTTTATGGGCGCGGGTGCAAACCTCACGGGTGGTGGCAGGGTAACCGTAGTTATGAGGGTAAAAATAAGCCTTTGGCAAAGTGAGGCAGAAGCAATGACCCGCGATGCCCCAAACAACGACATACTTAGCCTTAGCTTTGACCTTGTAGCTTCCTACGTGCCTTTGGACGGCGGACAGATGAGTTACCGATATTCTCAAGCACGTGGAATTTACCGAAGTGAAAAAAAGGAATGAAGCAAGGCGATAAGAATATGATTATGGAGCTTCCTATTATCTTTACAGATGTAATACGCCAAGCCTAACAAATTAAACAATTTTTAAAAACTATTTAAATGGTAACTAAAGAACAAATCCAAGAATGGAAACAACAGTACAAAGACATCTTTGTAATTAGTGTAGAAGATAAAAAGGCATACTTGCGTACGCCTGACCGCAAAACCCTTAGCTATGCCCTCGACCTTGGCGACCAAAGACCCACTAAGGTTTAATGAGGTAATACTTGAGAACTGTTGGTTGGGTGGCGATGAGGAGATAAAGACAGACGACTCGCTCTTTCCTCGCCGTAGTAGCAAACTACCCGACCTTATACAGATTTAAAGAGGCGACCTTGGAAAAGCTCTAAGTGATGCGAGATAGACGAGGACGGATTGGCTTCGTATCACTAACGCTTCCTTGCGTTACTATATGCACTTGCCAATCCCGACGACCTCTCCGATACCCAGTGGGCTATGCGAGTAAAAGAATTAGAATGGCTTTAGGCAAAGAAAAGGAACAATAATCACCAATGGCAGACTTATTACAATATACCTTGTCCTTACGCGATATGATAAGTGACCGCTTGCAACGCATCAATATTACTACTGATGCGATGCTTGACCGCTGGCAGTTTGGAACGATTGCAAAGGCAGGTGTCGCAAGAGTTTAGCCAAATGGGCTCTTCGGTGAGTACCTTGCAAAGTCGGATTAATCTGTTGCGTGCTGAGCGTGATTTTGTTACCAGCTACTGGGCTGCAACCATTCGCACTTATAATAGGAAATCAACCGCTTAGAAAGGCAGGTTGCAATTGCAGAACAATACTGGGGGTCGTCTGCTGCTCTTGGTTTCTCAGGCAATGGCAGGGCTACCTGGTTTGGCTACCAACCCTCTTATATTGGCGGGGAGCCGTGATAGGGGAAGTATCCGCAAGGGTATGGAAGCCGACCTACAACAAGCTAATATCACCACTTTGCTTCGTGGCGATGTAGAAAAAGCTAAAGCCTTATATGCCCAGCTATCTGATTATGGGTAAAAACACCCTACGACAAGGCGGGACTTATTGAAGCACAGAAGACGATGATGTCCTTCTGGGCTTTCCTCTGAGTTTGCTTTTTGGCAAGCTCAAGAACATCGAGCGATATTGCTGGGTGATTCCCAAAAAATGAAGAGCTTATCACTTGCTTTTGCACAGGCTACTTCGGCAGGCAAGTTACGGGGGCAGGACTTAATGCAGATGATAAACGCGGGCTTCAAACCCCTTGCAGGTGATTAGCGAGCGTACGGGCGAGAGTATGGCACAGCTCAAAGAACAGAATGAGCAAAGGGAGGTATTTTCGGCTCAGGAACTCGCACAAGCCTTTGAATGGGCAACTGATAAACAAGGGCTATTCTACCAAGGTGCAGAAAAAGGCGGGGCAAACCCTCAGCGGTAAGTTCAACAAGATGATGGACTCTATCACCGAACTTGCTCTAAAAGTGTACGAGGCTATTAGCCCCATACTTGGTCCCTAGTAGACCTTATGGCAGTTATATTTTCAAGCATAGGAGGAGGTATAGGCTGGCTCATTCAGAAGTTTCAAGAGGCTAACCCCGTGGTGCTTCTCGTTGCAGGAGCTATAGGTATCTACGCAACAGCTATGATACTACACAACACCTATACAGCTATTGCTACCGCTTGGCAACATAGGCTCACCTGGGCAGTGATTAAGACAAACCTTGCTTTTTTTAGCCAACCCTATTACGTGGATAATAGCGGGTATTATAGCCCTTATTGCTATCATCACTTATTGCATTGTAGGCGTGAAAGTGGTTGGGGCAAAGCGTGGGATAACACTGTACAAGGTATGAAGTATATATGGGAAGCTTTTATGCTCACCTATAAAGCTCATTGGAATACAGCTGTTAATGCTTTTATGGCAGGTATAGATGCCTGTAAGCTTGCCTGGTATAAATTCAAAAGAAGCGGTTGGTTTGAGGCGATAGTACCGAGAATCAAGCGATGATTGCCAAGATACAAAACGACTTACAGGAGCGTGCTAAATCAGTAACTGAAGGATATAAGAAGGCAGGCGAGGCAGGGGCTAAAGCTAAAAGAGCCTTTGGCAAAATAGGGGACTCTTTAGAGTTCAAGAGCTTTAAGGAGGTAAAAAGACGGACTAATGGGCAAGCTGGGTATGAAAACCGAAAAGTACTCCCGCACCAGGGATAAGTCCTAGTGCAGGGAGACTACAGCCACCACGGGAGAAGGCACTAAAACCAAGGACAATATTGTATCAGGAGGCACCCGACAAACGCATATCAATATACAGATAGGCAATGTAGGCACTGATACTAAGGGTATATGTTTCTCTGTACGTGAAGGAGTAGAGAACTTTGGAGCAATGGTCAGGAGGAACTTCTAGGGCTATCAATAGTATAAACCAAATGCAGACAGCTAATGAAAGATATACTAATAGATGAGGAAAACGATTTGCGCCTATTAGCAGGTGATTTTGAGGTGGGGTACTCTGATGACCAACAACAAAAGGCTATCCTTACTACTGAGAAGGGTGAATGGAAAGAGCACCCCGAAGTAGGGGTAAGCATCGCTCAAATGCTCGCCGATGACCTCTATACCGAAGTACTCATTGAAATAAAAAACAGTTGGAGTATGACGGTATGCAGATTAACGATGTAGCCCTACAAGAGGACGGCAAATTACTAATTGATGGACAATATAATTAAACTATGCACTAAACAAACAAGCCCTTCAACAAGGCATTATCCGCCTTCAACAAGATATGCAACGTAAAACAGATGGCAAGTATGGAGGAATATGCCGAACATAGCAAGCTTTATTGACGCCTTTGTACGTAGTGGTGAAGTAACCGTAGCCGCAGGTATATCTGTAAGCACGGTAGGTACAGCCACCGCCCAAACTGGTGCTACTAACAGTACTGGAACGGGTACAATAAGTTAAAAACAAAATAATAATATGACAAAAACTCAACTACATCTTACAAGGATTTGGCTTTAGGGACTCTACGACTTCCTACGCTCATCCTTTGGTCACACTTTTTTTCAATGCTATTTATCAAAATGGACGTTATACTATCATTACTCTTTGCCACTGCACACTTCTTATTTGGTTTTCAACCATTTGTTCCTAACCGCTTATGTAGTGTTACTTATCTTTTGAGTGGATCACGGGGTACAAGCCTCACGAAAAGAGGGGCGAGAAGCACGAGAGTCGCAAGTTTGGGCGTATGCTCCTGAAAAATAGCCACCTATCTTGTACCTATTTATATATTGCATACCTTCTCAGCTAATGTAGAGTTTCCAAGTCTTGGAGGTTTTGAGTTCGACCCCTTCCATTGGCTTTACTGGATGAGTACTTATAGGGATTATATGGCAACTCGTGGTGAGTCTCTTGGAGAACTTAGATTGTTTAGGGCTTTCGATTTGCAAAGGTGCTGCTCAAGATTATTAATAAAAATTCTATAGACTTTTGAATTAGATGACAATAACAGCCCTACATAATCAAAGCCTCCTCGACCTCGCCTTGCAACACACGGGTACCATTGAAAGCGTCTTTTGAATTGGCTAAAGATAATGACCTTAACATCACCGATGATGTACAGGCGGGCAAAACCTTAGTACTGTCCTCAGAAGCGTTCACTAATAAAGATATATTAGCCTATTACACGGCTAAAAACATACAACCCGCAACGGCTTTTTCTAAGGAAGATGAGCAAGTGTTTGAAAGGCTTGAGGGTATCAGCATTTTGGGCAATAAATTTAGATTTTTGTAGTAACACAACAATAACTATGGCACGAACGATACAAGAAATACAAGAACTCATCTACCAAGCCAAAGCACAAGAGCCTGCTTTTGAATGAGCTCAACAGCACCTCCAAAGTAGCTATATGGCGCTTGTGGGTGTATATTATAGCGGTGGCGATATGGAGCTTAGAGAAGCTATTCGACCTACATAGGGCAGATATTGACAAACGCCTTGCCGAGCTTAAACCCCACACCGCTCGTTGGTATAGAAGCAAAAGCCCTTGCCTTTCAGTATGGTTTTTGACCTTTTAACCGACTGCGATAAGTTCAACAATACGGGACACACAGAAGAACAGATAGAAGCAAGCAAAATTGTCAAGTACTCTGCCGTTGTGGAAAGCCCAAATGAGGGGCGTTTGATAGTAAAAATAGCAGGAGAACAGGGCGAGCAATTGCAACCTATTACCGATGCCCAAAAGCAAGCCTTTGAAGCGTATTTGCAGGAGATAAAAAGACGCTGGGTGTACGCCTATCGGTGAGTAAAATTATCAACCCGATGTGCTGCACCTGCAAATGAAAATCATCTATGACCCGCTTGTATTAGACAGTAACGGACAAAGTATCATCCACGCCACTAAGCCCGTAGAAGATACTGTCAAAAGCTACCTCAAACGCTTTGCCCTTCAATGGCGAACTCGTATTAGCGCACCTTATTGACGCCCTCCAGCAAGCCGAAGGAGTAAAGATACCGCACTTAGTATTGGCACAAAGCAAAAACATCACCAGCGGAGGAAGCTACGGAGCTTTTGAAACAATAGAAATAAGCAAAATACCCACCGCAGGCTACTTTACCATTGATAACTTTTAACGATATAACCTACATTAGCAATGTATAATCTTAATATTGATAAGTTACTTGTACTTCTTATCCCTACCTTTTTGCGCAAGCCGAAGCTCATAGCGTGGCTAAGGACATAGCAATGCCCCTGAATAAGTTATTAGACGATTTCAAAGTACATAGAGAAAGAGACTTGTATAACCTTACCCACAACAGCCAGTATGTTACCTCCGTAAAGCTCTTAATGACGAGTTTGACCCTCAGCTAAGACGTATTAAGATAGAAGACGGCACGCGGAATATAAGGCGATACATTTACCAAAAGAAATGTCAATAGACCCTTGTACTTGGGTAGAATGTTCCCTATACTTACAGGGTAACTATATTGATGGGGGTGTAGATTTTTGTAGTAGTGCTCCCACGAGGTTTAGAATATGACAAATACAAATTAGAAGCTTTTAGTCAACTTCTATAAGCTCGCGGGCAAAAGATGGACTATAAGAATTGATTAATATGAACAAATTAAACTTAACACACGAGGCAGGGATATCCCTTTGATGTCAATTTCCTTGCCTTTATGCAGAATGCCTACAGCCTATTTAACAATTTGGGACACCTTGCAGGTAATAAGGTGATTGTTTCTGGATGTGAGCAGTCGGGAAATACCCTTTCGGTGGGCACTGTATTTTATCAATGGCGAACTGTTTCCCTTTGAAGGTGGGGCAAAAAGATAGTACAGTGTTTATCAAAGAGCTTACCAATGAGGTAACCTTTGAAGACGGATTCCTCCGTCCCTTGGAGGTGATAAGGAGTGTAGCATTCGGCAGGTCTACCCTGAGAAGACTTTTAATTGGGAAGACTTTAAAAGAGTGAATAACCTGCAAGAATTAGCTAAAAAAATAAAGCTGAAAATAAAGCCCTTAAAGAACTTAAAGACGAAGTTGAACTTCTTAAAAACAAAAACAGGCCGTGCCTATTGGGCTTATTGCTTTATGGGGCAAACCAGCAAATGAAATACCTGAAGGATGGAGGGAATACGTGAGACTTACGAGGTAAAATGCCTAGTGGTCTGATCCTGACTATGTTAAGAAACCCGAAGACTCACAAGACTACGGGCTTAATCAGGTGTTAAAGCAAAGGGGCGAACGTTCCCATAAACTTACCATAGCCGAAATGCCCAAACACAAACACGATGCTGTGAATGATGGCTCAGGTAACGACTCAGATAGTAGAGGTGATGGTACGGCCTTTTAACATGGATTTTTGGGAAGTAGTTCATAACCGAAGGAATGTTATTCAAATTGAACCTACAGGAGGCGACCAACCCCACAACAATATGCCCCCTTACCGTGTAGTACAATTCATTGAATACATAGGATTTTAGATAAATAATTATGACAGCAATACAAACATTAAAGCAATGGTTTTCTAATTTCAAGAAACCAACACAGGAACAATTCTGGGTGTGGTTGGATAGCTTTTTGCATAAAAAGTGAGAAAATTCAATGGACTCTATAGAGGGTTGGAGAATGCTATTCAGGGTACCGCCTCAGCCGAACAGCTCCGAAATCATCTAACAGATAGTCAGGCGCATAAGGAATTGCTTGACAACAAGGTGAGACAAAGTACCAGGAAGAAACTCACCACCGAGGATTTCACCACTGAGCTACGTAAGAAGCTGGAGGGGTTACAACAGGTAGATATTTCTTTGTTACTTCCTCGTGGAAATTTTTACAGGCACAGCTCAAGACTTGAAGGACTTGATAGACAACCTTACACGTATTCTACAAAGTCCTGATACAGAATTAGATGAGCTTCAAGAGATTGTGGCATATATTAAAGCAAAAATAAGCATATACTCAGTACATTAGGGATTAGTAATATAGCGGGTTTAGAAGATGCATTAGCAAAAAGCTGATAAAGACCACAACCACGACGAGGTTTACGCCTCAAAAACATACACACCCAGATTGTGCACTCAGAACACACCAACATAACTGGGATGATTTTTCAGGAAAACCCAATAACCTTGCAACAACACAAAATATAGAAGATGCTATCAATAATATACAAATTGGAGGGAGGAATTATTTGTTAAATTCAAAAACCAAGAATATCTCAAACATTTTTCAGAATATAGGAGATTAAAGGATATGATGTATCTCAAAATTTAGAAGCTGGAGAAACTTACATTCTAAAATTTAAAAACTACAAAACAGAACCTCGCTTTTTCTTTGGAATAGTGGATGGGAAGACTCACAAGAGATTTATAAAGGAAATTCCATTTATTGCATCAAAAAGCATTTAAAAATTATTGTACATACAAAACAAGTCCCTTATGAATGTGATTTTGAGATGTTGAAACTCGAAAAAGGGAAACATCGCAACAGATTGGACACCAGCGCCTGAAGACATTGAAGAACAAATAAAATCTTTAACAACCTCACAAGTGTCAAAGGAAATAAACAATAATTCCGTAGTAGATAAGAGTTGGTACGGGCAAAATTTCAATATTTTAGCATCTTGCCAAATAAACCTAACCCCGATGGAAAATAATCACAATATCAGTTTTAGAAAGTGTTTTGCGGTTCTGTTGTTACTTTCCAAGCAGACAAACAAATTATTTTTCACTTCTGATAATCAATTCAACGGAGGCGATGGAAGTACTGCAGTGGTAAGTACTGCTAATAATAAAAATTTACATTGACATAAGAAACATTTAAAAAAATATGAAAACCATAATTCAAAATTTAAAAGCTCAGATAAATTGCTACATAGCAAATATGGAAATATAATTTTTATATTATTCTTTTTGGTTTCTTTATTCTTTGTGAGTTTTACAAATCTTTATTGACCGCTTTTTATAGGCTTAGTTATTCATAGGTTTTTAGCAAAGAACTTTTTGATAAATATAAAAAACCTTTATAGATTGGTGGGATATAGTGGCGAGCTTTACACCTTATCCGATAATTAAAAACTACAAAATGAATGCAATACAATACTTTGATTGGAAATGGTGAATTTTATCAAAATTAAAAATCAAACAATTTAATTTATTTCAAAGCTCAAACGAAAAATGGAAAAGATGGTTTTTATATATAATGGAGCTTTTTATGGAAAATGAGAAAAGATACGAAATAATAATTAGAAATAGTATAAATAATTTATCAGTTTTTACTTTTTAGTTTCCAAAAGAAAAATTAAAAAGTAATCAAAAATAAAAAGGAGCGTCTTTTATCTCGCATTTTTCAGATACATCTTATGATACAATCTTTTTATTTAAATGATTTTAAAAATAATTTTATAAATAATAATCCTCTAACAATTACTATGGATGTAGAAGAAGAAAACAAAAATAGTTTCCATAAAAATATTTATAACAACCAAATATCGTAATGAAAAATAGAAATATTTAATTTAAAAAAAGTCTAAACAATGAGCAAACGAATTATTAATTACATCGTAGTGCATTGCTCAACAACCCCAGAAGGACGAGCGCACACCGCAAAGATATTGACCAATGGCATAAAACAAAGAGGTTTTGCAGAAATTGGGTACAATTATGTCATTTTGTTAGATGGCACAATCCAAGAAGGGCGGGATGTTGATAAAACCCTGCACACGTTGAAAATTTCAACAAAAATAGTATTGGAGTATGTTATATCGGAGGGATTGACAAAAACACATTAAAGCCCAAAGACACCCGAACTGAAGCGCAAAAAGCCCTTTTAACATTACTCAGAGAACTAAAATGTATCCTAATGCTGAAATTCTCAGGCATCGTGACTTTCCAAAAGTCAATAAAGCTTGCCCTTGTTTCAATGCTCAAGTAGAATATAAAAATATTTAATTGTTAATTATGATAGAAGTAAAAAGAAGTAGTATGAGAGCCTACTCGCTAAGGTAGAGCAATTGCCACGTACAAAGAGAACTTGCGCTTGTTGTGCAAGTTGAAGAGAGTCTTATGTGGCTTGAAAAGTCAATCAAAAAATCAAAGTGATGTATGAGAAAGTTTTTTTGAGTTTACTATTAGCCCTTATACTGCTTTTCGGTTACAGGAGCATAAACCGAACCGAGCTGAAAGAAGAGCAAAAACCGAAAGAAAGGAGCTAAAAGACAGTGCTACACGGGTGAAAAATCCCAAAAGGTAAGCACTTTTTGAGATACAACAATCTCAATTGTGTGAAATCACCCTTGAAAGTGATAAGGATAGTATCGAAATGCTAAAGATGTAGTATATTATCGTGCACGAGACGGAGACAGCGAGACCATAAGAGTACAGGGCGGAAAGGTTACAATTAAAACCATAGAAAACCATTCTAAGAGCCTACAGCAGGCTGATAGTACTCTTACTATAAAATAATAAAATAAGTCAAAAATCCGAGACTAAAAATGTTTATACAGAGAATAAAAAGGAAGTACAAAAAGAAGTCAAAACAATACCTTTTTCATTAATAATAGGTGCTTTTATTACTTGGCGTATTTGCTTTGTTATTATGGAAGCTGAAAACGATTTCGGTGGAAGATTTAAACAGTTTTTAAATTTCATTTAAACTGACTGCTAAAAATAGGAGGACAGCAGTATAAAAATGTCCTCCGTTATTTAAAGGATTACCACACAATTAAACATAAGCACACAGGCTACGGAGGACAATATGTCTTCTGTACCTGTGTGTTTTCTTTATGCTAATTGTGTGGTAATGCAAAAGTACAAAGAATAACTAAAACAACCAAATAAACTATGAAAAAGTTATTCTCAATCACCTCTCCCTTTTCAAGGGCAGAAAAGGAAGTTTGTCAAACATTTCAAGGAGGCTTTTAAAGACTTTTCCCGACAAGAGCTACCTATGTGGGATTTGTTCGGAGGGTCAGGACTGCTATCACAAACTATTAAAAAGGAAAAAACCCTTGGCCCGTGTTATATGGAACGATTATGACAACTTTGCCCACCGATTAGAGTGTATTCCTATCACAAATGAGATATTGGCGCAATTACGCCCCATAGTAGAGGAAAAGCCAAAGGAGAACGAATAGATGACCTAAAACCCTGCTATATTGGAGGTTGTCAAGCAGTATCCTGCCGACAAAGTAGATTTTATCTCATTATCTGCGAGCCTACTTTTTAGTGGCAAATATGCTACTTCTTTGCAAGGTTTAGAAAAGAATAATCTTTACAATTGTGTTACCAAGACTACTTATAGCTGTGAAGGCTATTTACAGGGCGTTAGAGCGTAGGAACACCGATTATAAGGAACTTATACAAGAATTTGACAAAGGTAGAGAATGTTGTATTTATCCTTGACCCTCCATATCTTTCCACCGATGTCTCGTCCTATACAGAAATTATTGGAAACTAAGGGACTATTTACAAAATTGTCAAATACTTAAGTACAATGCCCTTGTATGTATTTCCAGCTCAAACAAGGGGCAGTTATTAGATGCTTTTGCAGCTTCCTTTTGTAATGAGTACAAATTTCCCAGTCCTTTCAAGGCACTGAGCGAATAGTAGTCAATACAAGTGTGAATTACTCAAGTCCATACGAAGATATAATGATTTACAAACACTAAAAACGATGAAATCATCTTCAAAAATTTGGCAACGCATCCAATATCCTACTATGGAGGCAAACGAGACAATGTTACCTCATATATTGCCCCTTATTCCACCTCATAAAGTATATACGAAGCCTTTTTGGAGGAGGTGCTGTTTTCTGGGCAAAGAAAAAGCTCCTGTGGAAATTATTAACGACTTCAATGCCAATGTATACTACGTTCTATAGGAGTTTTACAGTCCGATTTTCCTGCATTAAAGAAACTCGTAGAGCAGTCTGTACTGAGTCGTGGGGCGTATAAGTCTCGCATTGGTAATATATCATTCGCCTTTTGTCTTTGGCGAGGGTACATCGAGCGTGGGCATTCTGGTATGCTACTAATTGTGGATTCTCCAATCAAGTAGGGAATTGTAGAATAGCTACAGACGGCAAGAATGCTAACACTTTACACAATAAGATAGATAGATTTACAGATACCTATTCAGAGCGTCTTAGAGGGTGCAGATAGAGAATAATGATGCGTGCGAGATAATCGCCCTGCGGGACACTCCAGAGACTTTTCACTACATTGATCCTCCTATGTAGGGAGCTAAGCAGGGTCACTATGGAGGCTATGAGCAAAGAGCATTTTTGATGAATTATTGGCTACATTGGCTAATGTTAGAGGTAAATTTCTCCTTAGCTCGTATCACAATGAAGAGCTTAAAGTATGTACAGAAGTACGGTTGGTATCAAAAGGAAATATCTATGCACTTAGGAAGTAGTAATAGTAGTAGAAGAGATTAGAAGTACTGACAGCTAACTATCCTATTTAAGACACGGATGTTCTCCGTGTTTTTAGTATCTTTATACCTCAGTAAAACTGCTCAAAAATGTACATTTTCGTTTTTATTTTTGGCACATTTCGTTTTGCTGATTATACAAGATTAATAAAATAAGAAAGAGAGCCTCTAAACGGAGGAAAACCCGATTAAGTCTTTCAAAAAAATAGCGAAAGGCGGTATCCTCAGTTTTGCAAACTTTGTTTAGAGTGAGTCACAGCTCTGTCTTGTCTTTCTTCCCAATAATGAATACAATGGAGTCATTCCCTTTCGTTGTTCCGCAATACCTTATTTTGTGAGGGAAGACGGCTTATATAATAAGTGGCGGTTTGTTTTTAATATTTTTCTGCTTAGAAGTTTAAAACTACGAAATTTCTTCTGCTACATCCTGTACGATGTATATATGACACTATCTATTTCTCCTGATAAAGCTTGCCTAAATTCATTGCTTTAGAATATAGCACTAGATAATTCATTTATACAAAGCAGTTACTTGTATTTTACCATCATTTTCCTTATATTGGCTAATCAATTCTCTCTTTTTCAATTCTTTAAACAATAATACATTATATTCTGTATATTGAAAAAGAAGGTCTTTTTAGAAATAAATAGTTTCTCATATTCTTGTCCAATACTTTCGACTAATTCTTTTTATTTCTTCATTGGCAATATCATTATTATAGAGGATAACAAGTTTTATTTTTATCTTCTTCTTTTTGCTGTATTTTTTTACACAAAGACTCTATATACATCATAGGAAAAATCAATTTTCTTTGATTTACTAATAATTAATTCTGCAATTTTTTACTGATTGTATCATCATCTAGAATAAATTTCTTCTTCTATTTTAGGAATATAGTAAGCTTCTGTTCTATACTTAATTTTTTCTGAATTTAGAATTAACGAAACTTCTTCTACATCTAATCTCAAAAATTGTCTATATCCTCAAGAAAAGAATCAAAATAGCTTTCTACTAATACGATATGTTTATTAGGAAAACTCTTTCTTAATGTATCATAATTGTTTTCAGACATTGAGGTTTATGAGCTTCTAATAAGTAATCTACTTTATTTTTACTTAAATCACTAAAAATCTAATTCCTTGTATACTGATTCAATACTTTCAATGATTTTATGATGATGCTTCATCAGAAATTTCATTACAAACTAATATATCACTTTCTAAATCTTTATAAGACGTGTTGATTTTTCTTATCTGATAAAGCTGAATAAACATCGTTATTGTTCAAAAAGTTTATTAACTCCTCTTCTAATGAATTTTGACAAGATTTATAGTAATCTTCAATATTTTTCCCAAGTAGGGAAGTACTTTTTATTTTCTAAGAGAGCTTTTTAATAGGTAAACTTTTTAAATCTTTTTAACTCCGATATAGAAGTTTCTACTTTTTCTATAATTTTAACTTTTATTTCTTCATCAAGAACCTCATTCTTCAAAAGTTCCTTAAACTTATATTCATCCTCTTGTTGTGCATCTGGCAATTTGAGATATACTTCTTTTATATATTCCTGAATATTTGAATTTATATAGTCTTTTAAGGGTTTATGGGTTGATTTTGAGATTACGGTATAATTAACCTCTTTAAAATTTTCTACTCTACCAAATTCTTTTTAGTATGAGAAAAATGTTAGCTTCTGTTATTTTGTAGTAATTCTTGAAACAAATTGTTCCATACAAATACTTGTATCCATCTTCTGGTTTTTCTATTTTTGATTTTTAACCTCTAATAATTTTAATAAATCTTCAGCTTGTGATTCGAGATGGGTTATTATTTTCAGGCTTATATAGATACATAACATCATTCTCTACCAATTTTATCAGATCTATTCCTTGTATTTGTAAAAATTCTTTTATATCTTCTACGCATAAAAGTTTGCTCAAAAAGTTCATACTTTTCATTCTATAGAATAATTACTTTTTCAAAAATGTACTCACAAAGTCCTGACCATTCTTTAGAAGTGCAGTTAAGAAATTCTTTTTATCTTCTCTTTGAGCAATATATTCATTAATGAATCTGAGAGTGTTTCACTTTCGTTACAAAGTAATTTTATAAAAGAGTTTATATTTACTATTATATATTGATTGATTGACTAGTAAAAATCAAGTATATCAAAGTTAAAGATTTCTTTCCTTTCAAAAATACTTCTCTCCAATTTTTCTTAACCACTCCTTCTACTTTTTCTAATTTATAATTAAATTCAGACATTTCCCTACTTTTTACCTTTACTTCAAAGGCTTTGTCTTTTTGGGATATCGTCCCCTCGTGAAACAATGAGATATAATCAATATAATTCTCATTGATATACCCTTAGTAATTAAATTTCTCAATAGTCTATTAACAATACTACCTTCTTGTTCTGTTCTTAGGGAATATAATCATTAATATCTCACTATATCTTCTTTAAAAATTTCTTTTTAAACTCCAGTTTTCAATTGCTTTTTCTGTCGTTGTAGTTCTTGTATTTCGTCTTTTTATTCTTTTTACTTCATCATTTTTGTTTATTTTGTATTAGTTCTTTTCTTTTCCTCATATGATAGATTGGAATTGACTTGCTTTTCTATTTCTGAAAAAATTAAAAGAATAATCACTTTCTCTCCCTACTAGCATTATAGTAGCTATCATCTATATAATTATACTTAACAATTCCATCTCTAATAATACTATCAAAATTTTTAAGAGCTATTTGGATATCACTACCTTCAAAAAGATATTATTTTTAAAAATATGAAATAGATATACTTTTAAATCCTCTATACTTTCTCAAAATATTCATTGTTTATATATAATTTCTTCTTTTTCCTCAATTTGTTTCTCAATATCTTTTTATAAAAATTTTTATATTCATCTTTATTATTAAGTAATGAAAATAATTTTTCCTTGTTTACTTCTAATCTATTGAAATCTTCAGGATCTATATTTTTGTAAGTAATAATAGCAAAATAATTGTTCATTAACAGGATTAATTTTACCCACAATATCCTCATAAACCAAAAATTCTTGAAAAATATTGACTAACAAACGCATATCAATATCATCTATAAAAAGGCGTAATATCAGATATAAAATCATCCGAAAATATATTTTCTTCTAATCCAGAATCCTTTATCAGCTTTTTAACTGTTCCTCTGCATTGGAATAGTTTATAAAAGGAATGATAGAATCATATATTCAAAAACTTAAACTCTTTCTTTTTATCCGTATCATCACTAATAGCTATATGAAACTTATTTTTCTCTTTTTATTAGGTTAGAATTATTCAATAAGATGTTTATTTCTCAAGTTTTGTAAAAATATTGGTATTTTCAAACCTATCTAAGTCTTCAATAATTAGAATGTTATACTTTGTTTTTGAAAGAAATATATTATTTCATCTAAATATTGATTAAAAAAATAGATTTATCTTTCATTCTCATTATTGTTAAGTCTCTATCTCTCCCTGTATACTAACTCTACTTATTTTAGAGTTTCTAAAAAGATCTATAATTTTTATAAGACAAAAAGAAAATCCTATAAAAGTTAGTGATTGAAATAATTGTCCCTATCCACTCAAGATTTTTATAAATAGACCAATTATTAGGATTGACAATTTCTATATAGTTATTTTTTCCAAAAGAGTAATAAACAAAGAACCCAAAGTGTTATAAGAAAAGCTATTATTCTTTTTCTCCATAAAGGAGATATTTAGTATTCTCTTAAAAAGTGTGAATTAGGAATTTTGTTAGGACTTACACTATAAATGATTTAGTTGTAATATACTAATTTCCAATAATCTTTCTAATTTTTCAGAATCTTTGCTACTTTCATTATTTAGTTTTTATTAAATGAAGCTAAGGAAACATTTAAGAAACGGAAATAACTTTTATACTCTTTCTTGAAAGGTTTTTAAAATAGTACTTTTTCCTGAACCATAACTCCTGTAATAGCAATATTGTTAACATCTTTCGTATTTACAGCTTTTTATAAGAGCATCTAAATAGGGTTTTATCTTTTTCACTTTCTTCTGTTATAACTTTAGGGCAAGAGAAATGGAAAGTTGTTCACTATTCCTTTTTGTATTGTAAAAATTTACTACAATGTAATTTATGTAATATCTTATTAACCATATAGTCCTAATTCATAAAAACTTTCAGTTTGTATTTTTATCATATAGCTTTTTCTGTTTTTCTTAACTAAAGAATAGCAACAAAACTTAGGGCCAATGACATAAAAATTATCTCGCAAATATACAAAAATACTTTTGCTAAAAAGTCAAGATTTTTAGCAAAGTATTTTTTATCAATCAGTAAGTCTTGTGACTATTTACTCAAGTACATCTTCCTTCTTGTATAAATATCATAGAAAGCATCATCCTTGAGGCTATCTATAAACAAGATACTTTCGCCGGTGGATTTCATTTCAGGACCGAGCTTCTTATCTACGTTCGGGAATTTGTTGAACGAGAACACAGGTTGCTTGATAGCAAAGCCCTCTAAGTGCGGATGAAAATGGAAGTCTGTTAGCTTCTTTTCACCAAGCATGATCTTAGTGGCATAATTCACATACGGCTCCTGATAAGCCTTGGAGATAAATGCACTGTACGCGAAGCACGTGGGTTTGCCTCTATGATATACACTACATCGTCTTTTACAGCAAACTGTACATTGATAAGCCCCACGGTGTTGAGTGCCAAGGCTATCTTCTGGGTATGGTCTTTTGATCTGTTGGATCACGAACTCACCCTAAGTTGAACGGTGGTAAGGTCGCGTTACTATCGCCTGAGTGGATACCGCAAGGCTCTATATGCTCCATAATACCAATGATATACGACATTCTCACCATCACATATCGCATCAGCTTCGGCTTCTATGGCACCATCGAATAATGGTCGAGTAGGAGTTTGTTATTAGGTATCTTGCGCAAGAGGTCTACCACGTGGGCTTCCAACTCTTCTTTGTTGATCACAATCTTCATTCCTTGTCCACCCAAAACATACGAAGGACGCACCAATAGCGGGAAGTCAAGTTCTATCTGAGAGTTGAGCGCCTCATCAGCGGTCTCAGCTACTCAAAACGCGGATAAGGTATATTATTCTCTTTCAGCAGGGTTGAAAAACTACCTCTATCTTCTGCTAAGTCAAGCGACTGGAAGCTAGTACCTATAATTTTAATGCCGTATTTATCTAATTTCTCGGCTAACTTCAGTGCTGTTTGTCCGCCAAGCTGCACAATGACCCTCTGAGCTTTTTCGTGCTGAATAATATCGTAGATATACTCCCAGAACACAGGCTCAAAATAGAGCTTTGTTAGCTGTATCAAAAGTCGGTGGAAACGGTCTCAGGGTTACAGTTGATCATTATGGTTTCATAACCGCACTCTTCAGCAGCCAATACCCTCGTCACGCAGCAGTAGTCGAACTCAATACCCTGTCCTATGCGATTGGGACCTGACCCGAGTACTACCACCTTTTTGCGGTCGGTTACTACACTGTCGTTGGCTACGTATTCCTTGCCGTCAGCAGTGCGAATAGGCGCCTCAAAAAGTAGAATAATAATAAGGGGTTTGTGCCTTAAAACTCAGCAGCACAAGTATCTACCAATTTAAACACGCGACGTATGTTGAGTTCTTCACGCTTCTTATGTACCTCGCTCTCCCAGCAGCCAAGCATATAAAGCAATTTGTCTGTCGGCAAATCCTTTTTGTTTGGCTTCAAAGGAGTCTTCTAGGGTAGCGTATCTATCTTGTAGTCGATATTTCTTTTCAGAGCGCACAGAGTTCTTCGTATTGCTTTGAGGAACCACACATCTATCTTGGTGATTTCGTGGATACGACTCAGTGGAATACCCATCTGTACCGCATCGTATATATACGAATACTCCTATCCCAGCTCGGGATAGTGAGTTTCTCAATAATCTGTTCATAGTTCTTATAGCCTTTGCCATCAGCTCCCAAAAACCATTGCGTTTGATTTCGAGTGATTGGGTAGCTTTCTGCAATGCCTCTTGAACGAACGCCCTATACCCATTACCTCACCTACCGACTTCATTTTGCAAGCCTATAGTACGGTCAGAGCCTTCGAACTTGTCGAAGTTCCAACGCGGTATTTTCACAATCACATAGTCCAATGTAGGCTCAAAAGAAAAGCCGAAGTGGATTTGGTGATTTGGTTTTGCAATCCCGTCTAAATGGTAACCTATAGCCAGTTTGGTGGCTATCTTAGCAATAGGATAGCCTGTAGCCTAGAAGCCAAAAGCCGAAGAACGCGATACACGTGGGATTGATTTCACTAGCGATAATATCTTCCTTTTTCATCAGGCGACACGGCAAACTGCACATTGCAACCACCAGCAAAAATCGCCCTATACTGCGCATCATCTTTGATAGCCATATCGCGCATACGCTGGAAAGTGCGGTCAGATAGAGTCATTGCAGGGGCTACGGTAATAGAATCGCCCAGTGTGGATACCCATAGGGTCCATATTTTCAATGGTACAGATGATCGCCACATTGTCGTTCTTGTCGCGCAAAAAGTTCCAGCTCGTATTCCTTCCAGCCCCAAAAAGAGCTTTATCATTAAGCACTCGTGGATAGGCGAAGCTCCAAACCGCGATTGAGGAGCATATCGAAAATCTTCTTTTCTTATAGACGATAGATGCTCCCGTACCTCCCAAAGTAAAGGACGGACGTATTACAAGTGGGAAAACCAAAGCGTTGCGCGATTTCTTTTCCTTTGAGGAAAGAAGTAGCTGTCTCAGACGGAGCCATAGGGATACTGATTTCATCAAGCAACACGCGGAACTTCTCACGGTCTTCAGTGATTTGTATGGCATCGATATCTCACCCCAATGATTTCCACCCCAAAGTCCTTTCCAGATGCCTTTTTCGTCAGCCTCAATACAGAGGTTAAGCGCTGTTTGTCCGCCCATAGTAGGGAGTACGGCATCTATTTCGGTGATAGCTTTTTAGGATTTCCACCAATGACTTTAGTGGTGAGAGGTTTTTAGATAGACCACATCCGCCACAGATGGGTCGGTCATAATGGTAGCAGGGTTAGAGTTAATAAGGATGGTTTTTGATACATCTTCGCGCAAAAGAGCGCAACGATTGCGAGCCTGAGTAGTCAAAATTCGCGAGGCTTGTCCGATGACGATAGGTCCTGATCCTATGAGCAGAACACAATGAAGGTCGTTTCTTTTTGGCATTTTCTTTCTTTGTTCTAAATTATGAGTTGTGTGTTTCTCTAAGTTTTACGAAAAAGTTATGTACGAAAGTATATACAGCTTCGTCTATTTCTTTTTATATTATGATAGTCTTCTATCTTAAACCTTTTGTACATTCCTCCTCCAAATCCCTCCGATTCTAAAACTCTTCAAGCAATTGTATTCTTGAAAGTCTATCAGAAATAAATTGTGTGCACTTTATCTTTTCTTCATATTAGGACACCAAAAGTCCAAAACAAGATTCATTTTCATAGAAATGTACATCTAATTTGTAAACAATCTCCTTTCTTCTTCATATCCTTCAAAAAGTTGATGATAAGGTTCTATAACGATATATTTTTGTAAAGGAGCATAATCTTTTCCTATTTTCTCCATAAACAAATCCATTCTATAAGGTTGTAATTCGTTTAAAAGAGTTACCAATATCTTGCTTTCTCTATTCTGTTCATCACTTACAACTTCATAGAAATCTTTTTCAATTCGTTATCCATAACAATTAACGACATGTGTTTAATAAGTTTTATATATTGATAAATGAAAGTAGAACTATCATCATCTTTTCTTTTCTTTTGCTTCTATATAACAAATTAAAAAGAGCCAACCATTACAGAGATCATCTTGTGAAAAAGGCAACAATATCAATTATTTTGTCATCTATTTCTTTTTCTTTCCTACTTTTTGGAGCATTTTTCTTTCCATTTAAAGTTAAATAAACAATATTATCCACTAAATACCCTTTTTCAGAAGCGTAATCATAATACCTTTCTATTTGATTAGGGCATATCTATAGCATCATTTATTTTATTTTCTATGATGATACATCTTTTTAGATATTTTCATCTTTTATCCAAATATCTATTCTACCCTCTTCTCTTAGAACTTCATAATTTTGATAATTATTTTCATCAATAGTAGCACCATATTTTTTTCAATCAAAAAGATAAAAACAACTTAAAAACTTTTCTTTTTGAAGATGTCTCTCTTTTGGACTAGTAGAAGAACTATTACATCACTATGAAAGTTCTCTAAGTAAGAATTATAAGAAGAAATAGTAAAAAGATTGAACCCATTATTTCTGCTTTTTCCTCGTTCAATTCTCTCAATTTCTTTATCTATATTTTCAAATTTCTTATGTAAAAATAAAAATCTTTTGATATCCATATTGTTATTCATTAATTTTTATTATTGTTTTTAAAAAACAGCTACATCTTTCAAACGAAAAATATAGCTATTGGATTATTGTTGCCCCTGCGTATCTCTTTGCGAGTACGTTTTAGAGGGGCGTAAGAATGTATTTGTGATATTATATTCATTAGATTCTAATAAGCGGGGCAAAGATAATAATTATTTTTAAATGAAAGCCCCTATTACTAAAAATTTTATTTTCTATGATGCTAAGGAGTGTTAAGCAGAGAATCCCGCATATATGTTTTTTATAAAAGTTCCTTCCCTGAAACATTGACACACCATTTTCATCGGCTCTGCCTACCCTTCTAAGATATAAGGCTCTCGTTTATTCTTTTTGAGCTTTTCCTGTCTTTCCATCTACCCAATAAGTATCAGGAGTTAGGTAAACAAGCACCAAACTTAGTATTATGCAATAACTTTGTTGGAGAAACAATGTACTTTTTCCACAAAAGCACATCTATATGAGCGGTTACTTTCAGCATAAGGGTGTTGCTCAAAATAGTTTCTGGGCAAAAAGTGTAGTTGCCTGTTCTGTCTTAATAGGCAATTGTCTTTCTTTCTCCGCACTAAGCTGGCTCATCATAGAACACATATGCATACCCTCTGGAGCCTGCAAGAAACTGCTAAAAACAACAAAAATAAGGGAATATGTTTCATATACTATAATTTTCACGGATAATATTCTATTTCGTTTTTCTATAACTTTTATGGTCTTCTCTTTGTTTGTATTATTAGGAATTTTCTCAAATTCTTTTTGTCTTGAGGATTACATTTCCTTGCTTATCAAGGGTAGTTTTTGTAAGTTATTAGGAGGGTAGGCGTTCCTTCCTGATTATATACTTTTTCTTGTACCTGATTGTTATCGTAGGTAAAGATTATTTTTGATAAATGTGTCCCCAATCATATTCTTGGCTTTCTGTGAGCTTCCCTGTTTTTCATAAAGTTTTATATACTTAAGAGCCAAAGGAATCATATATCGTTTGTCGGGAAAGATTTCCTTGAGTATCATATTCATATACTTTCCACATCTGCCCTTGAGTAGTCCTGTCCCTGCAAAGAGGGTCTTCTGTCAGACAAGAAGGGTCGTATTTCTTCCTCTAAAAGTCTGCCTCTTTGTCGTATTTGTATAATATCTTATAATCGAGACCACTACGACTATCTTACGTAGTTTTCTTTCTTTGAAAGCAAATTTCCTTTTGTTATCATATACGTAATAATAGGTTTCTCTTCCCAATCCTGAGACTTCTTCCTTTACCTCATTATTAGGTAAATAAGTAAAAGAGCTTTTTACCTTCATTATAAGATATCGTTTTAAGTCGGTTTTTGCTCATCGTAAGTGAAGGTTCTATTATCCGTTTGGGTACAGGAGTCCTTCTTTTGTTGAAGTGATAGGTAGCCCAATGGTACCCATTAAATTCTTTAAGGGTTTTTAACCTTTCCCTTGAGATCATATTGGCTGAGGAAAGGCTTATATCCGCCTGATGTATGTTGCCCAAACATAGTAGTAAGGTATAAAAGATTGAAAAGAAAAGAAATTGTTTCATTTTTAATAAAAATAAGGAAAGTTGAGAGCAAAAATACAAAAATTTATTCCACATCGGACTGATTCCAGATGCCCTTTTTCATCTATTTGGCAACACCACTTTGTATGAGGGTAAATACCTGTTTTGTTTTGCCGTAATATAGCCCGTACCGACAAGGTCATCACGGTTGCCCTGATCGTCAGTGTCATCCATATAGATATTTACTCTTAATCCTTCATACAGAGGTATTAGCTGTCTGCATACATTCTCTTTTCTCATCTTTTTGGGAAAATGGTAGCAAATCATTTTTCCATTAGTTTATTGAAATCTACCCAAAAGAGTAGATGAGAATTTGTCTTTTCCCATAAGTCTCTCACAAAAGGTATAAGCTACTACTCATTCTCAGGTTTTTATCTGTTGAAGAGTAGTGGCAGGTACCACCCACGACCGCCTATTTTCAGGTTTTCATAGTAAGCAAGTGCTTTTGACAGGACAGCCATTAGTAAACCAGCGTAAAGGGTGTTTATCATAATCTCGTAATAGGTGTAGGTGTATCCTCCACTACTACCAAAGCTACTACTTGCACCCCATAACGTACTAGTACTAAGTCACCCTGAAAGGAGTTTGTTAAAAAGTTTGTACAGCCTGCCCGAACAGCCTATATAGCCTGTGGCAAACAATATGGCGGGTGTTCTCCACTGTCCAAGCAGTAGCCCTGTGGGGTGTAGTTGCATATGCCAGAGATTCATAAAGAAATAGTAATTTGTTAGGAGCAAAGTTATAGATTTTTAAGCTTTTAAAAAGAATATTATTAATATATTTTTAAATTTGTTTTCTTGAATATAGAGACTCTTTCTCAGGGTCTCTATTTTTATATTTTTACTCCTTATTTCTGAATACCATGCATTATCAAAGGAATCTAACAACACCATACTTCCAGCCTTTATGTCTCCTTTTAGAATTTCCTTAGAAAGGGCATTCATTACTTCTTTCTGGAGAACACGCTTCATGGACGTGCTCCAAACTGAGGATCATAACCTTTTTCAGCCAAAGTAGTCAATAGCTTCATTAGTGGCTTCTAAGATAATATTTTCACGAGCCACTAGTTTTAATAATACCATTGAGTTGGAAACGTACAATCTGCTTTAATATTCGCCTCGGTAAGAGGTGTAAACATCACAATGTCATCTATACGATTGATAAACTCAGGGCGTACTGTTTGCTTAAGGAGCTGTAGTACTTCGTCTTTTGCTTTTTCTGTAGCTTTTTCTACATCCTTATATTGCTCAAAACTATCCTGAATGAGCTGACTTCCCATATTGGAAGTCATAATGATAATCGTATTTCTTGAAATTGGCTGTCCGTCCCTTGTTATCAGTAAGCCTTCCTTCATCCAATACTTGTAAAGAGAATATTGAAAGTATCAGGATGCGCTTCTCATTTCGTCTAATAACACTACAGAGTATGGGCGTCGGCGTACTGCCTCGGTAAGCTGACCGCCTTCATCATAACCTACATATCCAGGAGGCGCTCCCACCAAACGGCTCACAGCGTGTTTTTTCCCTGATATTCACTCATATCAATACGAGTCATCGCATTCTCATCATCGAAGAGATATTCCGCAAGTGCCTTAGCCAGCTCTGTTTTTTTCCGACCCCAGTAGTTCCCAAGAAAAGGAAAGAACCAATCGGTTTTTAGGGTCTTGTAAGCCTGCTCGACTACGACGGATTGCATCGGAAACAGCTGCAATAGCTTCCTCCTGCCCTACTACACGCTTATGAAGTTCTTCTTCCAGATGAAGGAGTTTTTCTCGTTCGCCTTGCATTAGTTTGGTAACAGGCACTCCTGTCCATTTGGCAATTACTTCAGCAATGTCCTCACGGGTAACCTCCTCTTTAATCATTGTCATTTCGTGCCCCTTCTACCTCTTTTTGGAGATTTTTCAAGCTTTTTCTTCTTCTTGTTTTATCTTTTCCATAACGGATTTCAGCTACTTTTCCATAGTTTCCTTCTCGTTCGGCACGTTCGGCATCAAGCTTGTATTGTTCTATATTATTTTTTTAGTAGCTTGTATCTCATCTACCAAAGATTTTTCTCCTTGCCACTTGGTGAAAAGCTCATTTCGTTCTTCCTTAATATTAGCTAAATCGGCATTGAGCAAGCGAAGTTTTTCTTCGTCATTCTCTCGCTTAATAGCTTCTATTTCAATTTCCAACTGCATTATTCTACGGTCGAGTACATCCAATTCTTCGGGTTTTGGAATTGATTTCCATACGAAGTTTAGCGGCTGCCTCGTCCATTAGGTCGATAGCCTTATCTGGCAAATAACGATTGGAAATATAACGTTCAGAAAGCTCCACTGCGGCAATGATAGCCTCGTCTTTTGATACGTACCTTGTGATGGGCTTCATATTTTTCTTTTGATACCACGAAGAATAGAAATAGCACTCTCAGTATCAGGCTCTTCCACCATTACTTTTTGAAAACGACGCTCAAGGGCTTTATCTTTTTCAAAAATATTTCTGATATTCGTCCAAAGTAGTCGCTCAATAGCTCGAAGTTCCCCACGTGCCAAAGCGGGTTTGAGAATATTAGCAGCATCCATCGCTCCTTCGCCTCCGCCAGCTCCCTACAAGGGTATGAATTTCATCAATGAAAAGAATTATCATTCCATCGGAAGAAGTAACCTCTTTCACTACTGATTTGAGTCGTTCCTCGAACTCCCCTTTGTACTTCGCCCCAGCGATAAGAGCCCCCATATCTAAGGAATAAATGGTCTTATCCTTAAGATTCTCAGGCACGTCTCCATTAACGATACGGTGTGCCAATCCTTCGGCACAGCTGTCTTCCCTACCCCTAGGTTCTCCTACGAGCATAGGATTATTTTTTGGTACGACGAGAGAGAATTTGAAGCATACGGCGAATTTCATCATCTCGCCCGATGACAGGGTCAAGCTTACCACTATGTAGCCAACTGAGTAAGATTCTTTAGCGTACTTATTAAGAGAATTATACGTTTCTTCTGCCGAAGCCGAGGTAACACGTTCGTCCCTCACGAAGTTCTGCAATTACCTGTTCAAATTGTTTTTCAGTAACTCCTTGTTCTTTTAAGGTTTGACCTACTTGGTTTTTAATTTTAAAAATTGCTAAGAGTAAATGTTCTATAGAAACATATTCATCATTCATTTTCTTAGCAATATTACTAGCCTCCATCAATACCTCTCCAGCTGTACGAGAAAGAGACATCTGTCCGCCTTGTACTTTAGGATAGAAGCCAAAGCCTTCTCTATGGTTTGATTGAGAGTTGTGGTATTCACCTGCAACTTTTTGAGGATAAAAGGTAGCACATTGTTATCTACCTCTTGGATTCCTTTGAAGATATGCTCCACTTGGATATCTTGTTGCCCAAGACCTTGCGCAAGCTGTTGCGCTCTCTGGATTGCCTCTTGGGACTTAATGGTATAGTTATTAAAAATTCATTTTTCTTTAGTTTTTAGGGTTAATAATTATATTTTGCTTACCTTATGTACAAGAAGTATTCAAAAGCTAAATATATGACAAATTGTCAGTTTTTAGAAATATTTTTTTAATTTATAAATATTATATCTTTTGATTTTTCAAATTATTATATTTTTGTAAAAATGTCAGTTTCCATCCTTGATATTAGACAATTTATCAGCTATAAAACCTGTTCTTATCAGGAAACTTTTCTTGATTAAAAATTGTATCTTTGTCCCTCATTTGATGAAATCAAGAAATGCAAAAACTAATTACTCCTGAAAAATCTCCTATGTTTTATTGTGATCGTTTTGATTACACCCTAGTGATAACTTAGAACTAAGTGGAGGATATGATGTAAGAGATTATATACCTGAAGAGGAACTACTTAAAATATGCCGACCAGTATTTACTCTCCTTAAGTTAGTTAAGAGTGAGAGTTATATGATTGACTATTTGTATTGGTTTGGCCAACTGACCTTGATGAAATAGATGAAAAGGTACGGACTGATACTTATGAAGATGCTGACTTTAAGTACTCTATAAAAGCCTATTTCACTCCCTAAGGTATGGTGTTTTCATTGCAATCAAGTTGTAGGAAAAAGCATTAGCTATTGAGATCAACATACCCCTATCACTTTTGATATAGGCTGGGAGAAAAAGAACTGACAAGAGGTTTCACTAAGAAATGTCCCCATGTGGAGGAGGACTTACCCTCTCGGCATTGCATTTCTTTTAAAAATGATTAAGTATATCGGTCTATTTATTAATAACAAAATATAAACGCTATGTTAAAAGATATTTTTAAACTTTCGCAGGGCAGTACGCTATTATGCGCCTACGCCCATCAGTGAGGAAAAAGGTGCGTGAATGCCTTTAAGCTCGCTACACTAGCACCTAGTGGTTTCAATATGCAACTGTATGAGTTGTACCATATTACTGATAAAGCTTTGTTAGAAAAATTAGCACAAAGCCTGCTTTGGGAGCAACTTTACAGCAACCACGGCACAACAGATGGTGGTTTTTCGTAACTCGACAGGACAAACACCGCCAGCATGCCAAGATGATTTTTGGAATTTGAGCGCGGTAATATACAGCGCAATAGTCCCGCCTGAAAGGCAAGCTAAGCGCATTAAAGATAAAGAGATGGATTACAACAAACTGATGCCCTTTGTGTACAGTCGTTTTTTGGCTTATTAGGTGCTTTTCGCAAACTGTCTGGGGTGATCGGTTGGTTTCGCCCCTATGGTGCGAGAACTCTCTGAAAGGTGATATACGTGTGGAAGTACATAAAAGCTGTGGGCTTGTAGCGCAAACTTTTATGTTAGCAATGGCAGAGGAAGGGTATGATACTTGTCCGTTAGGGGGATATGATAGCCATCGTATTAAGAAACTGCTACACCTACCTTATGGGGCTGAAGTGAGTATGGTTGTCACTTGTGGAATTCGTGAAGAGCGTGGCATCTGGGGTGAAAAGATTAGAGTGCCGTTTGAGGAAGTGTATAGGAATAATTAGCAAATGTGAAAAATTAGTAAATTATGCATAACAAACTTTGAATGAAAGAAATTATATAAGTTATGATTAAAAACATTTATGAACCTGATAATGAAGATGTACTTTTTGGTTAGCCCATAATGAAAATGGCCTGACTCCGATTGGGATCTTTATGTGGTGAATGGAACGACTTAATGAATATTCTCTTTTTCCTCCGCTGTGCAGGCAAAAATCTTTTTACAAGAAAGAGCTTTTTCTGTGATAAGTATAAGTTTGAAAATGCTTTTTCAGAGATTGAGTGTTATGAATATTTATATATACAAATAGATTATAGCTTATTTTTAGAATTGTCTTTAAAGAGGATAATAAGTTGTGCGAGTATTTTACTTTTTGCTTATCGTTTCGTGATAGGGGATAATGAGGAAGTGAAATTTCCTGAAAACTACACGCTTCAGTCTTCAGATGTTGAAGATACAAAGCACTTAATCATCAAGGGAGGTGGTGAAAGATATTTCTTTCTTTAAGAAGGAAAAGATATCTCCTTTTTCAAAGGACTAGGAGTCATATTTTGGTTAGGGAGGATATCTTTTCAGGAAGAATTATTTAAGAATTTAAAAGGAATTACTTTTTGACGGTGGTTCCTGATGGTAATTTTCTTATAAATATAAAATGCTTTCTTTACAAATGTGTTGGATTGTGTTGATTGGCAACATTCTATAAGAAAACAATTTGACTTTTAGTAAACTAGTATTGGATACTTCAAAAATACCTGAAGGCTTAAAATGGTTTTTATCTGTCTAATTGGAATCAGTTTGGCTATTATACTTGTATTGTGGATGAAAAACTCAAAGAAGCCTTTTACAACTGGCTGAACTACCTAAATTTTTAGATTTTGCTGAATTATGATTAAAAACATTTATGAACCTGATAATGAAGATGTACTTTTTTTGGTTAGCTCATAATGAAAATGGCCTGACCCCTGATTGGGATCTTTATGTGGTGAATGGGAAAAAATGATGATTTGGTTTTCCAGTTAGCTAATGACAAGGCGTGCCCTGAACAAGAATTCTTCCTGCATTGTCTGTATTACTTTGTAGGGTGAGGTGTATATCTCAAAATGATATGGAGAAGTATCAGGGAGCGTATAGATAATTTATTTAGCAAGAAAGCTCTTTTGCCTTCTGTGGTGCAGTGGAAAGAAAAAGCAGCACTTTTATTGGCAGGAAAGATTATTTTTGACAGCGATTTTTGGCTGAATTATCTCTTTTTCAAGATATTCAAAAAGAAATATAGAAGATTTATTATATGAAGCTAATTCTGTAGAAAAATTAAGAGAATATGCCTTGCAATTGTATACAAAAGGCTTTTTCTAAAGAGGAAATATATCAGATATTCCTTAAATCCGACATCGAATTGCAGAATGATAAAAACAGAAGAATCATATATAGATACATTAGAAGATGTAATGGATATGATAGTAGGTTGGTATCCAGTAGAAATATTGATTTTGAAAAATGAAGTAAAGAAATATGAATTTATTCATTAAAAATATAAAACACAATGGCTACATTGTAGTTATTTGCTATATCATATTGGTTTGTTTCTATAATATATTCAATTATATAAGGAAACCCAGGAATGCCTGAGTTACATTCCTTTTCTTGGGAGGGAGATACAAGCTCTTGTAGAAACTTTCGCCGTTCCTATGATGTTGCTTTGAGTCCTATGAGTCAGGGGATTGGGTGCTAAATACCCTCAACAAACTCTTAACTATTGCTCCATTACTATTTTTACATAGTTGTTCCTTCTATCCTATATAATCAAGAAGGAGAAAATAGACTACTGAATCGCCTTTCTGTTAGGAGTTATTTCCTTGTAATTGATAGCATTACATCTGTCATATATGGATTACTGACATTACCTACCTTAGCTATAGATTTATCAGGAGTAATAAGCTATCCTTTGTATGTGCATTTATGCTCTTTTTATAAGAAAAAGGCAAAAGAATTAAAACTGACAATAAAAAGACGAATGGGCAGATTATAGTGATGCCTTTTTGAAAAAGCTATAGATAAGGTTGTGGATTAGCACTACGCACCCACTGACCAAACCGCCCTCCATAAGCTCCCATAGGTGAAGGGTATTTTCACACCAATATAGAAGACTATCCTTAAAAGCTTTTTGTTCTGGAGAATGGCGTCCGCTACAGCAATAGTACATATAGTATCATCTGTAAAATTGTTATAAGAAGTAAAAAGTTCAAAATGAGTTGTATAGATATTAGCAAACCTCATGACCGAGCCTACAATATCCCTATAATTGCTCCCTAACATTTAACCTTGTGCTTTTAGATAATAGAAAAAGCTAATAAGAACAAAGCTCCATTAGCTACTCACATAAAAATGTGGAGGAGATGAGGCTCGAACTCCCACGACCTTTTGGCTGCCAGCCAAACGCTCTAGCCAACTGAGCTACACCCCTATTAACTCTACAAAGATACAATATTTTTATTGAGGTGTCTATTTAGTTACATACTAATTGACTTTAGGAAACGGGAGAATGTTCTACAATTCTTTTATTAATTTGTTAAAGATAGTCTCTTTGCTTTTGTGAGCGATTGATTCTAAAAACTATACTCAGCTAAATAGCGGTCTCATATTAAACCTGGAAAACCAAGAATATATACCTCGTAATTTGCGACAGCATATCCATCTTTCCCACTTAAAGAAGCTAGATTCTTCGCAATCTAAGTCTGTTTTAAAAGTTCAGTAAACTCTAAGAGACTTTGTCTCTTAAATAATTCCATAATACATTAATTTTCAGAGGTGCAAGTATATGAAATTATTTTGACACTCAAACTTTTTACTTAAATATTCCAGATTGGATTGGAATAAGGATAGGTAATAGTGTTAGTTTCATATCTCAAAAATAACAAAGACCTATTATGATCGGACATATACTTTACCTTGTTCAGAGAAGTGATCCCAAGCACCTACCTGATATCCTTTTACCTTCCTTATAAGAGTGTTGGAAATACAAATATGATCAATATTGTTTCTCACCTTATGTTTGATAGGGTCAATAGTGTAGAAAGAAGAGGTCACATTCTGTTACACAAGTTAAATTCAATTGCCTAAGGTAGTCAGAAAGTATCTGTCTTACTTTTTCAGTACCATATCCTTGATTATTATACTCTACTTTTGATTGAAATCTCCCACTACAAGTATAGGCAAGCCCTCTTTGTGCTCAAGAATACGTTGCCCATTCTTTAGCTTGTTGATGCAAATCTTTTTCATGATATTCCCATTGTTTGTAGGCCCAAGCACCCATACCTCACCCCCGATACTCCCAGCCTGATGATAAGTGAATAATTGTTCCAAAATACACCATTTTTCAAAGGAGTTTCTACAACAGCACAAGCTGTCCGAAAATTATCAAAAGTTTCTATTTGTTTAGTGATTTTCCATTTAGAAAGAAAAATAGACGCCAGTGTTCTTCAGGAGTCCTTTCATAGGCTAATGAATGTACAGAAAAGGATATAGTTCAGTTAATGATATACTGATAGCACTTTTCAGTGAGTGACTAAGATATCTGCATTTACTCTTTAATTTTCTCCATAACAAGAGCTGTTTTCTCAGTTCCTTTTTAGCGTTCTACATTCCAAGTAGCTATTTTCATACATAAGATGAGAGTTGAGATAAAGCTACAAAACATACAAAATTAATCGTTTGAGGTGTCTTTTAGCTACATACTAATTGACTTTGGAAAAAGGAGAACGCTCAACAATCTTTTCACTAATTTGTTAAAGATAGCATCTTTACTTTATCACGATAATCTAAAACTATATTCCGCAAATAGCGGCCCATATTAAACCTGAAAACCAGAATATATACCCAATGCGACAAAACCATCTTCCACTTTAAAGCTAGATATTCTTCGCAATCATTCTGTTTAAAACGTCCAGTAAACTCTAAGACATCCTCAATAATTCCATAATACATTCATTTCAGAGTGCAATATATGAAATTATTTTGACACCCCAATCTTTTTATTTTAGAAAAAAATATTTTTCCTTCTATGACAAAACTATTTCCCCTTGCAGATTACCACGATATTAATTGTGTACTCCAATAAACTACCTCGTTGAGTTTCTTCGTATATTTTTGAAAAGCTCTCTCGCTAACAGAGGCTTGTCTTTTCTTCTCTAAATAAGAAAATAAAATCTTGTAATGTTTTACTAGTTTATATGGCGAAACATAAAAATCATTGTACGAGACTCATTCTCATAGATTTCAATCGTGTTTGTTTTCCTTTTATCTGGAAGAAAACCTTCAAAAACAAATCGTTCATTAGGCAAACCACTATTTACAAGTGCAGGTACAAAAGCTGTAGCTCTGGCAAAACATTCTACATCTATATTTTGTCGAATACATTTCTCTCACCAATAAAAACCAGGATCAGAAAATAGCAGGAGTACCCATCACTTATCAAAGCTATATCTTGTCCGTTCTTTATCTGTTGAATAACTCCGTTTGTGTTTGATGCTCATTAAATTTATGATGACTTTTGCATAGGTGTATTTATTTGAAAATGTTTTAGCAATTTGCCACTATTTCGAGTATCTTCTGCTAATATAACATTCACATTTTTAAGCACTTTGCAAAAGCTCTAAATGTAATATCTTCCAAGTTACCTATAGGCGTAGGTACTATATAAAGTTTTGCCATAATTAATTAAATGGTAACAATAGCTATAAACCTTTCTTCGTATTCTTCTTTTCCTAACCAATTATTATAATTTGGTTTTATTTTTAGTTGAATAAATTGTAAGCTATTCTTTTTCTGAATGATATTGATTGATAACTAATAAGAGCTTTCGTATAATCTTCTGAAAGTCCATTAAACAAATGTTTTATAAAGCTAATTTATCATTCAAACCTATTTGTATATTCTGGTTAGATACTATTTTATCATTCAAGGTTTTTATAGGTTCTTTTTACTTGTTCATTAATTGAGCTTTTTGTTCAAAAATCAAGGTCTTGTGGTACTTGGCTCAAAATATCTTCAAGGAAAGGAGAATTTTTAGTTTCTACATTTTGGTTTATTTTATCTGAAAAATCTATTTTCTCAAAGTCTTCGTGTATTTTAGGAGTTTCTTGGTGTTTTTCAGTATTTTCTGTTTGTGTATTTTTCTACTTGAGAATATATTTTTCAATATCTTGGCTTAGTTTTTTATTTCTTGTTCGTCCTTAATATCTAAAATTAAGAATAGTTAATTTTTCGTAAATACTTCTGATTTCTTGTAATAATAATCTGAATGTTTTAAAAATAAAGGATTATTAATTATTTTTGAGCTAATTGAACGACTTCTTGTTCCAATTTTTCTTTCATAAAACTAAAATTAAAGTTGCTTTATATAGAATATGTTAATATCTTTTGCAATAAATTTTTAGGTATATGTTTCTTGAAAATACAGTAATCATAAAGAACAATTCGAGTGGATAGAAGTAATCTGTGGATCAATGTTTTCTGGTAAAACAGAAGAACTTATCCGAAGTTACGACAGTGCCCAGTTGCTAAACAAAAAGTTGAAATTTTTCAAACCTGTACTTGATACTCGTTATCATTCTGAGAATGTGGTCTCTCACAATGCCAATGAAATTAATTCTATTCTGTTGCCTCTGCTTTGATATTTGGGACTTGGCAAAAATTGTGATGTTGTAGGGATTGATGAGGGCTCAATTCTTTGAGGAAGACCTCATTGAAGTTTGTAACAATCTTACTAATAATGGCGTTCGGGTGATTGTCGCAGGCTTGGATATGGATTTTCTAGGAAAACCATTTGGACCCATGCCCAACCTTATGGCTACTGCTGAATATGTTACTAAAGTTCACGCTATTTGTACTCGAACAGGAGAGCAGCAAATTATAGTTTCAGGAAAACAGAAAGCAATTCTCAATTTCTACTTGGGAGCAAGAAGATTATGAGCCACTTAGTCGAGGCGGCTTACTTCAAGGCTATGCAAGAAAAACAATAGAGTAACTGGATTTATTGTATTTCAAGGTTTTAACTAAATAGAAATTTAGTTAAAACCTGATCGACTAATAATTAATTTCTGACCAAAATTGATATTTGGAGTTGATAAATTATTAAATAACATTAAATCTTCTACTGAAATTCCTGTTTTTCTCGAGAATTCCATAAAAGTGTATCACCTTGAACAATATAAGTTTTTGTAAATTATTTCCTTTTTAGTATCTTCTATCTTTTTGTTTTGTATTGTATCTTTTTACTTGTAGCATTTTATTTTTTCCAGTAGATACTTCTTGTCCTTGTGGAGGTATATAGAAAGTTGTACATCTTCAACAAAAGCGTGCCCTAAGACTTGCTCATCCTATTTATGCAAGTCATATTTACTAATCACAGGCTAACAATTTTGAGGATATTTTGGGTCTGTAGCATATCCTGCTCAATCCATAAGCCCAACTTTTATAATCTCCTCGTTTATAATCAAATAAAATTATATCTTTTTCTATTTACCAAAAATAAAGAATGAATGACTTTCCTGGATGCTCATATTTATGAAAGCATTCTCCTTGTCATCATCGTGCGAAATAGAATCTCCCTTCCCAGCCAAGTGGCATTTTTATGCCCGAAATGATTTTGAGTATATCTTGCCAAGCGTCCTTGCCCTGAGCCACTCTCTAAAAATAGCCTGAGCCAAAGTGATACTTGCAGGAATATTATAACGTTGCATTTCTACCATTGCAATAGTTTTATAAGTGTCTATATATTCGAATGAGAGCAGGTGTAACAGCTATAGCAGAAAGTTAGCTTCTAGTTTTTCAGCTTCTTCAAAAGTAGTTATGGTCTTTGTTTGTGTAGTTTTGGTTTTGGTGATTTTGATGATTTTGGTGATTTGAGTATGATTTTGTATTTGTCTTTTCTTGTATTTGTTTTTCTTTGCTGTTCTACAAGAAGTTATAAATAATAGCAAAGTACATAAACTAATCAATTTCAGTTCATAATGCAAAATTCTTTATTTTGTAAGTTTTTGATTTATTCCTAAAAATTCCTTGTAATCCTCGGTATGAATTGCCAAAATTTTAGAGTTTTCAGGGGAAAAATTGTTTTCTATTAGATCTAAAACGCTAAAAATCATTTTACCTGTATACTGGGTCTAATGGTATTTTGAGTTTTATCATAAAAATTATTTAAAAATGAATAAATTCTTTCAGTTATTTTAGCATAACCTCAGATTATATTGATGAATAAGTTCCCAATTATCTTTAGTAGTCATATGTTCATTGCTCAAAAATTTACCATTAAGAGCAGGAAAACCTAATATTTTTGGTGCTCTAAAGAAGAATTTATAAGCCCAGAGATTGTTCACCGTTCCTCACTGCCGTAGTAATAAAATCAAACTTACTATCTTCGAAAATCTAATATTTCTTCACAGCCTTTCACTGCTAAAGAGTTTGTTCCTCCTTCGGGTACATAGTAAAATGAACCAAATTTATCTTCTAAATATTTCTTAAATTCATCCGTGTGCTTTAATCGAAAATCTGAACGAGAAACAAAATCAAATTCCATTCCACACGACTGTGCGTAAGAAAGCGTTGGTTTTGCACTATTTTATTTCTTAACTCATCTCCGCGAATAACTCCAATGGTTTGCATTTGTGCTATTTGACCAGTCTAGCGGCAGTGGCTGAAATGTGATTAGAATATGCACCCCGAAAGTAATAATTTTATTATACCCTTTTTCTTTTGCTTCTAATAAATTGTATTTCAGCTTTCTATATTTATTTCCTGAAACTCTTTGGATGAGTTTTTATCTTCTCTCTCTATATAAAGTTCTATTCCGTTATCAAAAAGTGATGGGTATTTTTGATTGATAATTTTCGGAATTTGTATCATTTTTATATTAGAATTTTTAGTTAAATAATTCATAATCTTAGCTTTTATACTAAAATGGGGTCAAAGAGATATATCTTTTTAGATATAGCTTTCATTCTTTTGTTGAAAACTATTTTTAATCTGTATTTTTCAGAAATTATTTTATTTGAACAGAAAATGCTTTTTATCTTCTATAAATCCTTCCAAGAGAGTATTTGGAAGAATTTTACCTGTTCCGTGGGGCGACCCGTGAAGAGTAAATCTCCTTTTCGTAATGTGAAAAACTCTGAAACATAAGCAATTAAAGACATCAATAGTCCAAATCATTTCAGAAGAATTTCCCTTTTTGAATAATTTGTTTATCTTGCAATAGACTAAAATTTATATTTTTGCTGATTATCAAAAACTTCCTTTGGGAAAAATGTACCAATAACAGCAGAACCATCGAAAAGGCTTTTGGCTATTTCCCCAAGGTAATCCTTTTTTCTTTTAGCTTTGTTTGAATATCACGCGCTGTGAAATCAATACCTAAACCTATTTCTTCATAATATTTGTGAGCAAATTTTTTCTGAAATACATTTCCTTGTTTAGAAATTTTAACAATTATTTCTGTTTCATAATGAATTTCATTAGAAAAATCTGAATATAAAAACAGTTGTTCCAAATTATGTGCATAAGTATCAGGCTTTATAAAAGAACAGGCTCTGTTGGAATAGAATTATTGAGTTCTATAGCGTGAGCTTTATAATTTCTCCCTACACAAACAATTTTCATTATTTACTGATTTTCAATTAATTAAATTTATTTTGTAGTTGAAGCATTTTTTCTTTCATTTCCTTCATCTCTTTTTCTCTTTTATTTTTAAGAGTTTTTAGTATACAGAGGGAAATCAGCATTGAGTATCCAGCCATAATAACCTGGTTCTTGGTTTAATATATCATCTACTTTTTTGCCTTTATGTTTCCCAAAAAGTAAAATTCTTCGCCTTTCTCATTTAAAGCTATAAATCCTGCAAAAATCAACTACTTGCTTTCGAGTTGTAAATTCACTCAAAGTTTCTCCATATCATTAGGAAGCTCTTGATAACGATCTAACTGCGCCTTGAAGATTTCATATGTAGCATTGGTATCGGCAGTGGCAGAATGAGCATTTTTCAAAGATTTTCCACAATAGAACTGATATGCTGCTGAGAGCGTACGTTGTTCCATTTTATGAAAAATAGTTTGAATATCAATAGTTACTCGGTCATTAAGGTCAAAAATCAATTTCAGCACGCAGAAGTTCTTCAGCTAAAAGAGGAATATCAAATCTATCAGAGTTAAAACCTGCTAAATCGGCATCTTTTATCATATTATGTATTTGTTCTGATAGCTGTTTAAAAGTAGGTTCATTAGCTACTTTTTCGTTAGTAATACCGTGAACATCAGTCGACTGAGCAGGAATAGGAATAGTAGGATTTATAGTCAAGTTTTGCTTTTCTTTATTTCCATTAGGAAAAACTTTAAGAATAGAAATTTCAACAATGCGGTCTTTGGAAACATCTGTACCTGTAGTTTCTAAGTCACAGATGGGGCGGGTTAGTTTAAGTTCCATTTTATTTTTATTAATGAGAATGCAAAATTACAATTTTTATACGTTTGACAACCATATAAGAAAAAGTATTTTTCTTGAAAAATATCACATAATTGTTTGAAAAATAAAAACCGCCAAAATGGCGGTTTTTATTTTGGATATTTGATGATATTTTAAAAAGAATTCTACTTTATAAATATTAATATAATTATCTGTCGCAAATATGGGTTTTGATGGAAATCTTTCAATAATATAGCTTCTGCTTCAATAGGAACTTTAAATTTTTATATAAATTTTATCTCTATCTCTATCTTGAGTATATTGTCCTAAGAAAACCTCTTCTCCTTCTGATGAAGCATAAACTTTTACTTCTCCAATAGGTTTCTTATCATTACCTTTTTAAGTTATAACAATTTCCTTCTATTGGTCTTATAGGGCTAAAAGTAGCTTTTAAGTAAATTTCTGGTTTTCTGTATCTACCCACCAATTTTGACTAGAATTATTATTTTTAATTTAGATAAATGCTGTTCAAAATAATTAGAAGAGAATTCATAAGCTGTATTCTCCATAGGGTTTCTGCTAATATTATATCTACAATAGTCAAATACTCTCCTTCTTGTATATCATCATCATCGTTCCTCCTCCTGGTGTATTTGTAGTATCTTTACAAAAGTAACTTTTATTTTATAAAAAGCATCTTTTTACTTCAACTGGTAATGATTCAGGAGTTTTTGCTGAAACAGAAAGTTTTTAATCTTAACACATACTCTTTATTAGCTTCAAAGCTTTTACAGCCTTCTTTATTTAAAAGTTACTTTAAATACATCATTAGCTTGATCAGAACTTTACTTCTGCTTTTTCAAGTGTATAAGCTTCTTGTGGTAGAATACTTCATACTGACTTGTTGATTGTTCTACTTTAAGTTTAATTATCTCTCCTGTTGCCAACTGTCTTCTAATTAGCTTAGGAGCAAAGGTGAAAGAGGTTTCTGCTATTTCTTTTGCATCTGCATTCTTGTTATTTCTTTAGATACTTGATCTGGAGAAAATACAGCTGAGTCTATGTAAGATCCAAGGCGTTTTTATTTTTAATAGTAGGAGCCACTGGATTTTCCTTTTCTTAACTCCTTGAGCACTTCAGTTTCAGGAGTACAACATCACATTAAAGTAATGGCAAGTGTAGTGAATATATATTTTTCATTTTCATTATTTTTAAAATTCTACTTCTGTATTATAATTTACATTACTAGGAAAGCATAGCCTGAGCTTTTGAATGTAAATACCAAGTATCAGGAAGTTTTTGTTTGCATAAGTAGAGGCATTTTGATAACTCTTTTACCACCTACTTCTTCCCAAGGGTTGTTCATTGAAAGGAATATACAATTCTAACCCTTCTGAATCTGGTTTTACAAAATACTGGTAGAAACTACTTGTCCTTCTGTAAGAGCTTTACTCCAAAAACGGATCTCACGTACCCAACCTTTTGTTCTACCATTTTCCAAAACATATTAGAAATCATCTACTATAACAGGAGAAGGTGTATCACACATTAATTTTCCATTAATATATATTTTAAATTGGACGTCCATCTTCTTTCTTATAAGTCATAGCCATACATGATACCATTTAGTAGCATCAGTAGGTAGAACCTGCTGCTTTGTATACAAAAATCTTTTACCTTCTGCTGTATTGACAATGTAGAAGAAGCTCCATATCTTAGTAAAAATTTACATTACTTTTCTCACAGTATTCCAAAGTCTTGAATCTGTATTTGTTCTTGGATTTTTCATACATTAATCCCCAGTTACTTTCTAAGTCTTTAATAGCATACTGCATTGTCCATTCATCTATTTTCTTATCTCCTGCATATACTTTACCTCTTACTTGAGCTCCTGTATCTTCTCCGTATATCATTTCAAAAAGCTCCTCCATTAACGTAGCTACTTTTTGCTTTGAAAGAACGACGCATAAAGAAAATTGAACTTTCTCTATTTCTCTGTATTGTAATAGCAGGCTCTTCTGCTTTAAGATTTACAGACTAATGCGTAATTATTGACCCAGGTAATTCTTTCCCGTCAGAATCTACCATTGGTTTCACTTTAAAAGTCAAAGTACCTGCGAATTAACTTTCCCTTTTGGCACAAGAACTTTTATAGAAAGAACCTTTTTGTGTTTCTCCATTATTGGTATAAGTCATCTCATAATTAAGAGCTGGAAGACTTTCATAATCTCACTTGATGATTATAAGTCTTTATAAGCTCCTCATCTACATTTACATAATAATATGTATCTGTATTCATAGGATTAGCTATACGCACTTTAATTTCTGTATCTTTTCTCACTACCCGCAGCATCTTTTACTTTAACATCATTAATTGCTGCATTTTCTAAGTATGCTACTTGGTAGTCTGGATTTTCCGCCTTCAAATTACCATTTGTACTTGGTAATTTTTCACAAGAGGTAAATAAAGATACCACTAATGCTGATATATATATTTTTCTCATCTTATTTAGGGTTTTAGGTGTTCTTATCACTATCTTCGTATGTTTTATATTCTTCAGCTGAACGAGGATCCATTATAATGAATAGCTTCACGGAAATAGGCGTAATGTTTATATTTTCTTCCATTAATTTTTATTTTTCACTAAGTAATTAGCAAAATCATCAGTATTAACATCAGATCTATAATCAAAGTCTCCTTTATATCCTGATACTCCACCATTTTTGTAGGATAAGCTTTTTGCTTTATCTATAAGAAGACTAAACTGGACCTTTTTCAAGTTCTGCAGTAAAGCAGCTCTTTTGTTATTTGAATGTAAGTTGAACGACCTCCTACTGCTATAATAGGTGAAACAAGATAATTACTAAACTGATCAACTCTACCATAATCTTGCACAACATATTTGTCAAAATACTTATCTAATTTCCTCTGTCATTGGGAAGAATTGCCCATCAAATATTAAATAGAATTTTTATCTACAGCTTTATATTTTTCGAAATAAGGTTTTGTATTTTTGGGTAATCAGATTCTTTTTCAGCAGAATGATACTCTGTATTATTTTCATTAAATAACTCTGTGAGATATTGTTTTCTTTCATCTCCTGAATATTTAGCTCCAAAATACTTACCTAATTCTGTGAAAAAGTAATCATATTATCAGTGAAAAGAATTCACTCTTCCTTGTCCTCCTGCAAATTCGTGATAACCAGATCCATGATCCCCACAGTGGTCCTCAGTCAATATCAAAGCCATCAAAATTGAGAGCTATAATATGTCTTGCAATCTCACGTGCATATATATGCACGTTTAGTTTCTGCTTCTGAAGATTTTCTCTACCATATTTTTAGTGAATTCTTCTACACCTCCAGGAAGCCCCAACCCTACTTCTGATACTTGATAACAAGTTAAAATAGTACTTCCTTTTTCATGAAATCTGTCAATATCAAAAATCTGGTTTTCTGTAAGTTCTTTCAGGTTGTTTTCCTCAGCCTCCCCAAATAGAAATAGAAGTTATACTATCAGGAATTGATCAGATGCTAAGATTTATCAAGACCTTCTACAGCTCACCCAACCAGACCAAAACATATAAGTAAAAGGTTTTTCTCCCCAAGATTTTTGTTTGTATTCTGTTAGCATTTTATAATAGCTATCCCAAGCTTTTGCTTTCTTCGTCAGCTTTCTCTTGAGCTTCTTTTTCTTTAGCTTCTCTTTTCAGTTGCTCTTTTCCTGAATACCTTTTTATAATCTCCTTCAATGTCTAATGGCTCATTTTTACACAACTGACAGCCATCAGTACCTGTTAATAGGAGGTGTTTATTATGTTTCATGATATATACAAAATTAAGTTATTATCTTACTCTTGGATTTGCATCCCACGAAATATGACTATTAGAGTCATCAACAGCTCCATTACCTATAAGTTGAACTGCTCTAATCATATTTTCTCTATTGATATTATACTCAGATTGAGGATAAATAGCTCTACGTACTCCTTTAGATGTACCATCAGGAGAAATAATAGTATTTCGTGAGTAAGGTCTCCCTTTTATATTGAACAGATAGAATTTGTTTTGGATAACTGCTTTCTTCTCCATTCTGTCAAGCCTCGCATGACCATCAGGGAAAATAGCTAAATATTTTTGAGTAATAATTTTCTCTAATTTTTCCTCTTCTGTACCACTATAAGCAATAGTTACTGTAGAAGGAGCTCCTGCACTATAAGTGCTATTGTAAGGGTCTGTATAGTTAGCTGGTTTTTGTAGTATTATTTACATAATCAGGCTGCACTAACTCCATTTTCAGTAAAACTCATTTTCAATACCTTTTTGATATAGAAGCATCTGTATCATCTGTTGTAGCTAAGAATAATTTTTGCTCTGCTCTTAAGTACACTTCAGATGCTTTCATTACATAAGTGAGAATTTTCTTCATACCTGGGAAAGCAAAGCCCCATATAAGGTTTACTTTATAACCTGCTCTAATACCACGAATTGTTGTTTTGTATTGTATATCCGTCTGCTTTTTCTGTAGGATTTACTTTAAAATACTTTTCTTTTCGAGGATCACTATATCCATCTAAATAAGATAATACAGTAGCACCACACGTGTATCTCCATAAGCTCTCGCTATATATTCCAAACAGTTGAGAGCTACTAATCTATCATTAGATTGTACTTTTAGCAGCATCTGCGGAGTCTGTCATTACTCCTGCTGTTATAGCTGGCTTGTGCTTCTTCTTTAGCCTTATTAGGGTCAGCATAACGGATACGAAGAGCCGTTTCTCAAAACGAACAGAGTTAGCTAATTTTGCCCATTTTTGAAGATCTCCTGCATAATAAACATCTTGTTGTCTTACTCCAGAAGGCAAAGTGTAGTTATCAGAAATGCTTTGTTTTAATTACATTATTAGCTTCTGTAAGTTCCTCAAATAAACGATAATAAATAGATTTTTACATCATCATAAGGAACTTGTCTTAGACCTTTTTCCTTGTTGTAAATATGGAAGAGGACCGGAACATATCTATTGCTCTAAAAGTACAGCCATTACTTTAAATTTGCCCCATTTGATAAACTGTCTGATTATTTACATCAGAGGCATCTTTGTCAATAGTATTCTTTTTCAACTCTCTCCAAGAAGCTATAGGACTATTAAACATTCCAGAATAAATACCATTCATCAGTGATCTGCCATATATCCTGTTATCATTGTTAATTCATTATTCCATTTTATTTTCTGGTGGAGCGAAAATATCCTGCATAGAATCTCCCATCATATTGAAAGCTATTTGATAGAGATTGACTTCGTCTGTTCCTGTAACTTTCGCAGGAACTACTTGATTTTGGATAGTTCACTAAATATCCTGATATATTAAGCCATCTTTTTCTGTATCTGCGGGTGTAGGAAGATTAGGATCCTTATTAATACTCTCGAAAATCTTTAATACAAGATGCAGATATTATAGATAAAAGCTGTGAGAAAATATCATATTTGTTTAAAATTAAATAAAATTATATAGATGCTTTTCACTGAGAAACCAAAACTACGTCAAAGATGGCATTCTAAAGAAAGTCGATGAATTAGAAAAACCTGTTGTATTTGCTGTTGATTCAGGATCAAATGGACTAAGATATAACATAGCTAAAATTATACCCTGTAACAGAAAAACTTAATGATTTACACCATTTTAATCTTCTAATTTTCCATAGGTACTTTATAAGTAAGAGATGCTTCTGAATTCTGATGTTTGTAGCATCATAAGTATAGTACATACCTAAGCCTCCGCTTCCGCCTATTGTTTCATAATATTTACGAGCATTGTAAACAACTCCATCAATTGTAACTCCTCCTCTATCACGAGCCTCAGTGGTGCTTTAGATACTCCATAACGGTCTAACCAAGCTTGAGTACTTGACTGAACTATACCTCCAAATCTTCCATAAAGACCATCACATCAAAGAGAGTTGTTTATTGAAATTGAAACTATTTCTCCAACCAAGAGTGAATTTAGGTGATAAATCTCCTAGTAAATATCTTCTTTGTATTATCTATCTCATATCCACCTTTTCCATTATCAATAAGTCTTCCTTGTCCATCTCTTTTTCAATATCTCAGTAGCTATTACATCTGTCATAGAACCACCTTCACGCATAGAAGTACCTTCTATTTCTTTAATATCGTAAGAACCATCAACTGGATTATAATAATTTCTAGCTAATTGTTTAATAACATTGATATTTTCTTGTAAAGTAATACTAGAATCCCATTCTAATTTACAAAAAGAATGATTGAAGCTAACAGCTGCTTCTATACCTCTGTTTTGTACATCTCCGGCTTGTAACCATAAGTTATTATAACCACTTGATGGAGCTAATTATAACTCATTAATTGATTATATGCATTTGAGTGGTAAAGAGTAGCATCTATACTTAAGGCATTTTTAAATAATTTTTGCATTGATACCTACTTCTATAAGAACGTGTTCTTTTCAGCATTAAATTAGGGAAGGATAATCTTTATCTGGAACAATACCTGAACCACTTAACCCTAAAAGTACGAGTATTAGGTGTAAAACCTTGCTTTTGAAATAGGAGAACCTACTTCTGTAAAAGAACCACGAACTTTTAAATAAGAAACCATTCTGGCATTTTTACAAACTCAAATAACTCCTAATGTAGCTGAAGGATAGAATATAGCTTCATTTCCTGTATTTACTAACTGAGAAGCCCAATCTGTTCTACCTGTTAGAGACAAGAATAATCTATTTTTCCAACCAAGCTCACCACTTCCAAATAAAGCGATATTTCTTGTATAGGCTGTGAGATTGTCCAGGTTTACTTCTTTGGTCTAAGTTAGCTGCTGAAAATAAGTTGGGTAATAAATTTAATCTTCCTCTATACCAATTCCTTCACTTAAAAAGTCATCTTAAGAAGAACCTATATTAACTGCCAAATTGAATAAATTATCCTCTACACCTTCTTTATTTGTATATTTTCCGAAAAGATTTATTCATATTCAACATAATATCTGCATATGTTTGGAATATATTCGTTGTGAGAGATTCCAGCGTCCATTAGATTCTGCTAAAACCCCAGAAAGTAGAAGCGTATATTTTTCTCAGATTTTACATCTGTATTATCTATACGTACTCGTCCAGTAACATTCATCAATCTAAAATATCATATTTTAGAAGTATAGAACATATATCTTTTCTTTTTAGAGGAGTAGTCTCTCTATTGATAATCCAATAAAGTTCTCTTTAACAATCCGTTAGCAGGATTATCTATATAAGAATAATATTGTTCATATATTTTTCTTTTGAGGATTCAACTGCTCCCAAGCTTTTAATTCATTAAAATTATCTCCACGAGGGAAAAGATAATGAAGTTAATGGGTTGTAATACCTGATTGAGTATACATATTTGGTCACCTTGTAAAATATAACTTGCTGTCGATCTAAATGCAATTTATTATCTAAGAAATTTGCTGTATTTCTTCCTGTAAAAATTATGTCTATAATACCCATTTGTTGGAATAATACCTTTTGAATCTGTAGAAGCAAAAGAAACAAATGTTTGATTTGAGCATTACCTACCCGACATATCCTACTGAATTGTTATGCACAACTCCTACCCCAGGTCTATAGGATTGAAATGTACTTGGTGTTGCCAATTTTTGTCCCCAGCTTGTTTCTCCATCACTTCGTAAGTGTTTTTGGAACTCAGGAGTTATAAAGGTCTCATCATTTCAACGAATTAAGATTGATTGACGGCTTTTACCTTCTTTACCTAGTATTGATAAAGTTACACCATTAGCAGCAGCAGCACCATAAGAGCAGCAGCAGAAGGACCTGTTAATACGTTTATACTTTCAATATCTTCTGAGTTAAAATCAGAAATACTTTACTCAACTTCTGGGCTCCATAATTTCCTCCATCAGAAGCTACAAAAGAGTCGCTGATAGGCACCCCATCAATTACATAAAGTGCATTATTCTCACTGATAGATTTTTGCTCCACGCATAACAACTTTTGTAGCTCCACTAACACTAGCAGCACTTCGTTGAATATTTACACCCTGCTACTTTTACCATTCAAGCTGTTGACAAAGTTAGCATCTTTTTACTTTTTGTAAGTTCATCAGATTTCACCTGTTGAACATTGTAACTCAATGCTTTTTCTTGTCTTTTTAACACCTAAAAGCAGTAACAACAACTCCCTTCTATTTGTTGTACTTCTTCTTTCATAACTACTCTTCATAGAGATAGTTTTTCCAGCTCCCTGTTACTTTTCGAGTTTGAGTATCAAACCCCATGGAGTCTAATTCTAGTACATCGCCTTCTTTAGCTTTAGGGTAAATTTACCATCGATATCGGTAGCTGTACCGCTTTTTGTACCTTTAACCAAGACTGTTACTCCCAAAAGAGGCTGCCCTTCAGGGTCAGAAACAGTTCCTGAGACCGTTTTGTCTTGTGCCCACATTACACTGCTACATAGTGTTAAGAAAAACACAAAAACCTTTAAAACATCTTTTTACTCATACATCTATTGTTTTATAATTAGTTCTTTTAAAAATTTCTTCGCTTAGGAGGAGCTAAATTAGACATTTTTGACAACTGAAATAATGACAAAAATCAGAAAAACTACACTTCCTCTGTTATTTCAGAATAATTTTTCTATTCTTTTTCCTATTTAAAAATTCTATTTTCGCAAAAATACAAGATAAAACAAAATATCAAAAAGACTAAATATTTTATTATAGAAAAATATATCCAAAAAGAAGGAATAACCTAATATTTTTAGGCAATTCCTTATCTTTATACTATATTTATGGCAATACAGCACACGTTATATTAATATTCTTTATAATATTTTTCTTGCGTCAAACAACAATAAACCCCATTCTCCTTATTTTTCTTAAATAAAAATAACCCATAATAATATCCTGTTGAATATTATTCATATGAGTGATAGGATTCATTATCTTTAACGTTTTTCCATCTTTAAAAATATTATGTTTTTATAACATTTATTTTACATTGCGAGGGCAAAATTACGTTTTTATACGACATAAACAAATTTTTATTTAAGTGTTTTTCTGTTAATTAATATTAAATATTTTCGGATAATAGGATCTTAAAAATAACTTTTACATCGTTTTAGTAATTATTGAAATTCTTTATTTCTCTTATTATTCACATTTACTTGAAAATATTTTCATTTTTACGATTTAAAATAGCTTACTTCTATTTTTCAGCAATTGTTTAGTAAATTATATTTTTATAAAATTTAATATAAAGAAAAATTTTTACACAAACACTACTCTTATAGAGTTTTTTTATATGTTTTTAAGAATACATAAACACAATCTATACATTTTTATGAATAATTACATTAAAAACGTAACTTTGCAAAATTAATTCTAACATCTATATATTAATTCAAATGATTTAATGTCTTAAATATATTTTTATATTACTGACATTAAATCTTAGAATTAATTATTTCCTCCTTACTATTTTATTTATTAAATAAAAATTTATACTTTTGCATCCTTTTTCAATAAAACACTAAAAATGAACTGGATATTACTGATTATAGCCAGTCTTTTTGAGGTAGCTTACATTTTGTTTAGGGAAAGCAAAAAGAAACTGAAGGTACATATATGTATTTGTGGTATAGTGGCTTTATCCTTTGTACATTTATAAGTATATCTCCTGACCAAAGCCACACAAACACTTCCTTTAGGAACAGCTTATGCCATATGGACAGTAGGCATTGGCGCTGTGGGTACTGCCATAATTGGATTCTTTATTTTTAAAGAACCCTATGACTTTTTGGCGATTATTTTTATAACTACACTTTATAGGTTCTGTTATTGGATTGAAATTTGTATCTAATTAATATTCTATTTAATTAATAAATAACATAACTAAACTTTTTCATTCCTTGAAAATTATATATTAAATAACTAAATTTCAAAAATCAAGGAATAATTTCACTTTTATACCATTTATTTTAAATAAATTTTCTACTTTTTGCAATAAATTTTCAAAATGAAATCAAGAGATATTCGTATAAAGTTTTTAGAGTTTTTGAATCAAAAACATCTTATCAGTACCTTCTGCTCCAATGGTTATTAAGAATGATCCTACTCTGATGTTTACCAATGCAGGAATGAATCAATTTAAAGAATATTTTGGGCAACGGAAAGCCTCAAAAATACTCTATGTGTAGACACTCAAAAAATGTCTTCGTGTATCAGGAAAACATAATGATTTAGAGAGGTAGGTCACGATACTTATCACCACACAATGTTTGAAATGCTCGGAAACTGGTCTTTCGAGATTATTTCAAAAAGAAGCTATTGACTGGGCTTGGGAACTGCTCACTGAAGTATATGGAATATCAAAAGATATACTATATGTAACTGTTTTTGAAGGAGATACACACGAAAACTTAGAAAGAGATAATGAAGCTTTTGAATTTTTGGAAAAACACCTACCAGAAGAACGAATTCTTAACGGAAATAAAAGATAATTTCTGGGAAATGGGAGACCAAGGCCCTGTGGTCCTTGTACTGAAATTCATGTTGATTTACGTTCCGAAGAGGAGAAAAACTTATTCCAGGTCGTGATTTAGTAAATAATGACCATCCACAAGTTGTAGAAATATGGAACTTAGTTTTTATGCAATTCAACCGAAAAGCAGACGGAACTCTTGAAAAACTTACTGCTCATCACGTAGATACAGGTATGGGATTTGAGAGACTTTGTATGGTTCTACAAGGGATCCAATTACGATACTGACGTTTTCACTCCTTTAATTACTCGTATTGAAGAAATTACAGGAAAAATATGGCGAAAATACAAAAGCTGATATCGCTTTCCGTGTAATTGCAGACCACATTAGAGCAGTTTCTTTTTCTCATTGCAGATGGGCAACTCCTAGTAATACTGAAGCAGGATATGTTATCCGACGTATTTTTGCGCCGTGCTATCCGTTATGGTTATACATATTTAGATCAAAAAGAACCTTTATTTACAAAATAGTAAGTACTTTGGCTGAACAAATGGGAGATTTCTTCCTGAACTTCCAAGCCAATTGTTAATTATCAAAAATGTAATTAAAGAAGAAGAAAATTCTTTCCTTCGTACCATTGGACAAGGACTTATTTTGCTTGATGCTATGATGCATAGTAAAAAGAAAAGCATATTTCTGGAGCAAAAGCTTTTCGAATTATATGACACTTATGGGTTCCCTATCGATTTAACATCTTTAATTCTCTCTGAAATGTTTTACTCTCGATAAAGAAGGGTTTTGATATAGAATTACAAAAAGCAAAAAGAACGTTCAAGAGCTGCTGCTCAAGTAAAAACTGATGATTGGGTTATACTAAAAGATGATGAAGAAGAGGAGTTTGTAGGTTATGATACCCCTCGAAGCAATGGTTAAAAATCACCTCGTTATCGTAAAAGTAGAAAGTAACAAAGATGGTGTTTTGTACCAGTTAGTATTTAGTATGACTCCTTTTTATGCCGAAGGAGGAGGACAAGTAGAGATAGAGGTACGTTAGAAGCTCCCAACGGAGAAGTTACCTATATTATTGATACAAAAAGAGAAAATAACCTAATCATTCATATTTCTGAAACATTACCAGAAACGCCTAGATGCTCCATTTAGAGCTAAAGTTTCTAATATGGAGAGATTCTATAAGTTCTCATCACTCAGCTACACACCTTATTACACCAAGCTCTAAGAAATATTCTTGGCAAACATGTTGAACAAAAAGGCTCACGCGTAGACGCTTCTTCTCTTCGTTTTGATTTCTCTCATTTTTGCTAAATTAACAGATAAAGAAATTGAAGAAGTAGAAATTTTTGTTAACATTAAAGAAAATATTGATTTACAAGAATATAGAAGCATTCCTATTCAAGAAGCTCGTGATGCAGGAGCAATGGCTCTATTTGGAGAAAAATATGGAGACAAAGTTCGTATGATTCAATTTGGAGATAGTAAAGAATTATGTGGAGGGAACACACGTGAAAAACATACAAAAGATATATGGTTTTTCAAAATTCTTTCAGAAGGAGCAGTAGCTGCTGGTATTCGCCGTATTGAAGCTATTACAAACTATAAAGTATTAGAATATTATAGAGAACAAGAAAAATTATTGCTAGATATCAAAAATTCTCTTAAAAACCCTAATAACCCTGTAAAATCAATTGTTAGCTTACAATTAGAAAATGCTCAGCTTATTAAAGAACTTGATGAGCTTAAAAAGAACAAGCAAAACAAATCGCTACTGATTTGAAAAACAAAAATGACTCTTCATAATGATATTCTTTTCTTAGCAGAAAAAAACCCTCATTAGATGTAGGAAGTATGAAAAACCCTAGCTTTTCGAATTAGGAGAAAAAGAACCTAATGCCTTCATTATTTTAGGTTCAGAAACAGATGGTAAAAAGCTATGTTGCTTTGTTATATATCAAAAGACTTAGTTGCTAAAAAGGATTAGATGCAGGAAAAATAGTACGAGAATTAGGTAAATATATAGAAGGTAGCTGGTGGCGGACAGCCGTTTTTCGCTACAGCTGGCGGAAAAAGTTGATGGAATAGAAAAAAGCATTGAAAGAAGCTATACATTTTCATCTAAAAAGAAAATTATTTTCATATTTTTGAATAAACATAAAAATATGATTTACAGCGTCTTTATATTTTTAAAGTAAAAATATAAAAATTTTTCAAGAAAAATACTTGCAGAATAAAAAAGTTGTAATTTTGCACCGCAATTCAGGAGATATAGTTTTTCTTTGAAAAGGCCCGTTCGTCTATCGGTTAGGGACGCCAGGTTTTTCATCCTGGTAAGAAGGGTTCGATTCCCTTACGGGCTACAATATTTTTCATTTTGAAATATATTATATTTTAATTTGGTCCGTTCGTCTAGGGGTTAGGACGCCAGGTTTTCATCCTGGTAACAGGGGTTCGATTCCCTACGGACTACAAAAATTTAATAAATGACAGTGGCTATACGCACATTTATAATTTAAAAAGATAATAAAATGGCAAACCATAAGTCAGCATTAAAAAGAATTAGAAGAAATGAGGTAGCTCGTTTAAGAAATCGTTACCAACATAAAAACAACTCGTAATGCTATTAAGCGTTTACGTAATACAGAAGATGTAGCAGTAGCAAAAGAACTTCTCCCTTCTGTTGTATCTATGATTGATAAATTAGCTAAGAAAAAAACATTATCCACAAAAAAATAAAGCAGGAAACTTAAAAAGTGGTTTAATGAAAAATTAATAGATTAGCAGCTTAAGCTAACAACACATTTTTGTATTTTATATTAATTATTAATTAGTTATAAAAGATTATCTTTTTGGATAATCTTTTTATTTTATAAAAATATTCTAATTACTTCTATTTCTTCAATTTTTATAGCTTTTTATTATCTTTTAAAATATTATACCATAAAACACCTCTAAATTTAGTAAATATAAAAAGTTTTTCAAAAAGTATTAAACTGCTAAAAAGAATTTATCATACTTTTTTTAACCTTTGAGCTTTTTCTATATAATATAATATTACAACTAAAAAGCATCATTATCTCAAAAATTATTGTTGATAAACTTAAAATTTTCAATACCTAATTGATACTTTTTATCTGAAACAAAATTGCCCTCTTAGAGAGAGCAATTGTATTTCCTATTATTGATAATTTAAATATTTTTGAGCAATAATATAACCAGCCGTCCAAGCATTTTTGAAAATTGAAACCTCCTGTAATAGCATCTATATCAAGAACTTCACCTCCTAAATATAAATTAGGGAAACACTTACTTTCAAATGTTTTTAAAGTTAATTTCTTTTAGAGAAACTCCACCTGCTGTTACAAACTCTTCCTTAAATGTAGATTTCCCATCAATCTCAAAAACAGAAGCGGTAAGTATTTGAGCTAAAGAATTAATTTGAGCTTTATTCAATTCACTCCAAAGTTGATTAAGCATAACTCCTGGAAAACTCTAACAATCTATACCACAATCTTTTAGGTAAAGGAAAAAGGAGAAAAGTTCTGTATTTCTCCCATTAATTATTTTATTTTTCTTGTAAAATAGAAATAGTTGTTTTCTTTATTATAACTATTTTTCCTCTGAAGAAATCCAATTAATTTGTATTTTAAAAATTATATTCTTCCTGAGCCAAAATTCTTGCTCCAAATGCAGAAAGTTTGAGAATAGCTGGACCACTGAATCCCCAATGAGTAAGAAGTAAAGGTGCTATAATTCCGCCATTATCTATTCTTTTTATTCCTGTTTTTCAAAGGATTATTATTTTTTTATCTAATAAATAAATTTCACATTTTAGAGATATTCTGAAAGATTTTTCAATAAAACTTTGAAGGTGTATTAAAGGTGAAAAGAGAAGGCACAGGAGGAATAATAGTATGTCCCATTTTTCTGTAAATATATCCCATATTTTTGGGTTACTCCCTGTTGTAATAACTATTTTTTTCTGATCTAAATATCTGACTTTGTGTCTTTATTTCCCAGATATTATTTTTGTAATGAAATATCTAAAACATTTTGTTGATAAAGAATATTAATATTATGTTTTTTTGAGTTTCTTTAAGAAAACAGTTTATAATAGATTGTGAAGTATTTGAAAAACGGAAACACTCTTCCGTCTGTTTCTACTTTTAACTTAACTCCCTTATTTTCAAACCACTGAATAAGTTCTTTATTGGAAAAACTGATGAAAAGCGCTTATAAGTTCTTTTTCACCTCTTGGGTAATTTTTAACAAATTGAGAAATATTAGGTTCAGCATTGGTTACATTACATCTTCCTCCTCCTGAAATACGCACTTTGGTAAGCCCTTCTTTTGCTTTTTCTAAAATAAGAATGCGCTTATTAGGAAAATTTTCAGCAATATTTATAGCTGTAAAAACCACAAGCCCCGCCACCTATAATAATAATATCTTGCATTTAATTTATATTTAATCAAAAACTGACTTTTAAAAAGTCAGTTTTTCTTTAGAAAAATATTCTCTATTTCTGTAAAATTATGCGTCTCTTGTTGTCCTGTCTGCATATTTTTCAAGGTAAATTCAGATTTCAAAAACTCCTCTTGCCCTATAATAATTACATTCTTAACATTCCTTTTATCTGCATAATTGAGTTGTTTTTTTAATTTTGAACTTTCCGGATAAACTTCTGTTTTAAAAGCCTTTTTACGAAGTTTTTGAGCTAATTCAAATGATTTTTAAAGCCTCTTCTCTCTAAATTAACAAAAAGGACATCAAGAGTTTGGTTTATTTCAGAAGGGAAAAGCCCAAGTTCTTCCATTACTAAAAATATTCTATCAAGACCGAAAGAAATACCTACTCCACTAATATTATTTAGCCCAAAAATGCTTGTCAAATTATCATAACGTCCTCCACCTCCGATAGAGCCCCAATTGAATTTCTTGTGGTGGTGCTACTTCAAAGATTGAACCTGTATCAATAATTAAGCCCTCGAGCTAAAGTTACATCAAGCTCCAAATCTGCGACTTGAAGTTTTATAGAGTTAATTTTTCATAAATAAATAATAAATCATCAAGACCTTGCAAACCTATTTCTGAACTCGCTAAAAAGATTTTTAAGTATATCTATTTTTTTCTAAGAAAAGAACCATTTTAGGCTAAAAAAATAGGCTGAATTTTATCTATTGCAGTTTGAGAAATTCCTTTACTTAACATTTCTTGCTCTACTTTTTCTTTGCCTATTTTATCCAATTTATCAAGAGCAACTGTAAAATCTATCAACTTATCACTTTGTCCTATAATTTCAAGGAAACCACTAAGTATTTTTTCTATGATTAATTTTAATTTTTACCCTTTTGATTTTTCAGAGATGTAAAAACATTGTCATATAATTGAATTAATTCTATTTCTGCCATAAACTATTGGAACCAATAACATCTGCATCACATTGATAAAATTCTAAAACGTCCTTTTTGAGGGTCTATCAGCTCGCCAAACGGGTTGTATTTGAAATCTTTTAAAAAGGAAAAGTACTCATTTTGATGTTGAATAAACATAACGTGCAAAAAGGCACTGTTAGGTCATAACGAAGGGCTTTTTCTGAAATTTGAGAAGTAAGCTTTTTGGCTATTTTTCTCTAATAAAGTTGCTTCTGGAATATCTTTTTAGGAAATCTCCTGAATTAAGAATTTTTAAAAATCAAACGGTCTCCTTCTTTTCTCCATATTTCCCCATTAAAGTTTCTGTATTTTCAAAACTTGAGTTTCAATAGATTGAAAACCAAAGGTTTCAAAGTTTTTCTAATTGTTTGAAAAATATAATTTCGCTTAGAAAGTTCCTCTGGAGAAAAATCACGAGTTCCCTTTGGAATACTTGGTTTTTGCCATAATTTAATTTAAAATTTTTATTTATAATGATTTTATTTTATCAACTATTACCAAACCCAACCAACCCAAACAAAAAACACCCAAAAAAACAACAAAAAAACAAAAAACAACAAACACAACCCCCAACCCAAACCAACAAAACACAACCACAACCTGTTGAATACCAAAATTTTCTTAGAAAACATTGATAATTCTCAATTTATCAAATTTTTTGTCAAAGGATTCACGAGATGTAAACTGACAACACCTACACGATTGAAATCTTGATAGAAACCTGTTGAGCATTGCTATCACCACATTTTCCTTAATACCATAACAAAGTACTTGACAGTCAAACCCAAGTTTACAAAAACCCAACCCAAACCAAACCAAAAAACAACCAACCCACCCCAACCAAACCACCCAAACAACAAACAAAAAACCCCAAACAACCAAACCAAAAAAAACAAAAACCACAAACAACAACCACCCCCCACCACAAAAAAAACCACAAAAAACAAAAAACACACAAAACAACCACAACACACCAACCAATCATATCATTCTGAAAACCAGCTTCATTGAGTTGTTCTAACATCAATTTATGATTACTATCAATATGTAATATTTTCATTATTTATATTCAAAAATCTTTACTTTTTCTACTTCAACACCCATATCGCCTGCCCCTGCCATTACTAAAACTTTTGTTGGGTTATCTTTAAGCCAAGACAAAAGCTGTTCTTTTTGGAGTAAAAACTTTATTTGGATTTGAGATTTTTAGAAAGTAACCAATTTGAAGTAACTCCTTCAATAGGAAGTTCTCTTGCTGGATAAATTTCTAAAAGAATAATTTTATCAAATTTAGACAAACTTTCTGCAAAACCATCTGCAAAAATCACGAGTACGAGTAAATAAATGAGGCTGAAAAATAATTGCTATTTCATCATTAGGATGCATTTCTCTCGCTCCCCTGATAAAAGAGCATTTAGTTCTGTTGGATGATGTCATAATCATCTATAAGTATTTGATTTTCATTATTTATCTGATAAGAAAAACGACGTTTAACCCCTTTAAAAGTTTCTAAACTACGAGCTAATTTCTAAATTAAAAACCTGCTTTGATGCCCCATAGCTACCGCAGCAAGAGCATTTAGGAGATTATGCTTACCTGGTTTATGTAAAATACAATTTGTAATTATTTGCAGTTGTTGGGTTTCTTTTTATTAATATACTGAATATCAAAACTATATGCTCCATTCTTGATTTTTTTATATTTTTAATTTGATAATCAGAACTATCATCAATTCCATAAGTTATACCACTGAGAGACAAACCATTGTGATAGATAAGTTTTCTTCCGTTTGGTTTTAATTTTTAGTAAAATCTACAAAACCTTGTCTGAAATTTTCTTCATTCCCATAAATATCTAAATGGTCACTATCCATAGCTGTAATACACGCTATATCAGGCGAAAGTCGTAAAAAGAGCGATCAAATTCATCAGCCTCAACAACTGTAATTTTTTCTCCTTTACATATCCAATTACTATCAAAATTTTCAGAAATAGCTCCAAGAAAAGCACTTACAGGTGCATTATTTTCCACTAAAATATGAGCTAAAAATAGAGCTTGTCGTTGATTTTCCGTGAGTTCCCTGCTACTGCAAGACAAAAAGTAGCTTTTGTAATAAGCCCAAGAGCCTCAGAACGTTTCTATTATTGTGAAATTATTTTTCTAAAAATAATTAAATTCTGAATGTTCTTTTGGGATAGCAGGTGTATAAACTACAAGTGTATTTTTATTGTTTTTATATATATGAGATATACATTCTATATTATCTTCAAAATGAACTTCAACCCCTTGTTTTTCAAGCATTTGAGTAACCTCTGAAGGAGTTCTATCATAACCTGAAACCTTCTTGCCTATTTGAAGAAAAATATTGAGCTAGAGCGGACATACCCTATACCACCTATTCCTATAAAATATATATTTTCAAATTCTTGTAATTCTTTGTTTTCCATTGTTTTACTTATTAATTATTCTTCTTATCTTTATATTTCAATAATGCAAAAAGAAGTGTCATAAAAGGACTTATAATATTAAAACGCATAAGGCAAATATGTTAATGTAGGAATACCCAACACACTACTATTATAGGCTGCACAAGTATTCCAAGGCACAAGTACAGAGGTTACTGTACCGGCATCTTCAAGGGTTCTCGTTGAGATTTTCAGGAGCAAGTCCTTTTTCTTCGGTAGGCTTGTGAAAAACATTTTACCAGGAACTACAAGAGATAAATATTGGTCAGAAGTAGTAACATTTAAAAGCTAAACAACTTACCACTGTACTTGCAAAAAGCCCAAAAATAGAAGAAAATAAGTGAAGAAGGAAAGATGTTATTTTCTCCAATGCCCCAATTGCTTCCATTACTCCACCAAAAAGTCATTGCACAAATAATCAACCAAATAGTATTTAACATTCCCTGACATTCCTGCTGCCGAGAAAAGAGTAGCCAACACAGGAGACTCTGTTGGAATTTGTGTTGAAGTTGTTATCGTATCCATTATCAATTTGTACAATTCTCTAAATTGATATGTTTGAGTATTTGTAAGTCCTAAAAGCAAAATCTTTTGAAAAATAAGTGCAGAAATAACCCCTAACATAATTCCACAAAAACATTGAAGCTAAAGGGATTTACTCTTTTATAAATCATAAAAGAACTATACTAGGAGCAAGGAAAACTCATAGGCGTAACATTGAACTGCTCTTTTATTCCTTCTTGAATAAGTTGAGTATCAGATACTCCTTGCACATCAAGAGTAAAGCCAATAATAAGAAAAATTATTAAAGTAATGAAAATACTTGGTAAAGTAGTAAAAACATATACCGAATGTGAGTAAAATATCCGTCCCAGCCACTCCGGAAGTAAGGCTAGTAGTATCACTCATCGGAGACATTTTATCTCCAAAATAACCACCTGAAATAATAGCTCCTCCTATTAGCCCTTGCGGAATTCCCAAAGCACTTCCAATACCTACTAATGCGATACCTATAGTAGCAGATGTTGTCCAACTACTCCCGATTGCTAATGATACTAATGCACAAAATTACCACACTTGCAAATAAAAATATTGATGGTGTCAAAAATTTTCACACCATAATATATCATTGAAGGAATAATACCACTCAAAAAGCCGAAGTTCCAGAAAGTGCTCCTACCATTAAAAGAATAAGAATAGCACCACTTGTTGATTTTATATTATCATAAATTGTATTAGCCATCAACTCTAAAGAAACTTTCCTACGAATGCCTCACCATAGCAGCTATTGCGGCACCTATCAAAAGAACAAATTGGTTTGACCCTCCCAAAGAATTATCCTTATATACATAAAAACATTATACGCTAATAATATAACTAATACTACAATAGGGAAAAATGCCTCGAAAAAGGCTAATATTCGTTTTCTTTTTGGTACTATTCATTTTTATCTATTCTTTTTACTTTAATTTTTGTTACAGACTTCAAAATTAAGAATAATGTATTATCTGACAAAGGATTTTATATTTTTGATTTTTACACTTTTTACATTATTTAATTTAATTTTTGAAAAAAATATTTATTTGTTTTTCTATAATAGAATACCTAATTTACTTGTTAAAAAGTTTATTTTTTTCTAAGAAAAATAGATTATTTTTTTCAACAATTAATTTATTATTCAATTTATATTGTATATTTGTTTCTTTATTTTTGAATATTCTATTCCAAAATATTTTCTCTAAATTTATTATTAAACAAAAACAAAACAACTAAAATCTTTTTATTTATGAAAAATTCTTTTATTATTTTTTTGTTACTCTTTTAGGGCAAAAATTAATGCTCAAATAGTAATGTCTGAACGATTACAATACTCACAAGCCGCTAGTCCTGATAATAAACAACTATTTTTCGTTGATTATTGGGCTACTTGGTGTGCTCCGTGTATTAATGTTGCAAAAATATTTGAATGTTTTTACAAGAAAAATATGCCAAACAACTCTACATTGTATCTCTTACGGAAGAAAATCCGAGATGTTGTTCGAAAATTTTTACAAAAACATTCTACAAAACTCGCTGTAAGCCTTGATTATGATGGACAAAACTTTATAAAGTAAAATCTCTTCCTTATGGAATGTTATTAAATGCTGATGGAAAAATATTATGGACTGGCAATCCTGCCGATTTAAAGGATTACCAAATAGATAAGTTCCTAAGACAGAATACAAAACTATCTCCATTCAGTCTTTTTACATTACAAATCTTACGAAACAGAAAAATATCGAAGAAATAAAAATTGAAGGAGATTTTAAAAATAACTCCTATTGATGCAACGTATGCTCATACTATTAATATTGAACAAATTAGCCCTTCCTTTAGTGGCTCTTAGAGGAAGTTTAAAGCAAATTTTTAGCATTCTTAAAAATGTAAATACTTCACAAATTAATATTTCTGATAAAAAGAATGCTTCTTATCAACTTATTTTTAAACAAAATAGTGATAGAGAAAATATTTTCCTTAATTTATTAAAAATATTTGCTCTAAAACTTAGTGAATCTGAGCGTAAAGGAGAAAACCCTACAAGTAACTCTATTAAATTATGATAAATTATGGAATGAAAAACAAATTGATTGAGGGCTATCCAAACTCTAAAAATAATGATAGAAGCAGAACAAATAACAGCAGATAATCTTTCATTAAGAGAAGTTCTTACTTTGATTTCTCAACTTAGAGACATTCCTATTATTCTGAAAAAACAATCCAATGTATGTAAAAACACAACCTTTTGATTGGCAAATTCATTATATGTATGAAGAATTATTTCTAAACAATCTTAATGATTATGGTTTCCGTGCAGAAATTAGAAATGACAATTATCCAATTTATTCTTTTGACTAAAAATAAAAACGAAGTACACATTTATATAAACGGGAAAGAAGTTTATAAAAGTAGATTAATTTTTGAACTAAAAATTTTACTTCATTTTTTCGTAACTTTGACAAAAATTCATCATAAATGAAAACAATAGATAATTTTAATTTTTAAGGGTAAAAAGCTCTTATCCGTGTAGATTTTAATGTTCCTGTAAATGAAAAACTTTGAAGTAACTGATGTTACTCGTATTGAAGCTGCTAAGCCTACTATTTCAAAAATCTTGAATGATGGAGGGAAGTGCCATTCTAATGACGCATTTCAGTCGTCCAAAAGGAAAAAGATGACAAATATTCTCTTTCACATATTGTTAAAAAGTAAGTGAAGTTTTAGGCGTTCCTGTTCATTTTGCAGCTGATTGTATGGTGAAGTTGCCGAAAAAGCCGCAAAAGAACTAAAAAGCGGGTGAAGTTCTTTTTACTTGAAAAATGTACGTTTTACCAGAAGAAGAAAGGAAATGAAGAGTTTGCTGGTAAATTAGCAAAAATTAGGAGATATTTATGTAAATGATGCTTTTGGAACGGCTCACAGAGCAGCACGCTTCTACAACAATCTTAGCAAAAATTCTTCCCAACTGCAAAATGTTTTGGATATTTACTTGCAAAAAGAAATTGAAAGTATTGAAAAAGTAATGAAAACTGGAGAAAAACCTGCAACTGCTATTCTTGGAGGTTCAAAGTTTCTTCAAATTACTATTATTGAAAATATTTTACCAAAAGTTAATAACTTAATCATTGGTGGAGGTATGACTTATACTTTCATTAAAGCATTAGGTGGAAAAATTGGAAAATCTATTTGTGAAAACGATAAACTTGATTTAGCTCTTGAAATTCTTGACAAAGCTAAAAATTAGGCGTTGAAGTATATCTTCCTATTGATGTTGTTGTAGAAAAAGAATCAAACAACAACACTGAAACACAAATAGTTAAAAGCTAACAATATTCCAGATGACTGGGAAGGGTTAGATTCTGGAACTGAAACTTTGCAAAAATAATAATACAAGTATTATTAAACTCAAAAACTATCCTTTGGAATGGACCTGTTGGAGTTTTTGAAATGCCAAATTTTTGCAAAAAGGTACTATTGCCATTGGTGAGTATGTAGCTGAAGCTACCAAAAAAATGGAGCATTCTCTCTTGTTGGTGGAGGAGACTCTGTTGCTGCTGTAAAACAATTTGGTTTTGAAGACCGAGTAAGTTATGTTTCTACTGGTGGTGGAGCTATGTTAGAAAGCCTTGAAGGAAAAATTCTTCCTGTATCCAAGCTATTTATGAATAATAAAAATATATAGTCCTGTCTTTAAAAATTAAGACAGGATTTTTATGCTATTCTTAATCTTAATTATGATTGTCATTTTTGCTTCAGGTTCTGGCTCAAATGCTCAAACGTATTTATGAATATTTTTCTGAAAATAAAAACATAGAAATTTCTCTTATTCTATCTAATAACCCAAAAGCAGGAGTATTAGAAAGAGCATGTCTATCCCTTATATTGTTTTTGATAGAATTTGTTTTTATAAAAGCCCTTATATAGATACTATTCTAAAAATATTCAACCTGATTTAATTGTTTTAGCTAGGTTTTCTATGGAAATTTCCAGAAGAAATTATTAACAATTTCCAGAATAAAATTATAAATATTCATCCTTCTTTTATTACCAAAATATGGCGGAAAAAGGAATGTATGGAATGAATGTTCATTCAGCTGTAATTGAAAAATAAAGAAAAGAAAGTGGCATTACCATTCATTATGTAAATGAACATTATGACCAAGGAGAAATAATTCTTCAGGACTGAGATTTTTAGAGACAGATACACCTGAGAGCCTTGCTCAAAAATACACTTATTGAGTATGAACATTTCCTAAAGTAATTGAAAATATACTTTTTAAATAAAAAGGCTACATTTATGTAGCCTTTTTCTATTTTATATTCTTAATTATCTCATCAACAATTTGTTTCAGTTGCATTAGGTTTTGCTAAAAGCTTTTATATTTTCGGAAAGAATTTTTCGTTTTTCTTTATCATTAAAAAAATTTCTAAAAATATGAAAAATTATCTTTCAACTCTGTTTCTTTTATCAGAAATAGCTGCTTTTTCATCAGCAATTGCCTGAGCATTTTTCGTTTGATGATCTTCAGCTACATTAGGTGAAGGCACAAAAATAACGGGTTTTTCCTACTACACAAAGCTCACTTACACAGAACTAGCTCCTGCTCTTGAAATAATAACATCAGCTACCGCACATGCATCATTCATATTTTTCTATAAATGGACGCACTTGCACCATTCCTGTTTGTTTTTCTTTATATTCATCATAGTAGAATTTTTCCACATTGCCATAAAATTTGTACTTCATTTTCCTGAAAAATGATAAATTACTACTAATTAATTGATTTATACTTTTTGCTCCAAGGCTTCCCCTAATACAAGTAAAAGTAAATTTATTCTCATCAAGAGAAAAAATTCTCAAAAAGCATTTTTATTTTTATCTTGAATTGTTGTTAAACCTTCTCGAATTGGATTTCCTGTAATTTGAATTTTCGCTTTTGGAAAGAATTTTTCCATATTTTGGTAAGCTACAAAGATTTTATTTGCTTTTTTTACTTACCCATTTATTCGTAATTCCTGCAAAAAGAGTTTTGTTCTTGAATAAAATAAGGAACTTTTAACCATTGTGCAGCCTTTCAAAGTAGGTGCTGATGCGTATCCACCTGTTCCTATGACGGCATCAGGTTGAAATTTTTGAATAATTTGCTTTTGCTTGATATAAACTTTTTAATAATTTGAAAGGTAATAAGAGATTTTTCAAAGATAATTTGCGTTGTATTCCAGCTATTTGTAGTCCTTTTATAGAATACCCCGCTTGAGGAACACGTTGCATTTTCCATTCTGTCGTTTGCTCAACAAATAGAAATTCAGCATCAGGATATCGCTTTTTCAGTTCATCCGCTATGGCTATGGCTGGATAAATATGTCCGCCTGTTCCTCCTCCGATAATATAAATTTTTCATTTTACATATCCTTTTTATTACTTCTACTTCCCTTTTTATTCTTTTTATAAATAAAAATAGTATTTCAGTATATTTTTTACCTATTTTTAGTGTATCTTTTTATTTATTTCAGTATATTTTTCCTCACTTCATTCATTCTCTGTTACATTTTCTATGTCTTCTACTTCACTTATAGAAGATTTCTGTTCACTTTCAGAGATTTTTTCTTTATTTTCTTCTTTTTACTATCTTTTTCTTTTTGCTTTTTATCTTCTCTCGCACTTACAGATAAAAACAATACCTAATGCTAAACAAGTCATCCAGATGGAAGTACCTCCACTAGTAATAAAGGTAAATTCTGCTGAGTTACAGGCAACAATCCCTACAGATACCCCCATATTAATGAACGCTTGTAAAAACAATGGGCATACCTACTCCCTATTACTAATAATTTTTCCGAATATTGTTGAAGATTTTTGTAGATATTGCTACGAATCTTAAAAAGCATTACTACGAAGAAAAATATTATTATCACCCCTCCTAATAGTCCATACTCATCAATTATGATTGAGAAAAATAAAAATCTGAAGAACTTTGAGGTAAAAAGGTTTTTCATTACACTTTTCCCTGCTCCTTGTCCAAATAGCCCTCCTGATACTATAGCCATTTTAGCTCGTTCAGACTGATAATTTTCTTGGCTATCTTCACTTATAAAAACCTGAATACGACTCACCCAAGTATCAACCCTATTAGGCATAGCATCAGGAATGCTTTTACAAATAAAAAAAGAAAAGGACTACAAAAGTATCCCAAAAAGCCTATATTAATAATATATTTCAGTGGATATTTTTCCTATAAATACCAATAAAATAACCATTAAAAACATTATTGCCCCTGTGGAAAGGTTAGGTATGGCTACCATTCCTACAGTAATAAAAAACAGGCACCCATAAAGCAATAAAACTTTCTCTAAAATTAATCTTTTGTCCGTAATTATCAGCTAAATATGAGGCTACATACATTAATAATACTATCATCGCAAAAAGCTGAAGGCTGAAACGAAATACCAAAATGTATAACCACCTACTTGCATTGGCTCCTTCAATAGTTGTTCCCTTTAATAAAACGACAAAAAGCAATATCAAGCAAGCAAAAGCCCTATTCTGGCAACAGGCCTGAAATATCTGTACTGAAATCGGTGTAATACATACACTATTACAAAACCAGAAACTCATTAGTAGAAAAATGCCTGAAAAAAATACTGAATTGTTGTACCTTTACCTTCTACATATACAAGGTTACTACTTGCACTATACACAGGCAAAAAGGATACAACGACAAAAGGAGGAAAAATGCCCCACAAAGGCAATGTCCCCTTTTAAGTATTTTCTTATACTTTGCATCTTTTATAAGTTATTTACACACTCGACGAACTGTTTGCCTCTGTCTTCATAGCTTGTAAATAAATCAAAACTTGCACAAGCTGGGAAAGAAGCACTGTATCTCCAGGTTCTGCTAAGTTCTTAGAGTTTGCAACAGCATCAACCATTGATTGTGTTTCTATTATTCTTGGAACAATGCTTTGGAATGTTTGTTTTTATCTTTTTCATTATCAAGACCTAAACAAACAATTGCTTTTACTTTTTGTTTTTACATAAGGAAGAAGAATATTATAATCATTTCCTTTATCTTGTCCTCCAAGAATTAAGATTACATTATCTGGCATAGACTCTAAGGCAAAATAAACAGAGTTAATATTTGTTGCTTTGGAGTCATTGATATAACGAACATCATTTATTTCTTTAACAAATTCCAATCGGTGTTCTACACCTTTGAAACTTACTAAATTTTTCACGGATAGCATTTCTTCTTGTATTGATTAATTGAGCTGCAATAGTAGCTGCCATTGCATTTTTACATTATGTTTTTCCTTTGATAGTAAGTTCTTTTTACTGACATAGTGAATGTTTTATTATTTATAATTGATGTTATTTCATTATTAAGACAAAACGCTCCTTGTTTTTACTTCTTTCTCCAATGTAAAAGGAATAAGCTGAGCATTTATTTTTCGTTTTTGTACTTCTTCTTTTGTTACTGGGTCATCAGCATCGTATATAAAATAATCTTCTTCTGTTTGGTTTTCTGTAATACGGAATTTTTGATGCTATATAGTTCTCAAACTTATATTCATATCGGTCTAAATGGTCTGGAGTAATGTTTAGTAGTAGTGCAATGTTCGGTTTGAATGTTTTTATACCATCTAACTGAAACTACTAATCTCTAAAACATAATATTCTTTATCTTCTTTTGCTACCATACGAGGCAAAACTATACCCAATGTTTCCTCCTACTCCCACATTTAGCCCTGCATTCTTTTAAGATATGATAAATGAGACTTGTGGTAGTTGTTTTACCATTACTTCCGGTTATTGCAATTATTTTTCCTGTGTATACCTATAAGCAAACTCTATTTCAGAGATAATTTCTATTCCTTTAGCTTTTTGCTTTTTGTATCAATTCTACCTTATCTGGTATTCCTGGACTTTTTATGATGCAATCTGCTGATAAAACTTCATCTTCAGAATGCTCCCCTTCTTCCCATCGAACATTTATTTCATTTAATTCATCTTTATACTTTTGTTTTAATAAAGATTTATCTGACAAAGAAAACGTCCCAGCCTTTTTCTTTACCTAAAACAGCTGCTCCTACTCCACTTTCTCCCCCTCCTAATATAATTAACTTCTTCATTTTATTCAATCATTCTATTAATTTATTATTCGTTTCAACTACATACATAGTTAATTTCTCTATATTTTTACTATTAAATATAATTATTCAACCATTTTATATACTAAATCACTTTATCAAACAACAAAAATATTGATTTAACAAATATACATCGTCATTTTTAATACATACACCTTCATTTTATCTGCATACAAAATAATTTTTATCTACATTTTTCACTCTACTAAACTACAAATAACAATATTATTTACAATAAAAATATTTATTCACACTATCTAATTTTTAGTGTAATAGAATGAAATTACTGCTAAAAATATACCTACAATAAGAAAACGCATCACTATTTTGCTTTCGTGGTATCCTTTTTCTGAAAATGATGATGTAAAGGTGACATTAAGAATATTCTTCGTCCTTCTCCATACTTTTTCTTCGTATATTTGAAAATAAGTTACTTGTATTACTACCGACAAATTTTCTACTAAGAATATACCACATAGTATCGGGATTAATAACTCCTTTCTTACCATAATAGCAAGGACTGCTATGATACCTCCTATCGTTAAACTACCTGTATCTCCCATAAAAACCTGTGCAGGATACGTATTGTACCACAAAAACCTATTAATGCCCTGCAAATGCTGCTACAAATATAGTTACCTCTCCTACGTTAGGGATATACATTATATTTAAGTACTCAGAAAAGATAATATTCCCCGAAACCCACGCAAAATAAGCCCAAAGTCAGCACTATTATTGCGGAACTTTCCTGCTGCTAATCCATCTATTCCGTCTGTTAGGTTAGCTCCATTGGATACTGCTGTAACAATAAAAGATTACTACGGGAACAAAAATAAGCCATACCCAGTTTTTATAGTCGTTTCCAGTCCATTTTATAAGGTCTGCATAATCAAACTCATTATTTTTCATAAAAGGAATGGTTGTTTTTGTTGATTTTACTTCCTCCATTTGGGGAATATTGCGTGTTATTGTTTTATTTTTAGACGCTTGTGCATATTCATTCTTTACTGTTACACTTGGATGAAAGTATAAAGTAAGCCCAACGATGAGTCCTAATCCAATTTGTCCTAATATTTTGAAATTTTCCTTTTAGTCCTTCTTTATTTTTCTGAATACTTTAATATAATCATCTGCAAAACCCTATTACACCAAGCCATATTGTAGATACAATGAGTAATATAATATAAATATTACTCAATTTAGCTAATAAAATAACAGGTATTAGTAATGAAAGAATGATTATAATACCTCCCATAGTGGGTGTTCCTGTTTTTTTCTTTTTGTCCTTCAAGACCTAAGTCTCTTACAGTTTCTCCTATTTGAAGTTTATATAGTTTTTTATAATCCCAATAAGAGTAGCTATAAGAGGAAATAATAACAGAAAAGCCCTGCTCTGAATGATAAATATTGAAACATTCCAGCTCCTGGAAGGTTATATTCTCTATGTAAATAATCGAAAAGATAGTATAGCATTTTTTTACTATATTAATATTATTTAATTATTATTCTTTTGTCCCAAAAGTTTATATTATTGAGCAAAAACATTGCCTTGCTTGCTCAAAATCATCAAAATGATGTCTTTGTCCTTTGATTTCTTGGTATGTTTCGTGTCCTTTTCCTGCTATTAGGATAATATCTCCCTCTTTTGCAAAGCTACAAAGTGTTTTTATAGCTTGTTTTCTATCAGATATTATCATATATTTATTATAAAACTGAGATTGTACCCCTTCTTCCATTTCTTTTTAGTATTATTTCAGGGTCTTCATCTCTTGGATTATCTGACGTGAAAACTACTTTATCACTTAATGAAGTGGCAATATCTGCCATAATAGGTCTTTTTACTTTTATCTCGGTTTCCTCCACAACCTATGAGTGTTAGAAGACTCTCATTACCTGTTCGTATGCTTTGTATGGTATCAAGTACATTCTTTAAAGCATCTGGGTATGTGCATAATCTACAATAACAGTAACTTTATTAGGGAGAAACAAAATATTGAAATCTTCCGCTTACAGAATGAAGAAGAGTTATTCCCTTTTCTACTTCTTCCTTATATCCATACCAAGAGCAATAGCTGTAGCATAAATAGCTAAAAAGATTATATGCATTGAATTCTCCAATAAGGTTTGTCCAAATTTCATTCTAGTTGATACGTAAAACCAAACCTGAAAGAGAGTTTTCTAAGATTTGGGCTTTATAATCAGCGAATGATTTCAGAGCATAAGTATATTTATGTGCTTTGGTATTTTGCAACATAAAATCTCCGTTCTTATCATCATGATTAGTGATAGCAAAAGCCTCTTTAGGCAAGGTATCAAAGAACTTTTTCTTAGTATCTCGATATTGTGCAAAGGTTTTATGAAAATCTAAATGATCGTGAGTTAAGTTTGTAAATATTCCGCCTGCAAACTGAAGCCCATCTACTCTATGCAAAGCAATTCCGTGAGAACTCACTTCCATAAAACAATATTCAACACCTTCATTCCTCATCTTTCTAAGAATATAGTTGAGTGTTAAAGTATCTGGTGTTGTATTTTTGTTTCATACTGCTTATCATTTATGTAAATAGCAATAGTTGAAATGAGTCCAACTTTATAACCTGCTTGTTTAAAGAGCTTAAATAACAATGTTGATATTGTTGTCTTCCCATTTGTGCCTGTAACTCCTACCAATTTTAGCTCTTTTTGATGGATTTTGGTAAAAATTTGAAGCTATTAAAGGCATTATTTCTGTTGTATTCTCAACTTTTATGAAAAGAAATATGTTCAGGACGTTCATCAGGCAAATTTTCACACAAAATAGCAGAAGCACCTTCTTGTATTGCTTTATTAATGAAAGAATGCCCGTCAGAATTTGCTCCTTTTACAGCAATAAACAATGCTCCACGTTCTATTTTTCGTGAATCTTGGGTAATATCTGTTATTTCTGTAAGCTCATTCCCTATGAATTGTTGTACAGATGTATTTTTAATATTTCTTTTTAGTATCATTTGAGTATTATTGTTTTAAGATAAAACAATTTTAATTACTTATTTCTACCAATACGTTCACCAGCAGAAATAGATTGCTCTTTCACCTTTCCTGTTCCTGAAACAATTACATTAAGTCCCTAAATTTTTCCAAGAATAGCAATAGCATCCATCGCACTCATACCTATAACATTAGGAACTATGGTTTTTGTATTTTTGAGAAATTTCTTCATACCTTTTATTACTTTTTTTGTACGTTTTGGCTTGACTCTTCAACGTCTTCAATAGTATCAATGAGTAAAGAGTGGTATAAATTTTCTGTGCGATACTTTTTAAATACAGGACCGGATACGTCTGCTCCATAATATCCTATATCTGGGTTATGAATCACAACAATACAAGAATATTTAGGATTATCCGCAGGGAAAAACCAGCAAAAAGAAAGAAATATAGCAATTTACTTTTTATCATTATAATCCTTTTGGGCTGTACCTGTCTTACCTGCCATTGAAAAATTGGGTGAATGAGAGCTTTTTCCTGTTCCGTATTTTACAGTATTTTCAAGAACTTTTTAATTTTAGTTGCTGTTTGTTGTGTGCAAATATTACTATTAATTATTTCAAGGTCAAATTTTTGAACAGCCTTATTCCATTGTTTTTACTTCTTTTTATCATTCTAGGTTTTAGCATTACTCCATCATTAGCTATAGCATTATAAAATGTTAAAACTTGTAAAAGGAGTCATTTCTACACCATAGCCATATGCCATCCATTCTAATGAAATACCACTCCATTCTCTTTGATTAGGTTGAGGTATTTTTCGAGGTCCCTTCACCAGTAATAGAAATTCCTAGTTTTTGAATTTAAATTCATTTTATTGAGCCTATTAACAAATTTTTAGGATCTTTATGAAATAAATCGTGAGTGCTTTTACTATTGCCGTATTTGAAGAAACTTGCATTGCTTCGGAAGGTTTTATTTCTCCATAACCTTTTCTGTTAGAGTCTCTTACTTCGTGTCCATAATATGATATTACTCCATTTTTGAGTATTTACGACATAGGTAGTATCTATAGCCGCTTCTTCCATAGCTGTAACAAGAGACATTATTTTTGAATACAGAACCAGGCTCATAAGTTTCTCCAACTGCATAATTAAACCTCTCGCATACTTACCACTGGTATTCTTGCCTAAGTTAGAAATAGCTTTTTATTTCACCTGAACTCACTTCCATAACTACTGCACAGCCGTGATCTGCTTGAAATTTTTCCAACTGAGTAAGCAAAGCGTGATGAGTAATATCCTGAATATTAATATTAATAGTAGAAACAACATCATAACCATCTTGTGGTTCTATTTCATTACTATTATTAACAGGTTTCCACTCTCCTTTTTGCTATTTTTGTTTTAATTGTTTTCCTTCTATTCCTGAAAGATATTTACTAAAAAGCACCTTCTAACCCTACTTGTAAATGTTTTTCCATTTTCATCAAATCAGTCATACCCTACAATTCTGTGGGCAATAGCTCCTAACGGATACTCTCGTGAAGTTTTTGATTCAACAATAAGCCCCCCTTTATAAGCTCCTTTTTCAAGAAGAGGAAACTTTTTATTTTCATACACTCATCATAACCTAAATTACGAGCTAAAAGCAAATATCTAGCCTTTTGTTTTCGCGCATCTTTAAGTAATTTTGTATAATATGCAGGGTCTTTTTAAACATTTTAGCCAAAGAATCTGATAAAGGCTTAAGATTATTTTTTTAAAATCTTTTTCTTTAGGCACTTTAGTATCAAAACGAATATCATACCTTGTAATAGATGTAGCTAATAAGCTCCCATCATCTGAATACAAATTCCCTCTATTAGGCTGAACGACAAATTCTTTTTATCGTATTCTCTTCTATCATTTTTTCATATTTCTCACCATTGAAATACAAATCAAGAAGTTTTATAAAAATCGCCAGCGCAAAAAGAAGCATACCTACGGTAATAATAATTGTCGAATGGTAATGGTTTTATCTTTTTGAACATCTTCTTTCATTGCTTTACGATTACTTTTTATTTTTATTTGGTGGTGTTTCTGATTGTTTTAGTCCGCTATCTTTGAGAGATTTTAATACACTCGATTCCAATCTCACTCGTTGTAACTGCGAGCGTACATCAACAAACCTCACTCCGAAGATCTCTTACTTCATCTGTTAATTTTGAAATGGTATGTACTTTTTGCTCAAAAAGATGTGAACTATAAATCATTATTATACAAAGGAAAAAGCGCAAAAGAATCATTATCCAATTTTTAGAGCATTTTTCACCTACTAAAAATCAACTTTTAATAATTTTACTATTTGTTCTTTTACCTGTTTCATTATTTATTATTCAATTCTTTCAGCTATGCGCAATTTTGCACTTCTTGCACGATTATCTATTTCTTCTTGGCTTGGAACAATTAGGTTTCCTACTTTTTAAAAGGAACTTGTATGTGTCCAAATATATCTTTTTCTGCTTCTCCTGAGAATTTACCATCTCGGATAAAGCGTTTAACCAATCTATCTTCAAGTGAGTGATAACTTATCAAGCTAAGGCGTCCTCCTACTTTTAGCACTTCTGAGGTTTGGGTTAAAAATTCTTTCAACACATTTATTTCGTCATTAACCTCTATCCGAACTCCTTGAAAAATTTGAGCTAAAACTTTATTCTCTTTGAATTTTTGGTAACCATTTTTCAAAAATTTGTTGTAGCTCCCCACTTGTTTTTATTTCTTTTTCTTGTCTATATTCAACAATTGCTTTTGGCTATTTGTCGTGCATTTTTAAGCTCACTATATTCATAAAAATTTCAGACAAAGCTTGTTCTTCATAATTATTCAATATAGTATAAGCACTTTTTAGGGTCATCTTGATTCATTCTCATATCCAAATCAGAATCAAAAACGAGTTGAAAAGCCTCGTGCAGGCTCATCAAATTGATGTGAAGAAACACCAAAAATCTCCTAAAATACCATCTACTTTTGCTAACTCCATAAAACCGTAAGAGCGTTTTAAATACCTGAAATTCTGATTAATAAGCGTAAAACGAGGGTCGTTTATTTCATTTCTCAAGAGCATCTTTATCTTGGTCAAAAAGCATAGAGTTTCCCTTTTTCACTCAAATGATTAAGTATTTCACGAGAGTGCCCGCCTCCTCCAAATGTTACATCTACATATATTCCATCTGGTTGAATGTTAAGCCCTTCTATACTTTGAGTTAATAATACAGATGTATGATAATTATTCATTTGCTCCCATTATTTTTCAGTTAAACGCATAAAATCTTCTTCGTTTATAGAATTAATTTCTCTTTCGTATAAGTTTTTATCCCAAATTTCGATAAAATTAATAGATGGCACCAATACGATTTCTTTTTCTATTTTAGCAAAAATCAAACAAAAGTTTCGGGATAAGAAAAACGTCCAGAAGCATCAACTTCCACCTCTTTTACACCTGCCGTATAAAGCCTAATAAAAGTTAAATGCTCTTGATTGAACTGATTTAGCTTGCTCAATTTCTCTCGAATTTGCTGCCATTCATTCCTTGGATAAAGTTCTATACAAGGTTTATATATAGAACGCTTTAAAAACCAAACCTTCTTGTAACACACTATCCATAAGCGACTTAAGTCCAGAAGGTATAGTTATTCTACCTTTGGAATCTGCTTTTACATTCATATGTTTCAAAAAGTTTATCATCGTTCAGAATTTCGAGCCAAAGATATAAACTTTTTCCCACTTTCTACACCACTTTTTCCCACTTTCTTTCTATTTTTATTAACAAGGTAAAAATAAGATTTTTTTAATATTTTTATTTTTATTTACAAAAAATAAAGAATACAACTCGTAATAAAATAGAAAAAAATATCTATAAAATGAAATAAAATTTATTAAAGATAAGAAAAATATCAGTTATATTTTTCTAAAATTATTGGAATATAAAAATATTTTTGTACCTTCGTGCGATATTCTTTTTAAAGAGAATATTTATAAAATACTCATTATCAATATCTTATAAAATGTCTATAGAAAAATTTAAAGATACAATACTTTCTGGTTATCAATTCAATGGTGATTTTATCACCTTAGAGAGTGCTAGTATAATGGTGAAGTACTGAAAGATACTTTTGTTAAATTACCACTGAAAACCTTAAACCGACATGGTTTAGTGCAGGTGCCACAGGTACAGGAAAAACCAAAACCTTACAAGCTTTAGCCGAAAATTTATCAAAAAAGGAGTACCTACTCTCTTGATGGATTTGAAAAGGAGATCTTAGTGGAATTGCCCAAAAAGGAGAAGAAAAAAATCTTTTATTACCGAACGTTATGGAAAAATGGGATTAACTTATGAGCCACAAAAGTTTCCTGTAGAATTACTTACAATTTCTGAACAAGATGGCGTTCGGCTACGTGCTACAGTTTCTGAATTTGGTTCTGTATTGCTTTCTCGTATTTTTAGATCTTTCTGAAGTGCAAGAAGGAGTTTTTAGCTGTTGTTTTTCAAATATTGTGATGACCATAATTATCCTCTTTTTGGATTTGAAAGACCTAAAAAAAATATTACAATACGCAACTGAAGAAGGAAAAAGCGAATTTGAAGCAGAATACGGAAGAATATCAAGTGCTTCTACAAAGTGCTATCCTTCGTAAAATTGTTGAACTTGAAAATCAAGGCGCTACATTATTTTTCGGAGAAAAGAAGTTTTGAAGTAGATGATTTGTTACGCACAAATAACAAAGGGAAGGATATGTTAATATTATTCGTTTGAATGATATTCAAGACCGACCAAAAATGTCTACATTTATGCTTTGTTTATTGGCTGAGATATATAATACTTTCCCAGAAGTGGGAGATATGGAAAAACCAAAGATTGGTAATTTTCATTGATGAAGCTCACTTAATTTTCAACCAAGCCTCAGCATTACTCAATCAATTAGAAAATATTGTAAAAACTTATTCGTTCTAAGGGAGTTGGACTTATTTTCTGTACCCAAAAACCCTACAGACATACCAGATGCTGTTCTCTCTCAACTTGGTATGAAAATACAACACGCTCTAAGAGCTTTCACAGCCAAAGACCGACAAGCTATCAAACTAACGGCTCAAAACTACCCAGTTACTGAATTTTTATAATGTTGCTGAAAATTTAACAACATTAGGTATTGGTGATGCTTTTTACAGCTCTTGATACCAAAGGGCGCCCTACTCCACTTGTAGAAACAATGATGTGTTCTCCTATGAGCCGTATGGATATTTTAACTAATGAAGAATTGAAAAACTTAATAAATAATTCTTCATTAAAACCTAAATATAATGAAGTAATTGACCGAGAAAGTGCTTATGAAATTTTGACTGCCAAAAGTACAACGTATTCAAAAATGAGGGAAGCTAAAAATAATCAAGAAAAATAAAAACCAGAAAACGGAACTGTAACTTCAACAAGAAAAAGTACAGCACAAAACCCTATAGTTAAACTACTTACAAGCGCTACTTTTTATTAGAGGAGTTTTTCGGAGTTCTTAGTAAAGTATTAAAAATAAAATTTAAAATAAATGAAACCTTATATATTTTATTTCAATTATAGCCTTTTTGTTTGATTGGTTGTAATCGTATTGATTTCTAATTACTAATAATAGTGTTGGCGAACTCAATAAGAAATAATAAAACTAGCCAACTGGATTCTATTTATGCAAAGACTCATTAGTAAAATCAGCCTCTGATGGAGAATTTCGCTATGCTAGCCAAGAGCGTTTCAGTATCTTTGAAAAATGGAGAAAAAACAACTTCTAGAGCTTACTCCTACTCAGATAGATGAGTAAAAATCAATATATTGCCAATGTGCAAATAATGGATACAAGGTTTAAAACAGAAGATGGAATTTCTCTTGAAAGTACTTTTTGCTGATATTAAAAAGTTTACTCGGATTTTGATTTTGAACAATCTTTAACCACAGTTGTTGTAATGCCTAAAAATAGTAATTTGTATTTTGCTTTTGACAAAAAGTGATTTAATAGCTTCTATCACAGGAGATTTTTACAATAAACGATATTCCTGACACTGCCAAAGTAAAACGACTAATGGTAAGTTGGACAAGATAATTTAGATTATTTAATAAAATAGGCTATCCAATTTTTATTTAAAAATTAAGGATAGCCTATTTTATCTAAAGAATATTTTTCTATAAGTAGCCCTTCGACCAAAAATCTATTGGGTTAAAATTTTTCCAAAGTTTTTGTATTGCTATATTATTTTTCTAATTCAGGAGTAATGATACATTTTTCAACTCCCTTTTTTTCTTGAAAATTTTATAATATTCTCGGAAGAGCATTGCAGGAACTCCTTAGACTGATACTCAGGAGTAATCCCGATAAGATAAAAATCTACTTTTTAGGATTTTTAATGCTTTTTAGTAAATGTAAAAACCAAATGGGAATAATTTCCCTTTTGCTTTTTGTAAAAGCCTCAGAGAACGAAGGCAATACAATGGCAAAGCAAATAATTTTGCCTTGTTTATCCAAAATAAATTTAATAAATTCTGGCACTACAAAAGGGAATATTTTTCCTTAAAATAATCTTTTTGCTTTTTGTTTTACAGGAATAAATGATGATAGATTGGCATAACTTTTCATTAAACAAATCAAACATTTCATCTACATAAGGAATTATATCTTTATTATTTTTTTAATAGGAGCAAAAGAAAGCCCATAGCGTTTCTCTACAATATCTCCCATTTTGTTAAACCATTGTTCATCAAAGCCCTTTGGTATAAAAATATGTTTCTATAAACCCTTTTTCTTTTGTTAGTCCAAGTTGCTCTAAATGTGTGGAATAGTAAGGATAATTTGTCCAAGTCATCATACTTCCTACTTCTTCATAACCAGCAGTTTGTACTCCTACTTTTATCCATATTTGAGAACCCCATAGGGCCTTCTATGTACTCTAAACCTCTTTGCTTAGCTTTCTCTTCTACTTTTTCAAGAAGAGCTTGCGTTACTTGTATATCATCAATCATATCAAGCCAACCAAAAGCGAACTTTTTTAACGCCTTGTTCTACTTCATATTTATTGATAATAACGGCTATACGACCTACTATTGTATTGTTTTTATAAGCTAAAAAACTCAGCTTCTGCATTTTCAAAAAGCTGGATTTTTAACATCAAGAGTAGTCAATTCATCTTTTAATGATAGGTGGCACTCAAGTTTTACTATTTTTTATATAATGAAAAAGGAAATTTAACAAACTCTTTCATTTCCTTTGGTGTAGATATTTTTACAGAAATCATCTTAGAAATTAATTAATTTTTACATTTTCTGCTATCCAAATAATCTACAACTCCATTACTATTACAGTCTGGAAAAGAGATAATTCCGTCTGATTGATGGTTAATTTCATTTATAGAAGGAATACCATCTGCATCGTGGTCAATATGTTCTGTTTTTTAAAAGTTTAATTTCAAATATAACCGGTGAATATGCAGGAATATTAGAAGCTCCTGTATAATAAGCCAAAGCTAGCAGGCATAAAGAATAATCCTACACCATAATTTTTCAGGCAAAGCAAGGGTTCCGTCTTGGTTTGAAGATAATTCATTTAGTAGTTGCTTTTAGCAAAAGCTACCGCCTCTCTGAATCCATAGATAGTACCTGAGTTGTTTTCAGTACCATCTCCCCAAAAAGGTCTAACCAGTTATTTTTGGGTAAAATTTTTAGCATTTTTCAAACACTTTATTTTTTTAAGAGTTTGCCCTTTATAAAGAACATAAGACCTATCTGCTACAGAGGCTTGTTCTCCATTTCCTTCTTTAAAAAAATAATGTAATACATTGTGTGATCAAGATATGTATTATCATTAATTTTTACTTTTAAGAACTTTCCTTTTCAAATCTGTATTGTTAAACAAAGAAGTTTTACTTGTATTGGCTCCTGAAATGGTATCGATAACAACATTATTATCTGAGTCCAAGGTAGCAAAATGGGTTTTCAGATAAGTTTGTATATCTCGGTCATTTTCTGGTGCCACTTCAGTATATGGGCGTATTACTACGTCATTATTGTCTTTTTGCATGAAAATAAAGCCAAAGCCAAAAAGCCCAATAGCTAAGAAATTCTTGTGTTTCATTATTTTTAATTATAAATTTACAAATTTGAGTGCAAGTTACAAAAAAATCTCGTATTTTTTTGCATAGTTTTTGCATCTATTATGATTTTTTATTTCTATTTAATATAAACTACTGAAGCATAAAGATTAACAAGAGATAAAGCATAACTTTTTAAACTTTAAGAATTATGAGAATTGATAAATATTTGTGGTGCATTCGTGTTTATAAAAACTCGAAATATAGCCACAGAAGCCTGCAAAAAGGGCATATAAAAATAAATGGAGAAAGTAGCCAAAGCCTCCAAAGAGGTTTTACGTTCAGGATAAATTAACTATCCGTAAAGACCAAATTAATTATGAAATAGTTGTAAATGACATTCCAGAATCTCGTGTTGGTGCAAAAATTAGTCAATTTATACAGAATTGACAACACACCTCCTGAAGCTTTTTTGAACACGTTGAACTACAAAAACTTGCACAAGATTATTATCGAAAAAAAGGAGAAGGACGACCTACAAAAAAGACAGAAGAGAACTTGACCAATGGTTCTTCCCTGAAAATGATTCTCTCTGAAAAATAATGAAGAATAACTAAATTTTATAAACAATGACAATTATTTTAAACCATCAACAAATAGAGCATAAAATTCGTAGAATTGCCTATCAAATATATGAAACCAACCTCAATGAACCAGAATTTATACTTGCAGGAATTCAGGAAAACGGTTACATTTTAGCAGAAAAATTATATACTGAACTTTCTCAAATTTGTGATATTCCTATTAAACTTTGCAAAGTTAAAAATCAACAAAAACAATGTATTAGAACCCTATTTCTACCTCTTTAAGTAAGGAAGAATATATCAATCGTTCTGTTGTTTTTGGTTGATGATGTTCTAAGCACAGGTACCACTCTTATTTATGGTGTAAAGCATTTTCTTGAAGTTCCTCTAAAACGTTTAAAAACAGCTGTATTAGTAGATAGAAATCATAAAAATACCCAGTGAAAAGCTTAGATTTTTAAAGGTATTTCTCTCTACTTCGTTACAAGAACATATTGAAGTACGTTTTTGGAGAAAATTCAGAAGCATATTTACATTAAAATCAAGCACTTACAAATGAAGAAATTAAGTATTCTATTTATTCTTTTCCCTTTTTTAGGTATAACTCAAGAAATTGATAGTTTAGATTTCAAACTGAAAGAAATGATATTCAATATTATAAAATATCTGACAATGAAACTTTTTAGCTATCAAAAACCTAAAATTTATCATTTAGTTAATAAAAATACCTAGAAACTTTTCTTAATACAGCCTCAGATTTTGTTTTCAAAACCTTATTATCCTTACGGGATTGCATCTTTGTAGCTACTGGAGCTATTATACAGCCGACCCTTGGCTTATTGATGAAAGTAGAAATTTTTGGAGAAAATTTAGGTTTAAACCCAAATCATACATATAAAAATTTGGTCCTTTAGAAAAATATTCCTGCTGATATAAATTCAGGATTATACCTAATAGGAAATGGAACTACTTTTTATTTTAATAAGTGGAGGATTAGCTACTTACGGACTTATTACCAAAGATTTCAGAGCACAAAGTACAGCTATGCAACTCTTAGAAAGCATTGCTGTTTCTGGGCTTTTTGTTCAACCAATTAAGAGACTAACTGGACGAGAAAGCCCTTTCATTACAATGGAAAATGGAAGACGGCATAGCCACTGGACTTTTAGCTCTAGTTTTTCTGCTTATCAAAAACATACTCCCTATTACGATGCTATGCCTTCTGGACACTTAACCACTGCTATGGCTGCTGTAACTGTACTTATTGAAAATTATCCCTGAAAAATGGATAAAACCTGTTAGTTATACAGCATTAGGTCTATTAAGTTTTTGAAATGATGCAAAGCAAAGTTCATTGGGCTCAGACTATCCCATTGCTATTTTTATAGGCTATCTTATTGGGAAAAACATAGCAAATACTGATATTACAAACACAAAACATCACTAACAGAAACTAATAAAAATATAGTTTTCAATTCTCATCCTCATCACTTGAAGGAACTCAAATCTATGGTATTAACATTCGTTTTTAAACAAAAATACTGATAATTAATTGACTTGAAAAATTTGTATTTCATAAAAATTAATAATACTTTTTGCCCCCTAAATAAATATAATATGCAAGAGATAAAAACCTTGATGATATCAAACAAATGGTTGATACTTTTTATGATAAAGTTAATAAAGACAAAGAATTATCTTATATTTTTAATGATTTTATAAAAATAAATTGGGTAACTCACTTACCCATTATGTATTCTTTTTGGAGTAAATTATTACTTGGAGAAGGAGATTATAGAGGAAATCCATTCCAGAAACATATTCCGCTTCCTATTGAAAGCCACCACTTTGACCGTTGGGTAGAACTTTTAAACAAAAATATTGACGAACAATTTATTGGAGAAATAGCGGAAGAAAGCAAAACTACGTGCTGAAAAACATAGCTTATGTGTTTGATAATAAATTATCTATGCTGAAATTAGAATATTAATAATTTATATTTCATAGTATGAAAAAGCATTTTCTTCACTTTGTATAGTCTTTTTATGGCTTTGATTAGTGTCAAATGTACAAAAACTGAAACTGAATATATCTATGCCAAAGGCGAAAACGGGAAATCTATCCTATCTGGAAATAATCCCCAGATGCAAATTTTGGCAATAATGGAGATTTTTTATTGACCTTTCGTCATTTAACCTTTATGGACCAAGAACAACGGAAATTGGGGACACCCCATAGCAAACCTATAAAGTGTTGATGGTAAAGATGGAATTACTCCAAAAATTAATATCAAAGATGGATATTGGACTATCAATGGGGAAAAGAACAAAACCAAAAAGCAATTCTTGATGCTCCTACCATTTCCATCAGCGAAGATGGTTTTTGGGTTATTAATAATGAAAAACGAATAAAAAGCTATCAGGAAAACGGAGTTACCCCAAAATTGAAATAAAAGATAGGGTTCTGGCACATAAAGTGGGCAGAAAAACTAATCAAAAAGCGCAAGGCGACAACGGAAAAACTCCTAAAGAGGTGAAATAAAAGATGGTTTTGGTATATAAATGGAGAAAAACGAGACCAAAAAGCACAAAGTGAAAAAAGAAAATGACGGAAAGATGGAAAAAACACCTACTATTTCTATTAGCGAAGATGGTTTTGGGTTATTAATAATGAAAAACAAATCAAAAAGCACAAGGTAATAGCGGAAAAACTACCCTAAAATTGAAATAAAAGATGGTTTTTGGTATATAAATGATGTAAAACAAACCAAAAAGCAGCAAGGCGAAAAAGGAAATAACGGAAAAGATGGAAAAACACCTACTATTTCTATTAGCGAAGATGGTTTTTAGGGTTATTAATAATGAAAAACAAATCAAAAAGCACAAGGTGACAGGAAAAAAACTCCTAAAATTGAAATAAAAGATGGTTTTTTGGTATATAAATGATGTAAAAACAAACCAAAAAGCGCAAGGTGAAAAAGGAAATAACGGAAAGATGGAATAACACCAACTATTTCTATTAGCGAAGATGGTTTGGGTTAATGTACATAATGAAAAACGAATAAAAAGCCATCGGAGAGAATGGAGTTACTCCCAAAATAGAAATAAAAAGATGGTTTTTGGTATATAAATGATGTAAAAACAAACCAAAAAGCGCAAGGTGAAAAAGGAAATGACGGAAAAGATGGTATAACACCAACTATAGAAATTGAAAAACGGATACTGGAAAATAAATGGAAAAGTTTTTCAATATTAAAGCCATTGGAAATGATGGACAAAAAGGAAAAGATGGAACAAAAATAACTATCAGCGCTGATGGTTATTGGGAATTTGATGGCGTTAAAAGTGAACATAAAGCCATTGCTGAAAGTGGAACAAAAATTTATTCTGGAACTACCAATCCTGAAAAATAATTTAGGAAAAGAAGGTGACTTCTATCTACAAACGGAAACTAAAACTATTTATGGTCCAAAAACCAATTCAGGTTGGGGAGAAGGTATTACTTTAACAAATAATCCCATTTTTAAAGAAGGTATTGATTATAATTTGTCTAATGACAAAACAACGCTTTTTAAAGTGGCTAAACCAGAACACTAAGCACATCAATATGAACACCGATCTGAAACTCAGAAAAAGTTACCAAAATAGAAAAATTAGCTTTTTCTGACGACAAAAACTCTTTTACAACTTACAAGTATTGTGATTAGTAAAAATATTAAAGAAATAGGAGAATACACATTCCGAAATTGTACAAAACTGAAATCTATTGAGCTACCTGATGGATTAACTAAAATTTCAGATGGTACTTTTTATGAATTGTATCCGATTAGAAAAGTATTGATATTCCTGATTCTGTAACCAATATTGGTAAAGCAACTTTTGAGAATTGCTTTTTATCAGTTCTATCATCATTTCTAAAAATGTCAAAGAGATAGGTATAAATGCTTTTTAGTAATTGTCATCAATTAACATCTGTATATTTAGAACCCTCACCCCTCCTACTCTAAAACGTTCTTCTTTTGATACTAATTCTATCAAAATATATGTAAAAGTAATGAGGTGAAACAAAAATATGAAAAAGCTCCTATTTGGAAAAAAACTTTTACTATAAAAAGACCTTAATTTTTAAAAATAATTAAATATCTAAAACAATGAAAAACAAGTTCATTAGCAAAAACATAACCTACAAAGCTGACAGAGCAAATGTAGAGACCTATTTTTGAAACTTCTTTTCAAAAGAAATCCGAATAACAATAGCAAAAAGGACAAGAAATGAAAGAGCATCAAACACCTTATCCTATTGTTGTAGAACTTTTTGAAGGAAAAATTGACTTTGGAGTAAATGGAGAAGTTCTTCACTTAGAGAAAGGAGATATTCTTTTCACTTGATGGCGCTATTGCTCACAATCTTATTGCTTTAGAAGATAGTATTGTACGCCTTACCCTTTCTAAAACGTACAAAGGTAGAACGTGTAGAAAATGTTTCTAAACAATAACAATTTTATTAATTAAAACAAAGGAATATTCATTGTAACATCTAATGTTTTCAAAATATTCCTTTGTTATACATATTATTTAATATAAATGACAAACATATTCCGAATTTTTAACACTTTTTAAACCTTTTTGTGGCTTAGTTGCGCTACAATATGCTTTCATTGCCGAATTTAAATGGCTTTATTTTGGATTTTTAGGAATCGTATGTTGATTTTTGATGGTTTTGTAGCCAGACTTCTAAAAAGTTTCTTCTCCTCTGGGGTTACAATTGGACTCTTTAGCTGATATGGTAACCTCTGGAGTTGTTCCTGGACAGGTTATGTTTTTATCTTATACAGAATATAACTCCTCACACGATGGTATTTATAATTATTTACCTTTCTTAGTTTCTTATTACATTAGCTTCTGGATACCGATTAGCTAAGTTTAACATTGATACTGACAAACATCATCTTTTATTGGGCTTCCGACTCCTGCCAATGCATTATTCATTGTTTTCTATAGGGGTTTTGCCAACAGGATGAAAAATTATACTTTCATTCTTCTTCCTCTTTGGTTACTGATATTGATTACTCTTATAAGTTGTTATCTTCTGAATAGTAATATAGAGCTTTTTGATCTTAAAATTTAAAAGATTTTTTTCACTAAAAATAATGCAATTAAATACTTTTTCTTACTAATTTTCAATTATTTTATTATTGATTTTCAAAATATTAGGCATTCCTATTATTATTGTGGCATACATATTGCTATCTATTCTTATGAAAATTACATTATAGAAATGAAAAATTCAGCTTTTTAGTGTTTTTATCACAATTTATTTTTGCACAACAAGCAGGAAAAATGGGAGTTTTATTGAAAAATGAAGCAAATCCATCTGAAATCAATGTGCAACGTATGGAATGGATTGACAACAGTAAAAGATTAAAAACCTATTGATTTACAGAAAAAAATAGAAATACAAATATCAACTATCAATGGAATATCAAATTTTGGATATTGTAGAGGTTTTCTTCGCATTCCTGAAATGGGTTTCTTTACCGTTGAACTTGCAGACCAACAAATTAGCAATTCTACAGAAAATTTCGTTTTGATATCAGTCTCAGGCGTTTGCCTCTTTCAATCTATGCAAATGGATATTTAATATATAGAACTACTATTTATATTAAAAATAATTCTCGTACTGTATTAGATTTCTTTACTCAATATGGTTTATACAGATTAACTAGCTTTATCCTATTGACAATCAATGGTATGGTACAAACAATTGAAATGACATTTGGAATAATCCGTATCAGAACAGAGGCTTTTTCTCAAAATGAAATTATCATACACGTCAACATTATGTCTGATAGTTCTTTTAGCCATTTTATGTCAAATTTTAGAGAAAGTTGTATATTTGATAAAGACAAAGTTACTTTCATAGGAGCAACAAATGAAAACAACAGCATTTACAGCTCAGCAAATAAAAGAATTATTTTCATTTGATTTTTGATAATAAAAAAATTAGAAATGGCAAAAAATTATACCCTATTTGTGTAGATAAAAATAATTTTTATGTTGTTTATCAAATATTTAATTTCCCCAAATTATACAACTTATGGAATTTGTAAGAGACTATAATACTTAATAAAACTCAATATAAATATTTTGAGTTTTATTATTTCTACAGAATGAAGTTTTTATTTTAGTACATTAGTTTTATTTATCTTCTTTTTAATCTTTAATTTTAAATAAATAATTAATTATCAACGGTTTAATATTATTTTTGATTATTTTATACATTACTAAAACTTAAAACCTAATTTTTACAAATAAATCTACGATATTTATGGAAATTTCATATATTTGCAGCATTGAAAGATTATAAATATTTGTAAAAATACCAAAAGTAAAAGTTGAAAGGGAATAACTCGCTTTGTTCTGTAAATGGAAGATTTCAATATTTTGTTTCTCTAATAAGTTACTATTGTGTGATTATGCATACTCCAGATACTTTAAAGATAGCGCGATACCACTTCAAAGCATACGAACAGGTAGTGAGGTCTTCACTCCTTAGGTTGTGGGAAAACCGAGATAAAAGTAAAAAAGCCTGTGTGAATGTTGCCACTTCATTAAGTGATAAAGTAGTTTCACGTCAGATAATCAAGATAGGAGCCCTAGAAATAATACTAAAGAAATGGAAGAAGGTACAATCTCAGTTTTATAATAAATATACGATAATACTCTGATAGAAAACAAAGCTATAAAAACTACTTTGTAGCTTTGAGGAATATTATCCTAATAGCAGGAAAAGGACACAAAACATACCAAAAATCAAGGTGAACATCATTTTGATGATTTTGAGCAGCAAAGGCAATGTTTTGCTCAATAATATAAACTTTTTGGGACAAAGAATTAATAATTAAATAATATTAATATAGTAAAATGCTACTATAACGATTATTTTTACATAGAGAATATAACCTTCCAGGAGCTGGAGATGTTTCAATATTTATCATTCAGGCAGGGCTTTCATATTTATTATTTCCTTCTTATAATACTCTTATTAGGAAAAAATTGTAAAAAACTATATAAACTTCAAATAGGAAACTGTAAAGGACTTGGTCTTGAAGGACAAAAGAAAAACAGGAACACCCACTATGGGAGTATTATAATCATTCTTTCATTACCTATTCTGCCTGTTATTTTCAATAGCCTAAATTGAGTAATATTTATATTATATTACTCATTATATCTCCTAATATGGCAGTGTAATAGGTTTTGCAGGTAATTTATATTAAAGTATTCAGAAAAAATAAAGAAGGACTAAAAATTCAAATATTAGGTGGATTAGGACATCATTGAACTACTTTATACTTTCAGCCAAGTGTAACAGTAAAGAATGAATATGCAAGCGTCTAAAAACCGAAACAACTTTTGCTAATATTATTCCACAAATGGAGGAAGTAAAATCAACAAAAACAACCATTCCTTTATGAAAAATAATGGGTTTGATTATGCAGACCTTATAAAATGGACTGGAAACGACCTAAACTGGGTACAAACATTTTTTGTTCCATATTAATCTTTATTGTATTACAGCGGTATCAATGGAAGAGCAGCAATATGTGTGATGTGTGTGTGTGTGTGTATGTGTGTGTGTGTGGCGGGCGGCAGCGAA
>BNJS01001912.1_pt1 | contig 193808 bp, 355 predicted proteins | sample 8540461 | NCBI WGS metagenome assembly BNJS01 (sample SAMD00202454, study PRJDB9452) | human saliva metagenome | isolation source: human saliva | place: Japan
TTATCCTTAATTTAATATAGGAATGTACTTCTGGACGTAGTAGATAAAGACGTTAGAGAGGTCTTTTATTGTAATAAGATGATAAAAATGAATCAAAAGAATTATTCTTACAAATGTGGGAAATGTTTTTAATTTTTAGGCTCATCGACAAATTCTGTTGCAGGATCAAATTTAACACCAAATTAAGTCTTTAATTTTTAATAATAAGGTGAGAGAAACTGAAATATTTAGTCTATTGATGAATCCACCACAAACATAACTATGAATGAAATCTAGTTTTAACTTTATAATGAGCAGGGCATGTTATCCGCGATTAGCGGTTTGGGGCTGTGAAATTTGATATTATTTTTCGCTTTCCCCACTTAACATGCCCATGGAGGCTCATTGTCAAGTTAAAACGACTCTATACAACCTCCTTAAATCATAATGATTTTCTATTGACCGTAAAGAAACACCCTTGATAATCTTAATTTTAATTTCACATTCTCAAAAATTTCGATATCCATATGCCACACGTTTAATCACTCTTTAATGAAAATTATCTGTTCCTTCAATAGCTCCATTGAATATCCTGTCATAAATGCTTGATAAACCTATCTCAAAGCGTTTGAATACTCAAACTTCTTCAAATTCATAAGGTAATTGTTTTGGAATCTGTTTTATACATGTCATAAATCACCTCATAATCTTTCTCTCTTGTAGGCTTTTCTAAGTTCTTGAATGAAATCATATGCGTCTGATAACACTTCATCAAAAACTCAATAGTTTTTCCACTAATTGTGCTTGGGTGAGATACGTTTTAAAGTGATAGTTATAGCGTAGTCATCCAATTCTTCACTTGGTTTTTAACAGTAGTTTCAGTAACGTTTTTAATGTCTTCTGTTGTGTTGATTTAGCAGAGAATTGCTTTACAATTACAACCGAAGTTGATTAAAATTACGATTCAGGTGTTGGACAATGATGGAATCGATCCCACCATGATAACAGCGTTTGGAAATACTGCTTTTAATAAGGTTTTGATAAGAAGCATCTATATCCATCACTAAATATTTTACTTTTTAAACGTTGCTTTACGGAGAACTTCACAAAGAAAGAAATCAATTCATGAAGTGTTCTACCAGGTAAAATACATCAATTAATTGCGATTTTCTCCCATCTAAACAAATGAAATTATTTTCATTCTTTGCGTTTTAACGCCTCTAAATCACTCCAAACAAAGCACTTTTTAGGTAAATAGTTGGTATCGTTGCATTGTATTTTTAAATCCTTTTCATCACTCTTCGACCGTCTTGTCAGAAATTGCCAGCAGTTTGGCAATTGGTTTTCTAGAAAGTTTTCTTTAAGCACAACATAATTTCGCACGCTAAATCACAAGAAATATTACTATTTTTAGGAACAAGAGGGCAATCGTGTAAACTAAGTTTTACGACAATCTTTACAGATAAATCGTTGTACTTTTAATTCTAAAGAGTTTTATTCCTGCATAGATGTGGACTCTAATTTTGTGTTCCATTGGAGAATGGCTTTAATGACATTACTTTTAATCAGAACAATACGACAAGAAGTGGCTAGCTATTTGTCCAAGTCTTTAACTTTTATGAACACCTCTGGTTTTCGTCACCGTTTCTAAACTCAATTTTCATCCGCAGCAATATCTGTTAATCCTAGTACTTCGTATGGCTACCAGTCCATGAGAGAAATCCTCCTTGACTGGTTTTGGTCGACTTTAATCATAACCTGATTTCTCTTTAGTAGAGGAAAAACTCCTGTCGGTGATTACCAACAGGATTTTGTCGAACAACCTAATTTTATTGAAAATTAACAAATAAAGCAGATTTCTCTGAGTGTTTAGTATTATTATTACTTTATTTGTTCTATAATAAAGATGGGAAGAAGCTGGGATGATTAAAATAGATTTTCAGAGCTGAAAAGTACGCTTCTTTTTAAAATAGTTTTATTGATATTCTGTAATTTATAGATAAGTCATTTACTATGGTACTCGAAGTTGATAAAGAAAAGCTTACAATTTATCAAAAGATGGGATGAAACATATCTTGGAGGAAAATCACTACTCGATCGATATTCATTCACATATTATTTTTGTGAGTTGATGACGGCCACAAACAATTGAAGAGAGTAGAAGCCTTTAATGGATGCCTATAATCGCGATGAGTTCGTACGATTGTTGCAACTTCACACTCGTAGAATAGGAAATGTTTGAGACACCTGGAAGATAAAATAGAAAAGAATTTTAAAAGTGTTCAAATACTTGTTGAAGAAGAAGGTCAGATTTAACGGTATTATTATATGGGGCAGAGATTTATTATCGGTGAGTTAATGGACAAATTAGAGAAAAAGATGATTCTGGGCATAAATGGAAGCTCTTATGTTCTAATAGAGTTTAGTCAAAATAAAAAATTCTGGGAAATTAAAGGATTGATACATATTTTGTTGTTAGATATATTCCTGTTGTTGCCTATGTGGAACGTAAGTTACCAAGCATTTGATAGGAATGAAGAAATAAGAAATCATTAATATGGGTTGTTATATTCAAATAAATAGCTCAAGTGTGTTAAAAGCCAAATGGTTTAATGATAAGAATAAAGTTTTAAAGAAAAAGAGCAAATATTTTAGATAGAGATTTAGTTCATTGTAAGCAGCAAGTGACATGCATCATCTATCTGAAAGACCTCTTTTATGAAAGAGGCATTTGACCTTATCTCAAAAAAATATGGTCGAAAAAAAAAGCAAAAATTATTTGTAGATAATCCTAAATTGATTATTGGCAAATCAAATTATTTAGCACTACGAAATATGTAATTTTAAGAAAATAATAAGTATTTTGGAAGTGGATTTATGAGTATTTACAGAAGTGTGAAGATTTATTAATATTATACTGAGTATAATATTAATCATTCCAGCTTTACCGATTTGCATCATAAGTTCGTTTTTTATTATTTTAGAAACGAGGAAATCCTTTGCTATCCAAGAAGTTGATTAAACGGAAAGATTTAAATTTATAAGCTAAGACGATGTATTCTGGATGCTGAAAAAGATGGATGTAAATGGCAAACTAAAGATGATGTACGAATTACAAAAAGTAGGTCATTATTCGAAAAAATAAAATTGATGAATCACCTCAACTAATTGAATATTACTGTAAAGGCGATATGGCCATTTATTGGTCCCTCGTCCAGAGAGAGACTGCTAGAATTTATTGAGGAAATTTTTAAAGAGTAGATTTCCATGATCGAAATTTAGCTGTATCAAAGCACCAGGAATTACTGTTGGGCTCAAGTCAAATGGGGGATGAGGATTATCACTCAAAAGACTAGAATCGATCGATATTATATTGACCATGAGAGTCTCATATTTGATGTTTAATTTCATCAAAACACACAGGTTGTACAGGTGATGTTCTAGATAAATGAGAATGATTGTAGAGGAGTATACGATGAATGGATATTTTCTAATAATATGACAAAGATATAGTGTATTAAGTCGATTATTATTTTTAATCATATTTGCTTTTATTGAGATTTAGAGAGGCGACATTGTACACCGTTGTAGCTATTACACCTAGTATATAGTGTGCATCATCTACTCTTATTTGATTGTGAGTACGATTGAAAAATGATTCTCAAGTGATGGAAGCTTTAAACTTGTTTCAGAGACAGGCAAAACCTACTTTAGAAATTGCAGCATTGCTCTGTGAAAGAAGCAACTAGATCAAAGCGTTTAGCACTATCTCCGGAAGAGATGCTTCTAAAATTAAAGAGTATTAAACTAACGACGATTCAGGCTCGCAATTGATGACTTTAACATTACGAGCGAGGTAGTAGTAGAGACTGGCTAGTCGATTATATTCAAACAATATGTGAGACAATATAAAGCAGTTTACGGCGGAAAAAGTTTGGTCGTGATGATTTACAGCAAAAGTAGTGAGGAGGGCATCAGGTAGCTCAAAACCTGTTTATCCAGTTTTATGGAAAATATGCCCGATATGCATAATTGTCTTGTCATTTATTGCTTTTAATATGATATCCGCTATGTTTGAGTGATTCACATTGATTCTTCTGAAGATGAGTTGAAGAATTAACAGGTGTTCGACCTTTAGAACATCTCGAGTAATAGAGAGAGAGGAAGAAGGTAGAAATAATGCATATTGGAAGTCATTCATAATAGTAAAATCGATTGCATCAGAATCTTTTCAGAACTACGCTACGAAGTAATATTCAATTTTCAAATTTTGGGCAGAGTATTCAAAACGATTGTTGTGACGAGTTCCAATCCTCAAATGAAGGAGAAAAGTACGGTAGAGTGATTAATCTTGTGTAGCTTCATTAGCTCAACAAGGAAAAGAGAGTTTGATTAATTGATGCGAATGTGAGAAAACCCACTCAACATAAAGTGTGACAGTTATGAAATACTGTTGGATTGGAGTAGATTCTTTATTAGAAAGCTGGTGCTGAGGCGATTCAGCAGTTTAGATTCTTGATGCATTTAGATGTTTCTAACTTCGGGTCCTGTTCCGCTAAAATCTTCAGGTATTGTGAGGCCAGCATGGCATGTGGAGCAAATGTCTTAAAGCATCGGTGGATTAATGTGATTATGTGATTATTGATACTCCTCTACTAGCAGCCACTGAGCTCAGAGTATTATGCGAATTGCAGATGCTACAAAACTTTATGAGTGTCGATCCTAAACGAAAGCTACGTAGACAAATTGTGAAGCTAAAGAAAACAGATTGGACAATGTTGGAGCTAGACTATCTAGGAGACAGTTATGAATAAATTAAAATTAACTGAAGGAGATAATTGTGTACTATTATGCAAATATTAGTGAGTGGAAGAGATACGAAACACTAGGAAAGGAGTCATATATATGAGTATCTATATGTTTATGTACCTGACCTGGTTGGCGTTCTATCTCTGTATTTTGAGAGAAAGAAAAGTCAGAGACTTAAACGTTTCATGATTTTCCAACTTTTATGTTTGCTTTTTAGTCATCTGAGTGGTTAGAGAAATCTAGTGTAGGAAGTGATTTGGCATGTTTATGTGTCTATGAAAACGACTGCTTTGAAAACTTCCTGGCTTCTCAAAATCTTTTAAAGTCGCGCTTTGAATCGACATGTTTTCAGCAATCAAACTCATCCGTAGCTTTGACTGAAATCAATATACCGATATTACTCTTTATATTTGCCATCCTACATTGGTGGATTTGGTTCTATGTATCTAGATCAGTATTCACAAAATGTGTATATGAGCTTTAATGATTTATTTTTAGCTCTTTGGAATGTTTTCTATATTCTTTATCATCAAATATTCGCCAGAGGTTTAGCTGTTGCTTTTGGTTTCTTAGGATTTTACTTTGTATGAGAAAGAAAGAGAAAATATTAGAGGGATTCTTTTGTATTATTAGCGCCACTGTTTCATAGTTCTGGAGTATTTGTATTTCTATTGATACTATTAAAATGTAAGGCACTAGATGTGTAAATACTGGTCCAGCTGTATGTTAGCTTTTAAATGAGTAGCGTTTATTTCATTTAGCTAAAATTACTTTCAATTGCAACTATCGTTAGTGTATTTTCCATCAATATAATCTCATATTTTAGAATCCTCCTGGTAGAAAGTAATAAAGTGGGCTCCGGTGTTACTAACCATTTCTGTATGTTGATATTTGTATAATTGGTGAGTTAGTTATGAAAATAGCAACTCTAACAGAAAAGCGTGGAAGAAGCGATTAGAAACGTTATTTTATATTATTTAGTGCTGGCCATGACGACATTACAAACAAGTCTTATTGGTAGATTTGCGTTACTTTTCTCCATTTGTAGCATTGTATATTCCAATGGTGTTATCCAAAGTTTCACAAAGAAAAATAAGATGGATTTTGTTTTTATGGGATGTGTTTTATTTGATGATGCTTTTAGTACTGATTTATTATAAAACCAGACTGGTATCATATAGTTCCTATCGTTCCGTTATTACAGATTGGTTGATAGGAAATTAGATAGAGGTGTAGGAAATGGAGTCAGTTTTTAGTAACCGTTTATAAGAAAAGAAATTCCGGAAAATCTAAGAAAAATGTTTATTAAGTCTTACTACAACAGACTATAAAACCAAAAAGGGAAATTATTTTAGTTTGTGATGGGGAATTAACAGAAGAATTAAATGAAGAAATTGAAGCATTAAAAAAGAAATTCCTATTTTTATCGGTTTTATCATTTACCTGAAAATTTAGGGTTCAGGGCCAACGTCCGCTTTTTGGAGCAAATCGCTCGTCAAACGAGATTCATTGCTCGAATCGATAGTGATGATACTGTGGAAAAGCACGATTTGAAAAAGCAAATGAAAGCTATTCGAAGAATAATCCCTGATCTTGATTATGGTTTGGTTCCAATATTTTAGAGAAAGAATACAGAATTTATCTGCATTAAAGAAAAAGTACCAGAAACAAGTGCAGAAATTCGTACAATATTCAAAATGCGAAATCGCTACTAATCCTTCTAGTATGATGAAAAAGAGTACATTTTTAAAAATCGAAATTATCGTCGAATTTCGTTATTTAGAAGACTACGATGACGATGAGATTATTACATGATAACTCGACCAAAAGATTTTTATAATATTCAAGAACCTCTAGTAGTGATGCAAACAAATGACTTTGTAGTTATTTACGAAGAGGCGGTTTATTGCTGTGAAGACAGATTAATCTGCAGTATAGACTTTTATCGTAGAGGATATAAATTTGTTGGAATTGGTGAGAAATATTTTCTTCGCAATGTTGTACGAATTTTGCTAATGAAAGGTTCTGAAATGCATCTATAAGAAATGAGAGATGAAGTGAAAAATTCCAACTATTAAATAATATTTCCAGATAGATTGAGATTGAATTAGAAGAAATGAGAAAGAGTTATTACATATGGGACATTTGACTTACTTACACTATGGTCATATTAATCTATTAAAACGTGCAAAAGCATTAGGAGATTATTTAATTGTTGGATTATCTACGAATGAATTTAATCAAAAAGATAAAGACTGTTATTTTGACTATGATAAGAGAAAGTCTCTTTTAGAGGCAATTAGATATGTGGACCTTGTCATACCAGAGGAAAAGTGGGGAACAAAAAGTTTCTGATATCGAGAAATATCATGCGGATGTGTTAATCTGGAGATGACTGGAAAGGAAAGTTTGATCGTTTAGAAGACTTATGGGAGTGGAAGTTGTTTGTTTGCCAAGAACGAAGAAGTTTCTACTTCTAAAATTAAAAAGACTTACATCACAAGTGATAGGATGAAATATCATGTTTCCACGTGACCGGTGGAGTGAGAAATACAATGAGCGTGGGTAGCAAAGTGCATAAAATCAAGAAGATGATACTGAGTTTGACTATATGGTTGGAGAATTAATAGAGCCCTATTTCTCTTTAATCAATATTTAGATAAAACAAAACAAAATCGAAAACTCGTATTTCCAGAATTGAAGATTACTAACATGCCCAACATGCTAGAGAATGTAAAAGTTTTATAGAATCATCTAATCGATATTCCATAGTTCATAATCCTATTACGGCTTTTTATACATAATTATTATGCACGAACAAATGGGTGTTCCCGAAGAATTTTATCATAATCATAGTAGTCAGTTTTCTCTGATCATTGGTTAAAAAGTACTCGAAATCGATTTTAGTGTTTTAAACGATATGGACGCATTTCAGTGTGGTCAATTAGCTGGAACTAAAATTTTTAAAACCAGTCGTTCAAATTATTCCAATGCTATTCAGATAGAAAAGTTTTAAAGTCATCAGACTATAGAAATGAAATTGAGAAGAGTTTCATATTTCCAGCAATCAAAAGTAGTTGGCATGGTGGGGATTTTGAAATTCGTTTCAAAAATCAAAATTATTTTAATTGAAATTGCAAAAGATTTACCACAAGTGACATTTCTGTTTGTTGGAGAAGGTCCGGATCGTTTAGTTTTAGGAAGAACAAAAGTAAAGAATTAGAGAATGCTATTTTACGGGACGTGAAATCATGCATCAAATTTTATCGAGCTTTTGATGTTTTTGCATTTCCTCACTTTATGAAGGATTCTGATGGTATTAGTGGAGGCTCAATGTTCTTTGTGAATATTATTATGAATGAACAGATTGATTCCTCAACCCAAATAAATATTTGTACCCTTTACATTTTAAAGAAGGATGAATGGATCAATTATATTGAAAAAGCACCTATTATAGATCAAAGCCGTCCTTTAGAGGAAGCGTTAAAAATCGTTCAATATTGATGGAAAATAGAAATTATTTGAAGGCAATTTATAAAACAAGGTTTTGGAGAAATGATATGAATCTGTATTTCACATTTTATTTAACATTAAAATGATTATGTCAAAAATAAATACGATTATCCCAAAGAAAAATAAGAGAATTGTTTTATATTCTAATTGGGGGATTCAGACGATAATCTTAGAACACTCTATCAATATTTAGTGGATAATGGGTTACCAAGAAGAATATGAAATTATATTAGCTTCAATGATTTTTATCATTTAGAAAAAGAGAAGGACGTGAAGTATGTTTCGACTTTATCGAGGACTCTATTATTTTTAACGTCAAAATACTTTTTCTATTCATTTAGTAAGTATCCTATTGCCTACGCCAAATCAGATGGTGGAATTGATGGCATGGAATGCCTTTGAAAAATCTGGAACCTCGAAGAGGGCTAGAGAATGTTGACTATAACTTTTTCAAAATTGGTATCATCTTCGGGTTTCTTTACACCAATTATGAAAGCTGCCTTTAATGCAACTGATGAACAAATGTTATTGGTAGGAAATATTCGCAAATGATGAATTATTTAAAGAAAACAAGAGAAGAGAATTATTTGGATGCCAACTTACCGAAATTCATTATCATGATAGTCAGGAGGCACTAATATTTTTCTCTTGAAGAAGATGATTTTAGAAAAATACAACAATTATTATCAAAAATATGGTTACAAATTATATATTAAATTACATCCCTTAGAAGAATCTCGCCTTCAAGTACACAAATGAATCACTCAAACATTCATCTATTAACAGAAGAGATTATTAGTGATCAGTATGGGACTTTATATACTTTTTAGGAACTACTAGCGCATTAATTACCGATTATTCTTCAGTATTTTTAGATTATTACTATTAAATAGACCAGTAGCATTTACCATTAATGATTACGAAGAATATAAGGAAAAACGGCTTGTATTTGAAGATGTCAGAGTCTTATGGTTGGGAGTGTCATTCGTGATTCACACGACTTATTAAAGTTCCTGGACAGTGTAGCTCAATCTGAAGATGGATATGAGAAAGAAAGAACAGTGAAATCAAATGGTTAACGCCATTCAAAAAGATTTTACAAAGATACTGTTGAACGAAATTGGATTAAAGAAATAAGGTTAGGATAAAATGATTAGCGTAATTATTCCCGTTTATAATGTAGAGAACTATTTGAAGAATGCTAAACAGTGTTCAAAATCAAACATACACAAATATTGAAGTCATATTAGTCAATGACGGTTCTACAGATAACTCTCTAAACGCATTTGTGAACGTTATTGTCAAGAGGATAGTCGTTTTCACTTGTTGAATCAAGAAAACCAAGGACAAAGTGTTGCACGAAATACGGGTGTAGCAGCTCAATAGGAGAGTTTATTGCATTTGTGAGATAGTGATGACATAACTTCTACCGAATTATTTAGAAAACGTTAATGCAATATCTGGATGAAGATGTAGATATTGTGGAAAGTCAGTTTACTGTGTCTAAAAAGAAATTCTTGCTGAAAATCCGAAAAAGAATCAACGATTATTTTTGAAGGAATTCACAAAAGCTGTAAAGGCTGTCTCAAATCATACATTGAGTGTAAATCCAGTTACTGAAGCTGTATCGACGAGCTGTTGTTGAAGCAGTTCCTTTATTTAGATGGAATCATTTTTGAAGATATTTATAGCGGAGTGGGATAGTTAAAATATACTCGAAAAATTGTTCCATTGGATTATGTTGGTTATTACTATCGACAACATCAATCTAGTACGATGCATCGAACCTTTACTCCAAAAAACTTAGATGTTTTATGCAAGTGACAAAATTAATTGAGTTGTATTCTGATAGAGAAGCATTCTTCCTTATATTGGTAAATTTCTTGTTCATGTAACAACGATGCATTATCAAGATTATATTCAAAAAGGAAATCCATATGCAAAAAGTTTATCAACAAAAATTGGCAGAGTATGCTGTTTTAACAAAGAAAAATCCAGAGTTAGCAAAAACACGTATGATTCGCTTTATAGTATATGTCCAAAATATTATAATTCGATGATTTTTCCCATATATTATTTTCTGTGGAAGTTAAAAATGGTGATTAACGAGCAACCTGTAGAGGAATAATATTGAATGAGAGGATTTTACTAAGATGATTAGCATTATCGTACCCGTTTATAATGTGGAAGAATACCTGAAGAATGTCTAGAAAGTATAAAGCAGCAAACTTTCACTGATATTGAAGTGATACTAGTCAATGATGGCTCAACTGATAGTTCGAGAGAAATATGTGAAAGATATTGTGAAAAAGATATCCGTTTTAGGTTAATTAATCAAGAAAATCAAGGACAAAGTGTTGCGAGAAATCGTGAGTGTCAAAGAATCAGTTGGACAACATATTATGTTTGTAGATAGTGATGATGTTATCAATACAAACGTATAGAAGTATTACTCTTTACATGAAGAAGGATGTGGATATCGTAGAATGTAGAATGACAAGAAATAAAGAAGAGTTCTTTCTTAATAAGACTTTCTACAATTATATTCGAAGGAAACTCTAAAGAAGCTAAATTTAATTGTATTGAGTTTGAAGAAGTGAAATTTTGCCCTTTTACAAAAATTATAGAAGAGAAATTGTTGAAAAAGATACTCATTTTTGGAAGGATATATTTACGAAGATGTTTTTTCAGTGAATAAATTATTTAAAAATATATTCGAAAAATTATAGTCGTTGATTTTATTGGTTATTATTATCGCGTTCGTCCAAATAGTACTATGACGAAATCCTTTAATGAAAAAGATTTAGATATTTTTAAAGTGGAAATCAGTTAATAGATTCCTTTAAAGATGATGAAGATATGCTTCCTATATTGGATATTTTATGTTTTGTATTGGTCATGGACACTATGTAAAGGATGGGATAAATAAGAAGAGTCTTTATGCTTATTTATATGAAGATTTTATTCAAAATGCTGCTTTCTAGCAAAACAGTCCAAAGAAATTGCTGCCAAACATCGCTTTCTGAGACTTTATTTATTTGCTCTAAATACTACATGCATATAACCTATCCACTTTTATCAATTTTTCTATCAGAGATGGATTTCTGCTAAAAAGTAATGAATAATCTAAGCGATAAATTACATATAAGATGATTATTTAAATATGAAGGGTAAAATAATAAATTTTAGAAAAAGGAAAATTAGAATAAAAATGATTAGTGATAGTCCCAGTTTATAATGGTGAAAATATTTAGAAGAAATGTTTAGGAGAGTATACGAAATCAAACTTATACAGATATCGAAGTAATATTAGTTAACGACGGATCCACTGATAGTTCAAAAGAAATATGTGAACGATACTGTGAACAAGATAGTCGTTTTCATTTAATCGATCAAGCAAATCAAGTGCGAAAGTGCTGCAGCGTAACAATGGAGTCGCTGCTTTCTACTGATGAATTTATCGCTGTGGACAGCGATGATGTAGTTTCTACAAAAATATCTGGAGAATTTGTATGCTCACATGACTGAAGAAATTGATTTGATTGAATGTGAGTACAGAGTTACTAGAACTGTTTTTGATACATTAAAAGAACTAGAAAATCCTCGAAAATTGTATTTGAGGGAAACTCAGAAGAAGCTGTGATAAAATCTTGTAACTAGTGATTAAGCTATTCTCAATATGCAAATTGTATAGAAGAAAATTGTTGGAAAGATTTTTCCTTTACAACTGGTATCATTTATGAAGATGTTTATCATGGAGTAGGAATATTGAAAGTTTATCCGAAAAATGGTAAAAATCCATTATGTGGGATACTATTATCGAGAATATTCAGGCAGTACTATGCATAGAGAATTTTCTGAGAAAAATCTAGATATTTTTACTAGTTCTGATAAATTAGTTGAATTGTTTGTTTCGGATGAAAAATTACGTGCATATTGGAAAGTTTTTAGTTCAGATTGTTACAACGCATCATAAAGATTTTATAAGAAGGTATAACCCATACCAACAAGTCTATGAAGAAAAAGTTGAGACAATATGTCGAAATTGTTAAAAATCTCCAGAAGTTGCAAGGGAACAGTAAAACGATCAGAATGTATCAATTAGCCCCTAGTTTTATATTTACGATATACATTTCCAATTGTAAATAGAACATGGAGATGGCTGAATCGTTTAAAAGAGTTGATTCACAAAGGAGAACAATAATGCAATGTAATAAACTGATTAGTGTCATTATACCGGTTTATAATGTGGAAGAATATATAGAAGAATGTCTCAGATAGTATTCAATGTCAAACATATCAAAGATATTGAAGTAATATGAGTCAATGACATCAACTGATAGTTCAGAAGAAATTTAGAGAGATTTTGTAGACAGGACAGTCGTTTTCTCATTTAATTAATCAAGAAAAATAAAGGATTAAGTGCAGCAAGGAACTGCTAGGCATGAGGAATCTAGCGGTGAATTTATCACTTTTGTAGATAGTGATGATGCTCAAGGGAAGACTATGTTGGAACAGCTGATGATACAAATGACTGCAGAAGAAACTCGATATTGTGGAATGCTGGTATACAAATGATAAAAAAGAATTAGCAATACTTTCACCAGAAAATGTAAAAATTATTTTCAAGGGAATACCAAAGAAGCTTTAGTTTCTTTATGTAGAGATAATATTGTTCGTTTGAATGCAGTTGCTAAACTATTTCGAAGAGAAGTACTCAATTTTCCATTTTTAGAAGGTTTATTTTATGAAGATGTTTATGGAGGAATGGGAATATAAAGTATATACATAAAAATGGTGAAAATCGATTATATAGGATATTATTACCGTGTACGACAAGGTAGTATTATGAATCGAGAATTTAATTTAAAAATTTAGATTTATTTTACAATATGTGATAAAGTCGAACAATTATATGAAGGAGATTCTGAGTTACTCCCATATATTCATCGTCGCTTGTTCCATTTAGTCTTGATGCACGTTGTCGATTATCGTATATTCGAGGGAAACTTTATCAAGAGAAATATGTGGAATATTTGAATCGATACGCTAAAAAGTTCAAGTCGCTATTTTAATGAGAGCTTATCGATTGTTCCCACAAAAATATTGTCTATATATCTAGAGTTGTTGGAGCAATTCAATGGAGACTTGAAAAATATATTATAAAAAGGATTATGAAAAAGGGATGAAGTAGCATGAACTATTATTTAAAAAGAAAATTATGCTGAAGCTAAACATGCATGATCTAAAGCAAGATTAGATGCTGAAAAATAATGGTAGAATCAGGTTATCAACTTTATTCTTTTAAAAATGATTTGAATCCCATCATTTTGACAGAAGACGATGTTTTAGTTCTTCAATTTCCATTATTATGGCAGTCGTTAAAAACAAATTTTTAATGAGATTTTTGAAAACAGAAAGTTCAAAGCTTTATTTACTCATTCATGATATGAGTCCCTAAGAAATAGAAAGATAAAGACGTTTAAAGAGTTTAAATATTCCATTATTTATTTTTTACAAAATAAAAACAGTACTTGAAAGAGTAGACGAGTATTATTGCTCATAATGATAGAGATGAAAGCAGAACTAGTGCGATTAGGGATACTAGAGGAGAAAGTCGTTTCACTAGAAATCTTTGATTATGTCATTCCTCATTATGAAGAGAAAAACAATTTATGAGAAGAATACAGTTATCGTTGCAGGAAATTTTGACATTCGGAAAACAAAATATGCAAGACAATTTCCCCGAAAAACCAGAATTTTCTATTTATGGGATTAACTTTGAAGTAGAGCATCTTCCTAAAATGTTCATTATAAAGGCGCTTTTCACCGGACGAACTTCCTCATCATCTTCAAGGAGGGTTTGGTTTAGTGTGGGATGGAGATAGTCCCATATTGAGTGGAATGTATGGAGAATATCTAAAAATGAATAACCCGCATAAAGCTTCTCTTTATTTAGCCCCTGGTTTCCAATTATTGTGGATCCAATCTGCTTTTGGCTGATTTTGTAAGAAAAATCAATGTGGAATACTTGTTGATTCATTATTTGAAATTGCGAAAATCTTTTAGAATCTCTTTCAGAGTATGACTATCAAGAGATGATTAAAAATAGTAAAAAATTGGATTGCTAACGGGTATTTTCTAAAAACAGCTTTAGGAAAAATGTGAAAGGAACTTATAACTAGGGTAAATGTGTAATCATTACAAAAGAAATGTATTCGATGTTATCAATTAATAAGATATTATGGACTTACAACAACAGTAGCTTATTTTCTTGCGCAAAAAGGATGAGAAAGTTCAGTGATATTCGTAATAACCTCTTTTTAGATTCGATCTCAAATTAAGAAAAACTCAAATAGATCATTCGAGTATGGAGAACAAAGAAGATGCTACAGAATTTCCAAAAATAATTTGGATAATGTGGTAACAGGGAGAAGCACAAATGCCAGAAACGGTAAAGGCTTCAATGAAAACGATTACAGGCTTCGCCAAAAGGAATGGATATGAATTTCATTTGTTAACAGATAAAGACTTACTTTTCTTTTGTCGATATACCAAAAGACACTATTGAAAAATAAGAAAAATGAGTTAACTTTAGCAGCATTTTTCTGATGTTGTACATGCAAGTTTATTATACGAACACGGGGGATAGTGGATGGATGCAACCTTATTTGTATCTCCCTATGCAAGCATCGAATGTTTGAGCGAGACTTGTTTAGTTTAAATCATCTACCGCTGCAACCAGATAAATGGGAAGTACTGTTAGTGGTTTTAGATGGACAGAATATTGTTTGTCAAGACAGTGGAAGCCGTATTTAAGCATATTAGAGATTTATTTATTTACTTTATTCGTAAATATCCAGTCATGATTCATTACTTAATGATGGATTTCTTTTATTTTATCGAATATAATTGTAATCATGAATTCAAAAATTAGTGGATGAATTGCCGGTTCTAGCTCCTGCAGAGAGAGTATGGTTTCTAAGAGAAAAATGCTGGTAAACGTTTTGATGAAGAGGATGAGAAGAAGTGTTGAAATATACGCTGATAATGAAAACGACCTATAAATTTAACGTGAATGAGCTAGTTCCTTAAAGTTACTCAGTATAAACTCTATCACGGTGAATTAAATAGAGAGCATAAAGAAAAAGTAGAACAGATGATGCAACAGTAGAAAAATATGAAAGGAAATTGTAGGACCATGAATCTACAATCATTACAAGATAACACGATATTATCAAATCAGGAGATTTTATGGAGTTAAGCTGGACAGTAGCTTATTATCTGCGCAACAATCTGAGACGAACTTCTACTGATTTTCGTAAAAAGATTCTTTTTGATTTTGTATTAAAATTACGTAAAGAAGCTCTAATAGATGTATCGAGTAATGAAAATGAAGAAGTTGATACAGAGTTTCCAAAAATGATTTGGACAATGTGGCAACAGGGAGAAGCACAAATGCCAGAAAACGGTAAAATCTTTCACTGAAGACAATTAAAGACTTCTGCTGAAAGAAATGGTTGTGAATGTCATTTATTAACAAATGACAACCTTTCGGATTTTATTGATATTCCTGCATGACATCACCGAAAAATATAAGAAAAGAATTATCAGCTGCACATTATTCAGATATTATTCGTTTTAGTTTATTATACCAATATGGTGGAATATGGATGGATGCAACATTATTTGTTTCTCCTTATGCAACTTTAGGAAATGTTTGAAGGAGATTTTCACTCTGAATCATCCACTCCATACGAACAAACTCAAACAGAACGAGCCGTTGGTGACTTTTAAATGGGCAGGGTTTTTAGCAGGGAAAAAGGAAAGTCTTATTTAAACATATTCGATTTATATTTATACTATGTCCGTAAATTTCAATTTTTATTCATTATCTAATCATGGATTATTTTATTTTATCCGAATATAAGTGCAACTTTATTTTGAAAAATTTAGTAGATAGATTACCTATTCTAGCACTCAGCTGAGCGTGTTTGGTTTTTAAGAGACCATGCTCACGATATTTTTAATGAAAAGGAATGGGTAGAAGTGTTAAAACAACACCGATTTTGAAAAACGACCTATAAAATCAAGAAAGAAGAGGTCGTTCCAGGAAGTTATCTAGAACAACTTTTTACAAGGAGAATTAAAGAAATAGATGAAATACACGAAAAAGTAGAACTGAATTTGCCACCTAAATACAAGTATTGCTCTGGTATTACAACCTTTTCAAGTCATTCTTGATTTTATCAATCGAAACTATTTTTATCAATATACTGGGGTAACTTATCTAGGGTTAGCAATTATTTGTCTAGCTTAGTTTCCATTCTGTCTTTAGTGCAGAATTAGTCTGCTGAGCCATGAGCTATGCCTTATATGGCCCCTTAGTTAGAGAAGAGCATGGAAAAATCAATGCCTTTTATGATTCTATTATATATAGAATCATTGGCTTTTTCTATTTTTATACTGGGCGTTATACTTTCTTTTATTTCTTCCTTATATGATAAAGGATTATACGGTAAATAGTGAAGTATATTTGATCCTTTGTATTTAATTCTGCTTCCAGTTATCCTACAAACGAACCTTACTTTATGCTTCGCATCAGCGAAATTATGTGATGACTTTGATTGACTTTGGATTATTTAATACACTTCGAGTATGCTTGCAAATCGGAATTTTAGTCTCTACTCAAAAATTATATCTTTTTATCTATTAATCAGTATCTTCATCAATCTGATAGTAAATATTATCATGTCGCATATTGTAGATAGACCGTATGATTACCTGTTTAAGAATGATATAACACCTATTAATCAAGAAGAAAGAGAAAAATTTATCCGAAAATATCAAAGGAAAATAGTTGGAAGTATTGGAGAAAAAGTTGTTTTGCAAACAGACAGTATTCTAATGGCAAGTTTTTGATCAGTTTAACAGCTATTGGACTTTATGGAAAACTATACCTATGTGTTAGGATATCTTTCACTGATTTTTAAATATTGTGATTGATTCAGTTGTTTCTTCTGTAGGTAACTTAGTCCATTCGGAGGATAAAACAGTAGAGGATAAGTTCCATTTTCTGATTTCATTTCATTACTTTTTAGTATGATTTATTTTGCGAGTATGGGATATTTACTATTTATTCATCCGTTTATAACAATCTGGTTAGAGAGAGAGTATTTAATCATATCGATTGAAATTTAATTGTCCTTCACTTTTTCTTAACCTTTTATAGAAGACCGATTTTTAGGATGATTTCAGTGTATGGATTAAGTTATGAACAAAATAAAACTATTACAGAAATTATATTAAATATAATTTTTCACTTTATTTTTAGCTGTTTTAGATTTAGAGTTGCTGAATACTATTAGGAACAATTGATCCACAATACTACTTGTATATGGTACGAACCTTTATAGTGTATTTAAGTATGGATTTAAAGCTTCTCAAAAAGAATATTTTAAAACGATGATACAACATTTTATCGTAGAAGGATTAAGTATTCTATGTATTAGCTTGTTAGAATTATTTGTGTTTACAGAAATGAATCAACTGAGTATCGCTGTAAAATTGTCCTTTATTTTAGCAATGTTAGGTTTATATGTCTTCACGTTTAGAAATCATGAAGGTGGAAAACAAATCATATTCATGATTCAAAAGTATTAAAGTTATAAGGAGAAAATCAATGAGAAAGAATATTGGTTTGGTGGATTAGTCTCCAGATATCGGTGGACTAGGAAAAATTGTGGTAGATTTTTATGCAATCATATTGATACTTCAACGAATTTGAACTGGAGTTTCACTACAAGGGTTCTGAAAATGTTGAATTTGAGCGATCATCTTTAAGTCACTTGTCGAAATCCTATTGTTTTCATCGAATTCCTGAGTTAAGACCCCATATGAAAACAAGCATCAAAGGCATGCGATCGTTTCTTCAAGGAGAATGCTCATCGTTGTGACATTTTTATGGTCGAATCAAAATGGATTGACCCATCTAGAATTTTAAAATTAGCAAAGAAATACGGAATTGGAAAAAGAATTGTTCTGCGGACATTGTGCTACAGCAGATAAATTTTTATCGTTTGATCTCATCCCATTAATCGACTTCTTTGTTTGGGAAATATGCCACCGATTTTGGGCATGTGGAACAGAAGCTTTGGAACCATTTTTATCATGGTAGAGAAAGAGAAAAGCTTTTAGTTATTCGCCAACGTGCCATTGAGGTAGTAGTGCTTTTATATGATGTAGAGAAAAGTTCAACTTCGGAAAAGAATATGATATCTCGCAGATTGTTTTGTTGGGAGGACAAGTCTTTCTGTCTGTATGAAAAACAAAAACTGTGTGTTTTTGTGTGAAGGTGTTTTCGAAATTGCAAAAAGAACCAAATTCTAAAGCGTAGCTTTTTATTGGAAGAGGAGATACCAAGCTACAACATTTGGCTGAACAAATATGGGAGTAGCAGATAAAGTTATTTGCAGGATTGAAAACAAACATGTCGGTGAAATGTTAAAATAACTTACTTAGATGTTTTCTTCTTCCTATCTAATTTTGAAGGTTTACCGGATAGTATCACGAAGCACATGCTTACGATTACGCCAGTCACAGCGAGTCACTTCATCGGAATGCGAAGATTTTATGCAGAATTTCCGACAATACTCTATCTCTGGAATGACTCACTTGAAGAGGTAAGGATAAGATTTTATCGGTTCGCCATAGTCGAGGAAATTGACACAGAAAAGGGAAAAGAAAAATGGACGAAGTAGGATATGAGATTGAATCCGCAACCTCGGAATTTAGGAAAAAGTTGTTTAAGAATTGATGAAGTGAAAACAGAGCAATATCTATATTGTTGGAATGCCTGTTTACGATATCTTGAGCAAAGCATTTTAGTAGTGTTTATAAGGGATTAAAATTTAACTGCATGAAGAAACGTAACAGAGTATAAAAGAGAGCAGAAAATCGACAGAGGTAAAATCGAGACCACGTGCCTCGATACTGCCATGAGACCAATAGGTCTCGCATGGCGACCTTCGCAAAACACACACATTTTTCTGCTTTCTTTTATTACGTATTAGTTGCAAGTCATGTAGAAGATTAGGTACACTGTCATTTGTATATGAATGAAAAGGAGTTAAGGAATGAAAGAGTGGAAACAAGCATTTAAATTATCATTACCAATTTCTCTTGGCTATTTATTTTAGGAATTGCATTTGCTATTTTAATGGTTCAAGATGGTTACTCAGGTTGGTGGGCAATTTTCTAGTATTTTTTTATGTATGCAGGCTCAATGCAATTTGCCATTGTCAGTTTTATGAATGCCGGTTTAGGACTTGAATGATTGCATATGACTATTACTCATTAATGCACGTATGATGTTTTATGGAATTAGTTTTTATTGAATTATTTAAGCGATTAGGTGGAAGGCTTTTTATTTAATCTTCGCCTTATCCGATGAAACATTTTCAGTTATGGTGGGATGAAGCAAGAGGAAGAGGAACTTATTCTGATATTGTTCATGTGTATCTTGCGTTTTTAAATCATGTGTACTGGGTATTCGGGACAATGGTTGGTGTTATCGCTGGAAACTTTATTCCTTTTCTGCAAAAGGAATTGATTTTTCAATGACGGCATTATTCGTGTTAATTGTTGTGAATCAAATCATGCAAAGTGATCGTTATTATCCATTTTTAATCGGTGGAAGTAGTGCTTATTCTGGTTAATTGCAGTTGGTCCAAAAATACTTTTTACTACCAAGCTTAGCTTGTACAGTTATTTTTTATTAATGCTCATTTTTGAAAGAAAGTATGAAACATCCATTGAAGGAGGAAGTATCAAAATGACACCAATGATGATTTTTTTAGCATGATGGTAGCAACGATTGTAACATTCGGATTGAGATTATTCCCTTATGTGATGTTCCGTCATCATGATGCATTACTCCTCAGATGCAATTTATTGCGCAAGTATTGCCTAAAGCAATTATGACGACATTAGTTATTTACTGTGTCAAAGATGTAGCTTGGACACAAGCACCATTTGGGGTCAGCAGAACTCATTAGTATTGCTTTGTGTAGTAGTTTTACATTGGTGGAAACAAAATACTTTTATTAAGCATCTTTGTTCCAACGATGATATATATAGATTTTAATTCAAGTAGTATTTTGCTTAAATGTAAATAGTAATGAAAAGCTCCTAAAGGTCTTTATAAGACTTTTAGGAGTTTTTGCATTCTATTCGAATTTCTTTCAGCAAAACACTATCATTTCAAAACATTTTGTTGTTACACTAATAGAAGATGAAAATAGAAAGAGGAGTCACATGAAGTTATTATTTGTTGGAGACGTTGTTGGTGCTCCAGGACGTCAAGCAATTGAAGATTATTTACCAAAAATTAAAGAAAAAAATATAAACCTCAAGTAACGATTGTTAATGGGGAAAAAATGCTAGTGAATGGAAAAGGGCATTACTGGAGAAAATTTATAAGCAATTATTACAAGCAGGTGCAGATGTTGTGACATTAGAAACCATGCTTTTGATAATCGTGATATTTTTGAATTTATTGATGATGCAAAAAGATGGTTCGTCCAGCGAATTATCCAGCAGGAGTTCCAGGGCAAGGGAATGGTATTTGTAAAAGTGTAATCAAGTGGAAGTCTGTGTTATTAACTTACAAGGTCGTGTCTTTATGAATACATTAGATGATCCATTTCCAAGTGATTCAGTCACCGTTGAAACAGCTAGAAAGAGAACGCCCGATTATTTTTTGTAGATTTTCATGCGGAAGTGACAAGTGAAAAAGCAAGCAATGGGTTGGTTTTTAGATGGAAAATGACAGCTGTCATTGGAACGCATACGCATGTACAAACGAATGATGCCCGTATTTTTACCCTCAGGAACGGCAGTCATGTGTGATGTAGGGATGACAGGTCCGTATAATGGAATTTTAGGAATGGAAAGAGAAGCGATTATTGGTAAATTTTTTAAACCAATTACCAACAAGATTTGAAGTGTCTGATCCTGATGAGATTCAATTATCCGCTTGTTTTATTGAATGCGATGATGCAACCGGAAAAAGTGAAGAAAATTTTACCCATTAAAAATTTCACCAGATCAACCATTTATGGAATAGTAAAGGAGAAAAATTTTACGAATGCCTCAAAAACGAAGAGAACACCCATGATGGAACAATATTTTTTTCGATTAAGGAACAGTATCCGGATTGTTTATTGTTTTATCGTTTGGGAGATTTTTATGAATTATTTTATGATGATGCGCTAGAAGCTGCTCGTCTATTAGAAATTACATTAACAAGTCGAAATAAAAATGCAGAAGATCCAATTCCGATGTGTGGAGTTCCTCATCATTCTGCTAAAAGAATATATTCGAACATTAATTGAATATGGAAAGAAAGTTGCGATTTGTGAGCAAATTAGAAGACCCTAAATTTACTAAAGGAATGGTCAAAAGAGATGTTGTCCAAGTTTTTAACGCCGGGGACGTATACGGAATATTCTCAACAACATGCCAATAATTATTTAGTAGCATTAAAACCATTGATCGCAAGATTCTTATGCTTTTAGGCTATGTCGATGTTGCGACAGGGGGAATTAAAAAGGGACTTGTGTCCAATCGATGGAAGAAGTTCGTAGTGAATGTTCGAGTTTAAAAACGAGAGAATTAGTGAAAAGTAGGAGATTTTTTTCTTCGGAAGCATTAGAAGAAATGTGCTTGTATTTTGATATTTTTACCATCTACCTTTAGCAACTGAAGATATTCAAAAAGGAAAGTTTTGATGCGTTATTAGAAGATATTGAACAGGAAGATGTTTATGAAGTGCTAGAAGGTTTATTATCTTATTTAGCGAAAACTCAAAAAGAAAAAGTTTTACACACCTTCAAAAAGCGAGCTATTATGAACGAGACTTTTTACTTATTCATGAACTATGAAGCGAAAAGAAACTTAGAGTTAACGAGTACGATCCGTACACAGCAAAAACAAGGTTCACTTTATTGGTTCTTAGATGAAACTCAAACAGCGATGGGTGCTCGTTTATTAAAGCAATGGATTGAAAAACCATTAGTTCTTCAAACTGATATTGAAGAACGACATGATTTAGTAGAAAGTTTGACGCAACATTATTTTGAACGGATAGATTTTTATTGAAGCGTTTAAAAAGGTGTATATGATTTAGAGCGAATTGTTGGGAAAGTTTCATTTGGAACTGCTAACGCGAGAGATTTATTACAATTAAAACAAACATTAGCGAAAGTTCCTGTATTTTAGAGCAATTGCAGATAGTTTGAATCATCCAGAAGTGGCAAAAGTTAAAACAGCAATTACATGCGATTCCAGAATTATATGAACGCATTGAAAGAGCGATTGATGAAGATGCTCCAGTATCTTTATCAGATGGGAAATATTATTAAAAAGGCTATCATGAAACATTAGACCTTTACCGTGAAACAATGGCACATGGGAAAGAATGGATTGCTCAATTACAACAAACAGAGCGAGAAAGCTACAGAATTAAATCGTTAAAAATTAGTTATAATAAAGTGTTTGGTTATTATATCGAAGTGACAAAAGCAAATCTTTCCCAGTTAGATGATAGTCGTTATGAACGAAAACAAACATTGAGTAATGCAGAACGTTTTATTACACCTGAATTAAAAAGAAAAAGAAGCGTTGATTTTAGAAGCAGAAGAGAAATCAAGTTTACTAGAATATGAATTATTTGTGGCTGTTCGTGAAGAAGTGAAAACTTATACGGAGCAATTACAAGAATTAGCAAAAAGCAGTAGCAACGATTGATGTACTACAGTCGTTTAGCACCGTCAGTGAAGCTTATCAATTAACAAGACCTACGATTTCATTAATGGATCGTTCGTTAGAAATTATTGATGGTCGTCACCCAGTTGTTGAAAAAGTGATGGGACGTTCTAGCTATGTTCCTAATTCGATTCAAATGACGCCAGAAGATCATATTTTATTAATTACAGGACCAAATATGTCTGGGAAATCAACGTATATGAGGCAGTTGGCGCTTTGTGTGATTCTATCTCAAATTGGTTGCTTTGTTCCAGCGACAAGTGCAAAAATTCCAATTTTTACAAAAATCTTTTTACACGAATTGGAGCAGCAGATGATTTAATTTCTGGTCAAAGTACCTTCATGGTAGAAATGATGGAAACCAATACAGCATTACGTCAAGCTGATCCAACAAGTTTATTATTATTTGATGAAATCGGAAGAGGAACAGCTACGTATGACGGGATGGCTCTTGCTCATGCTATTATTGGATATATTCATGAACATTTAACTGCGAAAGTCCTTTTCTCAACTCATTATCATGAATTAACAGCTTTAAGTGATACGTATGAAGATTTAAAAAATGTTCATGTTGATGCGATTGAAAAAGATGGCGAAGTGGTCTTCCTTCATAAAAATTATGGAAGGGCCAGCAGATAAGAGTTTCAGGAATTCATGTTGCTAAATTAGCTGGATTACCGTCATCATTATTAAGTCATGCGGAAAATATTTTTAACGATTTTAGAAAACTAATTCGCAAGCGAATGTAAATCTTCAAGAAGACGCTCCAGTGGAAAAAGGCTGGAAGTGAAAGTCGTAGAAATGGTGCTACTGTTGAAAGTTCCACGTGTCGAATCAGAACAATTGGATTTATTTACAAGTAATCTCGACCAAGAAGTATTAGAGGAGATAAAAATCTGTTCGAGTGATGAATTTAACGCCACTTCAAGCGTTGCAATTCATCGACCAATGGCAAACAAGACTGAAAGGGTGAGTCTATGGGGAAAAATTAAAGAATTAAGTGCTTTATTAACCAATCAGATAGCAGCAGGAGAAGTGATTGAACGACCGTCATCTGTTGTCAAAGAATTATTGGAAAATGCAGTAGATGCTGGCAGTACAAGAATTGTCATTGAAATTGAAGAAGCAGGATTAAAACTGATTAGAATCACCGATAATGGTTCAGGGATGAGTCGATGAAGATGCCGTCTTATCGATTCGCCGTCATACAACGAGTAAAATTTATTCACCGGAACAATTATTTCGCATTAAAACTATTAGGATTCAGAGGAGAAGCTTTAGTGAGTATTACAGCAGTTTCAAAGGTGACTGTAACGACTTCAACAGGAGAAGACGTAGGAACTCAGTTAAAAGTGGAGTCAGGAACTATTGTAGAAGAAACTCAAGTACCTCCATTAAAAAGGGACGACCATTGAAGTTTCAGATTTATTTTATAATACTCCTGCTCGTTTGAAATTTGTTCGAACACTTCAAACGGAAATTGCTCATATTACAGATGTTGTCAGTAAAATTTCTCTAAGTCATCCAGAAATTTCCATTATTTTAAGAAATGAAGGAAATGAATTAATTCGAACTGCAGGTAATGGTGACTTACGTCAAGCAATTGCAGGTAATTTAGGGTCCCTACTAACGCTCGTAAAATGTTAGCATTTAGTGGGGAAGATGATGATTTCAAAGTCAGTGGCTATACTTCCTTACCAGAATTAACAAGATCCAATCGAAATTATATTTCAATTTTTATCAATGGGCGTTCGATTCGTAACATTGCCATTTCTAAAAGCAATTGTGGCAGGATATGGTTCTCACTTTAATGGTGGGACGTTTTCCAATTACAGTGATTGATATTGAAATGGATTTCCAATTAGTCGATGTCAATGTGCATCCAACAAAAAGCAAGAAGTGCGTATTAGTAAAGAAGTGGAACTTTCAGCCCTTATTCAAAAAATCGATTCATGAGTCGATTCAAGGAGTACAACGAATTCCTGAATCATTAGAAGATTTACCATTTAAAACGTAAATCAACGGAATCGACAACTGCTCGACCGGTAGTGGAACAAGAAAACATTAAACTTTTGACTTAAAACCTGTTCAGCCATCCATTCGAGTTGAAACTCCTAGCGAGTGGATACAAGAGGATGAGACTCCTTCATATACGAGTGAAGCGGTAAGTTCTGAAGAGCTACCTTTAGAAACTGAAGAGAGTCCATTTGCGAGAGAGATTTCTGAAGAACTAACAGAGGAAATTCCAGTTCAAATAACGGCTCATAACAAAAGAGGACTGTGAAGATTGCGAATAGATTTTCACCAAGAAAAAGCGAATTATTGGAAATTATCTCAGGAATTGGATGAAGAAAAATTTTGAAACTGATTTTCCAGAATTACATTATTTTGGACAAATGCACGGGACGTATTTATTTGCTCAAAATGAAAAAGGTTTATACATGATTGACCAACATGCTGCTCAAGAACGGATTAAATATGAAATTTTTAAAGTTTCTATTGAGAAGTAGCGCCAGTGAGTCAATCATTAATGATTCCGATTGTCATGGAATTTTCGAAAAAAAGAAGCGCTCAAATTACAAGAGTCGTTAGATATGATTCGTGAATTTGGTATTGAAATCGAACCATTTGGCACGCATACTTTTCAAATTCAATCCCATCCTAGTTGGATGAAACAGGGAGAAGAAAGAGAAATTATCGAAGAGATTATTGATTTAATTCTCTCAAATCAAAAAGTAACGGTTGCTCAGTTACGGAAAGCAACTGCCATTATGATGAGCTGTAAAGGTTCGATAAAGCGAATCATCGTTTAACAACGCTTGAAGCGGAACAATTATTAGTGGACTTAGCAAAATGTAAAAATCCGTATAATTGCCCCGCATGGTAGACCCTGTATTAGTTCATTTAAGCAATAAAGATTTGGAAAAATTATTTAAACGAATTCAAGATCCACATCAATCAAAGTGGAAGTTTGAAGATTAGGAGGAAGAAAAATGTCAGATTTTTCAAAAGAAGCATTAAAACAACGATTAACAGAAATTCAATATGAAGTGACACAAAATGAAGCGACAGAACGTCCTTTTTCAGGAGAATATGATGAATTTTTGAAGAAGGTATTTATGTAGATGTAGTGAGTGGTGAACCATTATTTAGTTCAAAAGATAAATTTGATGCAGGTTGTGGATGGCCATCATTTTTCAAAGACCGATTCAAAATACAACATTAACAGAAAAAGAAGACCATAAATTAAATCGTGTTCGTACAGAAGTTCGTAGTCAAAAAGCGGATTCTCATTTAGGGCATGTATTCCCAGATGGACCTGAAGAATTAGGTGGATTACGTTATTGTATTAATTCTGCTGCATTAAGATTTATTCCAAAAGGCAGATTTAGAAAAAGAAGGATATGGAGAATTTCTTCAATATTTTAAAGAGGGAGACTACGAAAGACTTCAAATATAGTAGCAAAGGACGGCAGCAACACCTGTCGGGTTTCATGCCTAAAATTTGAGCCTTGGTCTCACTTTTTCTAATAAAAATGAAACCGATTTTTCGGTTTCATTTTATCCATACTACTATGGAAGTCTTTCTCCGTTTTTACGTATGGAGATGAGAGTACGTTTGAGATGTAGACTTCCCAAATATCATTCCTAAATAAAGAGAAAGAGAGGAGAAAATGAGTCGTACTGTTCATACTGAATTGACGAAATATGTGTATGATTTATGACCAAGAGGGTAATGTTTTAGTGCAAGAGAAAAATTTGAGTTATGCACAAGGATTAATCTTTCCCTGGAGGTCATGTTGAACCAATGGAATCGATTGTAGATTCGACTATTCGAGAAATTAAAGAAGAAACAGGTCTAACGATTAGTCAGCTAGAGTTTTGTGGAATTAAAGATTGATTCGACCAGATGGAACACGTTATATTGTCTTTTTTATACAAGACAAGTCTATTACACTGGCGAACTTCGTTCTTCTTCTGAGGGAGATATGTTTTTGGATTTCTTTAGAAGATTTGAAGAAGCGAGAACCATTATGGCATTTGGATCAAATGTTAGAGATTTTTTGAACAAAAGGGACCTACTGAATTGTTTTTCAATCTATGGGATGAGGAGTATATTCCGGAATTGAAGTAGGATAGAATACTACGAAAGACTTCCTAGTATAGTAGCATAGGACTGCAAGCAAAGACCTTTCGGTCTCATGCCCTAAAATTGAGCCTGGGTCTCGAAATTTCTCATAATAGTAGCCGATGTTTCGGCTACTATTATGGATGCTACTATAGGAAGTCTTTCTCCGTTTTTCCGTAAATGGGATGAGGTGCGTTTAAGATGAAAGACTCACTTTTGTATGAATACTACAGGTTAGATTTTTATAAAAATCCGTTTATATTTTTAAACTTTTTATCGTATCTATATAGTGAAGAGAAAATTAAGGAAAGTTTCGATTTTTCTTCATAAAATAGAAAGGGTGTAAAAAGATGGAAGAACGGATTAAAAGATGCAAGGCCTATGATGGATTTGATGGCAAAAAGTGTTTAGTAATACAGAAATAACAGCACAGTTCATACGAGATATTCTTGATTTGCCTGTACAAACAGTTACTATACTAGATGGCACACAAATACATGAACAACAATTTGAAAGACTTTTTGACTTATATGACAAGTATCGATGTCTAGCTGCTTTACAAGATGGAACTCAAGTCATTATCGAAATTCAAGTAGCATTTCAAATTGACTTTATCAAGCGTTTATGGTTATATCTATGTGAACAAGTCTCTAAGAATTTAGATGTGTATAAAACAGAGGGTAGTACAAACACATAGATTAGCAGAAGAAATGCTTCCAGTGTATACAATTGCCATTACGCAGAAAAAGATTTTTCGATGATGAAAGAATGATCTCATCTCGTTTAGTTTAAGAGATGATACTACGAGTGAAGAATTAAAAAGTACACTTTTAAAGGGAATTGACGAAAAGAGAAATCTTGTACGAATGGTATTTTTAGAATTGGAAAAATATCATAATACGGATTTACAACATTATCGTAAAGTTCGATGGATTGAGTTTTTGGGAATAAACCTTATACACAAAAATCCTGAGACAATACTGAAACAAGCAGATCAAATCATTAACCCAGTTCGGATGGACAAAGGAGGAGAAAGCCATGTTAGATGAAAGAACAAGATACCTTCAAGCATATTATGGGCATTTGACGACTGTAGAATATCAAAAGGAAGAAGCTTAAACAAGATTAGACAAGGATTACAGCAAGGTAGGATTGAAATTGTAGTAGATTTAATTAAAAATGGAATGCTGATCGAAAGAAGTTAGGGGCAAAAAGCAATTAAACATTTCTGTCCCAACATTAGAATCCTATTTATAGCATCTGATTTACTATAACGTTTTATACTGAAATAATTGACAAATGTGAGAGATTTTCTTATACTAAATGAGTATTGCCCAGTCAGATAAAAAGAATTTTAATAGTAGAGAGGTCTAGCTGGTGAAAAACGACCACAAAATTTATGCTCCTGATTGGATTTTTGTAGAAATACAGACGCTTCCCGCGTTATCGGAATGAATGAGGATGAAATGCTGTTTCATTGTAAGCAAGGTGGTACCGCGTGGTAGACGCCCTTGTAACAATGGGGCAGTTTTTATTTTTATAATAAACGAAAAGGATGGTAAAGATGAAAAATTATCTAGTAGCGAAATTCGTCAAATGTATCTTGATTTCTTCCAAGAGAAAGGACATAAGGTACATCCAAGTGCAAGTTTAATTCCTGTTAATGATCCAACATTATTATGGATTAACTCAGGGGTAGCTACATTATATTTTGATGGAACAGAAACTCCAGAAGTTCCAAGAATTACAAATGCTCAAAAGAGTATTCGTACAAATGATATTGAAAATGTAGGTCACACTGCAAGACACCATACATTATTTGAAATGATGGGGAACTTCTCAATCGGTGATTACTCAAAGAAGAAGTAATTCCATGGGCTTGGGAATTTTTAACTAGTGAAAATGGTTAGCATTAGACCCAAATCGTTTATATGTAACGTATTATCCAAAAGATCCTGAAACAAAACAATTATGGATGGAAAAAGTGGATTACCAGAAGACCATATTATTCCAGTAGAAGATAACTTCTGGGATATCGGTGCTGGACCATGTGGACCAGATACTGAGATTTTTCTATGACCGTGGTGAAAAATATCAAACCTTAGCAGAAGATGATCCTGAAAACTATCCAGGAGGAGAAAACGAACGTTACTTAGAAATTTGGAACTTAGTATTCTCTCAATTTAACCATATGCCAGATGGAACATATCCTCCATTACCTCATAAAAACGTCGATACGGGGATGGGAGTTAGAGCGTGTAGTTTCTGTAATTCAAGATACTCCAACGAACTTTGAAACAGATTTATTCATGCCAATTATTCAACAATTAGAACAATTAAGTGCTGGTAAAAATATAATGCTTCAAAAAGATTTAGATGTTTCATTTAAAGTTATTGCTGACCATATTCGTGCAGTAAGTTTTGCGATTGGTGACTGAGCTTTACCTTCAAATGAAGGACGTGGATATATTATCCGTCGTTTAATCTGTCGTTCAGTGATGCATGGTCAACGTTTAGGAATTCAAGGTTCATTCTTAACAAAAATTAGTTCCAACTGTTGCAAAGCATTATGCATAGTTATTATCCAGAAGTTACTGAAAATATTGAATTTATTCAAAAAGTAATTGCAAATGAAGAAAATCGTTTCCAAGAAAACCATTCATGATGGACTTGCAATTTTAGAAACAGTATTTGCTGAAATGAAAGAGAAAAATCAAACAGTTTTTATCAGGTGAAAATGCCTTTTAAACTATATGATACTTATGGATTCCCTTATGAATTAACATTAGAATATGCTAGTGATAATGGTTATGAAGTGGATGAAGAAGGATTCAAGCTGAAATGAAAGCACAAAAAAAGAACGTGCTCATGCAGCTCGTAACACAGAAACTTCTATGAATGTTCAATCAGCTGTTTTACGTGATATTACTGTAGAAAGCTCATTTGTTGGATATGATCGTACTACAGATAATGGAGTATTAAAAGCTATTGTATTTGAAGATGAATTAGTAGAATCAGCTTCAGAAGATACAAGAGTACAAGTTGTCTTTTGATCAAACTCCATTCTATGCAGAAATGGGTGGACAATTATCTGACCATGGTGTAATTAAAGATGAATCAGGTCAAGTAGTTGCAAACTAGTCGTTCAGTGAAGAAAGCTCCAAATGGTCAACCATTACATACAATTGATGTCGTTGCTCCAATGCAATTAAACTCAACTTATGTATTAGAAGTAGATCAACAAGAACGTGCTAAATTAATTAAAAACCATACTGCAACTCACTTATTACACCAAGCATTAAAAGAAGTATTAGGAACACATGCAAACCAAGCAGGTTCATTAGTAGCTCCAGGATACTTACGTTTTGACTTTTAGTCACTTTTGGACAAGTAACAGCTGAAGAATTAGCTGAAATGGAACGTATTGTAAATGAAAAATTTGGGCAGCTTTAGATGTAGTGACTATTGAAACTACATTAGAAGAAGCGAAAAAATTAGGTGCAATGGCTTTATTCGGTGAAAAATATGGTAATAAAGTTCGTATGGTAAACATTGCAAACTGGTCTATTGAATTATGTGGTGGGGTTCACGTTTCAAATACTCAAGAAATCGGTCTATTCAAAATTATTTCTGAATCTGGTATTGGTGCAGGAGTTCGCCGTATTGAAGCTGTAACTAGTCAAGAAGCATTTGAGTTATTAGCAAAAAACATGAATTGTTATTAAAACAAATTGCAAGTGATGTTAAAGCTGTTCAATTAGATAGCACTCCAGAACGAGTTTCTACTTACAACAAGAATTAAAAGAAGCTCAACATGAAATTTCTGCATTTAAAAGCTAAATTAATGAAATCTGAAGTAGCAGACTTATTCGAATCTGTTTCTACAGCAGGAAAATTACTCATTTATTACTGTTCACTTACCAAACAAAGATATGAATGAATTACGTCAATTAGCAGATACTTGGAGACAAAAAGCAGCAAGTGATGTATTTGTAGTTGCTACAAATGAAGGTGAAAAAGCGAATTTATTAGCTGCAGTTTCTAAAGATGCGAATGAAAAAGGAATTAAAGCAGGAGATATTATCAAAGCGATTGCTTCACATATCCAAGGTGGCGGTGGTGGCCGTCCAGATATGGCTCAAGCAGGTGGTAAAAATCCAGCAGGTATTCCAGCTGCGTTAAAAGCAGTAGAAGAATTCTTAACTCAAGCATAATCAGTAAATTGAAATGGAGTAGGATGTTATCCATTCTACTTCATTTTTTAAGGAAAGTTTAATCTCTATCGAATTGATTGTAGTTTTTATGAAAAATCTAGTAGAATGAAAGTTACAAAGAAATGAGGTGTTAATATGAGTTCAATGGATGAAACAGTTCTATTTAACTTTCATGATAAAGATGAAAAACAGTACAAAGAGACACTAACAATTGTTTATGATGCATTAAACGAAAAAGGTTATAGTGCAGTGAAATCAAATTGTTGGGTACTTATTATCTGGCGATCCAGCTTATATTCCTCGACATCGTGATGCTAGAAACCTAGTAAGACGTCACGAGCGTGATGAAATTATCGAAGAATTAATCCGCCATTATATTCGTTCGACAGGTAGAGATTGTTAATGAGAGTAATGGGATTAGATGTCGGCAGTAAAACAGTTGGAGTTGCGATTAGTGACCCACTAGGTTGGACTGCTCAAGGTGTTGAAACGATTGCGATTAATGAAGCTGCAAGTGAATTTGGCTTTAACCGTGTGGTGGAATTGGTTAAAGAATACGAAGTTGAGAAAGATTGTTATCGGTATGCCGAAAAACATGAATAATACAGCTGGGACCAAGAGCAGAAGCTTCACAAAAAAATATGGTAGAAGTTTAGAAAAGCGATTAGAAATTCCAATCGTTTTTCATGATGAACGGTTAACAACAATGCAAGCAGAAAGAATGCTTGTTGAGGAGGCAAATGTTTCTCGTAAAAAGAGAAAAGAAGTCATTGATAAGTTAGCAGCCGTTATCATTTTACAAAAATTATTTAGATTTAAATATTAAATAGAAAAAGAGGAAACGTAATGACAGAACATACACATGAACATGATGGACATGAACATATTACAATTATTGATGAAGAAGGAAATGAAGTCTTACACGAGGTTTTATTTACTTTCGATCTCAGAAGATTTTTGGTAAATCATATGTTTTTAGTATACCCAGCAGGAATTCCAGAAGGAGAAGAGTTGAACTTCAAGCATTTTTCATATGTTGAAGCTGAAGATGGTACTGAAGGTGACTTACTCCTCATCTGAAAACTGATGAAGAATGGGATATGATTGAGGAAGTTTTAAATACTTTCTTAGATGAAGAAGAATAATGATTTGAGAAGACGCCTGATAGGATGCTATTTGGGGGTCTTCTCCCTTATATGAGCGAAATTGACTTGACTTGAGTAGCGGAGGACGCAAGCAGCCAGCTTTGCTGTCTCATTGCCAAATTTTGAGCCTAAGGTCTCAAAATTTCCTGTACTAGAAGCCTGTATGGCTTCTAGTATTAACGCTACAGCGTCAAGTCCATTTTGCTGGACGTGAATATGATAGGGGCGTTTAAATGATGGGACTTGATTGTATGTAGCGAGATGTTGGTAGCAACCCTCGGGTCTCATGCCTAAATTTCGCTTGTATGAGTCTCAGTTGATAGAATTTGTAACATAATTGTAGAACCCTAGTCTTCAATTGTTATATGAATTCATGTATAATGACAACGAAGTTAAAAGGAGGCAGATTATATGTCACAAAAGGAGCGTTTTTAAAAGCAGATTTTCATGTATGAAAATGATGAAACTTAGAGCTATCCGAAAGAAAGAATCAAAAAGTAACTCGAAATATCGTTCGATTATTTTTGCCATTTCTATTTGCAGTCATTGTGATTGGTGGAGGAGCGTATGGATACTATTATATTTCTAACTGCATTTAAAACCAGTGGATACAAAACAAACTCAAACAGTTGAAGTAGAAATTCCAGCAGGCTCTTCAGTTAAACAAATTTCCAAAAATTTTTAGAAGACAATAAATTGATTCGTAAATTCGAAAAATTTTTTTAATTTTCTATATTAAATTTAAAAATGTAGCTGGATTTAAAGCAGGATTTTATCAATTATCTCCATCTATGGATATTGATCAAATTTTAGGACAATTAGCAGATGGCGGTAAAGATAAATCTGCTAATGTAGCTAAAAGTATCGTGCGTGAAGGTGAAACATTAACAGGAATTGCAGAAGAAGTAGAAAAATCTACGAAAATATTCTAAAGAAGACTTTTATGAATAAAGTACAAGAGCAAAGGTTTTATTGACCAATTAGTACAAAAATTCCCTCGATTATTTAAAGATGCTCAAAAAAAGCTCAAAAATGTTCGTTATTTCTTGAAGGATATTTATATCCCTGCAACTTATGAGGCAGACGAAAATAAAAACCTTACAAATGATTATTGAAGAAATGGTTGCTAAAACAGACAGTGTCTTATCAAAATATTATGCAAAAATTTCTCAAGGAGATTATAATGTTCATGAGATTTTTAACAATGGCATCCTTGTTAGAAAAAGAAGGATATAAAGTAGAAGATCGTCAAAAGATTGCAAGTGTATTTTTATAATCGGATTAAAAAGAATATGATGTTACAAACAGATATTTCTGTTCTATATGCTTTAGGCGAGCATAAAGAAGTCGTAACATTAAAAGATTTAGAAGTAAATTCTCCATATAATTTATATAAGTACAGAGGTTTGGGACCTGGACCGTTTTAATAGTCCCAAGTGAAGAAGCGATTTTAGCGGCTATTGATCCAGCTCAAACAGATTATGAATATTTTCGTAGCAGATATTCAAACAAAAAGAAGTTTATTTTGCAAAAACATATGATGAGCACTTAGCATTAAAAGCCAAATACGTTGATAAGGAGTAACTTATGAAAAAGAAGCCGATTGTTATTGGAGTGACTGGTGGTTCTGGTAGTGGTAAAACTACTGTTAGTAGAAAGAAATTTTGGAACACTTTTCCAGAATTGAGTATTGTAAAAATTGACCAAGACTTCTATTATAAAGACCAAAGTGATATGCCTTTTGAAGAACGTTTAAAAACAAATTATGATCATCCATTTGCGTTTGATACTGATTTATTAATTGAACATATGAATAAGTTAATCAATTTTGAATCCATTGATGAGCCAGTATATGATTATGAAAATCATACAAGAAGTAATCCAAGACGATTCATCAAGAACCAAAAGATGTCATTTTTAATTGAAGGAATCTTAATTTTTGGAAGATGAACGCTTTACGTGATTTAATGGATATTAAAGTTATGTGGATACAGATGATGATATTCGAATTATTCGTCGTATTAAACGAGATATGGTTGAGCGTGGTAGAACACTTGATTCCATTATTCATCAATATGTACAGTTGTAAAACCGATGTATCATCAGTTTATTGAGCCTACTAAAAATTTGCGGATATTATTATTCCTGAAGGTGGCTCAAAATGTGGTAGCAATCGACTTAATGACAACGAAAATAGCATCTATTTTAAGTGATTTTAACATAAATTAGTCAGAAAATTTTAAAAATAAAGCTTGCAATCTTCTTCATAAAATGGTATGTTTTTACCACTGTCAAAACAGTAAAATGGAAAAAGAGGGAGAAGCCAAAATGACTGAGAAATTATATCCAATGACGCTTGAAGGAAAAAGCTAAAATTAGAAGCTGAATTGGAAGAATTAAAAGTAGTTAAACGTAAAGAAATCGTTGAGCGTATTAAAATTGCTCGTAGTTATGGCGACTTATCTGAAAAATTCAGAGTACGAATCAGCTAAAGATGAACAAGCATTTGTTGAAGGAAGAATTACAACTCTTGAAAAATGATTCGTTTTGCTGAAATTATCGATGATAATAATGTCGAAAAAGATGTCGTTTCATTAGGGCGTAAAATTACTTTTTATCGAATTACCAGATGGTGAAGAAGAGTCTTATACAATCGTTGGTAGTGCAGAAGCAAAATCCAATCGAAGGAAAAATTTCAAATGATTCTCCAATTGCAAAAGGAATCATTGGTAAGAAATTAAATGACGAAGTTGTTATCCAAACTCCTGGTGGAGACATGAAGGTAAAAATTACTAAAATTGAATCTGTATAAGAAATCTTTTTGTGAACTGTAAGAGAAATGAGTTTCTCTTACAGTTTTTAGTTTTAGAAAGAATATGAACTATATGTTTAAATATGGTATAATTAATCTTGAAATATAAGAAAGAAAAGGTGAAAAGATTTTGAGAAAGATTAACGAAAGTTTTTGGAACTGTTTTCTATTATTTTATAACAGGTTTAGTAAACACCAATAGCAGCAGAAAACTGTAGATATTGTTGAATTAACGAAAAATGCAGGATATGAAGTTAAATCCAGCATGATAAACCCTAAAGCTTCGATTGTTATTGATGCTATACAGGAAGAATTTTTATGGCAAGATAATATTGATGAAGACGAGATCCAGCTAGTATTAGTAAAGTTATGACAGTATATTTAGTAATGGAGGCTATTGCTAAAAGGTGATTTATCGTTATCTCAAAAGATTACAGCGTCAAAAGAGGATGCAGCTATTTCAAAGTATTTATGCAATTAGTAATAATAAAATTGTAGAGGGTGTTGAATATCCAATTGAGGAATTAATTAAAGATGACTCTTGTTCCTTCTTCAAATGCCGCAACGATAATGTTAGCAAATGCAGTGGATAAAGATTCTGCAGCATTTATTGAAAAATGAATAGCAAAAAGCAAAAGAATTAGGAATGAATCATACGACATTTAATAATGCTTCTGGAGCAGTAGCTGAATTATTCAAGGTTATTATCAACCGGAAGGTTATGATGCTTTCAAAACCAAATCAAACAACTGCTCGTGATTTAGCGATTTTGGCATATGGATTTAATGAATCGTTATCCACAAGTATTACAATATACCAATTCTGCTGTTGTAGAAAACAATGGAAGGAACACCATATGAAGAAAAATTTGATACGTATAATTATTCTCTGCCTGGGAGCAAAGTATGGAATTGAAGGTGTAATGGATTAAAAAACAGGATCAAGTGGCTATGGTGTCGTTTTAACTATATTGCAACATATGAAAAAGATCAAATGAAAGTTAGTGGAAGTTGTTCTTGGAGTGGAGATTGGTCTAATCAAGATGGAGAAATTTATTCGACATACATTTGGAAATGCAATTTTAAATTATGTATTAGAACATTTTTCATATCAAACGATATTACCTCAGCTGAGATCATGATTTTGATGGTCATAAAGATTACAACTAATCAAGATCTTCAGATGATTGTTGAAAAATGGAAAAAGTTCCTGAATGGGAGGTAGTCTAATAAAAAGAGTAAGTATTCATTTATCAGGTGAGTTTTCTTTAAAAGAAAACCAAAAAAATCCGAGCGTTGAAGTAGTAGCAGAAAGTGGATTTGCAGATTTACCAAAAGAACCAGAGAAAAAGACAACAAACACTTCAAGTGTATATTATTCAAAAATGCTTTTTGCTTTTGCAGTAATTATTGGAGGTTCAATTTTATTTCTTTTAGTATTTATTTGGAGAGATCGAGCTAAAAAATGACGAAAGCATAAAAGAAAATAATAAAAGGATAAAATACGGAAAAATCTGATTAAAAATCTGATAAAATATACATGATTATGCTAGACTTTGGGAGTATTTTATGACAGAATACACTCGAGAGGTACTATAGCTCAGCAGGATAGAGCAAACGTTTCCTAAACGTTAGGGTCGGGGGTTCAAATCCTCTAGTACCGTAATGATGATTATTTAATACAAAAAAATGGGGATTTAGAAATAGAATAGTTTGATCAAGAAATGATAGGAATTGAGAGTGAATGACTCTTTCATTCTAGAATATAATTTTGTAGGGTGATAGATATGTATGCGATGAATCGTCAGTTAAAATCATTGAAATTGTTTATAGAAATCATAGAAAAAGGTCATAGTATCGAATTTGAATTTAATGGAAATCATTATGAAATTTTTCACTAGTTAATGATGAATATGTATTAATTAATTACACGACTAAAAATGAGTTACATTTCAAGACAATTGAAGAAGTGATGGAAAGCCGAATCTAATGGATTGAATTTCCAAAAAGATTTGGAAAAATTAAAAATAAAATCTGATTCATATGATAGTCATCAGTTTAGCTCTAATTTAAAAACTATACTATTATTGTGTTGGGTATTAGTAATGCAGTAATGAATAGAATAATCATCATTTTGTTAGCATGATTCTTCAAAATGGGTAGTGGGGAAGAGCTGATTACATTAAGTGGACTGATGAACTTAAATGTTGTCATCCACTTTTTATTTTTTAAAACTTTCTTACACTATTTTAAAGTGTTGCTATTTAAAGATGATGGGTGTAAACTATCCTCAGTTCACAAAAACAGAAAGTGGTGATTACATGAACGTTCAAGAATTAGATATTCTGAACGCACTCGAAAGAATCCTAAGGTGAATCAAACGAGAAATTGCAAATCAATCAGGATATTCATTAGGATTTGTTAATCGTGTAGTAAAAGAATTACAGGAAGAAAATGGCTTTCTCCTACTGGAGAATTAAGTAAAAAGGCTAAAACATTTATAAAAGAAAAATCAACCACAGCGCGCGATTATTTTAGCAGCGGGATTTGGGATGAGAATGGTTCCACTAATACGGAAATTCCTAAAAGGGTTTAATGGAAGTAAAGGGAGAAGTATTAATTGAAAGAATGATTCGTCATCTTCATGAAGTAGGCATTACAGATATTCAAGTAGTAGTTGGCTTTTATGAAAGAAAAGATATGAATATTTAATCGATGAATTCCAAGTGAAAATTAGTCGTAAATTCTGAATACCAAGTAAAAAATAATTTACATCTCATTAAGTAAGGTAAAATCATCATTAGACAAAAACGTATATTATTCCTTGTGATATTTAGGGTCCGAAGAAAATCTGTTTAGTGATTTTGAACCATATTCATGGTATATGGTTACGAATGAACAGTCGATTGAAAGTACCGTTCGTGTGAATCGCAAAAGAGAATTAGTGATGATTGATGAAAACTGGAGGAAGGGTAACCAAATGATTGGTCTATCTTATGTAATGGGAGAAGAAGCTGAAACTTGTTCAAAGAGAAATTACAAGAATTTTGCCAAAGACACCTTCTTATGATCATGAATTTTGGGAATGTACTATTGCAAGATAAAAATAAATGGATTATTCCTTCTAAAGTAGTGGGTTCAGAACAAATTGATTGAGATTAATACATATGAACAACTGAGAGAAATAGATGAAAATTCTGCTAATTTACAAACAGATGCAATTTCAATTATTCAAGATTGTTTTAATGTTGAAGTTGATGAAATTAAAAATATTACTGTTTTGAGGAATGACAAATCGCTCGTTTTTATTCGAATGTCAAAAATCAAAAATATATTATGCGAATTCCTGGTGAAGGAACAGATCATCTAATTAATCGAAAAGAAGAAGCAGATGTTTATCAAGCTTTTAGAAAATCGACAAATTTGTGATGATGTTTTATATATGAATCCGGATAATGGGTATAAAATTACCGCTTATTTAGAAGATGCAACAAATTGTGATGCAGAAAATTGGGAATGAAGTGGAAGCTTGTATGACGAAACTAAGAGAATTTCATGAATTAAATTTAACAGTAGATCATCGTTTTGATATTTTTGGTCAAATTAATTTTTATGAAAGTTTATGGAATGGTGAAAAATCTTATTTTAAAGATTACGAAACGACAAAAAGCAGCTATTTTTGAATGAAAAATGGATTGATACATTAGAGAAGAATGAAACTCTTGTTCATATTGATGCTGTTCCAGATAACTTTTTATTTACAAAAGAGGGCATTCGAATTATCGACTGGGAATATGCGGGAATGCAAGATCCTCATGTTGATATTGCGATGTTTTGTATTTATTCATTGTATTCAAGAGAACAAGTGGATCATTTAATTGATTTATACTTTAAAGGAGATGTTTCTCCAATCATTCGCACTAAAATTTATGCGTATATTGCAAGTGCAGGTTTATTATGGAGTAATTGGTGCGAATATAAGAGAAGTTTAGGATTGATTTTGGGGAATATTCATTATGTCAGTATCGCTATGCAAAAGAATATTCTAAATTAGTGCTGTCACATTAGAGGGAACTATGAAAAGAGGAGAATTATGACAAATACAATTAAAAGAGCCATTTTAATGGCTGCAGGTCAAGGAACAAGAATGAGACCTATTACAAACCATACTCCAAAACCGCTTGTAAAAGTAAATGGAGTTCGAATGATTGATACGGTTATTCAGGCACTACATAAGAATGGTATTACGGAAATTTATGTAGTAGTTGGATATTTAAAAGACCAATTTTATGCATTAGAACAAGAATATCCAGGATTAAAAATTATTGAAAAATCCTTATTATGATACTTGTAATAATATTTCTTCTCTATATGTAGCAAGACAATATTTAGAAGATGTGATTATTTTTAGATAGTGACCAATCAATTTATAATCCGGAAATTCTTCATGCTGACTTTACTCACTCAGGTTATAACTGTGTTTGGACTGAAGAGCATACTGATGAATGGTTAATGACAGTCGATGAACAGGAAAAAGTTATTCATTGTTCACGAACTGGTGGAGAGAAAAGGTTGGCAATTATATAGCATTTCTCGTTGGAATAAAAGAAGATGGACAGCGTTTAGCACGTCATTTTAGAACAGGAATTTGATGCGAAACAAAAATCGTCAAATTTATTGGGATGATGTGGCAATGTTTTGTTATCCAGACGAATATGAATTAGGAATTTATCCAATGGAAAAACAGATATTGTGGAAATTGATAATTTAGAAGAATTATTAGACTTAGATCCAAGTTATCAAAGTATCTTGGATGAAGGTGAGGAAAATTTAATATGCAAAAAGAGATTACATCAAGAAATTGACTGGGTATCTACTATAGTACCTTTTGTTAGGAGTTTTGTTACTAGGAGTACTATTTTTAGTCATTCCAGAACAATCATCATTAATTCTAGGCGAATTGTACTAGTTAGGAGATCAATTTAGTATTTATTATGCGCTTTTAGGTGTGGGAATTTTTAGTTGTAGTATGTATGTAGCCTTTTTCAAAATATGGTTCTATTGTTTTAGGAAAAGGAGAAAAAGCCTGAATATAGTTCTTTCCAATGGGAGTAATGATTTTTACTTCTACAATGGCTGCGGATATTTTATTCTATTCATTATGTGAATGGGCACTATATGCAAATGAAGATTATGTTGCACAATTAGGCGGCATTCAAAGATGGGCACCTACATTTCCATTATTCCACTGGGGACCAATTGCTTTGGGAGCTTTTACATTATGTTAGCTGTAGCATTTGGTTTCATGTTACATGTGCGTAAAGTTGAAAAACAAAAATTTCTCTGAAGCTTGTCGTCCTATTTTTAAAAAGATAAAGTAGATGGATGGATGGGGAAAGTCATTGACTTAATTGCAATTTTTTGCTTTGATTGCTGGAACTGCAACAACTTTCTCATTAGCAACTCCTTTATTATCAGCAGCAATGGGACATGTTTTTGGATTTGAAAAATTCAACTGGTGCAACGATTGTTATTTTATTATTAATTGCATTAGTTTATACTTCAACAGTGTTATTAGGAATGGAAGCTGTCTCTAAATTAGCAACTTACTGTTCATATTTATTCTTTTGCCTTATTAGCTTATTTTCTTATTTGCGGGTGGAGAAACAGTATATATTTTAGAAACTGGATTTTAGCTCTATTGGGAATTTAGCGCAAAAACTTTATTGGATTATCTACTTGGTTAGATCCATTACGTGAAACTATCATTCCCACAAAATGGACAATTTATTATTGGGCTTATTGGATGGTTTGGTGTACGCAACTCCATTCTTTATCGGTAGTATTAGTAAAGGTCGTACGATTAAGCAAACTATTTTTAGGGGCTTATTCTTGGGGAATTGCTGGAACATTTACTTCATTTATTATTTTTAGGAAACTATGGTTTATCACAGCAATTAAAACATGGTTTAGATATTTCTAGTGGATTTAGTGACGGATAATCCAGATTATGCAGGTATTATTTTTGAAAAATTTTTGATACAATGCCTTTTAAGTCAGTTAGGGTTAATTTTATTAGCTGTGACAATGGTTGCTTTTTATGCGACAACATTTGATGCGTTGACTTTAGTGATTTCTGCTTATTCTTATAAGACATTGGAGGATACACATGATTCTGATAAACGTGTTCGTATGTTTCTGGGCAGTGGTATTTATTATTTTACCGATTGCATTAATTTTCTCAGAAAAATTCAATGTATAATTTACAATCTGTTGCGATTATTGCAGCATTCCCAATTGGATTAATTATTATTTTGATTGTGGCAAGTTTCTTGAAAAGACTTGAAAGCTTACGAAAAAAGAGATGTAATGTTTTAGAATTTCCAAGGGAATAGTAGTATTAGGACGCCAATCTGTAATATAAGCCGAATTTTTCGGCTTATATTACCCATACTACTATTTGGAAGTCTATTCTGCTGACTTCATTCTAAGTAAGAGATGTTTAAAAAAGATTGAGACTTCGGTCTCAATCTTTTTTTATTTTGGCTTTTATGATTTCTGTGTTAGAATAGGAATGCTAAACAAGTAAAGGAGGGAAAGCGATGACAAATGATTTATCCACTATTATTCAAGCTATCGTAACGGATGAAAATGATAAAGTGTACTTTGTTCAAAAACAAGGTGAAACGTATCGTGTTTTCAAAAATCCTGATGTGAACATTAGCCATCGGAGATGTCGTAACAGGGCTTTGTATATGAGAATAGTGATCGTAAGAAAATCATGACGCTTGATATTCCAGAAGTAACTAAATGAAACTTATGGATGGGCAACAGTTACTCAAGTGAGAAAAAGATTTAGGCGTATTCGTATCGATTGGATTACCAGATAAAGATATGGTTGTTTCATTAGATGAATTACCAAACTTAAAAGAATTATGGCCGAAAGAAAATAATCGTTTATATGTAACATTAATTAAAGACAAGAAAAATCACTTGGGCAACAATGGGGAGATGGAACAGAATTAAAAGCAAAATCCATTAGAGCGAATCAAACATTGAAAAATAAAGATGTATCTGCTACTGTAACCAATGTTAAAATTAGTAGGAACATTTCTTTAATGACAGAAGAAGGATATCGATGCTTCTTACATCCTAGTGAACGATTATATGAACCAACATCTTGGTGAATTAGTCAATGTATCGAGTGATTGGTGTTCGTCCAGATGGTGTGTTAAATGTATCCATGAGACCAAGAGCGTATGAAGCAATTGGGGATGATGCAGAAATGATTTTTAACAATGTTAAGAAATCGTCCAACACATACATTGCCATATTGGGATAAAACAGATCCAACGATTATTAAAGAAATTTTTGGAATTAGTAAGGGACAATTCAAACGTGCGATTGGTTCCTTGTTAAAAAGCGAAAAGATTACACAATCAGAAGGATTTATTCAATTAGTAGAAGAAAAATAAGGATTGAAATGGAGGGATAGGACTGTGTTAACAATGGAAGGCATCAAAAAGAAATTGCAGGAAGAGGGATTTAAGTTAACTCTCAAAGACAAGCAACAGTTGCAATTTTTATTAGAAAAAGAAGATGACCATCTGAGTGCTGAAGCTATATATATGCTCGTTAAACGGAAATATCTGATATTGGATTAGCAACAGTCTATCGAACATTAGAAATATTAACAGATTTAAATATTACTTTATCGGGTTGTGTTTGATGATGGATTAGCTCGGTATGATTTAAAAACGAGATGAATCCAATCGTTTCCACCATCACTTACTATGTAATAAATGTGGGAAATATTGAAGAAATTCATGAAAACTTATTAGGTGAAGTGGAAAAGTAGTTGAAGAACGATTTCATTTCAAAGTGGAAGATCATCGTTTAACTTTCCATGGTATTTGTCAAAAATGTAGAGAAGGTGAAACTCATGCAACGTAATTTGGATTATTTTGTGGATTCATTGGCAATTCAAGGATTATCTCAAAATACAGTGATGAGTTATCAAAGAGATTTAATGAAATTTTACCAATTTTTGAAAGAACATCAGATTCGAGATTGGAAAGAAATCGATTATTCTCTAATTGTATTATTTTTACAATACTTAAAAACAGGATGGTTATGCAACAAGTTCTACTAGTAGAATGATTAGTTGCCTATTTTTTTAAATTTTTACAACAGGAACAATTGGTTGAAACAAATCCAGTACAACCACTGAAAGTTCCTAAGAAAGAGTAAGACGTTACCAAAAAGTATTAACGGTTGATGAAGTGACACAAGTATTAAATTCCCTGTGATACTTCAACGGTATTAGGATTAAGAGATAAAGCAATGTTAGAACTCCTTATGCAACGGGAATGCGTGTTAGTGAGTTAATTACTTTAAAACTAGTGACTTGCATTTAGAATTGGGATTTCTTCAAACGATTGGTAAAGGAAATAAACAAAGAATTATTCCTATTGGAGAAACAGCCACTAATTGGGTTCAACATTATTTAACTTATGCAAGAGTGGTGTTAGAGCAGGAATCAAATCCAGTGGAATATTTGTTTTTAAATCATCGTGAAATGGATTTACAAGACAAGGATTTTGGAAAAATTTAAAGAAAATTGTTCAACAAGCAGGCGTTCATAAAGAAGTAAGTCCCTCATACATTGCGTCATTCATTTTGCAACGCATATTTTTAGAAGTAGGAGCTGATTTGAGAATTGTTCAAGAATTATTAGGACATAGGATATTAGTACGACTCAAATTTATACACACTTAACCAATGAACGAATGAAAGAAATTTATCAACAGGCACACCCACGTGCTAAAAATAAAATTTATACTAGAAAGAAGAATGTCAGATGAAATTTAAAAAGAATTCACGTAATTGTAATGGACTCAGTAGGGATTGGAGAAGCACCTGATGCTGCTGCATTTAATGATGCAGGTTCTCATACATTAGGACATATTTCAGAACGAGTTGGTTTAAATGTTCCAAATATGCAAGCTATGGATTAGGAAATATTGCTCCATTTAAAAACTGTACCGCCAGTTGAAAAATCCAAAAAGGAAGCTACACTAAATTAGAAGAAGTTTCTGTAGGAAAAGATACAATGACAGGTCACTGGGAATTAATGGGATTAAATATTAAAACGCCATTTAGAGTATTCCCTGATGGATTCCCTCAAGATTTATTAGATAAAATTACAGAATTCTCTGAAGAAATATTGTTTGTAATAAACCATATAGTGGAACAGCTGTTATTGATGATTTTGGTAAACATCAAATGGAAACAGGCGATTTAATCGTTTATACAAGTGCTGACCCAGTATTACAAATTGCAGCGCATGAAGAAATTATTCCTTTAGAAGAATTATATCGTATTTGTGAATATACAAGAGAAATACTAAAGATGATCCATATATGATTGGTCGTATTATTGCTCGTCCATATGTGGAACTCCAGGTAATTTCCAACGTACTTCAAACCGTCATGACTATGCATTAAGTCCATTTGGTCAAAACAACATTAGATTTCTTAAAAAGAAAAGAGTTTGATGTTATTGTGATTGGTAAAATTAATGACATTTTCAACGGTCAAGGAATTACTGAATTTGTTCGTACATGAAAAACAATATGGATGGTGTCGATAAATTAGTAGATATCTTGAAAAAGATTTCACTGGAATGAGTTTCTTAAACTTAGTAGACTTCGATGCTGCTTATGGACACCGTAGAGATACTGTTGGATATGGGAATGCATTAGAAGAATTCGATGCACGTATTCCAGAAATTTTAGAGCATATGCATGAAGATGACTTATTAATTATTACAGCTGACCATGGTAATGACCCAACATTCCCAGGAACTGACCATACTGTGAGTATATTCCAGTTTTAGCAATTAGCAAATCTCTTCAACATCCAACACGTTTAACTCAAGGACATTTTCAGATATTGTCTGAAACAATTTCTGAAAACTTTGGTGTATCTTCAACTGGAAACGGACAAAGCTTCTAAGTGAATTACAATAATATAATTGTGGAAATTCAATGAGTTCCATTATTGATTTCCACTTCTTTTTAAAATCATCTAAAAAGAGAGGACAGAGTAGCATGGCTTTTATATGAACACTACTACATTTAGAACAAACAAAAACGATTTTTACAAAAACAATGGAGTTCAAAAACATTGATTTTGGACCAATTTTAGGTTCAGGATTAGGAGAATTAGCAACTGAAGTAGAAAATCCAATTATCTTCAATTATAAAGATATTCCACACTTCCCAGTATCTACAGTAGTAGGTCACGCTGGTCGTTTAGTATACGGCGAATTATGTGGTAAAAAAAGTTTTAATTATGGATGGACGTTTTCACTTTTTATGAAGGATATCCAATGGAAACAGTTACGTTCCCAATTCGTTTAATGAAATTATTAGAAGTTGAAACAATGATTGTGACAAACTCTGCTGGTGGAAGCAATCCAAACTTCAAAACCAGGGGACTTAATGTTAATTACAGACCATATTAATATTACAGGTACTAATCCGTTAATTGGACCAAATGATGATAGCTTTTGGACCTCGTTTCCTGATATGTCTCATGCTTATCATGTCTATGGACAAGAAGTTGTTCGTAAGGCAGCTAAAAGAAGTAGGAGTGCAATTACAAGAAGGAGTTTATACAGGTTTATCTGGCCCAACTTATGAAACACCTGCGGAAGTTCGTATGGTACAAGTATTAGGTGGAGATGCTGTTGGTATGTCAACGGTTCCGAAGTCATTATTGCAAACCATTCAGGAATTAAAGTGATCGGTATTTCTTGTATTACAAACTTAGCAGCTGGATTACAAGCAAAACTTAAACCATGAGGAAGTAGTAGAAACAACTCAACGAGTAAAAGAATCATTTAAAGGTTTAGTTCGTAAAGTCATTGAAATTTATTAATTAGAATAGGAGTAGAGAAAGTGGATGCGTTAACGCTACGAATTGGGGAATTTGAAGGCCCAATGGATTTGTTATTACATTTAATTAAAGAGATGAAAATTGATATTTATAACATTCCAATGGTGGAATTAACGCATCAATATTTATCCTATATTCATTCCATGCAAGAAATGGAATTAGAAGTAGCTAGCGAGTATTTATTAATGGCAGCAACTTTATTAGAAATTAAAGCAAGAATGCTTTTTACCGAAACCAAAAGTGGAAATTGATGAAGTTGAGGTAGAAGAAGATCCTAGGGATGAGTTAGTTGAAAAATTAATGGAATATAAAGCAATTCCCAAGAAGGTGCCAAAAAAATTAGAAGAACTTTCTTTTCAAAGAGGTATGCATTATGGAAAAGAAGCTAGTGATTTATCTGCTCTTCAAGAAATTATTCCATTACAAGAAGGTCAAGTAACGACTCAAGATTTATGGAATGCATTAAAAGAAAAATTGCAAGAAGAAATCTTGATAAAAATGCCTCTACAAGCAAATATTCAACATGAAACACATACAGTAGAGGAAATGATGGATTCGATTTTTAACAAAAATTCAAGAAAATCCTCAAAAAAAGTATTCGATTTGATAAATGTTTTCCTTCGTTTCATCGTCATGCCATTGTAACAACATTTTTGGCGATGTTACAATTAGTAAGAGAACATAAAAATTCGATTGGTACAACATGTGCCTTATGAAGATATTGTTTTAGAAACTTTGCGATAAAGGTGGTGCATTTAGTGAATAATTATTTAGCAGCAACTCAAGCTTTTATTATTTGTAGCAGGAGATGATGGCTTAACACTAGAAGAAATTAGTTATGTCGTTGGCATTGATAAAACGGCAGTTCGACAACTATTAGAAGAATTAATGGAACAATTAAAAGATGAAACAAGTGGCTTAGAATTGATTTTTAACGGCGCAACGATATAAATTTGTAACGAAAGCATCGTTAAAAACCCTATCTTGAAAAATATGCTGTTTCCCCATTTTTCTTCTCAATTATCTAGTGCAGCTCTTTGAAACATTGGCGATTATTGCTTATAAAACAACCAATCACAAGATTAGAAGTTGAAAGTATACGTGGAGTTCAATGTAGTGGAGCGATTCAAAAATTATTGTTAAGAGATTTAATTGAAGAAGCAGGTCGAATGGATAGTCCAGGTCGTCCAAAAATTATATCGTACGACTACTTATTTTTTATGGATTATTTTCGGATTAGAAACATTGGATCAATTGCCAGATGTTGAATCATTACTAGAATTAAATCAAGAAGAAAGTAAGCAATTATTTAGAAAATAATGAAGACTTGTTTGAAGAATTAGAACAAATGCATCAAGATGAAGAAACCATTTCGTAAGGGAAGAAGGAGTATCTAGTGGAAAGATTACAAAAAGTCATGGCACATGCCGGAATTGTATCTCGTAGAAAATGCGAAGCCTTTTATTGAAGAAGGTCGTGTTAAAGTAAATGGCACAGTTGTGAGAGAATTGGGATATAAAGTGTCTCAATCGGATAAAATTGAAGTAGATGGGATTCCGATTTATAAAGAAGAACCAGTTTACTTTTATGTTTTATAAACCAAAATCTGTATTATCCAGTGTAACAGATGATAGAGGACGTACCGTTATTAGTGATTATTTTAAAGATATCCCACAACGTGTCTATCCAGTAGGAAGATTAGACTATGATACAACAGGATTAATTTTATTAACGAATGATGGTGAATTTGCGAATTTAATGACGCATCCAAAACATCATGTTGAAAAGAAATATATTGCTAAAGTAAAAAGGTGTTCCAACACCACGCCATATGAGACAATTAGAAAGAGGTATTTGGATTGATGGCAAGAAAACTTCAAAAGCAGTTGCCAGAATTTTTATCCGTTGATACTGAAAAAAATACAGGGATTGTTTCTTTAACGATTCACGAAGGTTGGAATCACCAAGTGAAGAAAAATGTTTGAAGTAGTAGAATTACCTGTTCAAAAATTAAAACGTGAAGAATTTCGGATTTTTAACATTAGAAAATTTAAGACCGGGAGATTATCGTGAACTTCGTGCATTTTGAAGTTCAAAAATTAGTTCGTTTAGCAAAAATGAGATTTAATTGACTTTTCTGAAGTAGTTATGAATGCCTGTAGCCAGATTTTTGCTGGTTATGGGCAAACTACTAGGTAAAGTCATTTTTGTTTTTTTCATACTAATCAATCACTGAATTATGTTATAATGTTTTTGAGGAAATTTTTCACTGAAATGAGGAAAAATATGACGATCACAATTCAAACGACATCACAAGAAGAAACAATGAAAATAGGAGAATTATTAGCAAAAGGTGCCTTTTTCTAACAGTACAATCATTTTGTCTGGAGATTTAGGAGCTGGTAAAACGACTTTTACAAAAAGGATTTGCTTTAGGATTAGACATTACACGTGTCATTAAAAGTCCAACCTATACTTTAATTCGTGAATATACTAAAAGGTCGCTTACCTTTATTTCATATGGATATGTATCGTATTGAAGAAAGTGGAGGAGCGAGTGAAATTGGTTTAGAGGAGTATTTTCATCGTGAAGGTGTCGTAATGGTTGAATGGGCAAATTTTATCGAAGAAGAATTACCCTATGAATCGATTAATTATTTCTATCGAACAAACTTCTCTACTACTCGTACCATTACACTTGATGCTATAGGAGAAGAATACGAAAAATGGTTGAATCAATTTGAGAGTTGGTGGACAAATGAAAGAGAAAGTTGAATTAGAAATTGAAGTAGTGTCTGTAGAAGATGCAGAAGCTTTAATTGAATATACAAAAAGTTGGAAAAGAAACAGATTTTTTAAGTTTTGGTGAAGAAGGATTAGAGTTAACTATCCAACAAGAAGAATTATATATTCAATCTGTTTTTAGAAAGTGATAATCAAAATGATGCTACTTGCAAAAATTAGGGCAAGAAATTATTGCAGTCGCTTCAATTGGTGGAAATTCAAAAGAAAAAAATTTCAACATGTGGGTGAACTAGGCATTAGTATTTTTAAAAAGAATATTGGGGTCAAGGATTAGGAAGTGCCTTAATGGAAGAATTACTTTCATGGGTAAAAGACTATTCACCTCTTGAAAAAAATTAAAATTAGCAGTTGTTCAAGAAAAATGTTGCAGCGATTGCTTTTATATAAAAAAGTTTTGGATTTGAAAGTAGTAGCGATTGAAGAAAAGAAATGAAAGTAAATGGTCAATATTATGATGTCATTCAAATGGCCTATTTTCGTAGAAAAAGGAGTAATACATGAAAGTCGGAATTATTGCAGCGATGGAAGAGGAAAAACGTCTTCTATCTGAAGAAATGACAATTGAAAAGGAAGTAAAAATTGCAGGATGGACATTTTTAGAAGGACGTTTAAATGGCGTATCTATTGTATTAGTGCAATCTGGTATTGGTAAAAGTAATGTCTAGTGTAACAGCTGCTTTATTAATTCACCATTTTAATGTGACCCTAGTCATTAATACAGGATCAGCGGGTGGATTTGGAACAGAAATGAATATTGGAGATATTGTGGTTGCTACAGAATTAGCGTACAGTGATGCAGATGTAACAGCTTTTTCAATATGAATATGGACAAAATGCCAGGGATGCCTGCACGTTTCAAGCTCAAGTGATTGAAGATGACGTTATAAAAGCAATTCAATCTGAGTTGAATTTATCAGTGTATAAAGGATTGGTCGTTTCAGCAGATAGTTTTATTCATCGTGAAGATCAACGATTATTAATTTTAAAACATTTCCCAGATGTTTTAGCAACTGAAATGGAAGGAGCCTCTATTGCACAAGCTTGTTATGCATTACAAACTCCAGTCATTGTTGTCAGAGCAATCTCGGACATGCCACAAAAAGGAACATCAGCAGTTGATTTTTGATACATTTATTGTTGAAGCAGGTCGTAAATCAGCATTGATTGTTCATCAATTATTACATCATTTAAAAGAAGATTAATGATTAGGGGGAGTTCTCTTGTTAAATATTGGAGTAGTTGGGATTGGTGAGATTGCACAAAAAGCCTATTTACCAGTGATGCGTTCAATTGGTAATGTGAAATGGTATATGTGTACTAGAAATGTAGAAGTTTTACAACGAGAATCAAAATTATTAGGGCGTTGTATTCCATGTAGTAATGTTGAAGAATTATTACAGTTTTGATTTAGATGGGGTCATGATTCATGTTTCAACGGAGGCTCATGTTGAAGTTGCCAAGCAATTTTTAGAAAAAGGAATTCCAGTATATTTAGATAAAACCGATTGCTCATAGTTATGAAGAAACGCTTGAATTATATCGATTAGCCAAAGAAAATCAAACTTTTTTAACAGCAGGATTTAATCGACGTTTTGCTCCCAAAAGTAGTGGAATTAAAAATGTCCTTCATAAGAAAAGAATTATTACAGAAAAGAATTGTACGATTCCAAGTTTTGATAATCGTACACGTATTTTTGATGTTTTTATTCATCCTTTAGATACAGCATTATTTTTAATGGATGAAAAAAACCAAAACCGTGGATCATTCTATTATAAGAAAAATCACGGTGTTATTGAACAATGTACAATTTATTTAGAAAATGAAGAACAATCAGCCATTGTAATGATGAATACAGAATCTGGAGCGAATCTTGAAAGAATTGAAATTCAAGCTGAAACGGGTACTTTTTCATTACAAAATTTAACGGACTTTAACGATCTATCAAGGTGGAGAAGAAATTAAAGATCATTTTTCATCCTGGGATTCTACTTTTATATAAGAGAGGATTTGAAAGTATTGTTCATTCCTTTATTATTGCTGTTCAAACTAATGGTGAAAATCCAGTTTCTCCTATTTCAAGCTTTATTAAGTCATTTTATTTGTGAGAGATTAGCACATGCAAAAGCATCTGAAGGCTTTTTTTATCATTTGACGTAGAAACTGATGAATAGTATCATTAAAAAGATATTGCATAAATAGGAGAGAAGAAGATGAAAGAATGGTGGAAAGAGCAATTTCCAGAAGTGAAAGTATAGCTTTCCATGAACCCTTTAAAAATATACTTATACAAAAACAGGTGGGAGAAGCTGAATGTTTAATTTTTTTCCAAAAGATAAACATGAAACTGCCAAAATTATTAAAGCTTTTACAAGAAAAAAACAAATTCCAATTACAGTATTAGGAAATGCCAGTAATGTCATTGTTAGAGATGGTGGTATAAAAGGAGCTGTTATTTTTATTAAATGAAATGACTGCTATGAAAGTAATGGGAAATAAAAATTTTAGCAGAAGCTGGTGTGTCTCTAATTGAAGTGACAAAATGTGCATTAGAGCAATCTTTAACAGGATTAGAATTCGCATGTGGTATCCCAGGAAGTGTTGGTGGAGCCATGTATATGAATGCAGGTGCCTATGGTGGTGAAGTTTGCGAAGTAGTAGAATTTGTGGATGTTGTCACTCGTACCGGTGAAATCAAACGTCTAACAAATGAAGAATTAGAGTTTTCATATCGTCATAGTGCTTTACAAGAAAGTGGAGATTTAGTGATTGATGTCTGCTTTTAATCTAAGTCCAGGGGAAAAAGGAATCAATTGAAGCAAAAATGGAAGAATTAACCCATTTACGTGAAAGTAAACAGCCATTAGAATATCCTTCTTGTGGAAGTGTGTTTAAAGCGACCAGAAGGTCATTTTACTGGGAAAATTAATCCAAGATGCAGGACTTCAAGGATTCCAAATTGGTGGCGCTCAAGTGTCTAAAAACATGCAGGGTTTATTGTAAACATTGATCATGCAACAGCTACAGATTATTTAGCGGTGATTCAACATGTTCAAGAAGTTGTGTTCGAACAATTCCAAGTAAGCACTCGAACCAGAAGTGAAAAATTATTGGTGAAGAGTCAAAATAGAGGAGAAAAATGATGAAAGAGAATAAATTCATACAAAACAGGTCTTCTTCATGTTAGTTTTCATTAATTGTTTTTAGTTCTAAGTTATCACTACGTAGGAATTACATTACCTATTTTTTTAATGGAGTGGATATTAACTTTTTTTATATTTTACTAGCGATTGTGGCTGGTTTAGTGGTTCGTTATTTGCTGCAATTGTTGGGTGTAGCAACGATTTTTGATTGATTTATTATTAGGGACGACAGAGCAGTGGATTGCAATTGCAATTTCTGTAGGGATGCTTGGATATGTGTTTTGGTCTAGGGTATTCGTCGTAAGTCATTTTTAGCGGGTACTTTTTCTCGTCATGATGCTTTTGCGTTTTAATGTGATTCAAGTGGTTGCGAATGTGATTATTTTTGGTTTGATTTTACCGACGTTAGAGGTCTTTTCTATCAAGCTTCTACGGCAGTTGTTTTTATTAATGGTTGGATTTTTTTAGTATGATTAATTCAATTTTGATTGCCATTTTCGCAACAGCTTTGTTTAAATTAATTGCGAATCGTGTGAAAAGAAAAATAACAAATAAAGAATACAAAAATATTTCCTGATTTAGCTAGGACGCCAGCAGCTTCGCTGATGCGAATCTCATGGCTAAAAATTTGAGGCTAAGGTCTCAAATTTTCCAATAGTGACAAAAATACTTCCAGCATTTCTATCACTAAAGCTAAAAAGGAACTTTTGTATTTTAAAATGTTCTAGTAAATAAAGCATACCAAAATGTTGCTTTAGTTTAGCTAGGACGCCAGCAGCTTCGCGATGCGAATCTCATGGCTAAAATTTGAGCCTACGGGTCTCAAATTTTTCCAATCAGTGATCAGAAATACTTCCCAGTATTTCTATCACTCAAGCTACAACTTTTTGGCAGGCTTTATTTTTACGTAGTGAACTTGAATCTACTACATGACAAATTTTTATGACATATAAGAACACCACATCAGAAAACTAAATAACTACAATAAAGAAATAAAAAAATAATCTTTTTATAGCTAAGGTGATAGAATTGCTGAATAGCGATTCTATCCTAAAGGAAAAATTTGAGACCGTGGCTCAAATTTTAGCCATGAGACCGTCAGGGTCTGCTGGCGTCCTAGCTATACGAAAAATTATTTTTATTTCTTTATTCTACGCCCAAAACTTTTACGTTCATGTTTTCTTGCTTATTGTTTGAAATCGTGTTTGAATAAAAGACAAGTACATTCTAATTTAAGAAATGGAGGTCATTTCATGACAAAAGAATTTTAACAGTTTTACACTCGTAGAACAAAAACCATTACCAGATATCCGTTGCGATTACTATTTATACAAACATGACAAAAACAGGCGCTCAAGTCATGTACTTAAAAACAGACTGATGACAACAAAGCATTCTCTATCGCATTCCGTACACCACCATATGATGACAACGGAATTGCGCATATTATCGAACACTCCGTATTAAACGGATCAAAAAATACCCAACAAAAGAACCATTCGTAGAATTATTAAAAGGTTCCTACAAAACATTTTTAAACGCATGGACATTTTCTGATAAAACCATGTATCCAGTAGCTTCAAGAAATCAAAAAGGATTTCGAGAATTTAATGGACGTATATTTAGATGCAGTATTTTATCCAAATCTTTTATCAAACCCACAAATTTTAATGCAAGAAGGATGGCATTATCATTTAGAAAAATAAAGAAGATGAATTAACTTATAAAGGCGTTGTTTATAATGAAATGAAGGGAGCATTTTCTCAACCAGAATCAGAATTAAACCGTCTAGTTGAACCAACATTATTCCCGGACACATTTTATAAACATGTTTCTGGAGGAATGCCAGCTTTCAATTCCAACACTAACTCAAGAAAAATTCATTGATTTCCATCAAACGTATTATCACCCAAGTAATGCTCGAGTAACTTTATATGGGAATTTAGATTTATCAAAAGCAATGGAACAATTATCAGAATACTTTTGATGCTTTTTGAAGCAAAAAGAAGTTCCATTTGTAGGATACCAACAAGAACCATTTACAAGTGTTAAAGAACTAACAAGTACGTATTCTGTTTCTAAAGGAGACTCAACTGAGAATAAAACATTGTTAGAATATGCTTGGGCTACAGGAACGAGTACCAATGGAGAAGAAGGAATTGCTTTTAAGTATTTTTAGATGAATTGCTATTAGGTAGTAATACCGCACCATTGAAGAAAGCTTTTATTAAAAGCGAATATTGGTAGTGATGTTATGGGTGGATATTCTGCTTATACGTATTCTCCAACATTTGAAGTTAGTTTTTAAAAGATACAGATGCTGATAAAAAGAACAATTTGTTCAAATTATTCAACAGGAATTACAACGTTTAGTGAAAGAAGGAATTTCTAGAAAAGCGATTCAAGCTGCTTTAAATAAAACAGCTTTCCGTTATAAAGAATTAACAGCTTTGAAGGTAGTACACCAAAAGGTGTTATGTATGGAATGAATGCTTTAACAAGTTGGTTATATGATGGAAGTCCATATGTCTCATTTGAATACCAACAACATTTAGATGCCATTCAAGTTAAAGTTGAAGATGGATATTTTTGAAAACATCATTCAAAAATATTTATTAGACAATACTCATGCTGCTATTATTACTTTAAAAACCAGAACCAGGTTTATTAGAAGAAAAAGAAGCAGAATTAGCTAAAAATTAGCAGAGTACAAAGCAAGTCTAAGTGAAGAAGAGTTAGATCAATTAGTCGAGAACAACTCAAAAATTAATCGAAAGACAAGAATCTCCTGATAGACCAGAAGATTTAGCGAAAAATTCCAACACTATCCATTGATGATATTCAAAAGAAAGCAACTCAATATCCATTAACAGTTGAAGAAGGAAAAGAGACACCGACTTTCTTACATTATGAAGACTTCACAGCAGGAATTTCATATGCGAAATATTTCTTCGATATGAGAGGGATTAAAACAGAAGAAATTCCAGTAGCTGCTTTTTGTCACTGAATTATTAGGTGAAATTAGTACAAAACATTTTTGCTGATGAAGATTTAAATACAGAGATGGATTTCTATACAGGTGGAATTTCAACAAATGCTTTTTGTCATGACAGAAGATGTTGCGAAAAATGTGTATTATCCATTCTTCACAGTTTCAGGAAAAAGCCTTATCTCAATATTTACCAAAAATTAATTGAATTAGTGGAAGAAATTGTCTTTCCGTTCAAACTTGGAAGATTATGATAAGATTAAAGAACTGTTATTAAATACAAAAAGCGAATTTAGAAATGCATATGAATTATGCTTCGCATACCATTGCAGTACGTCGATTAGAATCTTACTATTCAGAAGGAGCAAAAATATGCTCAAGCATTAGAAGGTATTGATTACTATGATTATATTTCTGATTTAGTGAAAACATTATGATGAGAGAAAAGAAAGCTTTAGTCAACAATTGATTGCTGTACTTCGTCAAATCTTAAATATTCATGGAGTGACTGCAACATTTGTCGGAAGTAAAGAAGATTTTTGAACAATTTAAAACTTTATCTCAATCATTCTTCCAACACTTATCACAAGAAGTAGTGACACCACAACCATTTACAACTCCTGTTGAAGTATTGAATGAAGGATTTAAAACTGCTCAAGAAATTCAATATGTAGCAAAAAGGGTACAATCAAACATTACTAGGTGTTCCATTTGAAGGATCTAATGCATTCTTACAAACGGTTTTAGGGTTAGATTATTTATGGAATACAGTTCGTGTTAAAGGTGGAGCGTACGGTGGAATGAGTGTGATTGGTGGAAAAAGGTGAAGTAGCTGCTGTGTCATACCGTGATCCAAACTTAGTGGAAACTCTAAAAACTTATGATGGACAAGTACAATATTTAGAAAATTACAATCCATCAAAAGAAGAATTTGAGAAAAATCTCATTGGAACATTTAGTAGTATTGATCGTCCACTTTCTGCAAATCAAAAAAAGGAAATATTGCCTTTACTCGTTACTTTTACTCATGTGACAAATGAACTTGTTCAAAAAGACTCGTGATGAAGTTTTTAAATGTAACACCTGAAAAAAAGTTCGTTCATTTGCTCCAACAATGAAAAAGTATTAGATCAAAAATGCCTTTTGTAGTAGTTGGAAATGATGTAAAATTGAACAAAATAAAGAAATTTTTCAAAACAATTCGTTCATTATTCAATGACTAATTATTTGAATTTAATTTCATCTATCGTTAAAAGAGGAATTTTCTATTTAGTAGAAGTTCCTCTTTTATTTATTTGAACATTTATGAGAGGGAGATATTTTAGGATTTTGTTTGAGTTTTTAAAGCTTTTTAATTATACAATATCAGAGTGAGACTTTTTAGTAAAGGAGAATTAGACTAGATGAAATTAAGAAAAATATCGCATTGTCATTGTCTGCATTGGTATTGTTATCTTTAACGACAGTTAATGCAAAAGAAGAAAATAGCTGAAAAATTTAACAGGATGGCAAACGATTAATGGACAACAATATTTTTATAAAGAAGATGGTACAAAAGCAACTTCTTCATGGATTGATCGTTTCTATGTAGATAAAGAAGGAAAAAAGTAGTTTCGACATCATTTATGATGAAAATATACAAGCATCTTATTTTTCATTTAAAAAGCAGATGGAAATTACGCTGAAAAATCAATGGTTAGAAATTGCTGGCAAATGGTACTATTTCAAAGAATGGGGCTATATGGCTAAGAGTGAATGGAAAGGGGAATTACTATTTAAATCCAAGTGGTAGCTATGGCTAAAAAGAATGGATTTACGATAATCAAATATAATTTCTTATTTCTATTTGAAAGCAGATGGAAAAATATGCTGATAAAAGAATGGATTCAAGATGGAGGAAAAATGGTATTACTTACTATCTGGTGGATATTTAGCAACTCGTCAATGGGTCAGTGATTATTTTTGTGAACGGTGAGCGGGAGCTATGATGGCGAAAAGAATGGTTATTTGATCCACAAATATCAATGCTATGTTTCTATTTAAATGCAGATGGGCAGTTATGCACGCAGTGAATGGGCTCAAATTGACGGAAAATTGGTATTATTTAAAGGCAAACGGTGCTAGAGCTGAAAAAGAATGGGTAGGTAATTATTATTTAGGTGAATGCTGGGTGCAATGGCTACAGGAGTTGTAACAGTTGGAGATACGAAAATATACATTCTCAGATACTGGGTGAACGATTGAAAAAGCAAGAAAGATTAGAATGGAGGTTGGGTTCAAAAGAATGGTCAACGTTATTTCTATAATCGTCGATCAGAACAAGTTGGCGGAAGTAATGCGAAGAAAGTCATCGATGTTAGTGAACATAATGGAAAAATCCAAAAACTGGAGTCAAGTTATTCGTGATAATGGAATTGATGGAGTTATTGTTCGTTTAGGGTATTATGCATATGATGAAGATAAACAATTAGCATATAATATTAAAAGAATTAAACCGTCTTAGGAGTTCCTTATGGAGTTTATTTATACACTTATGCTGAAAATGAATCAGATGCAGAATTAGAAGCGAAACATACCATTAAATTAATGGAAAAAAATATCATATTCAACCAAGTTACCCAATTTATTATGATGTTGAAAATTGGGAATATGTGAATAAAAACAAAAGCTGCACCTAAAGATACAAAAAAACATGGGTGAAAAATTGTGAAATAAATATATGGATACCATGCATAAAGCTGGCTATACGAAATGTAAGAATTTATAGTTATAGACATTTATTACAAAACACGTTTAAATCATCCAGATATTTTTAAAATATGTGGACTGGGTAGCTGCTTATACAGATGCATTAGATTGGAATAATCCCCATTATTCAGGCTCTAAAGGTTGGCAATATACTTCAAGTGAATACTTAAAAGGTATTAGTGGAAAAAGTGGACGTTAGCGTTTGGTATTAATGAATTTAAGAAATATGAGTCAGACATAAGTCTGGCTTTTTAGTGATGACAACAACGACATTGACCAGGGTATACAAGTACAAGCTAGATGTTCAGGTGCATCGATTTCTTTTTCTTGTAATAATTTTTGTAATTGATGAGTATCGTGTTTTGGATAATTTGAGCTTTTTTGAATGAGTAATGATAATAATTCACCTTTGTTTTTTGACAAACATGACTTAATAATTCATTACATTCTAAATCTAATAGTTCTTCTTCTGTTAAAGTTGCAAACGTATTGATAAGGGTCTTTTGGAAGTTGTGATGATAAATTCTTTTTCAAAAGATCGATTGATAAGAGTTTTTAATCGTAGCAGCTTGCCAATTGAAAATTTAGAAGCTAATGCTTCAATAATAAAAGTACTCGTGCATTTTGGGTTTGCCCATATTACTCGAAGTACTTGTCTTTCTGAAGCACTAATTGTATGAGAAAGTGTCATTTTTGTCTCCTTTCTTTGATATTTATTAGTGTAAATCTGAAAAAATCTCTTTGTCAATATATTGATATAAAGACGTAATTTTATTACTATATTTTTGTGTATTGCTTTTGTGAAAATACTAAATATAGAATGTTTTTGTTGATATAAGACTGGAAAGTAGATATAATAAGGGAGGTATGAAATAGAGGAGGCATAGAAAGTAGTTTTTATCATTGACAGGGGCAGACGAGAAGATTTGTTCAAAAATTGGAGTTACCAACTGTAGAAATTACACCACAAAATGTATTCCAAACAATGGATGAACCATATATTATTGTTAGTCCTACTTATGATATGGAAGTATTTGAATATTTTTCAAGATTTTTATTGAAACAGATGATAACCAAGCTTTATTAAAAGGAGTAGCTGGATCTGGAAATCGAAATTTTAATACTTCCTTTTTGTTCGACGGCAAAATTGATTTCTTCTACTATGAAGTTCCACTATTGCATTGTTTTTGAGTTTCATGGAACTCAAAAAGACAGTAACTATAATAAAAGGAAAAGGTGAGCGAACTTGGATAGTCCAAAAATTAATTAGTAAATCTCAAGAAGTAACATATTTTTTTCATTAAATAATGAATTGAACCGTCCGGTTGATGGGAAAAATTCCTTTACATAAGGATAAAGAAGCAGTACGTGCATTTCTTCTTAGAACATGTCAATCCAAACACGGTATTTTTCTATACACTAGATGAAAAAGTTAGATTATTTAATTGAGCACGATTATTTAGAAGAAGAGTTTTTAAATAAAATATGACCGTGAATTTGTTAAAAAGCTTAATGCAAGAAATTTATAAGAAAAATTCCGTTTTCGTTCATTTATGTCAGCATTTAAGTTTTATAAGCAATATGCTTTAAAAACAAATGATGGAGAACGTTATTTAGAACGTTTTGAAGATCGTATCGTCTTTAATGCTTTATTTTTAGCAGATGGGGATGAACAATTAGCTAGAGATTTAGCTGAAGAAATGATTCATCAACGTTATCAACCAGCGACACCAACATTTTTAAATGCCGGAAGAAAAACGTCGTGGCGAATTAGTATCTTGTTTCTTGATTCAAACAACAGATGACATGAATAGTATTGGTCGTACGATTAACTCTGCATTACAACTTTCTAGAATTGGTGGGGGAGTTGGTGTAAGCTTTATCAAACGTTCGTGCAGCTGGAGACCCAATTAAGAAAAATTGAAAAATGCTTCTAGTGGGTTGTTCCAATTATGAAATTATTAGAAGATAGTTTCAGTTATTCAAACCAAATTAGGACAACGTAATGGTGCAGGAGCTGTTTATTTAAATGTGTTCCACCCAGATATCGTATCTTTCTTATCGACTAAAAAGAAAACGCAGATGAAAAATTCGTGTTAAAAACATTATCATTAGGATTAGTAGTTCCAGATAAGTTTTATGAATTAATCAAAAATGACGATATGATGTATTTATTTAGTCCATATGATGTGGAACGTATTTATGGTTCCTTTCTCTTATGTAGATATTACAAAAGAGTATGAAAATATGGTGAATAATCCAGAAATTCGCAAATCAAAATTACGTGCACGTGATTTAGAACAAGAAATTAGTAAATTACAACAAGAATCTGGTTATCCTTATATTGTAAATATTGATACGGTCAATAATGCAAACTCAATTGATGGAAAAATCATTATGAGTAACTTGTGTTCAGAAATCTTACAAGTACAAAGTCCTTCAGTGATTAATAATGCGCAAGAATACGAAGTGCTTGGAACGGATATTAGTTGTAATTTAGGTTCTACAAATATTGTGAATTTAATGCAATCACCTGATTTTTGAACGTTCGATTGAAGTAGCGGTTCGTGCATTAACATTTGTCACAGATCACTCAAGCATTGATGCAGTTCCAACTGTAAAAATGGAAATCAAAAAGCTCATACAATTGGTTTAGGAGCAATGGGATTACATACATTCTTTGCGTTAAATCAAAATGGAATATGGTTCACCTGAATCAATTGAAGTAACAGATTTATACTTCCGTCTATTGAATTTCTATACATTAAAAAGCAAGTCATAAAATTGCGAAAAAGAACGTGGCGTAACTTTCGATGGATTTGAAAAAAATCTGCTTATGCATCAGGAACTTATTTTGATGCTTTATACGGAGTCAGATGTTAAAAATTAAATCTGAAAAAGTAAAAAGATTTTTTGCGAACTTACCAATTCCAACTGCGGAAGATTGGAAACAATTAAAAAGCAGATGTAATGGCAGATGGACTATATCATCAAAAATCGTTTAGCGATTGCTCCAACAGGCTCAATCAGCTATGTAAATGAAACAAGTGCGAGCTTTACATCCAATTACTCGTTTAATTGAAGAACGTCAAGAGAAGAAGACTGGTAAAACTTATTATCCAGCACCATTCTTATCAAATGAAACATTACCATATTATAAATCAGCTTATGATATTGATATGCGTAAAGTGATTGATGTATATGTCTGCACAAAAACATATTGACCAAGGAATGAGTTTAACATTATTCATGCGTTCTGAATTACCAGAAGGCTTATATGAATGGAAAAATGGACGTACAAGCAAAATGACAACAAGAGATTTAAATATCTTGAGAAACTATGCTTGGAATAAAGGAATCAAATCGATTTATTATGTTCGTACATTTACAGAAAATAATGATGAAATTGGAAGTAATGGTTAGCGAAAGTTGCAGTATTTAATTCAAAAAGGAGACTTATCATGAGTGAGAAACGATATTTTTAATGAGATTTTGTCACAAAAGCTTCTGCACCAGTAGCTTATTATAAAGCAATCGACTGGAACCAAGTAGAAGATATGATTGACAAAAATGACATGGGAAAAAGTTAACCGAGCAATTTTGGTTAGATACTCGTATTCCCTGTTTCAAATGACTTAGATGACTGGAGAACATTATCCCCGAGCTGAAAAAGATGTTGTAGGGAAAGTATTTGGAGGATTGACTTTATTAGATACATTGCAATCTGAAGAAGGTGCAAGTCTGATGAAAGACTATGTTCAGTACACAACATGAAGAAGCAGTATGGAATAATATTCAATTTATGGAATCTGTTCATGCCAAAAGTTATTCAACAATTTTTCAGTACGTTACATACAAAAGCTGAAATCGAAGAAATTTTTGAGTGGACAAATAATAATGAGTTTTTACAATATAAAGCTCAAAAATTAATGAAATTTATCAAAGTAGAGATGCACTAAAAATGAAAGTAGCTTCAACGATGTTAGAAACATTTTTATTCTATAGTGGCTTTCTTTTACACCATTGTATTATTTAGGAAATATAAATTAGCCAATGTGTCGAAATTATTAAATTAATTATTCGTGATGAATCTGTTCACGGAACTTATACAGGCTATAAATTCCAACAAGGATACAATGAATTACCTTTAGAAGAACAAGAAACTCTTAAAATGTGGGTTTATCAATGTATTAGAATTGTATCCAAAATGAAGTGAAGTATACACAATCAATTTATGATCAAGTTGGTTGGACTGAAAAAGTAAAAGTATTTCATTCGTTATAATGCGAATAAAGGCTTTACAAAAATTTAGGGTTTGATCCATTATTCCCTGATACAGCTGAAGATGTGGATCCAATTGTGATGAATGGTATTTCAACAGGTACAAGTAATCATGACTTCTTCTCTCAAGTGGGGAATGGTTATTTACTTGGAACAGTAGAAGCTATGGAAGATGATGATTATTCTAAATGGATGTAGTAAAATAAAGACTTTTATGCATTGCATAGAGGTCTTTTATTTGGTTGAGGGACTTTTAAGTCGGTTGATATAAATGGTACTATGAGAATATAGATGTTAAGTTACAGGAATAGAAAAATTCTAGAAAGGGAGTGGTATAAATGGGTAAAAAGATGTAGCGATTATAGGAGACAATGAATATAAGAAGTTTCTTTCAGATTTAAAGGAAAAAGTTAGAAGTAGTCAATTAAAAGCAGCTGTAAAGTTAATTACGAGTTACTGGACTTGTATTGGAATTTAGGCAAGGAAATAGTAGAAAAACAAAAGAGTATTCTTGGGAGATAGTTTTTAAAAACTATTGAGCAGTGATTTAAGAAATGAATTTCCGGATGTGAAAGGTTTCTCGACTGAAAATTTAAAGCATATTAGATATTGGTATACCTTATAAATATACTAATTGGGTTACAATCTGCAACCCAATTATCGGATATTGAGATAAAAGTATTCCTTTGGGGGACACAATCAAAGGATTATGTATAGCGGTAAAGATGTTAATGAGGCTTTGTTTATATAGACAAAACCATTGAAAACGGTTGGACAGAATAGTTCCTAGAACATCAAAATTGAGGGTGATTTATATAAAAGAATAGGAAGTGCTGTTAACAATTTTTGATAATAGATTCGGAGATACAATCAGAACTTGCTAAGCAAACAATTAAAGATCCGTATAACTTTGATTTTCTAACAATAAGAGACAAATATGATGAAAGAGAGTTAGAAGAGGCATTAGTTAATCAACACTTCTTTTCTTTTGGAATTGGGTACAGGATTTTTCATATGGGAAAAACAGGTTCATATAAAAGTTGGAGAAAGTGATTTCTATATAGGATTTACTTTTTCTATCATGTAAAAATTACACATTGTTGTATAGTAGTTGAGTTGAAAAACAGAAAAATCAAGCCAGAATTTGCAGGACAACTTAATTTTTATGTGACGGCTGTTAACAAAAATATGAGATCAAATAGTGATAATCAGACCATTGGAATATTGATTTGTAGAGATAAAGAGTAATGTGGTTGCTGAATATTCACTCGAGATGTCATCTCACAAACCAATAGGAATCAGTAGCATGAATAAGTAAACTACTTGAGCAAGAATATAAAAGTAGTTTACGACTATTAAAGAAATAGAAGATTCAATAAAGAATTAGATTCGGACAAATAAAATATGAGCATGGTAAATTTTTATTGATTCAATTCCTTATGACTTATAAAGGCGGTAGGGGTTAGAAAACCACCGCTTTTTTATAAACCTATTTATATGGACAAGAATCAGGTGGTCATTGATGATTCCCGATGCTTGTAAAAATGAATAGAGGTAGTGGTCCCATAAACTTGAATCCTATTTTTAAATTCTTTACATAATTGTTCAGTTAGTGAAGTCGAAGAAGGAACTTCTGTCCATTGTTTTTCCCAGTGATTGATGATGGGAGTGTGGTCAAACTTGCTCCATAAAAATTCATGAAAACTTCCGTATTGAGTTTTGTAGTTGCAAAATAACTTTTGAATTTTGAATAGTGGTTTCAATCTTTTGACGATGACGAATGATGTTTGAGGATTTTGGAGTAAGTTGTCTACATCGTCTTTTGTCAATTGACTAACTTGATGAATATCAAATTGTTTAAAAGGCTTCTCTGAAAACCTTCTCGTTTTTCAAAAATGGTCGACCAACTGAGTCCCGCTTGCATCACTTCTAATGTTAAAATCTCAAATAGTTTTTTTGATCATCAAAACAAGGAACTCCCATTCTTCATCATGGTATTTTTGATCGAGTTCAGAAATAGCTGCCCAAGCACAACGCATAAAAATCTCCTCCTTTCAGAATGGGAAAAATTATATCATGATGAAAATGGTAAAAGCCAACAAAAGGATTGATATAACTTGACTTTTGAAGGAAAAATCAGTAATATCACTGCAGTAAATATGATGTTGAAAATGAGACAATCATTCTAATATGGATAGAGAGAACGGGATTGGGTGGAAGCCGTTTGATAGTGAATGAATTGTGGCGCATTGGGAGTCAATCAACAATGAAGCTTTAGATTATTCTAAGAAATTAGGGTGGAACTGCGATGAATCGTCCCTATGTATGCTAGTGTACATAGGGATCTATAGAAAAAGGAGGAAAGACTTCGTTTTTACAATAAGAGATTCTAGAGGGATGTTATCCTGTCATAAAAATTATAGAAAGTAGGAATACTATGTCAAAAATTAACTGTACAAGAAATTATTTTAACATTACAAAAATTATTGGTCAAATCAAGGCTGTCTATTATTACAAGCTTATGATACTGAAAAAGGTGCTGGAACAATGAGTCCATATACTTTTTACGTGCGATTGGACCAGAACCATGGAATGCTGCCTATGTAGAACCATCTCGTCGTCCAGCTGATGGTCGTTATGGTGAAAATCCAAACCGTTTATTCCAACATCATCAATTCCAAGTTGTGATGAAACCATCTCCTGAAAATATTCAAGAATTATATTTGGAAGTTTAGTTGCATTAGGAATTGACCCATTAGAACATGATATTCGTTTTGTTGAAGATAACTGGGAAAAATCCATCATTAGGCTGTGCTGGTCTTGGATGGGAAGTTTGCTTAGATGGAATGGAAGTTACTCAATTTACTTATTTCCAACAAGTAGGGGAGATTAGAATGTCACCCAGTAACAAGTGAAATTACTTATGGTTTAGAACGTTTAGCTTCTTATATTCAAGAAGTAGAAAGTGTTTATGATTTAGTGTGGACTGGTGATGTAAAATATGGAGATATTTTTCAAACAACCAGAATTTGAACATTCTAAATATGCATTTGAAGAAAGTAATCCTGAATTATTGATGCAATTATTTACTGAATATGAAAAAGAAGCAACAATCCTAATGGAAAAAGGTCTTGTTCACCCAGCTTATGACTGTAGACTAAAATGCTCTCATGCCTTTAACTTAATGGATGACGTGGCATTATTTCATGCACAGACCGTGCAGGATTTTTAGGTCGTATTCGTAAAATGGCACGTACCATTGCTAAAAACATTCGTAGCTGAAAGAGAATCTTTAGGATTCCCATTATTGAAAGACTAATAGGATAGCTAGTAACATTAGAGGACAATTATGACAAAAATCATTATTATTAGAAATTGGTTTAGAAGAATTACCAGCGCAATATGTTCGTGTACAAGTTCAGAACAATTAGCAACTCGTGTGGAAGAATCTTTTTCAAACAAGAAAAACTTATCATTTGAATCTGTAGAAGCTTTTGCAACACCAAGAAGATTAGCAGTTCGTGTAAATGGATTAGAAGAAGAGCAAGAAGACCGTGTTGAAATTTTTAAAGGCCTTCTCTAGCAATTGCTCAAAAAGATGGTGCATGGACAAAAGCTGCTGAAGGATTCGTTCGTGGAAAAGGGTTAACAACAGATGATATTTACGTAGAAACGATTAAAGATGTGAATATATCCATGTGCAAAACAATTATTAAAAAGGTAAAATCAACAAAAGAAGTTGTTAAGAAATTATCTTCAGTTATTACTGATATGAAATTCCCAGTTACAATGCGTTGGGCTGCTCATACTTTTGAATATTTACGTCCACTCACTGGATTGTTGCTTTATATGGAGAAGAAGTCATTGAAGAAATTCAAGTATTAGATGTAAAAGCTGGACGTGTTTCAAGAGGACATCGTTTCTAGAAAAGATACTGAGATTGCAAATCCAGAACAATATGAAAAAGCTTTAGCTGAACAATTTGTAATTGTAAATCAAGATGAAAGAAAAGCGTTAGTTCGTAAACAAATTGAAACATTAGCGCTAAAAATGCTTGGACAGTTCCACTGATGAAGAATTATTAGAAGAAGTAAGCTCTATTTTAGAATATCCAACAGCTTTTGCTGGAACATTTGATGAAAAAAATATTTAGTCGTTCCAGAACCAGTATTAGTAACTTCTATGAAAGAACATCAACGTTATTTTGTTGTGTATAATGCTCAAAAGGTGAATTACAACCTTACTCATTTCTGCTCGTAACGGAAATGACTACATGATTGAAAATGTGGCAAAAGGAAATCAAAAAGTATTAACAGCTCGTCTAGAAGATGCTTTATTCTTCTATGAAGAAGATAAAAAGTTCCAATGACAGCTTTCTGAAGAAATTAGAAACATTAAACTTCCCATGCTAAAATTGGCTCAATGACTGAAAATGAATCGTGTTCAATTATTAGTTGGACGTATTGCAAATGAATTAAATGTGGATGCAAAGATATTCAAACTGCACAATGCAGCTCATTTACAAATTTGACTTAGTAACAATATGGTTGGTGAATTCCTGAATTACAAGGAATTATGGGTGAAATTTACGCGAAAAATTATGGAGAAACTCCAGAAGTAGCTAGAGCAATTCGTGAACATTATATGCCAATTAGTGCTGATGGTGAATTACCTCATCAGTACCAGGAGCATTATTAGCGATTGCAGATAAATTAGATACATTCCTAGCTTTACAGCTGCTGGTATGTTAGCACAACAGGTTCAACGACCCTTATGCATTACGTCGTCAGTAATGGGATTAGTAAATTGTCGAAGCTTTTGATTGGCATTTAGAAATTGAAGAATTTGCAAAAATTATTATTAGGCTTAGATTATGCAGAGTTTATAGAAGATAAAAAGAAGATGTACAAGCGTTTGTTTTAGGATTTATTCAGAAAAGACTTGCTCAAAGAATGACTACAATAACAAAAACGTCACGATATTATTGAAGCGGTATTGAATTCTAACTCTAAGAGTGTACCAGAACAAATGAAAGCTGTAGCTGTGTTAAAAAAAGAAGTATCTAATGCGGCAATCAAAGATATTACTGAAGCATTAAATCGAGTGATTATTAGTGCAAAAGGATTTGCAGAAGCTCGTCATTCTTCTAGAATACTCATTAGATAAAGTTGAGACAGAAAGTGAACGTCAATTAGTAGAATCAATTGCTACTTTTAAGAAAAGACTTGAGAACTATTCAGCTCAAGAAAAATTTGCAGCATTTGCAACGATTACTCCAAAAATTCATGAATTCTTTAATGAAAAATATGGTCATGGTCGATAATGAAGAAATTCGTACAAATCGTTTACGTTTCTTACGTGAATTAGCACTAATGATTTTTAGAGTTTTCTGATTTCACAGAGTTAATTGTTAAATAGTCACTAAAAATAAGAAAAGGAGTAAATCCTAATGGCAGTTTTTATGATCGTGCGACGATATGGGTGAAAGCCGGAGACGGTGGTAACGGTATGGTAGCATTTAGAAGAGAAAAATACGTCCCAGATGGAGGTCCTGCTGGTGGAGATGGCGGACGAGGCGGTAGTGTCATTTTTAAAGTCGATTCAGGACTTAGAACGTTATTAGATTTCCGTCACAAACGTCATTTTAAGGCAAAACCTGGTGAAAATGGGATGAGTAAAAGTATGTATGGTCGTGAGCAGATGACTTAATTGTTAAAGTCCCTGCTGGAACGATTGTTCGTAATGCTCAAACAAAAAGAATTGATTGCAGACTTAGTCGAAGCAGATCACGAAGTAGTAGTAGCAAAGGGGTGGTCGTGGAGGCCGTGGCAATATTCGCTTTGCTACTCATAAAAATCCTGCTCCAGATATTGCTGAAAAATGGAGAACCAGGAGAAGAATTTGAAATTGAATTAGAATTAAAAGTATTAGCAGATGTCTGGTTTAGTTGATTCCCATCTGTAGGGAAATCAACTTTATTATCGGTACTTTCTAGCGCAAAACCAAAAATTGCGGATTATCATTTTACAACGTTAAATCCACAATTAGGGATGACACAAGCTCCAAATGGTGAACAATTTGTTGTAGCTGACCTTCCTGGATTAATCGAAGGAGCTCATATGGGCGTTGGTTTAGGAATCCATTTCTTAAAACATATTGAACGTACAAAAAGTATTATTACATGTCATTGATATGGCTTCAATGGAAGGAAGAAACTTATGAAGATTATCAGTGATTATGCAAGAATTAGGTTCTTATCATTTAAGATTACTAGAACGTCCAATGATTATTGTTGCAAATAAATGGATCAGCCACAGTCTGAAGAATTATTAAAAACAATTTAAAAAGATTTACAAGAAAACTTACCAGATGGTCAAGAAATACCTGAAATTTTCCCCGATTTCTGCTTATCGTAAAGATGGCTTTCACAAGCACTACTAGCAAGAACAGCAGAAATATTAGAAGAAACAGAATTCTTCCCATTAGATGAAGTACAAGAAGCTCAAACTCATATGGTTTATGGGTTGGAAGAAGAAGAACGTCCATTTGATATTACAAGAGATCCTGATGGTACATGGGTATTATATGGAGAAAAATTGAAAAATTATTCTTAATGACGAATATGGAACATGATGAATCTGTGATGCGTTTTTCACGTCAATTACGTGGAATGGGTGTCGATGCTGCTCTTTACGTAGTCAAGGTGCTGAAAAATGGGGACATGGTTCGAATTCGTAAATTTGTCTTTGAGTTCGTTGATTAGGTGATGTCATGATTGATAGAACTGAAATTGAAAAACGAGAGTATATCGCAGCTTTTTGATGGATTAAGAGCCATTGCGATTACTGAGTATCGTAGGCCATCAAATGATGGCTTACCGTATTCCAGGTGGATTTCTAGGTTTAAATATCTTTTACTATTGTCTGGCTATTTTATGACAGCTAGTTTAATGGATTCTTTAATGAAAAATGGAAAGTACCTTTAAAATCATTTTTAACAAAAAGATTGAAACGAATTATTATTCCAACTTTTTGCGATGATGGTGGCAGTGATTTTTATTTATTGACTATTTCAAAAAGGAACTCTTAGTTAATTTTAAGAAGTACAATGGTTTCTAATTTATTCTTTATGAATAACTGGTGGCAAATTTTTCAAGAAAATGATCATGCGATGACGGTATTAACACAATCGCTATTTTCTCATTTATGGTATATGTCATTAGCGGTTCAATATTATTTATTGTAGCCAATTTTATTTGTATTCTATGTGATGATTAAAAACATCAGTGTTACAAAAGTCGTCATTGTTCTTTTTAGTAGCTTCTGTTTTATTAATGATGACGAAAGATGTTTCAAATGCTCATTTCTTAAGAATTTTCTTTGGAACGGATACACGTGCTTTTTCTGTTTTTAACGGGAGCAGTTAGAAGCGTTATTATTCCCTATTCAAAAATTTTATGGAGAATACAAGCAAAAATATCGTTATGAGTCGGTGATTCGATTTGAATTAATTGGATTATTCATCCTTTTATTATTTACGATGAAAGAGCATGAGTCATCTTGCTTTTTAGAGGCGTGAATGTTTATTTTCGATGTGATTGTAGCAGCTTTAATCATGATTTCATTACATCCCAAATCTGTTACATCAATTATTTTCCGTTTTAAAAACCTTTTAACAGTCATTGTAGAAGAAGTCTTTCTTATTATTTATGGTATTTACCATTATCGGCTTTATATCAGCAAAAATTGGTGATACGTTCTCACACCTGTTTTTACATAGATTAGTAGAAATTGTGTTATTAGTAATTTTAGGAGAACTTTGGTATCAATTATTTGAAAAAGGGAAATTCTCTCAAAAGTGATGAAACGACTAGCTACACAATGGACACAGTCAACTCGTAGAACTGTAAAAATGATGGTTAGCGCTGCTGTTGTATTGATTTTATTCATTGGATTTATTCAAGCTAGTCCAAGATTATCAGCCCAAGAATCTGCTTTTACAAGAAGTATTATTAGCTAGTGAATCTTTATCGAGATACTCGAAATATAGATAAGAAAGTAGTCAAAAACGATTAATAATATTCAAGGACTTAGTAGGGAAGAAACAGTATTCAGTTCAAATTCTTCCATTACATTTTATTGGAGATACAATGCTATTAGCGATGGCACAAGAAATTCCAACATTATATCCTAATGCAGTGATTAGTGCGATAGAGATCTTCAAGTCTATGAGTTAGAGGAATGATTGCCCAATTGAAACAACAAAAACAATTGGGAGATATTATCGTATCATGGTTGGAAGTAATGGAGCATATACAAGAGGACAATTAGATGCTGTTTTAAAAATATCGGTATGGATAAACAAATCTTTAGTTTCGAATACCATCAATCGAACATGGCAACAAGAAATTAATCATATTTCTGAAAGTCAATACGAAAATATTCAAGTGTTCATTATATTGATTGGAAATCTCGAATCAAGTGCGCATCCAGATTGGTTCTATGAAAAAGCGTCTATCGTGAATACAACTGGAGCACATCAACAAGGTTTATGGATTGCTAAAATGATTTATCAAACATTATGAGGTAGTTAGGAGCAATTATGGAATTACAATTTTTAGGTACAGGTGCTGAGTTCCAGCTAAAATGAGAAATGTTTCGTCAATCGCTTTGAAACTATTAGATGAAAAGAAATGAAATCTGGTTATTTGATTGTGGAGAAGCAACGCAACAACAAATTTTTAAAACACAACCATTCGACCAGGAAAATATATATTTATTACCCATCTTCATGGAGACCATATTTTTGGGTACCAGGCTTTATTAACGAGTCGATCATTCCAAGGTGGAGAAGATGAGTTAACTGTTTATGGACCCAAAGGAATTAAACGGTTTATTGATGCGAGTATTGCTGTTTCTTATTCGAAGTTAGGTTATCCATTGAAAGTTGTTGAATTTGGAAGAAGATGGAGTTTTATTTTGAGGATAAACAATTTAAAGTAGCAATGAGTTAGAACATGGAATTCTTCTTATGGATTTTTCGAATGACAGAAGCTGACCAAATTGGTGAATTAAAAGCAGATGAATTAAAAGCGCTTGAGTACCATTTGAGCCCTAGTTTTTGGTCGTTTAAAAACGTGGGGAAGTTGTTACTTTAGAAGATGGTCGTGTCATTGATGGAAAAAGACTATGTCAGTGAGGACATTAAGGGACGTGTTGTTGTCATTTGTGGAGATACAAGATTTACTCCAAAAAGTATTGCTTTAGCACAAAATGCAAATGTTCTCGTTCATGAAGCAACTTATGAAGCAGATAAAGAAAAACAGCTCGTCAACATTTTCATTCAACCAGTAAACAAGCAGCAACGGTTGCTTTAGAAGCGAATGTTCAACAATTATACTTTAACTCATATTAGTGCACGTTATTTAGGACATCAGTGAGTCAGTTAGAACAGGAAGCTCGTCAAGTATTCACAAACTAAAGTAGCTCAAAGATTTTGATACATTTACGATTGGAAGAAATTAAGATGGTAAAACGTGAGCACTTTCAATAAATGGAAAAATGGTATTACTTACAGGAGCTAGTGGTGGTTTAGGGGAACAATTAGCTTTATGAATGTGCCAAACAACAAGCTGGTTTAATATTAGTGGCAAGACGTGAAGAAGTCTTAAAACAAGTAGCCAATACTTGCACCAACAATGGACGAATCAACCAGTCTATTATTATGCATGTGATTTATCGAATGCAGATGAAGTAGAATTACTATTAGAAAAATTCAATCCATTGAGGTGGATATTGTTATTAATAATGCTGGTAGAGGCTATTTAAAACAAGCCGTTGATTTATCAAAAGAAGAAATCGAAGAGATGTTACAATTGAATTTATATACGTTAATTCAAATCACTCAACAATATCTTCTGAAATTCATTCAGAAAAATCTGGAATGTTTGTACAAATCGCCTCTCAAGCTGGAAAAACAGCAACTCCAAAAACTTCAGTTTATTCTGCATCAAAAATTTGAGGTATTAGGGTATTCGAATGCTTTACGATTAGAATTAAAAAGAACAAGGTACTTCATGTAATGACGGTGAATCCTGGACCAATTGCGACCAATTTTTTGAAAAAGCAGAACCAACTGGAAAATATTTAGCAAGTGTTTCTAGGGTATGTTTTAACAAGGAGGAAGTTGCAAGAAAAATTGTTCGAGGAATGAAGCTTTAAAAGAGAAGTGAATGTACCGTATAGTATGAATGTTGCAGCGAAAATTAAACTTTTGTTTCCCAAAAATTGGAGACACTGAGTATTTTAAAATTATTTAATAAAAATAAGTTCTGGAGGTGATAGGATGTCTTTTGCAAATGCTAAATGGGATTTAGTCAATAATGAGATAGAGGAAAGCTCTAAAAGAAATTGCGAAAGCATTAGGTCTGTCTCCCTTTATTGATTCAAATTTGTAGGAGAAGAGGATATCAAACTGAGGAACAAATTCAAGAATTTCTATCATCTTCACCGGACATTATGGCATGATCCATATTTAATGTATGATATGGAAAAAGCATTCAACGTATTCAACAAGCGATTGAAACGGATGAAAGTATCTTGATATTTGGGGACTATGATGCTGATGGTATTACTAGTACAGCAGTATTATACGAAACATTAGAAATGATGGGAGCACAAGTAGAATATTACCTACCAAATCGTTTTATAGATGGATATGGTCCGAATATTCGTGTGTTTGAAGAGTATCTTGAAAAAGGTGTTTCTCTTAATTATTACGGTTGACTCGTGGAATTGCAGCTCATGAAAGTGTTGAATGGGCAATGAGTCAACAATGTGATGTCATAGTAACGGATCACCATGAGATTCTCCCGTTCTCCCTAAAGCTATGCAGTGATACATCCTCGCCATCCAGATGGTGAGTATCCATTTGGAGATCGACGAGCAGGAGTTGCTTTTAAATTAGCAGCATGCATTATTAGGAGAACTTCCTGTTGAATTAGCTGAAATTGCTTGTATTGGAACAATCGCAGACTTAGTTAGCTTAACAGATGAAAATCGTAGTTTAGTAAAATTAGGCTTTACAACAATTAAATCAAACAAGAGAATTGGATTAAGTTATTTGTTCAAGAATTACAATTAACTCCTGGTTCAATAGATGAAAAACGATAGGTTTCAAGTAGGACCATGTTTAAATGCGCTTGGAAGACTTGGAGATGCGACTGGTGTGGATTTATTTACAACTTTTGATGATGAAGTAGCCCAAGAAGTTGTGACTTTTAATGCAACAAGAAAATGCCAAAAGAAAGCAAATTGTAGATGATATTACAGCAGAAGCTTTAGAATTAGCTAAATCTCAAATAGATCATAAAGTGTTAGTATTAGCTCAAACGAATTGGCATGAAGGTGTATTAGGAATTGTTGAGTCGAATCGTCGAACAATTACAAAAACCGACAATTGTTTTAGGAATTCAATCAGATGGATTAATGGCAAAAGGTTCTGCAAGATCTTGTGCACAGTTTAACTCTATGATGCACTAACGGAATGCCAAGAGTCTTTAGCTAAATTTGAGGCCATCATATGGCTGCTGGACTAAGTGTTGAAACTGTGAAGTTACCAGCGTTTATGGAAGCTATCGAAACTTATGCGAAACAACATCCCGAATTACTGGAAGATGAAAAAGGATTAGTATTGAAGAAGCACTATCAATATCTCAAGTAAATGTTGATTTTATAGATTCTCTTCAAGCATTAAAAACCTTATGGAACAAATAATGCTGAACCAATCTAAAATTAGTTCCGTAACAGTAGGGCAAAAAGCAAAAGATTGGAGCTCAACAGCAGCATTTAAAATTAACGTTGAATTCTGAACAGCAGCAGTTACAAGCTTTTAATCTTTAATAAAGGAGAATGGGCGAACAGCTTAAATCTTTCAAGCAGAAGTTGAAGTCATTGGAACTTTAGAAATCAATGAATGGCAACAAAATCGTTTGCCTCAATGTAATGTTAAAAGATATTGCTGTAAAAGATGCGTTAATTTTTGATTGGCGTACGAAACAAAATTCGTCCGGATCATTTATCCGTGAAGAAGGCAGCTTATTTTAGCTGAAAGAGATAGCACTCTAAAACCTTTAGTGAGTGAAAGAATTGATATAACTTCTAAAAAGTATTTTCAATGGAAGAATGGATCAAAAGAAGAAAAACAAGATGATTTTGATTCGATTGTATTATTTGATTGTCCGAAGTCTAAAGAAGTTATTCAAGAATTTCGTAAACACGCCTATACTCAAAAATGTATATCATTGCGCATACGCAAAAATCTATTATGACAATGGGAATCCCGACAAGGAAAGATTTGTGGCTGTTTATCAATATTTAAAAACACATTCGAAATCGTGCCCTATAATGACAGGAGAATTAGCAAATTATTTTAAAAATTCCATTAGATCAATTTAAAGTAATTTAAAAGTGTTTTTGAATTAAAATTTGTTATAATAGAAAACGGCTGCTTAAGATTAAATCCAGAATCAACATCAATGGATTTAATGCAGTCTCATTTAATGAAACAATTGCAAGAAGAACTTTTGGCTCGAAAGAGTATTTATCTATAGTCAATTTTCCGATTTAACAAATTGGCTGACAAATATGGAGGAAGAAAAATGAATTTATTACATTGCAAGTGTACCAAACTATCCTAAAGAAGGAATTATTTTTAGAGATATTTCACCTTTTAATGGCAGGATGGGAAAGCATACCAATGCGACACAACAAATCGTAGATTATGAGAAAAGCAGAGGAGCTGACATGATTGTTGGTCCTGAAGCTCGTGGATTTATCGTTGGATGTCCTGTTGCATATGAATTAGGAATTGGTTTTTGCACCTGCACGTAAAAAGGAAAATTACCTCGTGAAACAGTTTCTGTAGAATATGATTTAGAATATGGTACTGCAGAATTACATTTACATAAAGATGCTGTTAAAACCAGGACAAAAAGTATTAATTTGTGATGACTTATTAGCAACAGGTGGAACAATGGATGCCTGTGCGAAATTAGTTGAAAATTAGGTGAGAAGTTGTTGGTTTAGCATTCTTAGTAGAATTAACAGACTTAAAAGGCCGTGAAAAATCGAAGGATATGACATCTTTACATTGATGGAATATACAGAAGACGAAAGATAGACAAATAGATTTTCTGAGGTAATAACGAAAGTTACGCTTCTGCAGAGCGAGCTCATGGCTTTTATACTATCTAATACTTTCTGCTAATATTTTTGCACAGTTTCTAAAATTAAAATGTTTTGTGTTCTTTTAATAATTAGTACAATTTGTGGAATTTTTCTTCCATGTTGCTCCAGCTGTTAAAGCTAGAGATTTTCACTTGTAAGTTCATATGTCCTTTTTGAATGCCATCCGTTACTAATGCTTAATGCAGCAAAATTTTGGTGCTAAACCCACCAGAAGCAATAATAGCTAATCTTTAGCTGATGGATTCATCATAATTCATGAGTAAATTGAGCAGCTGGATGAATGGCGATAGATCCACCGACCGTTCCAATTGGCATTGGAATACTTAATGTTCCTACTAATCATCATGGATGAACCATTTGCTAAAATGGTTGATATTGACCATTTAGTGTAGCATATGCATGTGCTCCAGCTTCAATCGCTCGCCAATCATTTCCAGTTGCAATAACGACTGCATCAATTCCATTCATAACACCTTTATTATGAGTAGCACTCGATACATCTACTTGATAGTTCATTGCACTTTCAATTTCTTTTTGGCAATTTCTTCTCCTGAAATTGTCTTTGTTCCTAATTGTTCAAATGGAATACGGTATGTAGTCGTGACAACAGAATGGGTTGCTGAAATCGATAAAATTGCCATAATACAAGTTCCATTTGTAAAAGTTTCGATAGAGATACTAAGGCTTCTATCGTATATTTAAAAATATTTGCCCCATTGCTTCTTTAGTATCAACAGCAACATAAAATACATAAAATGTATGATGCGGATGTTGTTTTTCTTCACCCAATCTGAATTCCACCACCACGTTTGACAATCGAAGGGTGAGCTTCATGAGCGATAGAAAATATGTTCCATTTCTTTGAAAAGTTTATCCTCAATTTCTTCTATAGAATAGGGAGAGTCATAAATCGCAATTTCAATCATTTCTCTTTTCTGGTAGTAGTAAATCCCCAGAACGATGAACGATTTTACATCCATTACTTGCTGCAGCTATCACGGAAGGTTCTTCAGCTACCATAGGGACGGTATAAGTTTTATCATTTACCGTTACTTCTGGCACAATTCAAGTGGTAAGTCATATAGTCCACTTGATTTTCAATCATTTGATTAGCCTACCGACTCTGGTGTTAAACCATCGAACAAGTGTCGATCATCTGATACAATGAGATAAGTTTGATAAAATGTCTCTCTCAATGGCGTGTGACAAAATTTATATAATTGGTCGTTCATATTAAGCTTACTGACCTCCTAGTAGCAACAAATTTATTAGTATGAGAAAGATACAAGAGAAAAATGTTTTTAAATACTGCATACTCAGAAAACAAGGAGTGATGAAATGAAATTTATACAAGAACACTCGAAAACGATTATTTATATTAGAAGCTGAAGAGGCTTATCAGAAGCAGAAGATGATCACGATTGTGAAGATTATTTGAAGAAAATTTAGAAGAATTAAATCACCACCCATTCCAACTAATAGTGGAAAGACATAGCAGTTTCCACTGAAAATGAGTACTGACGTTTGCGGTTCCAAATTATGAACAAAAACAATTAGAGGAATGGATTACAGATTGTAAGTTATTTCTTAGAAATTATTCAAAAACATTTAAAGCAGGAAAACGCACGAAACATATAGGAAAGTCAGTTCCATTCTGTTTTGATAGTCCGGTTATTATTGCAAATCATACATTTGAAGCGGAAGATTTTATGCGCATCGTTTTTGATGATGAAACATGCATGTAGCACCTGTTGATCAAGAAATTGACCTCAACCATTATCAGGAGCAAAAGCTATGAAATTTTCCCTGATTATCCAAGTTTTTATGAGATGATGCGATTTCACCCACAGATACGATTGTTATTTCACAAAGGAGAAATTGCATCTGTATTAAATGAAGATTAGTCAAGATATTTGGAATTTATAGGAGGAAGCTAAGATTGGTAAGGATGTAATTCTTGCCAAGCTAGAGCGCACCATTCTTCCATATGAATGTGACTGAAAGGAAATTACTATTAAGTTGTTTCTTTAGAACGATGATGTTAGCTTCTTGAAAGCAACAACAACTACTACATCCAAACTTAGTTTGGCGACAGGGCTAATACATGGATTGTGATTCAACAGACGAAATAGAGATTCATCGCACGCCAAAGGTAGATGTGAAGAAGTCATCATTGAAACAGAAGCGATTAGGCTATAATAAACTTTTTACTTATCGTGAATATCGCATTCTTCTCAGAAAGAGAAGAGTTATTTAAATGCCTGACGACATTTCGCCATGCTTGATATGATTGCTCGCACCATTGCTTTCTATAGATGAAGAAGTCGTCGTTGAATATCCATTATCACTGAAAAGAAATGAGAAAAGCAACTCGAATTCCCAGTAAAAGATTATATAGATGCCCCCATCAGGAATACAAAATTGGAATTAATGATATAGATGCGAATCTTCATGTGAATAATGCTCGATACTTTGATTTTGCTTTAGTGAATTAGAATGTGAGTGTAGCGAAACATCAGCTGAAACAAGTGGTGATTAAACATGAAAAGGAAGCTATTACCAGAATCGTCCATTGCATGTTCAACTTTATGGGAAGATCCAAAAGAAAGTCAAGAGAGAACACAAACGTATCATTTAATTTCTAAGATGGGAATCGCTGTGCGAATATTCAAATGGAATGGGAAGAAATTGCATGTAGCTGAAGTTTGCATTATTCAAACATCTGATACAATACCTTTGTGTAAAATATGCAGCAGAAATAAGAGAAGCTCGTCAACAGTCCGATCCATTCAGAGGAAGGTAGTAACCACGGCTGCAAAGGTGAACCTCAGTAGAGAGACTGCACTGAATCTACTGTTTGCAATTATTTTACCCATAAAAATATTATTGAGGAATCGTTCACCGTCACGTTGCTACTGGACCAAGCTGTGGTTATCTCTGTCGTTTAGGCATTTCACTTTCAGGAACAGGAAAAGAAATCGCTCGTCGCTCCATACGCACCACCACAGGTCGTAACACGACCAAAACAAACTCAGTAAAATTACCCGAGTATGGTCAACAATTACAAGAAAAGCATTACGTCATGTGCATGGTATGAACGAACGTCAATTTGCTACTTTTATTCAAAAGCTGGCAAAAATTAAAGAAGGTAAACATGGTGAAAACTTCATGATCCTTCTAGAAACAAACGTGTTTTAGAGATAACGTAGTGCACCGTTTAGATTGAAGCTTTCAACTCGTCGTCAAGCTCGTCAATTAGTAAAACCATGGTCAGCGTTACTGTAAATGGTAAACGTGTAGATATCCTCTCGTCTCCAAGTGCGCCGTTGGAGATAAGCTGTTGGTGTTCGTGAAAATCACGTGTACCCTAACAATCACTAAAGAATCTTTTAGGAATCTTTTATATGGACGTCCAGAATTTGGTTACATTTGATGAAGAAAATTAGAAGGTTTCATTAAACCGTCTACTCATTACGTGATGAGTTAGCATCTGATGTTGACGAATCATTTAATCGTTGAATATTGCACCAGATTAGGGCCAGGATTGGTTCCTCGAGGCTGTCGAACTCAAGAATCGTTAAAATAGTAGCGATTCTTGAGTATATTTTTAAATTGTCAATAAAACAGAATGATATTTTTACAATAGAAAAGCTAAATTAGTTAGAAAACAATTTTCACTGATGATAATATATCCTGCATTAGGGATATTAGGTGTAAAAGGAAAAGTTCCTTCATCACTCAGGAAAAGGAGGCAGTTTATGAGTCAAGTCATTCCCTGAAGAAACGCTGAATCAGATTCAATCGCAAGTAAATATTGTCGATATGTAAGTCAGTATGTTCTTTTTGACGAGGGAAGAACTATTTGGCCATTGTCCTTTCTCATGATGAACGGACACCTTCATTTTCAGTAACAGAGAAAAACAAACTATCATTGCTTTAGTTGTGGTAGAGGAGGAACTGTTTTTCATATCAGAAATTGAAGGACTTTTCTTTTGTAGAACTGTAGCAAAAGTTGCAGAATTAGCTCAAATCCCATTTTGAAAATAAATATTCGACTTTCGACCAACGGTTCAAGATACTATCAACTGCTTGTTGCAGCTCATGAAAAAGCGCTGAATTTTTATCAACATGTGTTATTGCAAACACGTGGAGGTGAAAAGCACTAGAGTATTTACAAAACATCGAGGATATACATTAGAGACGATTCAAACTTTTGAAAATGGATTAGCTTTAAAAGATCGTACTATGTAACGAATTTAATCAAACAAACCTCATTAACACCTCAACAAATGGAAGAATCAGGATTATTCGTTTCAAGAAATGATGATTTTCATCGATCGTTTTTATCAACGGATTATGATTCTCTTCGAAATGAACAAGGAAAAGGATTGCTTTTTCTGGTCGGATTTTCACCCAATGATGAGGAATAGTCGATGAACAAGAAGCAAAATACTTTAAATAGTTCTAGAAACACCTATTTTAATAAGCGATGTTCTATTAATTATGATTTAGCAAAATCAGCACTGTCAAAACTGATAAGTTGTTCATATGAAGGATATGGATGTCATTGCTTCTGGCAAGCTGGTGCCAAAAACGGCGTAGCATCAATGGGGACTCTTTTTAACAAAAGAACAAATCCAAATCTTTATCACGAGTAGCAAATGAAAAATTATTATTGCTTATGATAGTGATAGGCAGGTTTAGATGCAACGAATCGGGCAATTGAATTATTGTAAGAAAATTCAGTTTTAACGATTTCAATCTATCTTTTAGATGCGGAAAGGACCCAGATGAATTTATTCAACAAAGAGGTGCAGAAGCTATCTTGAACAATTAGCTCATCATACAGAATCTGTTTTCCAGTTTAAAAGAGATATTTTTCAAAACAACATCGATTAGAAATTGAACGAGAAAAGTACAATTTTTAGAACAAATGACGATTGAATTGGCAAAAATTTCTAAAACCAATTGAACGTGAATTTGCGATTAAATCATTGGCAGATGAATACGGAATATCCGCAGAATTACTTTTCCAGTCAAGTCAATTGTTCAACGAAAATTCACAACAATCTTTCCCACTCAACAGGAGTGGACGGCAAGTCCTATGAGAATTTCACAGGATGGTCCAATGGAAGTCATAAAGCAATCTGTATCGTTCCATTACATTCTCCGGAAGCATGGAGTTATTTTAGCAAGAGAAAATGAAGAGTTTGAATTTCCTTATGTAGATTATCAACACCTTATATTTTGTTGAGAAGCTTACGTGAGCAGCATCTTGAAGAATTATGTACAAGAATTTATGAATTTCTTAGATGAACCGATGCAGTGAATCGCAATCTATTATCGATGATTGGAATGGCTAGAAATGCCTGAAGAATGTACGAAAAGAAATTCATGACTTAATGTACTTTTTATCGAAAGAAGATTTAAACAACAATATCAAAGATGTATGCAAAGAAATGAAAGTAGCTCAATTATCAAATGATGCTACAGAGCAAATCAATTGATGATGGAGTTAGTTAATATTCAGAAACAATTATCATGAATGGAGGAATAGTGATGACAGTTGAAAACAATAAGAATGGTCAAAACGCTAAAAAGAAGCTACAAGTAAAATTGCTAGCAGAACGAAAATTGTTTGGGCAAAATTTATGATGATTTATCAGCAAATTGCGATTCCACATGAATTAGATGAAGGAATGGATAAATTAATCCAAACAATTGAAGATGCTGGGTGAGGTAGTAGATGCATGGTGGACCAACTAGTCGTCAATTATCTTCAGAATCTGCAAAAGAACCTGAAGTAGAAATGACAGAAGACGAAACAGCTTTATCGTCAAAATGTAAAAATTAATGACCCTGTTCGTATGTATTAAAAAGAAATTGACGTGTTCCATTATTAAGTGCGGATGAAGAAGTAAACCTTGCTTTTACGTATTCAAAGTGAGATCAAGAAGCAAAACAAGAATTAGCAGAAGCTAACTTTGACGTTTAGTAGTTTCTGATTGCAAAACGTTATGTAGGACGGAATGCAATTAGATTTAATTCAAGAAGGAAATATGGGCTTTAATGAAAGCTACGAGAAATTTGACCATACAAAAGGGTTTAAGTTTTCAACATATGCTGCATGGTGGATTCGTCACAATTACTCGTCGCGATTGCGACTGCTAACGTACGTATGTCAGTATTCCAGTTCATATGGTAGAAAACCATCAATAAATTAGTTCGTATCCAAAGACAACTATTACAAGATTTAGGACGCGAACCCACTCCTGAAGAAATTGGAGCAGAAATGATTTACCTAACTGAAAAAGTAGAGAAATTCTAAAAATTGCTCAAGAACCAGTGTCATTAGAAAACTCCAATTGGGAAGAAGATGATTCATTTAGGAGACTTTTATCGAAGATGATACGCAACAAGTCCAGCTGAACATACAGCATATGCATTATTAAAAAGAAACAATTAGATGAAGTATTAGAACAATTAACGGATCGCAAGAAAATGTATATGTTTACGTTTTTGGTCTAGACAAAAATGTGAGAGAAATCCACATTAGAACAAGTAGGCTGGGCTATTTGGAGTTACTCAGAAAGAATCCGTCAAATTGAAGGAAAGCACTTCGCAAATTACGTCATCCAAGTCGTTCAAAACAATTGAAAGATTTCTTAGACTATTGATGGAGACTGCAGCCTAGTCTCTTTATTTAAAAAATGAAAGGAGAAACTTATGTTTCGTCAAATTTTAAATGGATTTTGTATGGCATTGAATGACAGTGTTCCCTGTTTGGGGAACAGTGCTTTTTATTATGGGATTTATGACCAATTTATTGGTTCCATTCATGATATTGCTTTTGGAAACAACAAGAGAAGAGAAGCTTTTTATTTATTTAGTAAAATTAGAATTGGTTGGAGTATCGGAATGGTCAGCGCCATTTTAGTATTATCTTCACTGAATCTCATATTTATGGAGTAAGTTCTTTATTTATTGGATTTATTGCAGGGCTATTCCTTTTAATGATGATGGAAGAAAAGAATCTTTGAAAAAGCCGTTAATGGGAATTTTTATTTTACTAGAGTTGCGATTGTAGCTGGAATTACTTGGTTAAATTTAGTACTGGTAAAGGAAGTTTTGACTAAGTCAATTTTCTATTGTTGATTCCATTAAATTATTCTTTATCGGGATGATTGCTACTTTCAGCAATGTTTTTACCAGGAATCTCTGGTTCAACGTTATTATTAATTTTTGGAGCTTTATATTCCGGTTGTATTTTGCTGTAAAGATAGTTTTAACGTTCCACTTAGCGTATGTTCCAAGTTTAGCTATTTTTAGTTTAGGTGTCTTTAGCAGGAGCATTATTTGTGTTATAGCATTAAATATTGTTTAGAACATTATCGTAGTCAAAATGATTTATGGCATTATTGGAATGATGATTGTCTGTTTATGCGATTGTACTGACCAACGACATTAAAAATTCCTCAAGAAGCAATGACCCTCAACATTTTCACCACTGCAGCTTTTAGTAGGTCTGTTATTAGTATTAGGATTACAAAAATTAAAAAGAAAAGGATTCTAAATAGATGATAGAATTACAAATTCTAGATGGATTCCAAAATTGCATCATCCAATATTAGACTCTATGATGATTTTTATCACTATTAGGAAATGTTGATCTATTTGATTAGCGCTATTGCAGTTTTGTTAATGAATAAGAAAATCAAGATCTCTAGGGATTCTTTAGCAATTGGTAGTAATCACACAATTTTTGTGTAATGGTTTGATTAAACCTATCGTAGCAAGAACTCGTCCCATGAGGTTAATTCAGCGGTTTCTTTTATTAATTTCAAAAACCAATAGACTATTCATTCCCATCAGGGCATAGCAGCTATTTCATTTACAGTTGTGAGTGTATTATATTTCCTTCTGTATGAAAAAGTATTGATTATGGCTTTTTGCTTTAGCAGCTGCCTCATTGCTTTTCAAGAATGTATTTATACGTTCATTATCCAACAGATGTATCTAGTAGGAGCAATCGTAGGAACATCTCAGCGGATGGATCACCGTAAAAATGGAGCCAATCAAAAACATAGAAAAATTTAGAAGAAGAAAGGCATAAAAGCAGAGCAACAGCAAAAGCTTTTATACCTGTGGAAAAACATAGACTTTTTTACAGCGTTTTAGCAATGAAAAGCCGTAGGCAAACGTACCAATATAAGTAACGCAGATAAGAAACGAAATTAAATCTAATACGAATACCATGTAAAAGACTAACAAACCATAGACTTCTTATAGTAGTATGAGTAATAGAATCTGCAAAAAGCAGATTTATTACTGGAAAAATCAAGACTATAGGCTGATTTTTAGCCAAGAGACACTCAAAGGTGGTCTATCTAGGTCCAAATACTTTAGTAAAATAATGTTAGAAGGAAAAGTTGAAGAAACAAAAACTAATCAAATACGGATAAAAAGAGTAAAAAGAATCGTACGCTCCATAGACTTTTACAGTAGTTGAGTAACATAAGCCAAAATTGGTTGACTTATAGGAAAAATTGAGACTATAGGCTCGATAGCAATGAAACGCTAGGGTTTGCTTACTGGCTCGGCCACTGTATCCAGTTCTATAAAAATTTATCTATCGTAATTAGAATAAGTCCAATCTTTTCCCCAACCATTGCAATCACAGAAAATATTTGTAACTAATACTATGTAATTGAGAATGATTATCAATTAGAAAGGAGAGATTATGAAATTTAGAAAATTTAGTATCCTTTTGCTCATCCTATCATTAATTTCTTTTATCAGTTGAGCTCAAACATTTTCTTGGAAATTATTATTTCAACAAGATGAAAGAAATGCAACAAGTCTTTTGGTTATCTCGTGTTCCAAGACTGTTGAGGTATTTGTAGCAGGAAGCTCCATGAGTATTGCAGGATTGTTAATGCAGACTATGACGCAAAATGAATTTGCAGCACCTAGTACAATTGGTACCACTGAAGCAGCAAAATTAGATTATTATTAAGTTTAATTTTTTTAATGGACCTAGCTTATTTCAGAAAAATGCTATGTGCTTTTATCTGTTCCTTTGTACTTACCATTGTGTTTATTATGATTCAGCAGTCGTTAGAATTAAAAGAGAAGTGGATGATTCCTCTGGTAGGATTAATTTTTAGTGGAATGATTTCAGCCTTACAAATATGATATCGTATCAAATCTTCATCCGTACAAAGTTTAACCTCATGGACACAAGGATCCTTCTCATGATTCAAACTCACCAATACGAATGGTTATTCTTGTCTAATCATAATCGTTATTTCACCAAATTAGCGCATGTTTATACGATTGCTAATTTAGGTGAACCATTAGTTTGAATTTAGAATCTCTTTATAAGAGATTAGAATGGCTAACGCCATTATTAGTTTCACTTACAACAAGTGTTACGATGATTACAGTTGAGCACTTTCCTTTTATAGGAATTATTATTCCGAAACTTAGTGCGGGTATTTATGATCTGGTGATGATTTGAAAAGACGACTCCTCAGACAGCAGTATTAGGAGCAGTGCGTCTTAGCTCGGTGATATTATTGTTCGGTTAGTCATTCCACCCTTATGAAGTATCGAGTTTAATCTGCTAGGAATTGTTGAGCTGGACTATTAATTAGTCAAATCTTGAGAATTAGCTCTCGAAGAGGAGGAGCATCGATGAAGAAAAGAACCCTTCTATTAACGATTCCTTTAGTAACCTTATTACATGATTATCAGCGCTATTTTTCTTATTTCTTTTCCAATTGGAAATATGGAAAATTTTTCGTCCTCTTATTTAAAAAGAGATTTTTAAAAGTGGGCGGTCATTTTACTAGTGAGCTATGTGTCGATATCGACTATTAGTTTCCAAACGATTGGTACAAAATAGATTTCTAACCCAGGTGTACTTGGAATTGAGAGTGTGTTTGTTTATTTCAAACGATGGTTTATTGGGACAATTAAGCTTTAGGAATGGAAACCGCGCCAAATCTGTGGATTTTCAATGCTACGATTGTCTTGCAAATGATCTTTTCTTCTTGATTTATCGAGCTTTTAATGATCTACTGTCGATTCCATTTTCAATGCTTTTTATTTATTTGTTTTAGCTGGAACATTGTTTAGAAGTTTAAGTACATTCTGTACAAGTGTTACTGATCCGAATGAATTTGATAAAGTTACAAAGGAAAATTATTTCCATCCTTCCAAAGAATGCATCATCAAAGTGAATTAGTCATTGTAGTAGTTATTTTAACAGCAATCTTAGTAATCTATTTAATAAGAAAACATATGGTGTTAAATGTGTCACCTTGGAAAAGTTCAAGCTCAAAATACTAGGGTGTAAATGTCGCAAGAGAAGAGAAGTGGATTTTATTAGTGATTGTATTAATAACTAGTCTGTTCACAACATTGTAGGGTCCAATGCAATTTTTTAGATTTATGATTGCAAAATGTAACGTATCAATGGATTAAAGATTATCGACACTTACATATGTGGACGATTGCACTTTTTGTTAGGAAGTATTTTATTACTTGGAGGACAACTCTATGATTGAGAAGCTCTTCCATTTAAATATTCCAATTAGTGTCGTCATGAATGGTTTGGAGGACGATTATATTTGTGATATTGACACAGTGAAGGTACCGTAGTGGAATTTATATTCATAGTTACAAGGATATGATACGGTAGTTGTCGATTCCGTCATTAACGATTCCAAAATCAGCTTGTCAGCTATCGGACCAAATGGAGCAGGCACTCTACTTTAGTTTCCATTATGAGTCGATTATTACAAAAAGATTCTGGTCACTATGGATTGAAAGCAAAAGAAATTGAAGCTTGGAATTCCAAAGAACTGGCAAAAGAATTATCCGTTTTAAAACAGAACCAATCTTTTCAAGCATCTTTCAACAGTAGAAGAGTTAGTTAGGCTTTGGGACGCTATCCTTATTCAAAAGGAGTTATTCGACACTTGATCATCAAATGATCGATCAAGCGTTAAAACATACGAATTTATTAGAATTGCGCGGATCGTTCGATGCCAAACGTTACCAGGGCGGGCAACGCAAAGAGTCTTTACTCGCGATGGTAGTAGCCTGGCATACAGACATTGTCTCACTAGATGAACCCTCAATCCATTTAGATTTAAAACAAGCAGCAGAATTATGAAATTATCAGTGGTGTATAGTGGTAGAAAATCTGATACAAACGGTTGTCATGGCCAGATGCACGATTTAAATATGGCGATCAATCCTTTTCGGATTATTTAGTAGCCTTCTCTGCGTGAAGGAATGTGAGTTTCATGGCAAAACCATGGATGTGGTTATTACGAATCAGAGCTTTATCAGAATTATATGAAATTGACATCGAAGTGATAGAAGTTTCAGGTATATATATTACAGTAAAGTAGGAGAGAGATTATGATTATTAACACCGTAGTGATGTGGAGTCAACATTTTTATTAGCTTGTGGTACAAAACAACAACTGTAAGATCAACTACACAAGAGAAATTCAGTGAAACAAGTGCACTGACAGACGATCAGAAACTGTTGAAGCGTGAAGTGAATATCCAAAGAGAAATTGTGACATTTGGACTTTAGGGTCAGCAGATACATTACGTGCTATTGGACAGGTGAGAAGCATTGCACGGAATGCCACCAAAACCATTACCAACCTACATTAAAGATTTAGGAGAAAAAGTTCAAAATGTAGGAAGCATGAGAGAACCGGAGATCGAAGCGATTGCAGCAATGCAACCAGACTCTACTCATTGCTTCTACACGTGTACAAAGATTTTATTCTCACTAAAAGAAACGTACCCAACAGTGTATCTTTTAATGTTGATAGCAAAGATCATCGTTCTGTCCAAAAATGAAAGCTTAGCGAGCTTATTTGACGAAGCAAACTCAACAAAAGGCAGCTGCTCAAGTGAAAAGAATTACAAACAACGTTATTGATACAATTGCAGCTCAAAATGAAAATACATAGCGAAAAAGTTTAGCAATTATGTTAAACGAAGGTAAAATGTCTGCATTTGTGCACAATAATCACGTGGATTTCATATCAAGACTTTAAAATTCCGTCCAACAGATGCTAAAATTGGAAGATAGCAGACACGGACAAGAAATTAGTTTTGAAGGTGTTAGTGAACTGTAAACCCTCGACGTTTTATTTGTATTAAACCGCACATTAGCACTGCGGAGATAATTCCAAAGCAGATGCCTTAATGAAAACGAATTAATTCTGGCCACAAATGCTGTAGACACAATAAAGTAGTAAACTTAACTTCTGACTTTATGGGTATCGAGCGGTGGAGGATTAGAATCTCACTAAAATTAATGCTACAAGACTTACAACATGTATTTCACGATTGAGACGACTTCGGTCGTCTTTTTGATCCTTATTTTACAATAAACCCTATTAATGAAACTAAAATTTTGCTATACTAATGGTGAAAGTTTACTGAAAGCTGGAGGTGATATCATGTCATCGATTAAAATTGGAAAACTTAACGTTTTCGTATTTTCATCTTACATGAAACCTGTGCTTGATGACGTGAGTTTTCTTAGACACCAAATTGGAAAACGGGCTTAATTGGTAGAAATGGAATCGGAAAATCAACGTTGTTTGCGTTTATTGACAGATCAAGAATCTTATCAAGGAAAGATCATACAAAGTGTTGAGTGTCACCTTTCCAGCAATCTTGGATGTCAAAGACTGGGCCAGAATCACTGGAAGAGTGGACAGTCGCAGGAAGATGAGCGTAGTATCGTGAGCTTCATCAGCTGAAAGTGAGACGAAAGTATCTGATGGATAGAAAATCGAAACTCTTTCTAAATGAGAGCAAATCCAAAATACTATTGGGCGATCTTATTTACGAAAAGATATTTGATTTTCACTGATTGACGAACCAACGAAATCATCTTGATGTGAAATGGAAGATTGTAGTGATTATCTGGTAGTAAAAAGAGATTTTATTGATTTCTCATGATAGAGATTTTAGATGGATGTATTAATCATGTCATTTCTTTAATCGAAAGCTCAATTGATGCGTACTAATCAGGTAAATTTTACGTCATGGTATGAAAACAAAGCATCGAAAGATCAGTATGAGTTTCAATCAAAATGAAAGATTAAACAGGAGACTGAACGATTAAAACAGGCAGCAAGGCAGACTAAAAGTTTGGTCGGAATAAAAGCTGGAAAATACGAAGAATGGTGTGATTTCTGGTATAAAACCAGATAAAGGACGTATTGACATTTGTCGGCAAAATGATGCAAAAGACCAAGAACTGGAAAAGCGTCAGCAAAAAGCAATAGAAGAAAAGAACATTTATTAAAAAGATATTGAAAGACAAGATAGTTTTATTTCTTCGTCCTTACAACATCATAAATCTTTACTAGTATTCAAGTAGCAGTTGGTTATCAGTTTGGAGAAAGAAAAACTATTTTCTAATATCAATTTTGAAATTCATCAAGGGATGTAATCACGTAAATGGAGCAAATGGTAGGGAAAAATCAACACTCATAAAAATTTTATTAGGTCAATATCTTGACTATATTGGTGAGTTAAAAATGCGAACGATTTAGAAATTTCCATATATTTCTCAAGATATTTCATCCTGGAAGGAGATTTAATGAAGTATATTCATAGTCAAGGAGTAGATGAAACGACTTGTCGAACTATTTTAAGTAAGTTAGATTTTCCAAAAGAATTATTTGATACAAAACATGAAATTGTATAGCGATGGTCAAAAAAGAAAAGTAGCTACTTCACTAGTCTTTCTAAACCCGCTCATCTATATTTGTGACGAACCTAAATTATATTGATGTCATTTCAAGAATACAAATTGAAGAACTGATAAAAGAAGGAAACCAACATTAATGTTAATTGAAACGATCAACGGTTTTGTCATAATATTGCCATAAAAAATAATACAGTTATAGATAGATGGAAGTGACCGAAAAGTTAGACTTTTCGAGTCACTACTCCAAGGTTTTTTAGTATAGTTTCAAGCTAGTTTCTAAGAAGATTCAGAGCTTTCCATTTGTATCCTAAGTGATTAGGCCATAAAAAGTAAGATAATTATATTATTTATTGTTTATCAATTTATCAAATGGCTAGTATAGTGCAATTAATTTGTCCTCTAAAAATATTAAGTACTTGTATAGCTTGTTTCATCGATTCCACTAGTTGATTGGCAAACGTTTAAACTCAAAAATAACCAGTTGCATATAGAAAACAGTCTGTTCATAAAAGTTTAATTCGTTGTCTAACAATACTTTTAATCTTATCGATTAAATAGAAGCAATTAGTAAAATTCTTCCATATCAATGCCAAGGATTAAAACAATTGATAGCGAGCTGAGTGACAATTTGTTTATTAGTTTTATTCAATGAAGAATATATGTAATTGCTTAACATTTCTTTCGTTAATAGAAAAGTAGGAGTTGTGGTAATTGTCCGCACACAGTTGACCAATAAAATGATTTCATAGTATCCCCATTTTTCAACTTCCCAGAAGATAATCTATTAGCTGAAGCAATTCATCATCGATGGAATAATAGTTGAATCCATTGTGTGTAAAATGGACTTTACCATTGTTCTTTCAAAAGAATTTAAAGTGTAATTTGAGAATCCAAAAGCAGAGATTGTATATTATTGATGTTTTGTGATGAATATTGTTTTACGGATGTACTGGAACTAAATTAGCAAATGATTCTGTTTTGGTATAGTCCTGATCATGCAAAATAAGAAACTCATCTAACGTAATGTGTAATTTATCTAAAATATCATCTGTGGCGTATACATGATATTTCTGATTCCCCACGTTCAAATCGGGATATTTGTGATTTTGAAAGATGCTCATCAGCTAGAGAGCATAGACTGATTTGCTCCGCTCGAACTTTTCTAAGTGTGATGCCAAGTTTTGATTTCATACCTTTTCCCATTTTCCCAATGTCAGTATACTTATATTGCACAATAAAAATACCAGCTGCTACAGACAGATTATACATATATAGACGTTGATTTAAAACCATTTGGCCACGCAGAATGGAGCTATGACACTCGGAGGAAAGATATATATATGAGATTGAAGATTTGTCATTATTACCAGAATCATAAAAATTTATTTTCACGGAGAAATTAGGAACGTTTAGAGGAGAAAATTGGGAGTTTTATACTCAGCCTCGTTCTTTTGTAATAATTGGCTCTATTTTAGAAGGGATAGTTCCTATGAAATTGGACGCGGAATTGATTCAATTCAGTCTGGTGTATCAGTGCATAGTACATTTAGTGGTATTTTATTGCTAATTTTACTGGCTATTTGTAGTAGAATAGGCTTTGATTGGAAGAAATTACTTACCGTGGTATCCGCTGTAGGTGCTTTTAAGAACTTATTTATATTCTTTTTGGAATTATAAGTAACTATATTGATGGCATAGGTGAGTTTTACGCAAATTATTAATGATGATTTACAAAATATTGAAAATTTCCCTACCTACTGAGTCATTTGTAGAAATATTAGTCACGCTCATTGGCTTTGTAATTGCAGCGATAACATTTACTTAATCTCTCCAATATTATTTTTAACCTCATCCATATTGTATTCTACTATTTCTTACCATTTAGCAAACCTCGTAAAATATGAAACAAAAAGAGTTACAATTGAACAGAGAGATAACAAGAAGATTATAAAATTTTACACAAGAATATTTAACCAATCAAAGAGAAATCATATTTCTTTAATTCTGGAGATTATATCCAAAACATGTTTATTCTTTATCAGAAAATCAATGAATTAACTGTTAAAATTAATTCTATCAGCCAATCAAACTAAGCATGTCTAGAAACCATTGACTCATTGACCAGGACTTATTATAATTTTAGGAGGTATGAAAGTTATTTCTGGGGAAATTTCAATTTGGTGAATTAGTACTCAGTCATAACTCTACTTGCTATTTTAGTTCTCCTTTAAATATACCATGACTCTAGATTTCATCTATTCAAGAAATTAATATCATATTCTAAAGTATATCACTTTGATACAAAACGACTAAAAGAGGAAGGTAACCAGGAAAAACTCATCAAAATTTATCAGATAATTAATATATGTCAACACAATCTAAATGGATACTTTTACAAGAGGTAAATGGTGTGCAGGAAAATCAACGCTTTGTAAAGAATTATATTTTAATGATTTACACTTAGAATATAAAATGTTTGTCTTGCAAGACTTTTACATTTATAAAAGGACTGTTAAGGATTTAATGAGAGAGACGATCTATCTAAATTTTCTAGTTATTAGGCTATTATTCCAGAACATATAAACGGCGGAAGAAAGTGATTTATCAACGGGACATAGAAAGCAATTATCAATCTATTCGTCAAAACTAATTTTGAGGCGCAAGTTATAATAATTGATGAGTTAGGGTGCTAATGTTGACGAAAATGTTAGAAGACCTCATGGAAGAATTTTATTGAGTATTTTTCGATAGCTGTATGAGCACTTGTGTAGAAAAGGGATAATCACCATCAAGAACAACAACAGACATCATAGAGGTTTAGTACGAAAGAGATATCGAAGATTTTATTTGAAAAGTAATATATACGGGTTATTATTCATTCTCATTGATCGTTTTACTTAAGATCATGCAAGTTATTATTTCGCAATACTTTATAAAATATGCAATAAATTATAGCATCCCAAGTTTGACGTACTTTCGCTTTCATTATTTTTCTTAGGGAATGGTTGCTATTATCTACCACTATTTAATATCTTTAGACCTGTACACAAGTTTTATATTGATACTAGCTTTAAGTCTTATAGATAGAGATCTGTAACAGATCATTGACTGTTTCGATGACAGTTTCTATTTATATTATATTTCAGGTGTAAAATGAAATCAGTTATTTTTATCGAGATATTGGTAGTTTATTGCGTGTCTTGCTACTATTGGATTATTAGGAATGATTTACATATTGGATAGAGAATATAATAATTTTTGTTATAGGTATAATATTTCATGTATACTTTTTATTTAGTATATTTTACAAAATTGTTAGTAGTTGAAGAGAGGGAGAATAGGTAAAATGATTCATTTTACAATCAATTTCCCAGAACCCGGATGATTTAGGCATAAAATCGTTTTATAATGAAAAATAAATTTTAAATTTATACAGGAAATAAATAAAGTTAATGTGATGAGATAATTACTTTATCTAGGAAAAGAAATATATATTGGCAGCAATTTATAACCCCAGTTATCAAATCTGTCAACAGTTCTATGGTTATACTATTTTATGTTTGATTCACTTTGTCACTGGTAGAGGCCAGTACTGGTAGTATAGTTTCTACTTATCAAACAAGTATCTGGACGATACCAGCAAATGACTCTCTCTGATTCAATCCGTCTGTAAAATTTAGTAGTATTAATATCAAAGTCGATACACTGGAAGAACTAGAAAATGTAAAAAGAGGAAACAAAAGCATAAACAATCACTTTTTACAGAAAGAAGACTATTTTGAAATACTAGTGTTCTTATGGTGGTTCTTATAGTATTCTAAGCTGAATAATAATATAATATTAGAAAAGGTAAAAATATATTCATTCACAGGTGCAGTAGGCATTGAAAAAGTTCGTTTCTATCTAACTTCTAAGGTGGCAGAGGGTATTTTAATAATATTTGGTATAGCTAAACAACCCCAATTATTTTCCGATACAATTATAAATAATATACGATTAAATGAGAATATTTTCAGATCAAAAATAATAGAATTATTGAATATCCATATTTCCTGAAAATGATTTGTGAAATCGTTTATATGAAGAGGTAAATTTTAATACTCTTTTCTGGTGGTGAACGACAACTAATTGAATTTGGCAAGACTGTTAATCAGGGCTATAGAATTTGACATATTAATTCTTGATGAGTCCTTTAGTGCAATAGATCCGATTATATTCAGTAAAATTTGGAAAGTTTTTATAAATAACTTTTCTGATAAGACTATTGTTGTCGTTTCTCATAAAAATTAGAGAGTATAGTTTTGATTTTGAAATTGAATTTAGTGATTATTTGAAGACTAAAAAGACGATTCTGAGTTGCACCCCAAAAAGGGACATAAAATCTAACTTTTGGGGTGTTTTTAATGAAAATTAACTTATGAAGATAAAATAGAAATCTATCAACTAAGAAAAACAAGGTGAGCTTAGAAATCTTTCACAGAAATACGATATCGCTGTTTCTAATATTAAATACTTAGTTCGATTGATTGACCGATATGGAATAGAAATTACAAAAAGGAAAACAACGTTACTATTCGCCAGAACTAAAGCTGGAAATAATGAATAAAGTTCTTCTAGAAGGTCATTCACAATCAAGTGTATCTATTGATTATGCACTTCCAAATGAGTTTTACTGAATTGACGAGCACACTATAAGAAAAATGGGTATACTATTGTTGAGAAAACAAAAGGAGACCAAGAATAATGGGACGTAAACCAAAGAAAACAATAGAAGAAATGACAGATTTAGAACGTCTTCAACTAGAGAATGAATACTTAAGAGCAGAGAATGCCATTCTAAAAAGTTGAGAGAACCCGATTGAAGGAGGAAAAGAGAAAGAAGAAAGACTGAAATTGTTCAAGAATTAACTCAGTGAGTTTTCATTAGATACTTCTTAAAGTGATTAAATTAGCTCGTTCAATATACTATTATCATTTTAGAAAACAAATCAATCAACCAGATAAGGATCAACAGCTTAAAGATGAAATATGCTTATACAGAATATAAGGGAATTATGGTACCGTAGAATCTATTTAGAATTGAGAAATCGGGGTTTAAAGTGAATCATAAGAAGGTACAACGCTTTGATGAAAGTTCTGGTTTAATCGCTCGCATTCGTCAAAACGGCATTATTCACAAAGGAGATGTTGAGAGAGATGTGACAATCTGATTCAACGTGATTTTGAAGGCTAAACCGATGGAAAAATGCTACAGATGTCACAGAGTTTGCTATTCCAAGTAGTGAACAGAAACATATTTATCACCAGTTTTAGATGGATACAGTGAAAATTATTGCGTATAATCTTTCACGCTCACCTAACTCTATTACAAGTAAAAATAATGTTGAACAAGGCATTTACAGATGGCAAACATATTCTCTACAGTGATCATAGTGTACTACCAGCATGATTCTTATCATCAATTTTTGAGAGAATAAAGGTATACTACCGTCTATGTCACGTAAAGGAAACAGTGCAGATAATGGTATGATGGAACTTTTCTTTGGTATTTTGAAATCAGAAATGTTTTTATGGATTTGAAAAGGAATTTAAACTTGATGAATTAGAGAAAGCTATTATCACCAATTGATTATTACAACAATAAAAACTGTATAAAAATTAAACTGATGGACTCAAGTCCAGTAAACTATAGAATATGTCATCAAACCTTCTTGTAGTGCTTAGCTATTAAATTTATTTTGAAAGTTATAGTAATATATCCAGAAAAAGCGCTGTATTTTTATGCGCAAACTCTAGGGGGTTATTCATATATTTTGTTTGACATCAAAAAGAGACGACCAAGTCGTCTCAAAAAGTCTAACTTTTGGGGTCACTTCACCTGCGTCGTCTTTTTATTCTTCTACATCTTCTGCGCTAACACCCATTAAGACTGGAAAAATCATAGGGCGGCGAGCGGTTTGTTTATATAAATAAGGGATTTAACGTATCGATAATGAGATTACGTAATGAACTCTCATTTAAAGGCTCATCAGCTTCATTAATGAAAGCTTGTAATTCTTCTTTTAATATTTGCTGAGCTTGAGTTTTAATAGTTCACCGGACTCACGCATATAAATGAATCCACGAGATAAAAATTTCAGGTCCTGTTACTAATTCACGTTCCTCATAATCAACAGTTGCAACGACAATGACTAAACTGTCTTGAGATAAAGTTTTACGGTCACGTAAAACGATATTTCCGATATCTCCAATACCATTTCCGTCTACATAAACATCTCCAGCATAGAAATGTCCAGCACGACGAGCAGAGTCACTTGTTACTGCTAAAAATATCTCCATTACTTAAAATGAATGAATTTTTCTTTAGGAATTCCAACTTGACTTGCTAAGTTCGCTTGGATTTTTTTGCATTCTGTATTCACCGTGAACTAGGCATGAAATACTTCGGTTTCATTAATCGTAACATTAGCTTTTTGTTCTTCTTGAGAACCATGTCCGAAAGTATGAATATTATTTAATTTACCATGAATGACTTCAGCTCCAGCTTCAGATAGTAAGTTAATCACACGATTTACTGCAGCTGTATTTCCGGAATAGGAGAGCTTGAGAAGATGACCGTATCTCCAGGTTGTACAGAAATTTGACGGTGATTTCCATTGGCAATACGACTTAAGGCAGCCATTGGTTCACCTTGTGATCCTGTACATAAAATAATCACTTCTTCAGCAGGATATTGGTTAATATCACGACCATCGATAAATGTATCATCTGGTGCAGAAATATAGCCTAATTCACGAGAAGTAGCAAAGCTAGCTTCCATACTGCGTCCAAAGACAGCAATTTTACGTCCAGTTGCTACTGCAACATCTGTTACTTGTTTTAAACGAGAAACATTCGATGCAAAAGTAGCGAAAATAATACGACCTTCAACACGTTGGATAATTTCTTTAATCGATTGTCCAACGACTTGTTCTGATTTCGTAAAACCTGGAACTTGAGTTTGTACTATCTCCTAAAAAGAACTAGGACACCTTCTTCACCAATTTGAGCTATTTTTGTGTAAATTAGCAGGTTGTCCAACTGGTGTAAAAGTCGATTTATAGTCTCCGTAAATACAATATTTCCAGGAGGAGTTTTTAATGACAATACCGAATGCATCTGGGAATAGAGTGAGTAGCAGGTAAAAACTTACTTGAGTTTTTTCTAAATTTAATAACCGAATCTTCATCTATTTCATGTAAGATAGCATCTCGAAAGTAAGCCATGTTCTTCAAGTTTGTTTCGAATGAGTGACATTGCCAATTTAGTTGCATAAATTGGAATATTTACTTGTTTAATTAAGAAAGGAATACCACCAATATGGTCTTCGTGTCCATGAGAGATGAAGAGACCTTTAACTTTACTTTGGTTTTTGAATAATGTAGCTATAGTCAGGAATTACATAGTCAATTCCTAATAAATCATCTTCAGGGAATTCTAATTCCAGCATCTAGAATAATTAATTCATCCTGGAATTGGACGCCATAGGTATTCTTTTCCGATTTCACCTAAACCACCAAAAGCGAATACGCCCGTTTCATTATTTTTGATTGTTGGTTTCATTAGTTAAACACCGTAACTTTGAAATCAGGATTTTTTTGTTCATAAGCAAGATGTTTTTCATCTAATGCTTGAATGAACTCCACATTGTATTCAGTATTTCGTCAACTAAAACGACGAGCTTCAACTTTATCTTGAGCTTCTACGTATAGTGATAGAGTATTTTTCACTGACGTGGTGCTTCAGTTTTTGATGGTTGGTAAGTAATTTTAAAAATCATTTTATAACTCCTTATTTGTTCAATATAGTTTTTCAAAAATTATTTTAACACAAAAGTACACTTTAAGTACAATTATCTGTGTAGTATTTGTTGGATTAAAGGAAAGATTTCCTTTGGTTCTTTAGCTTTGTCACATGATAAATTTCCTGCATCCATTTGATGATATTTTGTAAATTGAATCGGGTGCCAGTTCGCTTGAATAGCTCCAGTAATATCTGTTTGGACATCGTCTCCAATCATAAAATATTCATCAGCAGAAATTTTTGATTCGACATGGTGAAAAGCTTGAATGCTTGGTTTCTTTCGCTTGAATAGATTCTGAAATAAACCAAAAAGTCTTCAGGAATCCAGTTGGATAAGTTTAATTGATACAGTTTATTTTTCTGATGGTTTGTTGGACCATTCGTCAAAATAGCGATTTGATAAGATTCTTTTATTGCATCGTTGAAATACTTCAATCCATTCTTCAGAAAAGGGTAATGGCATTTAAAGTGTCTTGGTAAGCTTTTAATAAATGCTTGAATTTTCTCAGCAGATAACTCAATTCCTACATCTTTAAAAGTATTGAAACTCGTTCTTGATGCGATTGAGATAGAGTAATTTCTCCTGCAGAAAATTTTTCAAAAAGCCTCATCACTTCTTTTTGATAAGTTAAATAGAGACTTTCAGCATCTATACTTGGTGTTGCGAAATTGACAAAACGTTTTTAAAAATACTTCACTCTTTCGAATAAAGGGTATCATCTAAATCAAATATCACTGCAATTTTCTTATCCAATTACGACAGCTCCTTCAGGAATATATTGTGGTTGAGCTTGATTAATATGATCATAGAACATAACCCGTTTAAGTGATCAATTTCGTGCTGAACCACAATGGCTTTCATAATCCGTCAAAGTTTTAACTTTTTCTTCACCTTCTGGTGTGAAAATATTTTACAGTAATTCTTTGAGGTCTTAATACGACTCCAGGAACGTCTCTATTCACAGATAGACATCCTTCGCCTTCTTTTAAGCAAGTTTTTCTTTACAGATTCTCTTAAAATGCGAGGATTAATCCATACTTCATCAAGTAGAGCAGGTTCATCTTCATATCCTGGAATTAAAAGAGCAATCATTTGAATTTCTTTTCCTAATTGTGAGCTGCTAAACCAACTCAGCACGTAATTCATATTTTAGCAATTTCTTCGTCTTGACTATTATGTAAAAATTCTAGCATTTCTTTTTGCTAAATGTTGCAAGTCATCTGATAATGGAAAACTAATTTTTCTGCACGTTTTCTTAAAAAGCAGGGTGACCTTCTAATACAATATCTTTCATTGTAATCATTTTGTTTTTCTACCTCCTAATATGCTTTTTATCCTTTAGCATTATACCATTTTTCCTAAGAACACCATGGTAGAAACCTTCATTCACGACTTTGTCTAGCAAAGTCTAAGAATGGGTTAAAAGAAGGGGAATAACTCACCCAATAGTGTTTTTCTGATACAATGAAGAGTATTTCATAAGTAAAGGAATTGAAATGATGCTTTTTGGAAAAAGAAAAAGAAACGAAAAACTATTGAATTAGATAAAACAAATATTCCTCAACACATTGCTGTCATTATGGATGGTAATGGACGTTGGGCGAAGAAAAGAAACTTACCTCGAATTGCTGGTCATAAAGAGGGAATGAGTACAGTTAAAAGAATTGCTATTGCTGATGAATTAGGAGTCAAAGGATGACCATGTATGCATTTAGTACTGAAAAATTGGAAGAGACCAACCGAAGAAGTGAGCTTTTTAATGAAACTTCCTGGAGACTTTTCAGTTCATTCATGCCTGAATTGCAAAGAGCGAAATATGCGCATCCGTCTAATTGGATTTACCGATCAATTACCAGAAGCAACAAGACGTGTTGTTGAAAAAGCAGTAGAGGATACAAAAAGATAATACAGGAATGACACTTTGCTTTGCCTTTGAATTACGGATCTAGAGCAGAAATTCTTCAAAGCAGTAAAAAGAAATTGCAGTGGATGTATCAAACGGTGAGTATGATGCAGATTCAATTGATGAAGAACTATTTGCCAATCATTTACAAACGAATTTTTAGGAGAGTTATCAGAACCGGACTTAATGATTCGTACAAGTGGGGAACAGCGTTTAAGTAATTTTCTTTTTATGGCAATTAGCGTATAGTGAATATTATTTTACTGATATTTTTTTGGCCAGATTTTAGTAAAGAAGATTTAGAAGAAGCAATTTTTAACGTACCAGAAACGTCAGAGACGATATGGAGGATTAATTTCATGAAGACACGTATCATCACTGCCATTGTTGCCTTGATGTTGTTTGTCCCTGCATTAGTCATTGGAGGGCACTTTAGTTAAAAAGTCGTTATTGCATTTTTATCATTTCGTTGCTATTTTTGAATTTTTCAGATGAAGAAATTATCGATTGTTTTCGATTGAAGGATTTTAACTTATAGCTACACTATCGATTATTTTTGCAAGAGCACCCGATTATTGAATTACCCGTAGGAGTGGATTTCTTTTTATATTTTCTTCCTATGTGTGATGTTATTAATGTCATTAACCGTTTATAAAAAGTGAGACTCTATCCATTGAAGATGTGAGTTTCTTATCTCTGATTGCTTTTATATGTTGGCGGTGGATTTTCCGGAATTTTATTTGTACGTGATTATGGTTTTGGAATGGTTGTCTTTTGTCTTTTTGTATTATTTGGGGGACAGATACGTTTGCTTATTTTACAGGAAGAAGTTTTGGAAAGCATAAATTAGCTCCTGCTATTAGTCCGAACAAAAACGATTGAAGGTTCCATTGGTGGAGTGATTGGAGCGATTAGGGTTAGGAACGATTGCTTTAAAAATTATTTAATCCATTAGGATTTCATTTTATTGAAAATGACCATTTTAATGATTGCCTTTATCAGTTTTTGGGACAATTAGGAGATTTAGTAGAATCTGCTTTATAAACGTAGATTTAATGTAAAAGATTCTGGGAAAAATTTTTCCCAGGTCATGGAGGAGTATTAGACCGATTTGATTCAACATTTTTGCAATGTTTATGTTTCAAATTGTATTGAAAATTTATTGGTACTCATTATGAGGACATATGATTAAAACAATTATTGCATTTTTTATTTTGTATTTGGTGTGATTGTCATTATTCATGAATTTGGACACTTTTATTTTGCAAAACGTGCAGGTATTTTAGTAAAAAGAATTTGCCATTGGAATGGGACCAAAAGTATTCCAAGTACGTAAAGGTGAAACAGTTTATACATTACGATTATTACCCGTTGGTGGATATGTTCGTATGGCAGGTCATGAGGAAGATGATCAAGACATTAAACCTGGTATGATGGTGACACTTTCGATTAGAAGATGGAATTGTTCAACAAATTTCATTTGATCCATCAACTGAATTAGAACAAGGACTTCCTTTTCCAAATTGAATCTTGTGATTTGCAAGATAAAATGGAAGTAAGAGGATATAAACCTCAAAAAGAAGAATTAGAAATTTACCGGTTTCTAAAACAGCTACTATTATTGAAGAAGATGGAACTGAAGTAGTCGTTGTCTCGATTGAACGTCAGTTTAATTCTAGCGAGTTTAAAAGACCGTATGTTAACAAATTTTGCAGGGACCAATGAATAATTTTTATTTTTATCGATTATTACATTTATTATCGTAGCATTTTTAGCAGGAGGAGTTCCTTCTAATGAAGCAGTAGTTGGAAACTTTTGCAAGTGATTCTGCTGCTCAAGCAGCCGGTTTGACAAGTTGGAGATAAAATTATTGAAATTGAAGGACAGACAGTTCAAAAAAATGGGGAGACATTAGTAAACAAATTTCTCCACGTGCTGACCTTGAAACGAAAACTTGTGATTGAACGAAATGGAAATCAACAAACGATTGTGGTAACGCCTAAAGCGTATGATTTATCAGATGGTTCTAAAGTTGGTATTTTAGGAATTGAATCTGCGAAGAAAAACAGATGTATTGTCTAAAAGTACTTTATGGTTTTACTCAAACATGGTTTGTCATTAGTTCTGTATTCTTAACGATTGCATCATTCTTTACAAAAAGGATTTTCTATTAATCAATCTAGGTGGTCCAGTAGCGATTTTTCTCTAACATCTCAAGTGGCTCAAAGTGGATTTGTTTCTAGTTTTGAATTTCTTAGGATTAATTAGTGCCAAATTTAGGAATGATGAATTTATTACCAATTCCAGCTTTAGATGGAGGAAAATTAGTGTTGAAATATTATCGAAGGAATTCGTAAGAAACCACTAAGCCCTGAAAAAGAATCATATATTACAATTGCTGGTGCAGTATTCTTAATCATTTTTAATGATTTTAGTGACATGGAATGATATTAGTAAATTATTTTTAACAATGAACAGGAGGTAAGTGATGGTTTTCTATAGTAACATAATAGAAAACCACACTTATTTTTCAGTTTTCAGAGAGGAGTGATGAAGTGTCAGAACATCAACAACAATTATTTTTAACGTTAATGAATCAATTGCAGCTAGACAATGAAGAGTTTTTACAACCAGATTTTTTGATCAAGCTTCATTAACAAAAATTGATATTACAAAAAGTATTCCAGAATGGTGCTTTTAATATTGAGACGAATCATGTGATTCAGTATGAAAATTCAAACGTTTCTATGAACAATTAAAACAGACCTATGAAAAATTGCTCAAGTAAGATTAGTAGTAAAACGAGAGAAGAATCTGCAAATTACACAAGAACAAATTCAAGCGTATTGGGAAATGGTTCTCTTCCAATTACAACAAGAATCACCTCTTGTAGTCCAATTACTATCAGGACAAATTCCTACTTGGAATCAGAAAAAAATACAATTTCATTGTCCAAATGAAATTACCAAATCTCATGTCAATGAAAATTACATCAAAAAAATTCAACAATACTTTGAGAATTTTGGGTTTCCAAAAATGGGCGTGGATATTATTGTCAATGATGAATTAGGTAGTCAATTAGAAGAAGAGTTACGTATTAAACATGAAACGATTGAACAAGAATATCAAGAAAAAGCTGTTCAACAAAAAGAAAATCAAGAAGCTACAGCGTCTAAACCTGCAGTAGTTAATACAGATTCATCTATTTTATATGGAAAAGCGATTCGTAGTCATTTAGAAACAAAAGAGATTGCGGATATTTATGAAGAAGAGCAGAAATGTATTTAGTCGAAGCGCAAATTTTTGATATTGAAATTCGTACAAGAAAAGCAAGTGGAAAGTCCTTTGCTAATATTAAAAATGACGGACTACACTTCATCGATTGGGAGCAACTTTATTTCCCATCAACAGCTGAAGATGAAGAACGTTTAGCTAGCCTTTGAAAAAGGAACATGGGTAAAAGCGTATGGAAATATTGAGATTAATAAATTTTTCAAGAATTAAATATGATTGTTCGTGATATGAATAAAGTGGAGCATATTGGATCGAATCGATCGTGCACCAGACGACCAAAAACTGAATTGAATTGCATTTGCATACAAATATGTCGGTCATGGATGCCACTAAATTCTGCAGTGATTTAGTCAAACAAGCAGCTAAATGGGGACATCCTGCTGTAGCCATTACAGACCATGCAACTTACAATCGTATCCAGAAGCTCATGGAGCAGGAAAAGGAAATAATATTAAAATTTTATACGGATTAGAAGAAATATTGTCGATGACCAAGTGAATGTTGCCTATAATCCACAACATATTTTTACTAGAAGATGCGACGTATGTTGTTTTGACGTGGAAAACAACAGGGTTTATCAGCTATCTATGATTCCATTATTGAATTAGCAGCTGTAAAATGCATAAAGGAAATGTTATCGATAAGTTTGAAGAATTTATTGACCCAGGGACATCCTTTATCTGCGACAACGATTCAATTAACAGGTATTACAGATGATATGGTTCGTGGTTCTAAATCACAAGCTCAAGTATTAAAAAGAATTTTGCAGCATTTTACAAAAGATACGATTTTAGTAGCGCACAATGCAAGTTTTCGATATGGGATTTCTTAAATACTGGATATGAAAAAGAAGGATTGAGAAAACAACTCAACCGGTCATTGATACATTAGAATTATCCAGATTACTACATCCTCAATTAAAATCTCACCGTTTAAATACATTAGCTAAACGTTACAATGTTGCCTTTAGAACAACATCACCGTGCGGTATTTGACTCAGAAACAACTGGACATTTATGTCATATTTTTCTTAAAAAGAAGCTGCTAATGATCATGGGCTCATTTATCATGACCAATTGAAATACGAACTTGCACCCAGAAGAAGTATTTCAAAAATGGTCGTCCATTCCATGCCACGATTTTTGCAAAACATCAAGCAGGATTGAAAAGAACTCTTTAAAGTAGTGTCAGCTTCCAAATGTACAATATTTTTACAGAGTTCCTCGATTTTACGTAGTATGTTAATCGAGAAGAGAGATTCGTTTTAATTGGGATCAGGTTGTAGCGAAGGGGAAGTCTTTGAAGCAATGATGCAAAAGGCTATGAAGAAGCTAAAGAAAAGGCTAAATTTTATGATTATATTGAAATTATGCCAAAAAGCAGTCTATCGCCCATTAATCGATAAAGAACTCATTCGAAATGAACACCATCTAGAAGAAATTATTAAAAATCTCGTGAAATTAGGGAGAAGAACTAAATATTCCAGTTGTCGCAACAGGAATGTTCACTACTTAAATCCGGAAGATAAAAATTTATCGAGAAATTTTATTGACGTCTAGTGAATAATGGACAAAAATTAAATTATCCAGATGTACATTTTAGAACGACAAATGAAAATGCTAGATGAATTCTGCCTTTTTAGGAGAAGAAAAAGCTTTTGAAGTCGTTGTGACAAATACTCATTGGGTCAATGATCAACTAGAAGTGATTATCCCAATTAAAGATGACTTATATACACCTAAAAATTGAAGGGCAGAAGATGAGATAACAAAAATTAAGTTATGACAAAGCTCATGAATGGTATGGAGAAGAATTACCAGAAATTGTTGAGAAAACGTATCGATAAAGAGTTAAAAGAGTATTATCGGAAATGGATTCTCCGTTATTTACTTAATTTCTCAAAAATTAGTGCATAAAGAGTAATGAAGATGGGTATTTAGTAGGTTCTCGTGGATCTGTAGGTTCCTCATTTAGTAGCGACTTTAACGGGTATTACCGAAGTAAATCCATTAGCACCACATTATCGTTGCCCAAACTGCTGTTATTCAGAATTTTTCGATGACGGTTCTGTCGGTTCAGGTTTTCGACTTACCAGAAAAAGATTGTCCAAAATGTGGAACACGTCTTGCAAAAGATGGACATGATATTCCATTTGAAACGTTCTTAGGATTCTATGGGGATAAAGTACCCGATATCGATTTAAACTTCTCAGGGGAATATCAACCACAAGCGCATAACTATACGAAAGTATTATTCGGAGAAGATTATGTGTATCGTGCAGGAGACGATTGGTACTGTTGCAGGATAAAACAGCCTTTGGTTATGTAAAAGGATACGAACGAGATTTAGGGATTAGAATTTAGACAAGCGGAAATTGATCGTTTAGCAAAAGGGTGTACAGGTGTTAAAAGAAGTACCGGACAACACCCAGGGGGGATTATTGTAATTCCAGACTATATGGATGTGTATGACTTTACTCCAATCCAATTCCCAGCAGATGACCAAAATGCAGAGTGGAAAACGACTCACTTTTGATTTCCATTCCATCCATGATAATGTGTTAAAACTCGATATACTTGGACACGATGATCCGACCGTGATTAGAATGTTACAAGATTTATCAGAATTGAACCGAAGGATATTCCACCAGATGATCCAGAAGTGATGAAAATATTTCGGTGGAACAGAAGTATTAGGCGTGACTCCAGAACAAATTGATTCTAATACGGGTACACTCGGAATTCCTGAGTTTGGTACAAAATTTGTACGTGGGAATGTTAGAACAAACAAAAGCCAACTACCTTTTTACAGAGTTACTACAAATCTCAGGACTATCTCATGGTACAGATGTATATCTTGGAAATGCAGAAGAATTAATTCGACTACATGGTATCCCACTTTCTGAAGTAATTGGATGTCGTGATGATATTATGGTGTACTTAATTCATAAAGGTGTTGAAAATGGTGCTGCCTTTCAAAAATTATGGAAGGGGTACGTAAAGGAAAGGAATTACAGATGAGTATCAAGCAATGATGCGAGAAAAATAATGTTCCAGAGTGGTATATTGAATCGTGCTTGAAGATTAAGTACATGTTCCCGAAAGCCCATGCGGCAGCCTATGTATTAATGGCTTTACGTGTAGCGTGGTTTAAAGTTCATAAACCCTTTATTATATTACTGTGCTTATTTCTCAGTTCGTGCTCAAGACTTTTGATATTGTAGCGATGTCGCAAGGAAAAAGAAATGATTAAGCAAAGAATGAAGGAAATTCGTGATAAAGGATATGATGCAAGTACTAAAGAAGTAAACTTATTAACGGTACTTGAATTAGCTAATGAAATGTGTGAACGTGGCTTTAGCTTCAAAATGGTAGATATTGAAAAATCATGATTCTGTGAATTTTTGTGATTGAAGGAGATAGTTTAATTGCTCCGTTTAGATCGATTCCAGGATTAGGTTGAAACGTAGCGAATAAAATAGTTGAAGCAAGACAAGAACAACCATTTATTTCTAAAAAGATTTAGCAACACGTGGAAAAGTTTCTAAAACTTTAATTGATTACATGACTGAAAATAAAGTATTAGATGACTTACCAGATGAGAATCAATTATCCTTTATTTGATTTTTATTAGAAAAGCAAAAATAGACGACTCTGGTCGTCTATTTTTTTATAATAATCTTCAATTTGTAAAAGAAAGACTTTGTAGTAATTTTCTCTTGTAAAGCTCGATTTTTGAGAATCCAATGTATTGTTATGAAGATAGAGTGAATAAGGTATTTCTATTTTGAATCAGCTTCTGCATTTGGTTGTTTGAAATTTTCGTGAATAATATTTCCACCTTTAAAAGGGCGTATCTACTTGAATGGATAATGCTTCTTTTTCAAAAACAATCTACAAATATAATTCAAACTGATTCTTTGAAAATTGCTTGATCCATTTCTAGTACTTATGAATAATTTTATCTGTTTTGAAATGCTTATCATCATAACTGTGTAAATCTAGTAAACAAACGGTTGAATTATTTTTGTTTCTTTACAGATATTTGTTTCGAATATTGCATCGTAATAAGGATGTATAATATTTCCTTTATCCATTCATTGTTGTGAATGGATCTTGATGGATATTGTTTAAATAAAGTACTTCAAATTCGTCATATTTGGGAATGATTGGAAATGTGCATGTTTTAGAACTATATTTTGAACGATTAACATCAACAATATATCTTGATAATTTAGAAGTAATTGTTGTAAATGGAAAATCTTTTACTGAATAAATCTAATATGCCAATCAGTATGAATTCTTTTTGCTTGAAGATTGATTCGATTTTGAATCGATTCAGGTATTTCAATGCCTGAATGTGGAATTGAAATAGATAATGGGAGAACTATTTGTAGCATGAGAGAATTGTTAAATAAAACGTCTATAAAATCCTCCTTTTTCATTATTGTAGTATAGTTTTTATCATAATGAAAGTTTCTGTTGAAATAGATAGGCATTTAGTATAATGATGTAAAAGGAGTGAGTGAGATGAATCAACGAGAAATTGATGAAATGCATGATTATTTAAAAGAATTTACCCTCAGAAGTGTTAACTTGTGCATCAAAGTTTTAGAGAAAAGAATACAATCTATGCTTCATTTACGTATTATCCAGAGTTTCAACATAAAATTTTTATTATCATATCGTAATGAAAATGATACAGTTGAATATGTAGATGATAATGGTCATAAGATATCTGAAGATGAATTAGAATACAAAACAACTGGAAATTTCAATGACTTATGGTGAGATGGTTGATATTGTATTGAGCTCAATTATTGGAATTCCATAAAAATATTACCATAAAGCAAATTAAAACTACGTTCATTTGTTTTTATAAAATTGTTTTCTATAAAAAGTATCATCAAAAGAATAGATTTTATTGTTTCAGTCTTGACAGTTATTATATGGATTGATATAATAACTCTTGTACTGTTCTAGTAGCTCAAGCAGGATAGAGCATTCGCCTTCTAAGCGAACGGTCGGGGGGTTCTGAATCCTCCTAGAACGTGAAAATTTTACGAGTTTTTACAGGTACAAAAACGTTGATTTAACAACGTTTTCGGTACATAGGGGAACAAGCTCGAAAAGTCACGGAACAAATATGAACAAAAAGAAAAGGAACTACTGAAAAGTGTTCCTTTTTATTATTTTTAATTAAAAATGTTCTTTATCATCATCTTCTAATTCTTTTTCTTGAATGATATGCGCGTAAGTTTTTAACGTAATCGTAGCGTCAGCATGACCTAATCTTTTACTCACAGATAACAATTGCACACCTTGCGATAACAAGATACTAGCGTGTGTGTGTCGTAAACCGTGGAAGTTTATCTGCTTACTAGCACCAATCTGTTTTGAAAAGCACGTTTTTAAGGCTTTATTCGCAGCTTCATTCGTGATGGTAGTAAATACCTTATCGTTTGTCTTAGGAAGCGTAGAAAGCAAATTTAGCAGCTTTTTCGGCACTATCAATAGTACGTTTACTGTTTGTTGTTTTTCCATCAGTAAAATCATTTGTAAAACTATAGTCAAAACCTTTTTCGATTCTGATAGTTTGTTTATCAAAGTCGATACAGTCCCATGTCAGTCCTAAGCATTCCCCAAAGCGTGCACCAGTATACATAGCACATAACATAATATAATGTGAAGTATAGGATGCTTGTAACGTATCTAATAAATATGTTTCTAATCGTTTGAAGTCTTCATAGTTTAAATATTTATTTTCTTCTTTGATACCTTTTTCTATTTTTCCTTTTAAACACCACAGTAGAAGTGAGGGTCAAATGGAATTTTACGTGTATTGACAGCATGCTTGATAGCACCACTTGTAAATTCGTGGTATTTCTTTACTGTATCACGTACTCTAGTCTTAGCTAGTTCATTGATATATTCTTGATAGTTATCGTTTGTAATATCTTTTAAAGATAAATTAAACGTTCTTCTCACATATTGAATCACGGTATCTCAAACGTGCGATAGTCGCTTACGGTATTTTCTTTTATACAATTTCTTCCAGTATTCCATGTAATCAGCTAAAAAGAATTAATTCTTGATTTACATTCTTATGCGTTAACATTTCATTTTCACGTTTAATAGCAGCGTCCTTTGCTTCTGCTTTTGTTTTAAACCCACTTTTAGAAAATGGCTTTTTGCTTACCTTCCACATGGTAGTACACCTTGTGTCCCATGTTTTACCACGTTTATAACATACTGCCAATATGAGACACCCCTTTCATATAGTGGTATAATATACATATTCCTTAATTTCTATTTAGTACCTCACTGATGGCAAAGCAGTGGAGTATTTTTATTTATGTGAAGAAAAATAGTTTGTAATACTATCCATAAGATACTACCAATTACAAATAGCGCTACAGCACTATACAACATTAGTCCCACTGCGTATATCAAAGTCATACAACCCTAAGCCCCACAACCATCATCGCCACCACCAGTAGTGGTAGTAGGTATATCGTCGATACCTGTGGTAGTAGAGTGGCAGATTGTATTATTGATAGCTTTCTAGGGTATAACCATTCCCATACCCTCAGCACCATAGCCTGGAATAACGCTTTTAGCACTTCTTTTCAGTCTCACCAGTAGTGCGTGCAGATATTCTTTTTCTTCACATTCGGTGTTCTAAACCCAAACTTCATTTGTTTCATCTCCTAATTGAAAATAATACATTAATTCCTCGGCAAAAATCATTAGCCCTCACGTTCCAGCTTTACCTTTTTCCCCCATAACACAATGAATAGTAACCTATTAAGTCTGAATGGTCTAATGCGTGTTTTAACTCATGTCCCATCACAAAAATACTTAGCAGGCGTTTCTTTAATAGATTCATTTAACAAGATAATAGGCTCTTCATCGTGTACCACAATTCTTCCTTTTAACTTGTCAGGAAAGTCCACATAATGATATTCGATACCCTAGATTATCGGCTAAGGTAAACGGGTTTGCCGTTTTTGTATGTTTCTACTAAAGTTTTTACATTCAAATAGATTCCCCCTTCCTATTTTTTCTTTTTAAGATGTTTCCACAGTACAGTACGGATAATGGAGTCAACCTGTTCTTTTTCCTCATCGGTTAACTCGATACCGTCATAGGCTACAATCGTGCTGTTTAATTGTAATGCACGTTCGATGTCGAGGACGTCTTTTTCAGTAGCTCACGATGGTTTTCAGTGTTACCTAAAAGGTAGTCTGTAGATACACCTAGATAATTCGCAACAAGAGATAGCTTATCAGATGGAATAGCAACACCATTTTTAATGAACAGAAATAGTTTTTGGGAAAAACCCTAGCTTAATAGCTAACTCTTTACATTCATGTTTCTTTTTGCAGCTAACATTTTTATCCTTTCAAAACATTGATATATCAACCTTTCTTTGACTTCACGAAAAAGTATAAAATACCCTGTAAAAAGTTATTGACAAAAAGTACAAGATGTTATACTATAATATTCGTAAAGAGAATTGTAACAAAAATTCGTCAATAAAAAACGTAAATAAAAAGTAAATTCAAACGAGTCCCCACTTGTTGTATTCGTACTATTTTATTGAGTTTGTATTGAGTTATTTATCACGCCTATATAGTACAATATCCAATACTTTTTGTCAACGTATTTTTATACTTTTTATTCCAATTCTTTTACAAATATCTATATGAAGAGAGGTGGAATTATGCCAGAACATGGAAGAAAGAAAGTGATGGATTACTTGAAAGAAAAACAATGTAACTATCACAAGCCTTGCGTCAACGTGGAACATTCCTGTTTCTAAAAATGTCGCAATATTTAAGTGGTAAAGACACTAGCCCTAAAGCTAATGAAATTATCCTAAAAATTATTGAAGCATATGGAATTAGATAGGAGGAAGTGGAATGAACACAATCGCACCAGAAGTATTAAAAAGAGCTAGATGAATTAATCATTCAACTCATTAGAGATGCAAAAAGAAGACCCAGTAACTGAAAAATTAAAAGCTCTAACTGAGTTGCTTTCAGCTATAACAAAATTGGATTACTAGTCTTCTTTAGATTCTAGTTTTTCCAATACAGTTTTTGAAAAATTCGTAAACATCCTCAGCAGTACGCTTTGCTGAAGTTTGTTTCGTAATTAAATTGTTCTCGATAGCTAATCTAGTCCATTCCAGAGCGACTGACTTAGCTTGATGTTCAGTTAAATTTTGCATTTAAAACACCTCCTTTCAACCACATTATAGGCTTGAAAGAGGTTTACAACAATATGAAAAAATATAGAATAGGTACACGTATGGGAACAGTAGAAATCGTATTTCTAAGCTTGACCATCATGCTTGTTTTAACGTTTGTAGAATTGTTTCGAATCCCTGCAACGTTCGAATTTTCCACCAACTGTATGGAATTACATAGAAGTTTCTATGTATGTAATAGCTGTGATGGTGTGCTGGTATGTAATCTTAAAGGAGTTTTTAAGATGAAAAATAGAGCAGTCAGAAAACCATCACTCATTAGTGTTGGGAAGAACAAAAATAACCTTTACTAATAAAGGAATACAAATTCAATCTCCTCAAGTCATTATTACAGGAGATGGATTCAAGAACGAAAGGAGAATTAATTTCAGTATGGAAAAATGACACAAGCGACAGCAGAATTAACGGATTGGAAGAACGAAACAAGAAAGAATGGGTCGATATGCTCACTGAAGCTGCAAAAATTACAATTGATAACAACACAATGCGCTTGCTCATTAAAGAAGCCAATAAGCTAATGAAAGAAATTACGAAATAGTTATGGAGCAAGCCACGCTATTACGAACGCTTGTTGTCATACAAACTGGAGATAAAAATGATGATTAAAACATTTATCGTATGTCTAATATCGTTCCTGTTAGGGTACTTATTGGCAGTTTTCTTTGTAATAAGGTACCTTATCAACCGTCATAAAACATACAAAAACAGATACAAACGAAAAATTTTACAGCTATTTTTGCATAGCAGTATGTATGGCTGTTCTTATCGCGCTATCTATGATGTAGGCGGTGTGGAAGTGAAGCAAGTGAAAATAGGGAGATTCCATCATTACATTTAGCAAGAATGGAATCACGATTCAAAAGAAAGAGGTAAAAAATGGACACAAAAAGTGATAGAAGAAGCAGTCAATTACGCAAGAAAAATCTAATGATTCAATCATTCCTTAAATGGGGCGTGAGGGTATTTACTAGCAGCAATTGCGATTTCTTTTTACTAGAAGAAATTTACTCAAGCCGTGATGGGTATTCCAGCAGTTGTTGTATCACGAATTTTATTAGCAGCAGCACTGGTTATGGTGTTCGCTAGTTTTATCTTATCTATTAAACGAGATTAGTTAGAAAGGAAGTCAAATATGAATGTAGAAGACTTAGTGTTTAACACAATCGAACAAAACCCACAACGGTTTGAAAAATCTCTTAACTCATTTAGGTTATACCAAAGCATACGCAATCAAGAAAAATTTAACGACTAAAGAAATGTGTGAACAGCTAGAATTAACTACAGTTCATGGAAACAAAGCGATGTCAGAAATGATATTCGAATTGTGCGTTTACGTGACACAACTGTTGGAAGAAACCACATTTATAAGTCAAAAAGATTTAGATATTATCGAAAAAGTGTGGAAGGAGCGTAAACGATGACTAGAAAACATATCGTATCAATAAAGAAATTGAATTTGCTAAAACTATTGGCTTGCTTATTTAAAAATATGTATCAATCATTTCAGTAGCGTTATACGTGATTGATGGTTATCTGATTGGTGCTAATCAGCATTACGAAAAAGTGACAGATTCGTGCAGGTCAGTATATGAGATAGATAAATGGAAGAAAGAGAATATGAAGGTATTGGTTATAGAATGTGTCGTTATAGAAACAATGTCCGAATGACTAGGCAAGAATTAGCTAATGCCATTGGTGTCATTGAAAGAATTGTTAGTTTTGAACGTGGATTTGAATTGCCTCACAGAAATGGAAATGTTGAAGATTTCTAAAACATTAGAGGTGCATTGGGACAAAAATCATCTTTCCATGAGATACAAATAATATGTATAAATTAGTCGTTCAAGCTAAGGAGTTATTCAGTGATGTACAAGATTGAAACTCAGTAAGATACGTGAATCAAACGTGACTGTATTCCTAGATGGAGAGTGGATTTAGAACTCCTAGAATGCTTTGGACAGAGTAAACTCAGGAACCACTAGAAGTGCTTAGTGAGTTAGTCCAGTTATCCACAGGAAAAATATAGCGTGGAGATACACCAGCAACAGCCAAAGGAATATACAACATATAACTCATAAGAAAGTAGAGGAATAGAACATGAAATTAACATATATCGTATTTCGTGATAAAGAAACAGGAGATTTTTACAAGATTATACGAGTAGAGGTACTTTAGCTATGACGCTAATTGTATTGACTCTATTTTAAAAGCAGCACCTATGTCTTTTTGAACAATTTGCAAAAGAAAAGAACAATATGAGGCTCTTGCTAAAGTGTTTGATTGTGAAATCGTCGTAGTGGAAGCAACGTATGATTTGGAAAACGATTTAAACGGGGAAGACGCTAAAGAAGTTGAAATGTCAGAAGAAGCAAAAACTGTAAAGCAGCATTTAGTGCATTAAATATGTTAGAGAATAAGCTATGAACCTATATGAATTAAGTCAGAATTATTTAGCAGTACAAGATATGGATTTAGAACCAGAAACGCTAAAAAGATACGCTAGATAGTATTGAAGAAACGTTCGAGGATAAAGCAGAAAATATTGCAAAACTAATTCGTACTGGTAGAAGCAGAAGAAAAAGCGTTCGAAGCTAGAAGAAAAACGTTTTAACACTATGAGCAGGGCTAATATAAAAACAATTTTAAAGCAATACCTGGAAGACAATATGCGATTAATTGAAAGACAAAATGAAAGCAGGAGTATTTAATTTTTCAATTCAAAATAACCACCTAGCGTGGAAGTATTCGATGAAGCATTAATTCCTAAACAGTTCTTAATTACACAACCAGTCAAGATTGACCGTGCAGGAATTAAAGAATTATTGAAAGCAGGAGAAGAAGTGCCTGGAGCAGAATTAAAACACTCTAGTGGTTTTACGTATCAGATAGAAAGGGGAACGTGAATGAATATCACACGAGGAAAACAAGCACGCGCACAACGTGTGATTATCTATGGTACAGAAGGTATCGGTAAGTCGACACTAGCGGCACAATTTCCAGAACCACTGTTTATTGATACAGAAGGTCGCTACTAGCAACATGGACGTAGCCCGTTTTGGACAAAACCTACCTCATGGACAATGTTACTGAACCAGATAGCGTTTGTTAAAGCGAATCCTACGTATGTAAACCCTTTATCATTGATACAGTCGATTGGGCAGAATCATTAGCTATCGAAGCAATCTGTATCGAACATGATAAAAAGGAATTGAAAACTTTGGCTTTGGTAGTGGATATACCTATCTGAAAGAAGAGTTCAGCAGATTCTTGCATAGCTGCAAGAGTTAGTGGACTTAGGATTCATGTCGTACTAACAGCACACGCTCAAATACGTAAGTTTGAACAACCAGATGAGATGGGTGCGTATGATAGATACGAATTAAAGCTAGGGAAACGTACAGGGTCACAAACAGCAGCTTTAGTAAAAGAATGGGGCGATATGGTCTTGTTCTGTAATTACAAAAACTATTGTGATGAAGAATGAAACCAACAAGAACAAAGCCCAAGGTGGACAACGCGTGATTTATACGACACATACACCATCATGGGACGCTAAAAATCGTTTTTGGTTTGAAAGAAGAATCGCCTGCATGGATTATCAATCGATTGCACATATTTTTCAACCACAACAGGTCAGCAATACGCCTACTGACCCTGTTTCTTGAATATTCTACTTTGAATGTTCCAGAAATTTTACCACAAGAATTACAAAACTTAATGCGACAACATTCAGTATCAGCAGAAGAGTTGCACGCCTTTTTCACTCAAGCGTGGATTTTTCCCACCAGGACACCATTAGAACAATTCCCTATAGATTATTGGGGTTCGGGTTATTCAAAATTGGCAAGAAGTGATTTTCAACATTAATCAAACAAGAACAATATAGAAAGAGGTAAATTACGATGACACAACAATTTAATCAATACAATCAAGCAGAACGTGAATTCTGGTTGGACGATACAATTCAACAAGATTCAGCAGATTTCGTCTTATTACCAGAAGGATTATACAACTTTGTCGTGAAGGCTTTGAACGTGGACGCCACATGCCTAACCCACAAAAATCCAGGTAAATTACCAGCTTGTAATAAAGCTACAGTATCTATTGAAATTGAAGCAGCAGAAGGCACATACAGTATTAAAAACATAACTTATTCTTACATCTCGTCTACAGAAGGTATGTTATCAGCATTCTTGCAGCAGATTGGTCAAAAAGAAAAAAGGCGAACCGTTAAAAATGAATTGGCAAACAATTGTAGGGCACGTGGAGTTTGTAAAGTAGGTATTCGTACTTATAACGGTAACCAATATAACGAAGTCAAAGCGATGTTATATCCAGAAGATGTGAACCAATCAAAAGTATTAAATGGTCAAGCACAACAAAACACAACAAGCATACAAACCCAATGCCACAACAGCAGCAACAACAATTTCAACCACAATACCAACCACAACAAGGTGGAACGTGGAATAACAATGGAGCGTTTTAAGGAGATGACAACGAATGGAGTTACGTCCGTATCAAGAAGAAGCACGTAAGTCCGTTCAAGCAGAATGGACAAAACGGGCGCAAGAAAACCTTATTAGTTTTGCTACAGGTTGTGGTAAAACCATCGTTTTTCCAAAGTCATCGAGGATAGAGTGAAATTGGGGAGCGTGTTCTAGTCCTAGCCCATCGTTCTGAATTATTGGAACAAGCTAGTGACAAGTTGTTAAAAGCGACTGGAATTAGAACAGCTTTAGAAAAGGCAGAAAATAGTAGCTTAGGAAAACCAGAACGTGTAGTCGTTGGGTCAGTACAAACCTTACAACAGCCTAAACGATTAGCAATGTTTGATAAGAAGCATTTCGATTCGATTGTCAGTAGATGAAGCACACCACTGTATCTCAAATAGCTATCAACGAGTATTAGAACACTTTTCGAGAAGCAAATGTCTTAGGTGTAACAGCTACATCCAGACAGAGGAGATATGAAGAATTTAGGTACGTATTTTGATTCTTTAGCTTATGAATATACGTTACTAGAAGCGATAAAATCGGGATATTTAGTACCTATTAAAGCATCTCACAATTCCAATTGACTTAGATTTGTCTAGCGTGGCAATGCAAAGTGGGAGATTTTTAAGCGAGCGATATTGATACAGCACTTGATCCCGTATCTTGAAAAAGATAGCAGATGAAATGTTGAAGCATTGTATCAACAAGAAAAACAGTCGTATTTCTACCACTAGTGAAGACGTCACAAAAAGTTTAAAGATATTTTAAATGCTAGAGGGTTTAAAGCAGCAGAAGTCAATGGAGAATCACAGGACCGTGCAGAAGTGCTTTAGATGATTTTCGATAAAGGAAAATACAACGTTCTTTGCAATTCAATGTTACTGACAGAAGGTTGGGACTGCTCTACTGTGGATTAGTGTTATCGTGTTACGCCCAACGAAAGTACGTGCGTTATATTCTCAAATGGTAGGACGAGGAACACGATTAGCAGAAGGCAAGGACCATCTGCTATTACTAGATTTCTTATGGCATACTGAAACACATGAGATTATGCCACCCAGCACACTTTGATGGCAGAGAACAAAAGAAGTGGCAGACAGAATGGTAGAGATTGACGGAAGAAAATCCAGAAATAGAAATTGACTTAGAATTGTTAGAGGAAACAAAGCCAAAGAAGATGTGATAGCATCAACGTGAAGCAGCATTGGCAGAACAGTTAGCAGAAATGCGTAAGAGCAAAACGTAAATTTGTTGACCCTCTACAGTTTGAAATGAGTATTCATGCAGAAGATTTAACAAACTATGTACCTGCTTTTGGTTATGAAATGGCGCCACCTTCTGACAAACAATCAGCATTAGAAAAACTAGGTATCTTACCAGACGATGTGCATAACGCTGGTAAAGCCCACAAGCTACTTAGAAAGATTGAAGAAACGTCAACAGTAGGGCTTAACAACACCTAAAAACAGATTCGATTATTAGAACGTTATGGCTTTAAAGATGTAGGTATGTGGCAGTTTGAAGCAGCGTCTAATATGATTATCGATTAGCTGCTAATGGTTGGAGATTGCCCTAGAGGAATTAATGTGCAAACGTTTGTGGGGTGTAGGATTGGAAGAAAATAATTTACTAGAATTATTAAGCTATATTCCACCAGATTCCTTATCTTATACAGAATGGGTCAATGTTGGAATGGCGTTAAAACATGAAGGCTATACTGCGAATGATTGGGACGAATGGTCACGTAAATGATGTTCGCTATCACGCTGGGGAATGTTTCACAAAAGTGGGATACGTTCAAGGCACAAGTTCGCCAGTCACTAGGTGGCACAATCTACCATGGCTTGTAGAAAACGGCTATGTTCCTTCTATCTTATGATGATGGTCGAGGAGCTTTTAGATTGGGAAGATTCCATTAAGTACGATAACGATTATAAATTAATTGATAAGTCTTATATTGATGGAAAAAGAGTTTAAAACTCCCAACAGATGAACAATGGAAACCTGTACAAGAAATCGTCCGTTATTTAGATACGTTGTTTGAATCAGACGATATTGTAGCTACGCAACAGAAAGTTATGCATAGATGAAGCTACTGGAGAAGTGGAAAAATACTTACCTCAAAAAGGTGCGTATGACAGAACAGCTGGAGAGTTGATTGATAAGCTGTTACGTTGTAACGGCAATATCAATGAAGTATTAGGCGATTATAACGAACAGGCAGGGAGCATGATACGTTTTAACCCTATGGACGGTAAAGGTGTCAAAAACGAGAATGTAGCACAATTTAGATATGCGTTAGTAGAGTCTGACAACATGGACTTAGAAAAGCAAAAATGCGATTGTGCGTGAATTACAGTTACCAATTGCTACTCTAGTGTACAGTGGGTCAAAAGTCTATCCACGCTATCGTAAGAGTAGAAGCAGCTAATAAGGAAGAGTACAAGAAGAGAGTCGATTATTTATACAAGATTTGTAAGAAAATGGTTTAAATGTCGATGAACAAAACAAGAACCCTAGTCGCTTGAGTCGACTGCCTGGATTCATGCGTGGCGACAAAAACAATTCATCATTGATACGAATATTGGTTATGCCTCATGGGACTGAATGGTACTGCAGTATATGAAGATTTAAACGATGAATTACCTGACCCTGAACAATTATCAGACTGTTGGGAAGATATGCCTACCACTAGCACCAGAATTAATTAAAGGTGTCTTTACGTCAAGGTCATAAGATGTTGATTGCTGGTCCATCGAAAGCTGGTAAGTCGTTTGCATTAATTAATATGTCTATCTCTATAGCAGAAGGGTATCCATGGTTCGTTGGGAATGCACAAGGTAAAGTCCTATATGTCAATCTTGAGCTAGATAGGGCGTCTTGCTTGCACCGTTTCAAAGATGTGTATCATGCAATAGGGATTCAACCGCTAAACTTGACAAAACATTGATATATGGAATTTACGTGGTAAAGACTGTACCAATGGACAAACTAGCACCTAAAGCTAATCAGACGTGCCCATAACAAAGGATACATTGCTCGTTATCATTGACCCAATCTATAAAGTATTGACTGGAGATGAAAACAGTGCGGACCAGATGGCACACTTTTTACAAACCAGTTTGACAAGGTAGCTACTGAACTAGGGTCAAGCTGTTATCTATTGCCACCACCATTCAAAAAGGTGCTCAAGGTGGTAAGAAGTCTATGGATAGGGCTAGTGGTAGTGGTGTGTCTGCCCGTGACCCTGACGCTTTAATTGACTTAGTGGAATTAGAGTTAACAGAAGATATTCGTGAGCAGCTAACGAGTGAACGAGTGCTCCAATATTATCAGACTCTATCTTACAATTGAATAAACCATACCATGATACATTATGTGACGCTTGATGACTTGAATAATGTTCATCAAAATGAAACAACATTTAGAAAAGGCAGTCCCTAATATCAAAGATAGGTATCCAATCAATGAGTTTATCAATCAGCAAACAGCAAGAATTGAAAAACACTACAGCGTGGCGTGTAGATGGAACATTACGTGAGTTTGCTAAGTTCAAACCTAGAGATGTGTGGTTTAATTATCCAATCCATACAGTAGATGGTACAGGTATCTTATCTGATATTCAGTTTGATGATAATAGTCCATCATGGAAGAAAAATTTTGATAAGTCTAGCAAAACGACAAACCCAGAAGATAGGAAAGAAGAAAGAAAAATCTATTTGAAACAGCTTATACTGCTTTTGACGATGGGCTTGCACCAGTGAAAGTAAATGACTTGTGTGAGTATTTAGAAATTTCTCCTAAAAACTATGAAACGAAGAGTGGAAGAACATGGCGGATTTAGAATAGATGGTCAACATATTTATAAGGTTTAAAATGTTCAAATGTCTTTGGACAAATGGACAAACTTCCTATTTGTCCTGTCTGTCCGCTTTGGACAAATGGACAAACTTCCTATTTGTCCTGTCTGTCTTTCGGAAAAATCCTGCTTTTGGACAGACAAATAGGGACAGACACCGAGACAAAACTGGACAAAACTTCCCTATTTGTCCTGTCTGTCCAGTAAAAAAATAAGAGGAAAAATTCCGAGATTTGGACAGACAAATAGGGGACAAACTTCCTATTTGTCCATGGACAGACACTGCAGCTTTAGACAAGCTAAAGTTTGTGTTCATCCAGAGTGTCACGATGGAACAGACAATGTGGCGTAAGCTGTAGCCACATTGGTCTGTCCCTATCTACCCGTGACAAGCGCGAATGGAATTGGTAGAAATTTGATTAAAAATAGTGAGATTATTCACAAATGGAATTGAGGTGTTACATGATTGAATTTTTATACCCATGAAAAAATACCCACGACTACTCATCAGCAAAAACAAGTAACGTGCAAAAATGGTAAAGCCACATTTTTGAGCCACCTAAGCTGCTAGAAGCTAGGGCTAAGTATATGGCTAGCTTAGCACCGTTTGTTCCTAAACATGCCTACACTGGTCCAGTCCATCTGACAGTCAAATGGATTTTTCCCAATGGTAAAAAGGGAGCGTAACGGTCAGTACAAGCATACTAAACCAGATACGGATAACCTAGCAGAAGTTATTGAAAGATTGTATGACTGAATTGGGATTTTGGAAAGATGACGCTTTAGTGGCGTCTGAACTGGTGCAAAAAGTTTTGGGGCGAAAAAGACTGGAATCTATATCAATATTGGAGGAATTAGCATGAGCCTAGATTATCGTGCGTTCTATCAAGATGTTGTGGATTGATTTATCAATCGAAAGAGGTAGAACGAATCAAAGGTTTTGGTACAGATGAATACATGGATTGGATAGTCCAGTCAGCCGTGCAGATATGCGAAAAATACCATGATGATAAATTTGTACAGAAACAAATGCGTATGCTATGGCAGCATATTGATGACGCAGTAAGAAGGCAAGGAGTGGGTAAAGATGATTAGAACGTTGGGCGAAGAACGTGGCGATAAGATTCACGGATTATAAGAAGATTGAAAACTCGTCGAGATTGATGGTAAGTGTTACGTGAGAAAGAAACGTAGTAAGAAAGTATTTTATAGAGGAGGTGGCAGCATGTTCAAGGTGCGAATAAAGTATTCAGGTAAAGAAGCATGGATTAATGAGGATTGGATTTGGTATATCTGTCAACATGATGAAAGTCAAGATACCGTTATCGAAAGTAAGCATGGAGATGTATTACGTGTAGAAGAAACTGTGGAAGAAATTAATAATAAAATTTTTCAAGAACGTGTTCGTTATTTAAGATGAGGTGTAGTGGAATGAAATTGATTGTTGAATCTATTTTACATGGCGATGATAGCGAATGGATAGAAGAAATATATATCAATGCAGATAACATTATTTGTATACGTCCTAAAGATTGGTTTTTCTGAAATTGAAATAAGTGGTTCCCGTTATTTGAAAGTTGAAGAAACAGTAGAAGAAATTCAATCTCTATTAGATGGTAAAGATACCATAAAGTATAGTCACCAAAGACGAATAGGAAAAAGATACAAGAAATTGACGTATGACAGGTATGAATTTAGTGGAGTTTGGAAAAACTCGGAATTGGTATATATGCTGTCAGAAATGGGAAACAGGTAGAAGTTTACCTAGCGCAGAAAAACTCCGCACAAATTGCAGATTTAGCAGGAATAACAGTACGAGATTTATTAAATGTGTAGATACATAGAAAAGGAATGATGGAAGAATGAACAAAAAGAGAAAATGAAAATTACGAAAGAAGTACTGGAATATATACAACAATTAGCTGGAAGAGATAAATTAACAGTGACGTTTTATTTAAAACGATTTTATGAGATTTTGTTAGCGCACCAGAAAAAGATAGTTATGAATATTTGAATATAATTATTGGTTGTCTTTGAATGGTTTACATGAATTTTATATTCCCTCAAACGACGTAATCAAAAACAATGTGGCAATTTATAACGGTAGAATACATTGAAATTGATGATGGTAATCGTTTCACTGTTAAATTCAATAAAATCACTAAAGATTTTTCGAAAAGAACATAAGAATTGGTTGATTGATAAATTTAATAAAGGATTGATTGGAACATGGTAAATAAAACATTTATCACATTTCTACAAGAAATAGCCAGGGGAAAGATAGGCTATCAGTAAGTTTTCCGTTAACAGAATATATGAAATGGGCTGGTATGCCGTTTGACGATTTGGGGTGAAGTGTTTATAGACGTGAATAGAACGTTACGTAAACTCATGGATTATAAGAAAACGATTGAAGATATTGTTTCTTGAAAAGAAAACATTCGCTAGAGTCGTTCCGTCATACACGACAATAGGACCTATGATTGAAGTCGAGTTTGCAGAATGGACACGAGAAGTACGTGGAGAAGATTGGTTACTAAAGATTGTGGAAGGAGATTAGTATGGTTACATTCAAACAAATAGCAAAACGGGCTTACTGAATTGTATGAACGTAAGAATGCAGATTACGGGAATAGCTCGAAAACGTTCGAAGAGTTCGGTATGACGTCCACAGTAGTACGATTAAGTGATAAGTTAGAACGATTAAAAACATTATCTAAACAGGAAGCAAAAAGTGAAAGATGAAAAAGTATTCAAGATACGGTTATGGATATTGCAGTGTACGCTATGCTTACGTTGATGGAGTTGATGAATCGTGAAACTCACTAAAAAGCAAGCAAAGAAATATATCACACCACAAACACAACGTAACTATGAGTATGAAATGGCAGTAACTGGAATTGTCCCTAGAACTGTGGTGGGTGCGTTTCTAAAAGTGTTCCGTGACGAGTACGGGCACGGCAAGAAACGGTTTGATAGACTGAAACAGAAAGTGGATTTTCAGTTGGAATGTATGGCAAAAGAGTATGTACGTTACCAGGAGTTGTTGGATATGGTGGAAGAAGAAACTGGGTTTAACTGGTTTATAGAAGAGGTGTAGAAATGAGAGAACAATTTACTAATGTGATTATAGGTTATTTTGATTTTGAGGATTTCAAACAAAAGAATGTGCAATTTCGATTTTGGAGGATTATCAATTACAAAGTTATTTACAAAAAGAATTAGATAAGTTGATGACTAAAACATTTGGGTGTAAAGATTTTGTCATGCAATTTATAGCGGGGTTATGTTAACAGATAATCGTGTATATATTGCATTTCATACGAATCACACAGCAATATTTGAGATGTTACCAGATTATCCGTTGATGGAATATGAGGGGAGATTTAATGAGTTTTTGGAAAAAGCAATTAAAGCAGCTAGAAAAGAAAAAGGAATGAGTCAATTAGAATTTGCTATTCATTTAGGCGTTTCTGCCAATGAGTGTATGCAATTGGGAACGAGAAGTAAGTCGTCCTAACTTGAAATTATCTCAATTCTAAAGACTCTTTAGGTGTAGATGTGATGGGGATTCGTTATTCAAAACGTTAAAGCCACTAGTCGAACAATGGTTTGTTGACCGTGGATTAGATAAACGTGATAGTAGTGGGCAGTTAGAAAAGCTGCAAAGAAGAAGTCGATGAGTTGAAACAAGCGTATATCGAAGTCAATCGTGCAGAAGAAATTGACGCAGTAGGGGATATTTTAGTCGTGCTAATCGGGTATTGCTTACAACGTGGGCTAGATATTGAAGAGTGTTTATCTGTGGCGTATAACGTGATTAAGAATCGTACAGGCAAAGTCGTGAATGGAGTGTTTGTGAAAGATGTTTGATTGGGATAGATGTCCATATTGTGATGAAGAATTAGAATCGATGATGTGTATGATACGACGGACGGTTACTTAGATGAAGGGTTTGCAACGTGTCCTAACTGTCGTAAGCGTTTGTACACCCACAGAAGTAACTGTGGATTTTTACGATTATGAGTGTGGAAAGTAAATTACAAGACGCAAATGCGTATGTCAATTTTGTAGATATGAACGTTACAAACCTAGACAAACGTTTATGAAAAAGTTGTTCGCTTATAACAAGATGATAGATGATGCGTACTGACAGAAGAAGAGATTGAAGCATATAGTGATGAATGGAGTGATGGGTATGAGTAGAATTGAAGAACTAGGAAAAACAAATAACAGAATTAGACGAACGAAAAGTAGCATTGCAGCAAGAGTTGGAGTTGGAGAAACAGAAAACGGAGATTGAATGTTCGTTTAAAAACAGTGAGAAGTATTTTGCGGTTGGTCCAGATGGATGCATTAGTGATTATCTATGGGACGGTTCAAAGTTTGATAAAACAAGATACTCAAGGGCATATATTCAAAACTAAAAGAAGAAGCAGCAAAAGAACGTGACAGACGTATCTTACTTACACGATCTCAGACAGTTTCGTGACAAATGCAATGGAGATTGGAAACCCTAAATTCAGTAAAGATTCAGAAATTGTACACGTTATTAGTTTCTGTGAAGGTAAACTGAAGCAGAGTGCCCCTAGAATAGAACAATTTTTATTTGTTTGGTTATTTCAAAAATAGAAAAGATTGTCAACTTGCAATCCGATTGTTCGGTGACGAGATTAAACGACTATTTGTGGAGGAATAAGAATGAGTACAATTACAGAACTTGAAGACAAAGTAAAAAGAATTGCTGGACGAGATAGAAACGTTAAAAACGAGAAAAGAAAAATGAAAAGTTTGAATATCCTTTTGAAGAATATGAAAAGTATTTTACGGTTAGTCTTATGGCAATGTAACCAGTAATGTGTGACTAATCATTATTTGGATACCGCAAGATATTTGCAAGGTCATGTTTTCAAAACAAAAACAAGAAGCAGAACGAGAAAGTGATAGACGTGCATTGTTAATACGCTTTAGACAATTCCGTGATAAATGCAACGGGGAGGGAAACCAGAAGTTTTTGAGTGTAAATATTTTATTACATACGATAGCTTTAAAACGTATTAGAAAGCAGTTGGAACGATACGTGGATAATTCTTTCATACATTCGGCGATGAGCATGAATGTGATTGCTTACGTGCGATTGAGTTGTTCGGCGATGAGATTAAGAGATTGTGGGTGGAGGAATAATGGAATATGGAGAACGCTATTATTTCATCTATTCAGACGGGGACGTCTTGAGTGCTATATGGCACAATACTAACATGGATAATGGAATGTACAATCAGAATAATGTGTTTAAAACACGTAGAGAAGCCTGAAAGAAAGTAAACGTCGTGCTTTAGTAACAAAGATACAACGGTTCCGTGATGAGTGTAATAAGGGTAAACAATTTAACTGGGAAGATATGAGTCAAGAAAAATATTTTTATTTGTTATGATTCATGGACAGATGATTTATTTGTATCGAAAAGTAACGTCATTAATAATCTAGTGGTGTTTTGGTTATTTTCTAGATGAAGACGACGCAGAAAATGCAGCAGAAATGTTTGATAAACAGATTCGCAAATTATTTATCGAGGTGGAGAAATGAATAAGAAACTATTAGTATTGCTATCCTTTCTAACAATATTGCTTGCGTCATGTACAGAAGCAGGTAAAGTGTCCCATAACACTTTCAAAAGAAGTGACAATTTTAACGTTGTGAGACGGGTTGCAGTCATTAATACCAGAACAGATAAAGTGGAATTTGAAGTGATTGGTAGAATTTCAATTTACGATACTACCAGTAGTAAAGAGTCCACAAGCACGTTAACGGTAGTGGTAGAAACGGATAAAAGATAAATACAAAAACATATTATTAAATTAACGAATTGGAATATGTATGTTGTGGAAGATTTAGAAGGAGCGGCAGTTGACCAGTATAAGTATGAAATCAATTATATATGCCTGAAAGTATATTGCCGTTTAAAATTACAGAAAGTAAGTAGGTGTGATTATGATTAGTATTAACGATGTGAAAGAGGATTATGTATTCAACCACTGTAATGATGAATTTGTAAGAACATACAATGTTCAGAAAAAGTGGAATGATATGTCCTTTGCAGAAAGAAATTGTTATGACACAGCAATTCCTCATAAAATGAATTTTGCCGACAAATGCTTTGTTAAGTGAGATTTTGAGTTTATCGAAAAATGGTATTGTATGGACGAATTAAATGGAGTTTGTGGGAAGAAGCTAGTGAGGATTTTATTCATAGATTTAATACATTGATGAATGAAATAAGTGAATTTCATCGGCTAAAAAGTTATGAACCAGATGAAACAATTGGACCCTAACTCATTTTTATACAGGAGGTATTTTATGATTAAAGTACAGCAAAACCAGATTGCATGCCGTGCAAGATGACAAAGAAATTTTATCGGACCATGATATTCCGTTTGAAGACGCAAATGTAGAAGGAAATGAAGAAAGCATTAGAACTTATTAAACAACACGGGTTTTATCTATTACCTGGTAACCACAAATGATAATTTTGATGGTATGTAAATTAGAATTGATAAATTAGAGGAGCTGGTATAAATGATGGAATATGTATTAAAATGCGGTAGTATGTACGTGACGACTGATAATCAATTTACAAACAAATGTAGAGGAAGCATTGGTTTTCATTGATATGGAAACAGCCAGTGAACACCCATTAGTTGTGATGGGTCAAGCAACTGTGGTGGTACGTGACAATGCAGTTGAGTAGATATGATTTGAGTTATTATGAACGGTTGTTCATGGATTATCATCGATACCCCACTATGATTACTAATAGAAGGGCAGTATTATCTGTACGTGAAGTCGATGAGAATGTAGGTGGGGGCAAGTCTAATATCATGGGTAAGCCTGTGGAGAATTTAGCAGTGCGTTGCCTCAACAGATACAAACGATTGATTTTCCTAGAGAACGTGCAAGAATCTATCCACGATACCCTCAGATGGACCAGATGACAACACGAGAAAGATTATCGAGTTACGGTATTTCAATAACGATGAATATAGCTGGAAACAAGTAGCCAAACTGTTTAACTACTCTCCAGCACAAATCTATCGGATTCGATACCGTGTACTAGAAATGTTTGCGAATCGTGCTGGATTTTGCAACACGATTTAAAAGATGAGAAACTTGCTCATAGAATTCTCATCGAAAATGTGATATTCTACTAGCATAGAAAACTGTGCGAAAGGCGCTTATCATTTGATAGGCGTCTTTTGCGTACATAAAAAGGAGATAAGTTATGAATTATAAAGTTGAGGTTAAATGCCAAGCAGTGCAGTTTGATGGCAATCTAGTCAATATGCCTAACTGGTTTATGGATAGGTTTTTAGTAGGTAAACAAGATGATAAGTGGTTCTTATGCAATGAGGAATATATCGAGTCTGAAATTAACTTAGGAGATTACGTAGTGTTATATCCAGATGAGGGCATGGAGATTGTACCAGCAGATGTATTCGCCACACGTTTTTACGAAGCGTATGCCTAAGCGTCCCTGCAGCACACCCTGGTTGCAATGAACTGATTGATATATCAAAACGGTACTGTGAGAAACACACGCCCAAAGAGAATCGCCCTAACGCCTCATCAACGAGGTTATGATGGAGATGGCGTCGTGCCAGTAAGAGATTCCTAGCTGCCAACCCATTCTGTGTGGAATGCAGAAAGAGAAACTTATTTGTACTCAGCCACAGACGTTGACCATGTTATTCCGCATAAAGGAAGTAAGATTCTGTTTTTGGAGTGAGGAGAATTACAACCACTTTGTCATGCGTGTCATAGCCGTAAAACTCAATCAGAAGACAATGGCGGATGGTATTAAGGTGTTTATACCTTTTTGTGTTTAAAATTGAAATTTGACCTGTCGCAAAATACAAACATTCCCATATGCTTGAATTTGAAAATTTGATACCCTATTTCAGATTTTGGTTTTTGATACCCTATTTTCGAATTTTCGTTTTTTTATAATCTCGTTTTTGAATTTTCGTTTTCTAGGAAGTGTGGAAGTATTGGTATACCCATATTGACGTGTTCGATTCACGTTTCCATAGTTAGAGTAGGGAAGCCCTAGCAATCAATAGTAACAAACAATTATAATCTTTCAAAAATCTTGTTGCATTTAAAAATTCTATCCTTAATTTAATTTATTGTGCTTTTTAAAAATTTCTTCCTAATATATCGTGATTAATTTTTGTTTATACATTTTTGGTTGAGTGTAAACCTCCTTTAAAGTAATGGAACCACTCTATATAGATATTCAATTGCTAGGCTTGCTATTCTATTTATGTGGATTCTATAAGGAAGGGTGGATATGGTTTACGATTGGATTGGATTGGATAGAGTAGAATAAGATAGTTCAATTGTTTTTATGATTATGAATTTGAATTTTAATTGGTAATTTCAATTATTCATTTTGATATTTTAAAATTGAAAACAAAATAAAGATATGTCTTTAAAAACATATCTCATTATTATTTATTATTAATATATATTTATATATGGATTTGATTCCCATATCCCTTTTTCATTGCTGCGACTCATATATAGCCCGCCCAGGTTTCGATAATTTTTCATAAGGCGAGGCAAAACGCAAAAGTCGGATTATGGGCATTTTAATGAAAATCTAATGTAAATTAATGAAAACAAACAAATGTTCGGAACGTACGTTCGCTATCACAGAACGTTAAAACACCTCAAAAATAGCATAAAAATCAAGGTTTTGTCAGCGCATTCACACTATACTGTGTTCTAAAAACGTGATTTATAAGCTCAAAAATAGGCGTGCATGCATTAAATTTTCTTAATATCAAAAATACACTAAACGAATTAAAATCGCTTAGGAACGCAATTTTTAAGCATGTATATATACGCTTAGTAAATCAGGGCTATTTTTCGCCTTTAAACTACCACATCAAAATACACCAAATTTATTATAGTGGCTTAAAACGCAAAAATACGCAAATTAGAACGGGTATTATATTTTGAGGTCAGTAGAAATTAATTAATGAACGACAAAAGGGCTTATAAAGCCCTAATTTTTAAGCTACATAATCAAGATAATCTAGGTAATCGTCGATAATATCTAAATAATTATCATCGATATAGTTTAACTGCTATTTTAATATTGTCTGGAACGTTGCCGTTTTCGCAATCGTGAACAAATCTCATTAAATCTTTGTTCTTGTGGATAATGGTTTTCTAAAAAGTCCATTAAATCAATGTATAAATCTTTCATTGTGGTTTCTCATTTCATATATTGCAAGTTATTTTCAATCCATGTTAAACGTTCTTTATTATCTATAGGCATGTTTTTAGTATTTGTGGGTATCAATTGTATTGTTTTATGTGTTCCATCTATTTGTAATTCAAAATATGTTTTTGTTAATTTACCTCTAATATCGTAGTAATTTTTGTTTTTAAAATTAGTTTAGATGATTGAGTTTCAAACCAGTTTTTAATCCTCGTTCAGTTTCTGATTTTTGTATAAAAATCAGTAAAAATTCTCAAATTTTTGAAAAATAGATATTCTGTTGGGCTATTGCTATTAAATATTGTTCGTAACTGGTAAAATAAATCATCTAAAAATACATTGGACCTGTTCGGCTTTTTAAGTCTTTTTAATTGAATTTCATTAGTTTTTAAACTTGTTCCAATTCACTTTATTAAAATTGATAAAAGGTTTTTTTGTAAAAAATTTTTGTTCTAATGGATAATAGTCATCTACTGTAGTTAATATTAAATTGGTTAAATCGTTATTAATATACATACTGTATTTAATTTCATTTCTGCTTGATAGCAAGGGCTTATAGCCCTCACCCTAATTCAATTTCAATACTATGTTCGTTAACTGTCCAATTAACACGGCTATCGTAATCTTGTCCGTTATGCTTTTAATAATCTGATAAGCGGCGTAATAGTCTCACAGTGTCATCTGACAAGTCTTCTGGTGCAATAAATTGGTTTGTTTCTAATTGATGGATACGAGTTTGTAAGCTCAATCTGTTCATCTTTTTGATAAATCTGTTGCTTTTAGTGTTTTGAGTTCCTAAAAGTGCTAATGTAGTTAATGTAATTAATGCTAGTTTTTCATGTTATTTGTCCTCTTTTCTAGTTTTTAAACTCAAATCTGTAAACTGCTTTAAAATCGTGTCCGTACACAATTTGCTTATACATTAAGTAGCAGCCAACTTCATAATTGGTTTTTTGTAAATTCTTGAGTATTTAGGTTTATAAACTTGTCTTCTTAAATAGCTTGTTTCTGTAATTTCTGTTTGTGGATATTCTTTTGTTAAAATCCATTTATTGCCTTGTTTTTTTCAAAAATGTTTGATTGTTTCTAAAATAATCATTCTTGTTCTTCTTTTCTAATTTATATTTGAAAGAAAGTAACCAATCTGCAGAATAGAGTACAGAAGGCGACTTTAGCTTTCAGATTTTATATACAGGCAACCGCTTAAGTTTCTCAGGCTAGGGCGGTTGTTTTTTTATTTTTCACTTTCGCTTATTCTTTCTAGAATTAGTTACTAATCGTGGTTTTATGTTCTTTACATATTCTTTGATTTTGTTTCTTTCTTCTGTAACCATAAAACCTATTTGTTTATCTCTCAATCTACCAGTAGCAGGGCGACCACGTGGACGTTTGTTTTCCATTTGTATTTCTTCCTTTCGTTTTTAATAATGTGGTAAGTTGTTTAACTACCTTTACATATACTATTATAAGCGTACGCTTTTAATCTGTCAAGCACTTTTAAAAATTATTTTTTTCTTTTTCAAAAAGTTTCTCAATAATAATCTGATTGATTGGCTTTTTAGTTATAAAAGATTCGTAACGTAACGCCTCGTGTTCCTCATCAGTAAAACGTACCACGAACGTTTTACGGTTTGTTTTATCATAAATATATTTATCTTCCATTGCATACACCTCGTTTTTCATGTTATAATTCTTTTCAAAAGAACGGGCAAGCAAGATTATTACTTGCCCATTGTAGGTTAGCTGATTATCTTAGTGATTAGATTGATAACTCGCTATTATCAAATTAATCATATTTACTAAGAAATTGGCTTTTTCTTTTGGCTCTAATTTATCGAACCAATCGAAAAAGCTTTTTCATCGTCTTCACCTCCTTTCTTTTGAAAGGAAAGGCTAGAAACATTTTATTCATCTCTTAACCTTGATATTATAATATCATAACATTTTTAATATTGTCAACAGCTTTATAAACTTTTTACTTTTTCTTTTTTTATCAATCAATCAAACCAGTACAAACATATCTTATCAATCATCAAACATTATTAAACTTATTAAATCTTTCTATAATAATAAGGAAGAAACGAGGGACAACTAACAAGCTATACATACATATTAAATAAACAATATACATAATTAAAATAGAATAGAGTAGAACACGATAGAGATACATTATTGAATGTATCTTTTTGTTTCTATTTTTTCTGTCTTATTTTCTTTTTCTTTCTATTAATAGGAAGAAAGAAGAACAATCAATCAAGCAATCAATCAAAGAATGATGAAACATTTTCATTAAACTTTCTAATCAATCGAACAAATCATAAACATTTTTAATCAATAATGAAACAAATTGTAACAATTTCAACAGAAAAGGGGCGTATTTAATGAAAAATTAAGCAAAAATCAAGCAAATTCAACAGAATTTAACGCTTATATACCGCTAATCAACAGGAATAAGTAGCAAAACACGAACATTACGATATCGGTTGAAGTACCCTCGTACGGAAATCACGAGAAAAATCGCCCCTCAAGACCGCGCCCCCTCGCTTCACACAAAGTCCCTTTAATAAATACCCCAGAAGGGCGATTTTACGAACAATACCTTGAAAGGTGGTGAAAAACATGGCAAATTATAGCGTCCAATCAGTTTATCGGTTATTGATGGCAAAACCCAAAAAAGAAGTAAACTGAGAAATTGAACAACGTATGAAAATGAAGAAGCTTTTACGAGTGGCAAAGGATAAATTGTTACCACCGTCATGGCTAGGAAAAATTGCTAAGAAAGTAATTTCAAATATTGTGGAAGAAACACAGTCTATCGAGTTGTTAACGAACTTAGATGTCCACACATTAGCAGTTTACACAAACGTTTATGAACAATATATCTTATGTACTAAACGTATTAATGAAGATGGAATCATGGTAGAAGCTAACAAAGCAAGTGAAACTGTGGTTGCAGCACACCCATTATTTGTTAAGTGTTTAGTTTGTTTGACCAGTTGCGTAAATGCAAACTGACTTAGGTTTATCCCCTTCATCAAGGGCAAAACTAGCCTTTACATGCTGCTTTAACACCAGATAAGAAAAAGGAAGAAGTGGAGTTTGATAACGTATGAGTACTTTAAAAAGAAATGCTAGTAGGTTATTCATTACAAGTTATCAATTCAGAATATGGTCATTGTGTAAAAAAGAGAAGTGGGTTTGTCAACGTTTCTTGAGAGATGTGGAACGAGAAGATACAGACGATTTTTCCTTATATCTTTGATGATAGTAAGGCGTTACGTTTTCTAAAGTGGATGACTCAATTTTAAGCACCTCAAAGGACCACTTGCTGGACAAAAACATTGACCCAGCACCTCATCCAGATTTTCATCTTTGGTAATCTTTATGGTTAGCACACCGTGACACAGGATATAGACGATTTAGAACGTCCCATTGGCAAGTAGCACGTAAGAATGCTAAAACACAGTCTCAATGCTTGTGTGGCTAGTTATGAAGCTAGTGCTGAACCATATGCAGAAGTCTACATTGAGGGCTACTAAACGGAACAAGCTAAGATTTTGTGGAATGAAACCATGATTCAGATTAATAACAGTGCTTTTTAAGAATAAATTCAAGAAAGCATACGGAAAAATCACCATGAGAAGTCAGGTGATTCATTTCAAGCCTTATCTCAAGAAGTTGGTAAGACAGGGACGGTTTCAACCCACAGGCTGGATTAATAGATGAGCATCATGCCCATAAAAACGTCAGAAACGGCGAAGTTTTTAAAATCAGGGCAAGCGTTACGTCTGCAACCTTTAATTAGTATTATTACAACTGCTGGATCTCGACTTATCAAACCCTTTGCTATACAGAAGAATATGCGTATGTAACTAAGTTATTGGACCCAGATAGTGATGTGGAGAATGACTCTTACTTTTGCATGGTCAATGAATTAGATGAAGGCGATGATATTAAAGATGAACGGAACTGGATTAAAGCAAAACCCAATTGTAGCTACTAGTAAAGTGGGTATGAAAATTTTACGTGATGACTTGAAAATAGCCCCTAGATGTACCAGAAAAATGAGAAATTTCATGACAAAGAACATGAATATATGGGTAGATATGCCCGAGGCTGATACATGGATATGAATAAGTGGGACAAATGCGAACTGGAACATGATGATTTTGATGAGTTTGCAAAGAGTGCTAATGCTTATTTAGGCTTTGACTTATCCATGACAACTGACTTAACGTCCATTGGACTAGTTTTTAACGAATGGGAATGAATATCGCCTAAAACAAGTGTCATTCATGCCTAAAGACAAGTTTTATGAACGTATGGCAAAGGATAAAGTACGTTTTGATATTTACCGTGACCGTGGGGAACTCATTCTGACAGATGGTGCAATTGTGATTATACGTTTGTTAAAGCAAAAATTTTTGAATGGGCTAAGAAATACAACGTCAAAGAAGTGTGCTACGACAAATGGAACGCTATTCAGATGGTGTGGGACTTAGAACAAGAAGGACTGACCATGATTGAAATCGAACAAGGTATCAGAATGTTAACTGACCCTACTAAGAAGTTTAGAGAAGCCGTTTATGAAGGCAAATGAAGCATTCAGAAGATAAATTGTTACGTTGGGCTATGAGTAATGCCCGTGTTGTGGCAGACGCTTCTGAAAATATTAAAATTACGAAAAATAAAAGTGTTGGACCGTATCGACCCAGTGGCAGCGTCCATCAATGCGTTTGCTAGGGCGATGAAAGACAACATGCAGATTAACCTTGAAGAACTAATTTTAAGTGACGATTGGGGGTTATAACAGTGAAATTACATGATTTTATTGCACTTTAGGTGTAATCATCATCATAAGCACTACTTTATATATTGACCTTATAAAAGGGCTTTATGTAAGTGGTGCTTTTTAATACTCATAGGATTCATTCTATCGAGAACTTACACACCCTAAGAAAGGAGGTGGATAACAATGTTAGAGAATTTTATTCCTAGAGAAGTGCTTAGCAAGCCTAATGAAGACTTAGAACGCAATTGGGCTACAGCTTTTAGACATTTGATTGGAGAAGACTACTCAAGGGGAGCGATTAAGCCCACAACTAGCAATGCCACACGTTTTGCCACGGTTTGTATGCCTGTATCAACGTATTATGACGATATAGCTAAACTACCGTGGAAGTCCCTATAAACAGACGAAAACGGCTATTGAGAAGGATAACGAAAGTGATGTAGCTAGAGTGTTAAATATGCGTCCTAACCGGCTTTATGAACCCATTTGTGTACAAAAATTGATTGTAACAGATGTGTGTACATACGGTAATCACTATTCTTATATCTTATTCGATAAGAATGGGGAGATTGACGAATTAATTCCACTTGACCCATCTAATGTGCAGATTATTGTGGACAGAAATACACGTAAATATGCCTACCAGTGCTAACTCACAGACAGCAGCAAGTAGACTTTTTACCTCATGAAATCTACCACGTAAAAGCATTATCTAAAGATGGAATCGTGGGATTGTCCCCATTGCAGTCAGTCAGACAACAAATGGCAACCATGGATATTGCGACTAATTACAACAAGAACATGGTTGAAGCAGGTGGAGCACCTCAAGGGATTTTTAGAAGTAGAGTCTGTTCTTAATTCAGAAGCTAAGAAGAAAATTCGTGATGAATGGGGACGTACTAATAGCAATGAAAAGATTGCAGTTGTGATTTAGGACTGAAATACAAACAAAATTGGTATCAGTCAACAGGATATGCAATTCCTGGAAATGATGAAGTTTTCACAACAACAAATCGCAGCAATCTTCAAAGTGCCTTTTGCATAAAATCAATGATTTAACCAATGCTACTTACACGAATATTGAACACCAGTCTTTAGATTATGTAAAAAAACACTACAGCCGTGGGTTACATAGTTAGAAGAAGAAGCCACTACAAGTTGTACACAGAAAAACAACGTAAAAAGGCTACTACTGTAAGTTCAATATGGATAGTGAGTTACGTGGGGACAGTGAAAGTCGTGCAAAAGTGCAGCAAATCAACTTGTCATACGGTATGAAATCATTAAATGAGATTCGTGCACAGAATGAAGACAGTCCTTATACGTCCCCATTAGCAGATGAACCTTTAATGACACTTAACTTAGTACCTCTTTTCTATAGCAGTTGACGCTGCTACAAACAGATATGGTGCTAGTCAACGTCCATTGAAAGGGGGTGAGGAAGATGTCGAAGAAAGAACCAAGAACGATGACAAAACCAGATGGAGATTCGTAGTGAAGACGAAAAACACCGGTCATCGTTGGATATGCTTTTGAAGTTTGAACGTTGGAGTAAAACCATGTGGAATTTCAAGGAAAAACTAGCACGAGGTTGTTTAGATGGTGCAGATATGACTGATACAGTCGCTTTAATTAACCATGACTACAACAAGGTGCTAGGACGTGTAGGAGCTAATTTAACGCTATCTGTAGACGATATTGGATTGCGTTTTGAAGTAACACCTACAGACACCTCTTATTCACGTGATTTAGTGGCGAATATGGCTGCTGGAATCATTAATAAATGTTCTTTTTGGATTCACGATTGATGAAGGCGGTCAAGAATGGCGTGAAGATGGGGAATTAATTGAACGTACAATTACAAAAAAATCAAGAAATTGTACGATGTATCAATCGTAACTGACCCAGCCTATGACGATACAGAAGCGGTCACAGACTTAAGAAGTTACGAGAATTTTGTCAATGGCAACAAAACAAAAAGAAATTGAGTTCTAGAAATTGAAATGAATATGTATTAACAAAGGAGATGTACAATATATGAACGAACGCGAATTAAGACAAGCAATTAAAGACAAACAAGTAGAGTTTGAAAAAGCTAAGAAAGACAACAAAAATATCGAGGAATTACGTTCTATCGCTAATGAAGTGAAAGAATTAAAAGAAAAATTAGACTTAGAATTAGAAATGCGTGCTAATGCTTTACCAGAAGTGGCAGAAGTAGTAGAAATGCCTAAAGAAGAACGTAAAAACGATGTTGACTTAGAAGAAGAATACAAAAAAATATCTTCACTAAAGTTTTACGTAACAACGTAACAAATGAAGACAGAAAAATGTTAGAAGATTTAGAAAAACGTGCACAGGATGTTCCTACAGCAACACCTTACTTACAATCTAAACAAGACGCAAACGGTGGATTTATCGTCCCCTAAAGATGTAAGCACTCAAATTAACGAGTACAAACGTACGGAACAATTCGATTTTATCTACATTAATTAATGTGGTACAAACTAGCTTTACAAGCGGTAGCCGTATTCGAGAAATTAGCAGCACAAACAGCGTTTGCTAACATTGACGAATGATAAAATCGGGGATATTGCAGCACCAGAATTCGAACAAAAACATACTCAATGAAATCTTATGCTGGTATCTTACCTATTCCACGTCAATTATTACAAGACACAAACGCTGCTTTTAATGGCACACTTAGCTAAATTTATTGCACGTAAGTCTGTATTTACACGTAACACTAAAATCATTGAAGTGTTAGGTACATTAGCTAAACGTTCTAAAGCGGTAGCAGTAACAGACGACTTAAAAAGATATTTTTAAAATGTGGAATTAGATGGTGTGTTTGCTAACAACGCAACAATCATCACTAACCAAGACGGATACAACTGGTTAGATAAAATGTAAAAGACGAAAACGGTAACTACTTAATGCAACGTGATGTAGTAAATGGTACTGGATATACAATCTTTGGACACCGTGTAGTAGTTGTTCCTAACTCTACTTTTAGCGTCTACTGGTAAAAAGCACCATTATACATTGGGGACTTAAAAGAAGCCGTTGTATTATTTGGACCGTGGAGTTTATGAAATTACAGGTACAGATGTAGGTGGACAATCATTCCAACGTAACTCTTACGATATTCGTATCATTGACCGCTTTGAAGTTCAAAAATGGGACGAAGCAGCAGTTATTGCAACTGAAATTGATACAACTAAAAGCACCTGGTTTACCATCTACTACAGTTAAAGCAGCAGGTTAGAGTTTAGAAAGGTGGGTAAGATATGGCAATAGTATCGCCACTAGAAATACAAAACAGCATATAGATATGAAGATGAGGAACTACCGTTCATTATTGATTTGATAATGGGTGCGGAGTATATATAATGCTGGAGCGTATAAGCCTCGAAAACCCCTATGACTAAAACAGTGGTCACTTTAATAGTTGGATTTTGGTTAGATAATCGTGAGTCAAACTACACGGATTATGTAAAAATAGGGCAATTTCCCTAGGTATGCAATCACTCATAACCTCTTTACAGTATGCAGAAGATGAGAATGATATTCCATCGTTTGTGCGTCCAGAAGTGGGATTGGGGGATATATCATGAGAAGAGTAAGGGTAATGACTTTAGACACCACATTCAGTTTTTATAAGCAGGTAGATGTTCCTACCGGACGTGGTTATCGTCAAGAGTGGGTCCCAGCTTTTAAACTTTGGTGTCGAGAAAAACTATCTTTCGTGAATAATTAGAAGGAGTGTTATCGGGTGGTAACACTCTAAGAGATAGAAAAGAAATGGAAACGAGATTCACGAAAAAAATTATCCACATTAAACAGATTCCTGTATCAAGGAAAAATGTATGAAGTGTCTATCGTAGGAGATACGGTAGGAGATTGTAAAGCGATTCGTTTTTTTAGGCGAAGCAGTGATGGACGGGGGTGCGTAACATGGAGATGTCATTAGATATACAAGGAATTGATACGGTTATTAAGAAGCTAACAGATGTTAGTGTTACGGTTGATAGAGGTATCAATACGGTGTTACGTGATAGTAGTGAGGTATACGTAGACGCTTTGAGGCACAATACACCATTAGGTAGAAAACCGTTGGAAAAGAAAAATATCCTGTACGTGCTAGAGAATATGTTGTGCGTTCGAATGTTATTCGTAACGATGGAGAACGTATTGTCAAGGTTGGATATTCATCTAAAGTGGCGTGGTATAGTGGTTCCTTGAGAAAGGTACTTACTCTAAAGGTAATACGAAAGGGATTGTCCCACGACACCAGACGGAACGTGCATTTGAAGATGTCAAAGGCGATATAGCAAACGTACAAAGAAAATGGATTGAAAAACTTATTGAAGAGGTATGTTACATGATATTTGAAATGGAAGTATTGATTCAAAAGCCCTCACTAGCAACCCTAGAATCGTCAATTACGTAGCAAAAACAAAGCAAGGTTACCCTAACATTGGGGTTAATCGAGTACTCACGGTGTGTTTCACTGATTGAATACCATCAAATCTATGGGTCAGACGAGATGTTCGGAGATGACCGTTTACTGTCAAGAAAGATGAGTTTTCAAGTAGGAATCTACAGTGAGGAATATGATTATTATGAAATACAAAATGAAGTTGATAGAGAAATGCGTAAGCTAGGCTTTTACGTGCTATAGAGATTATACCTATACGATGGACGACACAAAAGTTATCCATCGTATTTTTTTAGTTATAGCGTATCTATGAACGAAAAATGTATCGACAATTATTAAGAAATGGAGAGTGAAATAAATATGGCAAGAATCGGAGTTAAAAATTTAACAGTTTTTCCAATTACAAAAGATGACCATGAGGGAACAACTTATGGTACAGCGGTTAAGTTACCACCATTAATGAAAGTAAGTTTAAAACGCTAAACAGTAGAAGGTTCATTGTATGGAGATGACCGTCAAGTAGAAGGTAACTTTGGTATCACTGGTTATGATATTACAGGGACACTACAGACTTAACACTCAGAACAAATCGCACACATTGTTAGGTCATAAGAAAGACTCTAAAAGGTGGTATCACAGTCAATGCAGACGATGAAGCACCTTATCTAGGGTAGCGTTTGAATCAAAAACGTTCAAAATGGCGAAACCAATATGTAGTGTTATATAAAGTGAAATCTTCCCTTTAAAATGAAGAGTTTGAAACTAAAGACGAAAAATATCAGATATAAAACACCATCATTAACAGGTAAAGCAATTGCCCGTGAATCAGATGGTGCGTTTAAATACGATGTGGTTGCTAAGACTTTACCAGAAGGTTGGTATACTACACCTCAAAAAAAGAAGTTTAATGAATCGGGCTAGTCTATCTCAGCCCTTTTTATATAGAGAAAGGAGATACGATATGGAGATTACAATTTATGACAAAGTGTATAAAAAGTGGTAAAACCACAATGGGTACATTAAGAAAGGTTACTGAATTAGCTAAATTAGTGGAAGAACGTGAACGTATTAGTCTAGGAGATGATGAAGCGGCACAATTAAAATTGATTGAGTCGATTGACCCATTGACTCGATATTGATAAGAATGTGGAATTGATTTGTGAGTATTTCAATCATAAATTTACTGTGAAGATTTTATGAATGGTTATCAAGTCGATAGTATTCAAGATTATCACTTAGTCTTATACGATATTTTTATTTGAAGCATTACGAGGTTACTGTTAACTTATCGAATCAAAAAGTCAGTGAAGAAGACGGCGAAGAAAAATCCAATCAGAAAATTCGTAAACCAACTCTATATATACATGATGGAAAAAAATATAGATGGAGTCCTAAACAGATTGATGAGATGGAAGTCGCAACCCTCATTGAGTTAGAGTTCGGTAGTTGGAAAGACGAGGAGCCAATAGAAGAAGAAGGTACGATTGATTCCATTCAAGGATTCTAACAGAAAGGGGGAACAGTATGGCAGAAACACCTTTTGGCAAACTGGCTGTAGAACTAGGGATTAATAATGCTAAGTTTGACCAGGGACTAAGTAATGCACAGAAACAATTAAGAACGTTAAATAAAGCTATTAAAGGTGCAGGAGAAGAAATCAAACTGTATGGTAAAGGTTCAGAAAGCGTGACCACAAAAATTAAATTTAATGGGTCACAGTATCTAAAAGCTAATCAGGCAATTATTGATGAGAATAATAAGTCAATAGCTAGAGAAGAGATAGAAAAAGTTACAGGCAGCAATCGCAAAAACTGGTGGTACTCAAGAACAACAAGATGAGATAACTGGTAAACTAACTCACATTGAAAAAAATATAAACGTAACATTGCAGAAGCCACAGCAGAAATGAGTAAGCTAAGACGTGAATATTCTGCCCTTGCTAAAGAACAGGCTATTGCGAATAACAGTCACATTCAAAGAGGTCAACGTTGGATAGACAGTGCAAAGAAACCACAGAATCGGCTAATAAACTACTCAACTTTTTCTAGAGGTTGGGCAGTTGCTGGCAGCAGTAGGTGCTAGTATTGTTGGCGTTACTAAAGCAGCAATTGATTATGAAGAAGCTTTTGGCAGGTGTTAAAAAGACTACTGACCCTACCGCTATTCGAAGTTTTCAGCATTTGAACAAGGATTTAGAAATCTTGCGAATACCATTCCAGTAAGTGCGAAAGAGTTAGCTAATATGGGTGCTATGGCTGGACAGTTGGGTATCCACAATGAAAGCTACAACATCTCGTTGAAAACCATGGCTAAGTTACAAACCGCTACTAATATCGTAGGGAAGAAGGAGCCGCAGATTTAGCTAAGTTTATGAACATTATGGGTACGTCGCAAGATAAAGTATCTAATATCGGTTCATCTTTAGTAGACTTAGGAACAACTTTATGACTACTGAACGAGATATTTTTAAATATGGGTAAAAACCTGCCGGTGTAGGTAGAGTGTTACATTTATCTGAAGGAGATATTTTAGGGATTGCAACAGCATTAAGTTCTGTAGGTATCGAAGCAGAAAAAGGTGGTACAGCAATTAGTACATTCTTAACGGATACGGCACAGGTAGTGGAGTTTGGTAGATGTAAACGAACGTGCGTATAAACGATTAGTAGGCTTATCAAAAGCGTGGGCGTTATGCCAAAAGCAACTTTCAAGAATGTTTAGAAACGCACCACTAGATGTGTTAGCGCAATTCGTAGATAAAAATCGGACAGGCTAATGAAGAAGGTTCAGAAGCCGTTAAATTAATTGGTTATATGGGTGTGAAACAATCACGTTTAAGAGATACACTTACGTGCTGGTGAGCCCATCAGTTATTTAATGACGCTATTAGTCGTAGTAACAAAGCTTTTAAAGAAAAACACAGCATTGCAACGAGAATTTCAAACCTTTAGTGAAACCACAGCGTCAAAATTAGTGATTGCTAAAAATAGACTAACAGATGTGGCTATTGAAGCTGGTAATAAATTGTTGCCTCTTTAGCAGACACATTGAAAAATTCTGGTGGTTGGATTGATGGTATTAAAGGAATGGTGGAATGGTTCGGTAAACTACCACCTAGTATTCAAACAGCCGTTGGAGCCTTTTAACAGCTGGTGTTGTTGGTGGACCATTGTTTACTATTTTTGGACACGCAAAACTAGGTTGGGGCTTAGGGTAAAGAAATGTTCGGCGGATTCTTTGAAAAAGCTGGAGAAGCACAGGTTGCAGCCCGCCGCTAAAGGTGCTTTTGAGTTAACAGAAACAGCAATCGAAGCCGTTGAACAGCAAGTATCGGCGCTGGAAGTGCCGTCGGTAAATTAGCTGGTGGTGCAAGCAAAGCTAGTGAGTTTTCAGTCTATTAGCAGCAGTACCGTTATCAGTGGCTACATTGGCACCGCAGCTGCAGCAGGTATTGGTTATCTTGCATGGAAAACAATGGGGCGAAGAAGGCTGGAATGCAGCACAGAAAGTTGCTAAGAGTAAAGAAAACTTGAAACAATGGGGCGTAGATGTTGGAGAAGTCGTTGACCAGTCGTTAGAAAAATGCAACAGTTTTACAGTGAAAGTCAAATGCATATTTCAACAGCGTTTACTGTTTCTGAAACCTCTAAAGAGAAGATGAAAAACCCTCACTCATTCCATGTTTGAGGCAATGACCAAGCTGCTAATGATAAAGTAAAAAGAGTTACAAGGCATTTATGATAAACTACCAGACGCGGCTAAAGCTAGTGCAGAAAAAGAATTAACGGAACGTAAAACAAAAAGCAGAAGAAGCAAAAACAAGTCTTTTGCAGATGTGGAAACCAAAAATCAATGCTATCTATGAAAAAGCTAGTCAAGAAAGACGTTCTTTGACTAAAGATGAAGTAGTGGAGATTAATAGTTTACGTACTCAAGCACAACAAGCCTTAGCAAAAAGCATTAGGAAGTAACAAAGGGAATCACAAAAACTCTTTGAAAATATGACTGAATCTATTCATAAGATGAGTGATGAACAGTTACGTACTAGAGTGAAAAGTCTGAATAAGATGAAAGAAGAAGAAGTTAACAACCTAAAAGAACGTAAACAAGCACTAGAAGACGCTTTTGTCAAATGGCTTGATTAAATATTCTGAATACCACAAAGGGGTAGAAGGATTAGAAAAAGAACACCAGAATGCTATGCAACAGATTGGATTACAAAAGCATAAAACGTTGAAAGAACAACGTGACCGTGCAATGGCACATGGTAATGACGCAGAAGCAGACGCTTATGATAATGCTATGCATGCTACAGCACAAGAATACGGTAGAACAGTTGCAGAAATGGAAGCGGCAATCGAAAAAGAAAAAGAATTGCTAGACAGACGTAATAAATACGTGAGTGACGCTATGACAAAATTCGGCTTTGAGTTGTCTAAAAATGCACAAGAAGCAAATAAAGCGTGGGAAAAACTGATTACAGATGAAAAACTGGTCAGATTGTTAAGAATATTTCACAGGTAGTAGCAAAAAGCAACTGAAAGTGAAGAAGGTTGGAATAATCTAAAAATTCATTATTAAGGAAGCTAATTTAACGTCTAATGCAGAAGTAGAAATCAGAAAAGCACTAATTGCTACTGGTAAATGGGACGAATTATCGTTCGATGAAAAGTAGCCTTAGTGAGAAAATGATACGATTGGGGAAACCACGGATAAACTCATCACAGCTTATGGTTTGTGGAACAATACAGAGTTTGTAGAAAAACTTGCTAAGATTGACACTACAGCCCCAGACGCAAAAAGAAAAAAATTGAAGAATTATTAAAAACGTATAATGTCACTAAAGAAACGACAAGTAACCCGTTAAATTTACCTACTATGACAGACGCAGACGGTACTAGTCGAGTGGTTGCGAATATGGACGAAAAAGATTAGGCAAGCACAAGAACGTGCAAAACAAGGTGCTAATTTCCATACAGAAACAAATGCAGAAAGTTCTACAAAACCACAAGTAGAGTCGTTAACAAAAATCTATTAATGAAGTACCTATACTAAAGACTACTACACTGACAGCAGACGCAAGTCAAGTGTTTAGTGTGTTAGGTAGTAATGAATGGGTTAAGGGCTTTTGGTAGTAGTGTGTTTAGAGGAACATTAAGTCTGTTTGCACCTGGACACGCAACAGGTACTGACTACCACAAAGGCGGATTGGCGTTCTTAGGAGATGGTAGACGTGAGCCGTTCTTAACACCAGATGGAATGTTCGGTGTGTCGCCTGCCACAGACACGCTTTATAATCTTCCACGAGGAACTAAAGTGTGGTCATCTATTGATAAATTCAAACGAGATACGTTACACAAACCGTATCTTTCAAACTACTTAGGATTATTGCCTAGGGTTTGCAAAATGGTACAATACGAAGCTTTATGGACGATGTGCCTCAGTGTTTGCACGTCCTTATTCTGCTGGAGTCGGAAATGTATCTAATGTGACTAATAACTCTAGTTATAGTCCCACATTGCATATCGAACATTTTCATGCAGACAAAGGTCAAAATGAAGAAGAACTATTCAAGAAGTTTGCGTGGTTAGCTAAAAGGGAAGGAGATAGAATGTGAAACAAGAATATATAGTGTTTAATGGTCATTCTTCTAAAGAGTTTGGCTTATATATTTCAAGTGATTTTAAAAATAAAGTCAGCTAAAAATGATATTCAAGTAGTAGAAATAATGGGAAGAGATGGAGCAGTATTAATTCCTAATAAACGCTTGTTACCCGTTGACCAATCTATTCCTTTCTTTATTAAATTAAAAACTCTGATAGACGTTCGTTAACTGATGTGGCACAAGAAATATCAGCATGGTTACATACGTCCACGTGGACAGAATTAAAACTGTCATGGGACCCGTTATATACGTATCGTGCAATCATGTTAGAAGATTTTTGAAATCGAAGAAACGTTACGTAAGTTTGGTAAATTATCTATAACGTCTCAAGTTGCACCCAGTCAAATATTTAGAAAGTGGTAAATTGTTATCAACAGTATCAAATGGAGAAAACAATAGTAAACCCTACAACGTTGCCATCTAAGCCATATTTTGAACTTAGAGGGACAGGGAATGTGACCCGTACGTATCGGCGAAGAAAAGTATGAGTTTTAAAAATGTGTCTACTGGTATTAATGTGGATTGCGAGAAATGTTCAGCATGGTTTGGACAAACAGCAGCGTATGACCAATTAGTAACAGATAATTTTTAAAAATTCAACCTGGTATTAATACTATTAGATTAGATAATAGTTCTTTCATTCTTGCGGTTGCGTCCCTAATTGGGGGCAAAAAGTATGATATGCGTATTTGATAGTAAAGCACAAACTTATTACGGCACTGGTTTAGAGTAACACCAGATTGGCTTTAGTGCTAAAGTGGTACGGGAACGTAACGGGTCATACTATTTTGAAGGAGAATATTTAGTCGTGCGGAGAAAATGCCAATGTGTTACAAATTGATAATGTAATACAAACAAGTGCAGGTCAACGTACTAAAAACAATGGTTCGATATTGTTAAAATCACTCAAAAAGGATAATAAAACTTTTACTGTTTATGCGGAACATATTAGTTACCGTTTGAAAAATAGTATTGTTACCTAATGCAACTGTTAGTGGAAACGGAGATATTGTGTTACAAGGTTGGGCGAACTCCATTATTGTTCCTGGTCATGGCTTTAGAACATGGTCTAATATTATGACTGAAAATCAAACTACTTTTTCGAGTGGATAAAAATACCTAATGCAAGAACGGCACTAGGTGGAACAGATGACTCTATCCTAGCAAAATGGGGTGGGGAGTATGAGTTCGACAATTTTACGATAAAATTATGGAAAGATATGGGGAGAAAACAACCTACAAGAATCACTTTTGGTAAAAATCTATTAAGTTTAGAAGATAGTCAATCATGAAAATTCATATACTCATATCATGCCGTATGTGATTAAAGATAACAAAGTTTATACACTGCCTAATAATGAGTTTGTAGCGTGGAACACTTTAGGAACGAATATAGTACGTGTTCTTCCAGTAAACTTTTAGTGACCATTTTAAGGAAAAATCCTAACATTGTTAAACCAGATGAAGAACCTACTGATAGTCACAGCTAGTGCTTCAAATGAGAATATAGAAACTCCAGAAGACACTAGTGAAGATACGGGTACAATGGGGGAAGAAGGAGAAACTAAAGAAGCAGAAGGCGGTCATTGGGCTAGTGACGACAAAGGTTGGTGGTTTGTTTTTCGCCAATGGAAAGTATCCTCAAAAATCGTTGGGTTAAGATTGAAGGTAAATGGTATCGTTTTAAGAAAATGGGTATATGTATGAAACCAGTGGTTCAAAGATAAAAGACGGCACACGCTACTTTTTAAGTAAAAAGTGGAGCCATGGCTACTGGTTGGACACCCTATCAAAAATCGTTGGAGATATTTTGACAAGGACGGTGCTTATGATTCTAGAGCGAAAAAGAGTTTGAACTAGATGAAGGAAAATTAAGAAAGCTAGCACAAGAATACGTCGAGAAAAATAATCATTATACTTACGAATTTCAAACTACTGTAAAATATGTTGACCTTGCAAAAAGCAGGCGAAGGAATTATTGAAGAAGTAGAGTTGTGTGACCAATTGTTAGTCACTATTCCAGAATCAAATATTGATAGAATAGCATTGAAAAATTGTCGCTACTAATTGGAACTGTTTATTAGAACAGTATGATGACTTAACATTAGGGTACACTCAATTCCTTGTTGCCTAAAAACAATAATTTCAGTCAACAGATTAGCAGTGCTATTGACGCTGCTATGAGTACGATTGCTGGTAATCAAGCGTATCAATTTCAAGAATTAAAAAGGTTTAGTTGGACGTACTGGAGATAACATGAACGATGTCTATTGGGGTAGCGTTGACGAAGAACCACAGCAGCACCTCAAAGGTGGATTCAAAGAAGGAGATATGTGGTGGGCAAGTAATGGCCTTATAAGCAATTAAAAAGGTGGACTGGAGATTCATGGGAATTGATTGTGGACACTGAGGACCCAAAGAAAAATGCTTGCTAAGTATGATGAAAAAGCAGAAGAAAGAAAAAGAAGAAATTAAACGTGAAATCGCAGCTACTATTAGCAGTGCCAAAGATGAAGCTAGTGAAAAAGCGTATGAAAATTTCAAAAAGATTTACTCAATTCTGAAAGTAACATATCTGTTTTGATTAAGAAAACGTATCTGTTGGACCCTAAAGGTATTGAAGAGTTACGTAAAAAGTTAGAAGAAACCAATGAAAATGTACGATTAAATACTGAATCTATTGGTGGAGATGGCAGTTATCGCTATAACAAAAATAGATTAGAAGGAGAAACTCATCGTAACGATTGGAGTTAGAAACAGACTATATCGAAGTTGGACACAATGGTAACGGGTTTGAAGCAGGAAAAGAATACACAATCAGTTGGAGTGCAGAATGTACACCTTTATGGTCATAGAAACTTGACTGTAAATGTGCAATCTGCTTTTTTTGTCGAAAATGGACACGTTATCTTACGTCCAGTTGATACACGTTTCCTTACTATTGAACATGATATTAGCAAGTCTAATCGAGTGATTCCGGTGGTGTATTTAGGAGATTACAACATTGGAGTTTAGTGGGAACTGGTTTAAACCTGTTCCTGTTCGTAAAACAGTTGCAGCAGGCGATGAAGTGATAGTCATTCCACATACTTATAAGCCTATCATTGATAGCAATGGAGATAAATCGTACAGAAACAGTATGGAGTGAAAATCCACAAATTATTATTGATGGAGGGAGTGCATAATGACAGAAACGATTAGTGCAGAAATAATTAGTGCAGTTTTACAAATGAAACGTATGACGAAAGAACAGTGGAAAACTAGCCAGTATATTCCTAGAGAGGGCGAACCAGTATGCGAAAGTGATACAGGCTTTTATGAAAGTCGGAGATGGTACACACCGTTTTCCAGAATTGAAATATATGAGTGGTCCAGCAAGGAGAACCTGGTCCACCAGGCGTACAAGGCGACCACCAGGTAGAGATGGTGGTTACGTTTGAAAAACTTGAGTCAAGCACAGCGAAACTCACTTAAAGGGAGATAGAGGGGAGCCTCGACCCGAAGGTCAACCTGGACCCGCTGGAGAACGTGGGCACTCATTAAATGCAGGTGTTCGAATCGAAGGCACTTTTAGAAATGGTGTTAATAGCCAATTAAACGTTATGGTAGACGTTTATTATGACGGTGTAAAAGTTACCAGTGGATATGCTACTGATTTTTATTATAGAGGCTGGTAGTGATAACTGGTCAAGTCTATTGAATAGACGAGCAGACGCAAACGGAAAAGTGGCAGAATGGAGTCGAGCTCAAAGAAACGGAGAATATCTAGAGGTTATGTTATTGTCACTTACAACGATTTAAAAGCAGTTGCTAGTACTCGAATCGATAATATTAGAGATGGTGCAAGAGGGACAGATGGTGTTGTGAACTGGCGCTAGTGCAGCAGCACAAGAAGCTTTGAGTGTATACGCTAAGAAAGCTGAAACACCAGTGTATCGTATCGCTAAAGGGGATATACCTGGTAGTGGTGTAGGAGCTACAGCAACGATTAATACCACTGGACTTAATGAATCCAGATGGTGTAAAAAGTTGGAGATATTATCCAAGACTTTTATAGCAGTGTATACGGCAGATGAAGGTTGGTGGAAAGTTACAAATGTAAACAATACTAGCATTTCAGTCACAGGTATTGGAACAAGAAGATTGTATACGCCACACAATGACGCAGATATTAAGCGTAGAATTACAGCACTAGAAAGCCGTCCAGCGCCACAAGGATTCATCAACCAGAAAAACAGGTCAAGCGATGAACTACTGGATGGGCAGTAAAGCAGAATTTGACGCTATTAGTAATAAAACGCTAATACTGTCTATGATTATTATGAATAGGTGGTGGATATATGGCTAGAAGCGGTATTTATGTAAATGATTGTGGCACGATATGTTGGGGATAAAAAGGGAAAGAGAACGAGAAAAAGCTATATGTAACATGGAACTATTCAAAACGATGGAGCCTTTCGAATAACGTAAATTAACAATTACACAGCAGAAATAGATGCTTTCGGTTTGAAACTTCAACACCTGTCGGTACTACTATAAAAACAGGAAATAACAAGAATTAGTATAGGAGATAGGTCGTGGAATGCTAAGATGTTTGCAATCACTGTTGAAGATGGCAGCGGAACGAAACAACGTATTATTGCAAGAATTGTTCTCAATAACTTTACAGACGTTTACTCGTTTGTTCGCTTTTACTGCATTAGCATTCTGAAGGAGAAATCAAAATTTACAAGGAGAATGTGTAACATATGCAAGCAATAATACAAAAATAACAAAAGCCCCGCCAATGAATTAAAACGGTAGATATTACAAAACGTTCACACCACAGTCAGCACAGGAATTGATTAAGATACACCACTTAGGTTGTGTAGGGAACACGGAAGCTAGAGATATTCAGTTAGAACAAGGCAATACGCCTACAACTTTTGTGTCGCCTCAAGTAACACAAACACCTACAGTTGGCATTTTAAATGACTTACGTTCACTGAATTTACAACTGACGAATCCTAACAGTGAGTTGTGGGGCAAAATTCGTGCTACTAGTCAAGGATTATTAACGGAATTTAAAAACAGTGAAATGCAAACAGCTTTAGGTGTTACGTCAAACGGTATTATGCAACAAGTGAATAATCTGTTGAATGGTACTCATCGTTTGAACAACGGCTAAACCTCATTGAAGTCAACGGTTAAACAAGAAGCTGTAAACTCTACAGTGGAACAGTTAGAGATAGATATACCACACAGATTGCAGGTATCAATAATAAAGTTACTCAATACGAATCAAGCCTCGTCGGTATTCGACAAAGTGTACAAGAAGTCGATAGAAAATCCGAAGTGACAATCACGAGTAACGCTATCACATTTGGTAGTGGTAAAACAGTTAACGGTCAAGCATTAGCTAGTATGATTGCTGTTAATCCGGATAATGTACAAGTTATCACTAAAAATGAAAGTCAATGGAGATATGATTGTTGATGGTGCTATCACAGCAGAGTAAGATTGCAGCAAACACTATCACTCGGAGCAGAAAATTGCAGCAGGAAGTATCACGTCTCACTAAACTAGCAACAGGTGCTATTAGTGCGGATAAAGTGAGATAACTGACGGATCTTATTAAAACACTTGTATCGAGGACGCTTTTATCACAAAAATTATTTTCTCGACCAAGTTACAGCACAGAAAGTAAAAAGCTGCTTTCCTAGAAGGTTATAAAGGTATCATTGGTGGATTTTTCTATTGGTCCACACGCTAAAATGGGGTGGTCATTGGATAACTGGTGCCAATGCTTATTCAGTAGGATTGAGTAACGGTGAACGTAACAACGACGACGGTGTAGCGTTATTCGTAAACTGGGGACGTACGTGGGACGAGCCTGGCGGAAAACGCATGGTATGTAAAAAGAAGATGGTCATATGTATTGTAATAATGTATCTACATTCAATGGTACAGCGTTGCACTTTACAGCCAATACCGAGTTCGGTGCAAGAGTTGATATTTCTAAGGATTTAGAAGTTGGGTCAGATATAGTATTACGTGGAACGATGTATGTTGGAGCAGATAATGGAACTAGGTTGAAGATACACAACAGTAATGTTGATGGGGAAGTCAACACGCTTTTGGAGCGAACCATCTGACTCGCGTTTAAAAACCAATATTCAAAAGTCCACCACAAAAGGACTTGATATTATTAACTCAGTTAGAAATGGTGCACCTGATTGGAAGAACAGTGGAAAACATGAACGATTAGGGTCATTGCTCAACAAGCAATTAAAACATATCCCTAATATGGCAAAAATATCTAATAACTATTACACAGTGGACTACAGCAAAAGTAGTCCCTTTTTAATTAAAGCAGTACAAGAATTATCAGAAAGGATTGATAAATATGAACAACAAGCCTAATGCAAAAAGACTTTTAGCAGAAGAAATTAAACGTTTGTCTTAGAGAAAGCGTACTTACAAGAAGCGCTAGTAGAAGTTAATGCAAAAATCGTAGAGTTAGAAGAACAATTAACAAAAACCCTAAAGGAGATAAGAAATAATGGAAAATACATACAGTTACAGGTAAAGTTTTAAAATTAAATGTCACAGAAGTATCCATCTATCGTGAATATCCTCACATATATCACACGTTCATTAGCTGGTAATCAATTACAAACAAAAGCGATGAAGAATTGATTCAATCAGTATTAGGAGATTATGAATATCGAGTTTGACCCTTACAAGCACGATTGCTAAGGTTAACAGCATTATCTAATGAGGTAAAAAGAAAAACTTAGCACAGGTTAAAGAGTTAGGCGAACACACGAAGAAAAATTCAGAAACAGCACAAAAATCATTAAGCTTGAGTTAACAGAACAAGTATTCAATTTATCAGCAGATGTAGAAGTATTAAAAGGCGGACACCATGAAACGGAGGTAGAAAACCATGCAAGTACAGAAGAAACACACAGTGAAGGAAGTAATACAGGAAACTACTAGCACGCCTACAGATGGTCACTATCGCTAGTAACTCAGAAAGGGGTGGACAGAATGACAAACATGGTAATCTTAATGGTGAACATTGTTGAAGGACGTTATTCTTATAATAAAGTGCCTAAGAAATTACAAGCACGTGTATTAGAACAATTACATTTATCAGGATTCACTGTAAATGAACAAGGAGAGTTAGTCGAATACAAAGGCTAAGTCTTCTATGGGCAGGCTATGTAGTCTGCCCTATTTTTATTGCAAGAAGGAAGTGAAAACAATGAGTGACACTGTATTAGTTACATTGATTCCAGCAATTACAGCACTAGCAACAGTGTGGTTACAAACTGGAAGTAGCTACAGATGAATTAAATACAAAAATTAACAACATTCAAAAAGTAGTAGATGAAATCACGGCTATTGGCAAGAAGAATAATGCGGATATTGCAAAAGATAGCTCGTGGAACAAAACGACAGAAAGCTATCGTCTTGAGATTGATATGAAAGCAGCAATTTTAGAAGGCTGCCGTAGTAGTGAAGATACGCGTAGAATCACAGCATTGTTCAAATCGTATAAGAATTAGGTGGTAATGGATACATTGAAGATATGTATCAACAATTTATGAAATTGACTTTAAAAGGAGCGCTAAACATGAACATTAATTGGAAAGTACGTTTAAAAAAATAAACATTTTGTATTAACGCTAGTCCCAGCATTAGCGTTGTTAGTACAAGCCTTTATGGCAATCTTTGGGCTTACGATTGATTTAACGGCAATCGTGAATCATATTGGTGCGTTTGTCAATGCGTTGTTTATCGTGTTAGCAATCATTGGTATTGTGAACGACCCTACTACAGATGGAGCTTAAAAGATAGCGATAAGGCAATGACTTATGAAACACCTAAACAAGACTAGGGGTGGTGTGATGGTAAAACCATTCGTAAACAACACAGATAACGCACACGCAAAAAGAAACAACAGTGTGAAAAATCAATGAGGAATTTTTACTCATACGATAAGAATAATGCACAGTTCGAATTTATTATGGACTATGATATTCCAGCAGATAAAGTGATTGCGTTATTCCATTTTGAACAGACAAATCGCTACTATGAAACGTTGTGTCAATTTAAAGGGTAATATGATTACGATTGAGTTTGACACCTCATTAATTATGGAAGATGAACTAGTCACAGGATATTTATACTTTGATAAGCTAGAGAAGTCCACAGATGTTTATCGTTCTCACGTTCGGTGCTAGAGTGTCTGAAATTGATAAGACTAGAGAGTTACCTGTACAAGAAAAAGTCAGTCGTAGAATTGTTCCAGTAGCGGATATTGTGACTAAGCAAGAGTTAGACGAATTATTAGCTGGTATAAAAAGAATGGTGAAATGTATGATGACAGTGAGTTGCGTGGACGCGTTACTGCTTTTAGAAAAACAAACCAGATAACGATACGAGATATGAGCGATAGTGATGTTAAAAATCGTTTATAGTGTTAGAAAACCAACGCTAGTCGATATTTAACGGAACACCAACCACTGACTAGTATTGAAGAACGGATTCAACAAGAGAAGCACGGTTCAATAATCTAGCAATATTTATCTGTCTAGCCACCAGTCATTGGAGCATTTGAGCTACTAAGCAAGAATTAAATGCATGGGTGGAACAGCGTGTGCAGAAACTAGAAGCTATAGACGTTACTAGTTTTGCTACCTAACACAAAAAGTAGAAGCGGTGGAACAACGAGTACAAACGCTAGAGAATAAAAACCAGATGTGGATTTAAGTCGATGTAGTTACTAAACAAGAACTAGAGAATAAACATTATATTCAAGATATTTCTAACCCAGCGACTAATGAAAAGGTTACAACAGTTGAAAATCGTGTACAAGCATTGGAAACAGATACAAGTGAGTTTGCTAGAAAGTCTGAAATTCCACAGCCTTATAACGATAGTGCATTAACGGAACGTGTGAACTTACTGAAGCTAAAGCAATTGCAATGGGGGCTTATGATGATAAACCATTGCTAGATAAGATTCACGCTATCGAAGAAAAAGTAATGCAGCGATAACCGCCCACCAGTCATTAGAACATTTAGTAACTAGAGATGAATTAGAAGAGAAACATTATCTAACAAGCGTTCCAGAAGAATACGCTAAGAAATCTGACTTATCTGATTTAGCAACCAATACTAAAGTCGAAGCAGTAGAAAAATCGAGTGCAAGTATTAGAAAACAAATCTGTAGTGACTCAGCGAGGAGTTAGAACAGGCTGGTTATGCTAAAACAACAGATTTATCTGATTTAGCTACTAACTCAACAGTATTTCGTATATCAGACAAAAGTGAACAACTTAGAACGAAAAGCAGCACAAGACGCAATGTTTTATGTTAGTAAAGAAGAGTTAGAAAGTAAAGGGTATATCCACGATGTTAGTGGACTAGCTACTAACAAGAACTAGAAGCGGCTAAAGCAAGTATTCCACAACCATATAATGACACTGAAATACGTGGTCAATTAGCACGTAAAGTGGATACAGATACATTAGCTACATTAGCTACTAAACAAGAATTACAAACAAATGATGAAGAAGTGAAACGTAGATTGACTACATTGGAAGGTAAAACGGACAATTTCATCACAGGTGTGTCAGTCAACAAGAAGGTAGCAATGTTACGTTAACTTATAACTATGTTGACGGTCAGTCTAAGAATGTTTCATTTACGGATTCAGATACTATTAACGTTGCTTATGACGATAGTGATTTAAGAAATCGTGTTGTAGCGTTGGAAACTAAAGAAGATAAAGATACTAACATGATGACAGAAGTAAAACGTAGACTTACTGAACTTGAAAGTAAACCTACTGTTGATACTTCTGTTTTTGTTACTGAAGAAAAGTTGAATAGTAAAAGGATATATAACTGATATTTCTAAACTAGCGACAAAAAGAAGAGTTAGCTAATATGATAACTAATGATGGACTAGAAGCTAAAACATTATGTGACAGAAGAACAGTTAAATAACAAATCATATCTTACTCAACAAAATTTAGATAATTACGCTTTAAAAATCAGAATTGCCGCAACCATATAACGACGGACCTCTAAATGAACGTGTTACAGCGTTGGAAAAATAAACCAACAACTCATTTTTGTAACTAAGCAAGAACTAGAGGATAAACATTACTTAAATGATATTAGTAATTTAGCTACTAAATTAGAATTACAAGATAAAGTTAACAAATCTGATTTTGACACTTTGAAAAGCGATGTAGTTAAGCGTAATGAGTTAGTTGAACGACACTATTTAACAGAAACAACAGCTCTGAAACGTATGCTAAGAAATCAGAATTGCCAACACCGTACAATGATAGTGCTTTAGTAAATAGAATTAGTGCTTTAGAAAGCAAACAGGATAAAAGATACAGTCTACAACGATACGGAAGTTAAACAACGGTTAACTAACCTGGAAAAATCGTCCACAGGTAGATGTGACAAAAATTAGTCAGCAAGGACGAACTACCTAATCTCATACCACACAAATCTTTAGAAAAATTATGCGTTGAAGAGTGAGTTATATAACGATAGAGAACTGAAAGAAAAAGTAATCAGTTTAGAATCGATGACAAAGATTTAAAAATCGTGTGACTAATCTTGAAAATCTGCTCAATTAGTAACTGGAAGTGAGTGATAAAGTTAAAGCTTTAGAGAAAAGTCCTGTGGCAGGTAGTGGTTCAAAACAAGACACTGGTTGGATAACTATAAAAGATGGAACTGATACATTTAGTCAAATTGTAAAAATTAGAAGAATTGATAACATGGTTCATGTTCAAATAGCATCTAACTCTCCATACGGACTTAGTATAGATTTTGCAAACATAGATATGGTTCAACATTTGATGCCTCAATTAGGGATTTAATACATCAACAGATGTTATTGTTCCAATCACATAGTAAGCTTACCTGTCTGACAACCCGACTTACACTAATATCAATGGGCTAGCGGTTATAAGAGTGATGAACGGTGAATTGAGGATAAAGGTTTATTCAGAATCATTTTCTTCGGTAGGGGAACACTGCCATATAAACAGCGTTTCATATTTCACAGAAGACCCATTTCCAAACGATTTAACAGGACTAGATTAGAAATGGACACGCTCCGCTATCAAACATAGAGGCAGAAACCCTGCCTCTTTTTTATTTTTAAGGAGTGATTAAATGACAACAGCAATTGAAGTAGTAAACTATGCAAAAAGCTTAGCTAATCGTGGTATTGGCGTGAATGCAGATGGCGTATACGGCACACAGTGTGTGGACTTGCCTCAACTATATCAGTCATAATTATTTTGGCAAGTGGCTATGGGGAACGCTATTGACTTATTAGATAGTGCCAAAGCGAATGGCTATTACGTAAAAATACAATGCAGCCGACGATATTAACCCTAAGGCTGGAGATATTTTCGTCATGGAAACACAGGCGTTATATGGACACCCTTATAGGCACACTGGTATTGTCATTGAAGATAGTGACGGTTACATCGATTAGAACAATCGAACAAAACATTGACGGTAATGCAGACTCATTAACAGTAGGTGGACCAGCACGATACAATACACGTAATTTTGACGGTATTGTAGGGTGGTTTAGATTCCTCACGAGGAAGCAGAAACGGATTATGAAATCAACGGTTGATTGAATATAACAATCGTTGGACGTATCGTGATCTCAGATGGCACGCCTACTAACCAATGGAAGAAAATCAATGGTGTGTGGTACAAGTTCGATGAATACGGATATGCGTTATCTGGACCAATGGGTAAAAAGATAATGGTAAATGGTATTGGTTAAATTCTGATTGTGCTACAGCCAGAGGTTGGAACAAAATCAATGGTAAGTGGTATTTCTTCCATGAAGACGGCTCTATGCACGAGGGCTGGTTAGAATACTATGACAAGGTATACTATTTAACAGCTAATGATGGAGATATGGTCAGTCGTGAATGCAGAAATATTGATGGTGACTGGTATTATTTCAATGAGAATGGCGAACGATTAGAACGTGCTAATATCACTGTGGACGCCAACGGTAAGATTCAATTTTAAAGTAATTCCCCCTATCTGTTATTGCAGGTAGGGGGCTTTTTGTATAATCAGATTTAAATTCGGAATATATCACACACAAAACAGTAGGAATATATCATTCAAATATTAGAAATGATTAAAAATAGGGATTAGTGTACCTGGACGTTGCGTTTTTTTCACGGAACAAATACGGAACAAATGTGTCAGAAACGTTGATTTGACAATACCGTAGAAATTCTCCTAGAACGTTAGTAATAAGAACGTTGAGTGATCAACGTTCTTTTTCTTAGAAAGTGTGTTATAATAGTAACAAATAGTGTCAATTATTTTGACAAAATGGAGGGATAATGAATAGAGTGAGCCAGTTGTTGGATATATTCATTCTACAGAAAGTTTTGGTTCTGTTGATGGACCAGGAGTTCGATTTCGTAGACATTTATGCAAGGATGTCGTATGAGATGTGAATTTTGCCATAATCCAGATACTTGGAATATTGGCGGAGGACAAAAGATTACAAGTCAAGAATTATTAGAAGAAGCTTTACGTTATCGTGCCTTTTTGGGGTAAAAAAAGGTGGCGTAACAGTAAGTGGAGGAGAACCTTTACTACAAGTTGATTTTTTTAATTGATTTCTTTAAACGTTGTAAAGCAATGGGAATCAACACTACATTAGATAGCTGTGGTATGCCATTTACGTATGATGAACCATTCTTTAGTAAATTTCGAAGAATTATTAGAATATACAGATTTAATTTTATTAGATATTAAACATATTGATGATGAACAACATAAAGAAAATTAACAGCTTGGACAAATAAAAATATTTTACAATTAGCAGAATATTTATCTGATAAAAGGGTCAACCTGTTTGGATTCGTCACGTATTAGTTCCAGAACGTTCAGATTATGACGAATATTTAGAACGATTAAGTGAATTTTGTGGCAGGATTTGAAAAATGTATTAAAATTTGAAGTTTTACCATATCACCGTTTAGGTGTTTATAAATGGAAAAACTTAGGAATTCCATACAAATTAGAACATATTGAACCACCAACGAAAAGAACGTGTTGCAAATGCAAACCGTATTTTAAGAACACAAGAATATAAAGGATATTTAGAAGTTTAGATTTGGTTTTCTAAAACATAGTGTGGTAAAAATAATCAGTATAAAATTTATAAAGTGAGGATAAAAGATGAGTAAATTATTAGTTTTTGGGCATCAAAATCCAGATACAGATGCGATTACATCGGCTATTTCGTATGCTTATTTATTAAAACAATTAGGAGAAGATGCAGAAGCGGTTGCATTAGGAGAGCCTAATGAGGAAACTCAATATGCATTAAATTATTTTAATAGAACAGCTCCTCGTGTTGTAACTTCATTAAGTGAAGAAACAAATTGTGTAGCATTAGTAGACCATAACGAAGCTCAACAAAGTGCTAGTGACGTCGAAAAAGTTGAAGTACAATATGTTGTGGATCATCACCGAATTGCTAATTTCCAAACGGCAAATCCTCTATTCTATCGTTGTGAACCAGTAGGTTGTACAAATACTATTTTATTTAAAATGTATAAAGAATATGGAATCGAAATTCCGAAAGATATTGCAGGTTTAATGGTTTCAGCAATTGTTTCTGATACATTATTATTCAAATCACCAACATGTACAGCAACAAGATATTGAAGCAGCAACTGAATTAGCTCGTATTGCTGAAATTGATGTAAATTCTTATGGATTAGAAATGTTAAAAAGCAGGTACAAATTTATCTACTAAATCTGAAGCAGAGTTAATTGATTTAGATGCTAAAATCTTTCCCAATGGGATCTTACAATATGCGTATTGCTCAAGTGAATGTTGTGGATGAACAAGAATTATTAGCTCGTAGAGAAGCATTAGAATTTAGCATGAAAGAAGCAAATGCAACTCATGGATATGATACTTTCTTATTAGTTGTAACAAATATTTTTAACAAGTGTTTCTACTGGATTAGTAGTAGGGAAGCTATTAGATACTGTTGCAAAAAGCATTTAATACAGAGTATGAGAATGGCTCTATTAATTTTTACCAGGTGTTGTATCTCGTAAAAAACAAGTTGTACCTCCATTAACAGTTGCTTTCGAAAACTAGAAATGAATTGATGTTGAATCCGAACTATTGATGACTACAAATCTGATATCATGTTCGGATTATTTTATTTTTAAAATAGAAATAATAAAGGATGAAGAGCAGTGAAAAATTTATTTGACTATTTAAAAATTTATTGCCTTCTGGTTCAGTGGGATATTGCTCAAGTAACATTATTTGTGGAAAATATTCATAGTATGAAGAGGTTTTATACACAAGTTCTTGGGTTAACCATTTTACAAGACTTTGAAACGGAAGTTTTGTTAGGATTACCTCAAGGAAGTATTCCAATGATTCGTCTTATGGTTGCGGAAAATTCTGGCACTCGTAAGACTAATTTAACGTATTACTTTAGGGTTTGAAATTCCAAAAAACAATTATTGGGTGATTTGAGTAATCACTTTTTATTAGAAGAACAAATGATTATGGCAACTTGTGATGATGGGTATAGTGAAGGATTTTTATATTATGGATCCAGAACAAAAATCGTTTGAAAATTTTATTGTGAAAAGAAAGATTTATTATTAGAAGATGTGAATCATGAAATGCAATATTTAGAAGGAAATGAAGTGACTATTCCGATTCAAGAATTTATTCAATTAGGAGATACAGGTATCCATGGGTTTACCTAGCTAAAACTCGATTAAACCAAGTTCATTATATTGTGGAATGATATTCAAAAACATCTGATTTTTTTAACAAAGAATTTTTCAGTTTAAAAACGACTTACGATTATGTAGCAGAGCGTATTAATTTTTCAAACTAAAACGAACATTATTATTCTATTGCAGTGAATGAGTGGCAAGTAATTGATTCGAACCATACGATGTATGGAGTAAGAGAAATTATGTTTTTTGTACCAGAAATTAAAGTGATAGAATCGATTGTCGAACGTTTAGAAGAAATTGAATGGCCTTATTTATATCAAGATTCTGAATTAAAAAGTGTTAACGCCTGATCATATTCGTTATCACTTTAAAGTGGGGAACGCTTATGAGTATATTTAATGTCGCTATGTATCGTAAAATATCGAAAAGATCCAAAAGGTACGTCATTTAGTCAGTTTATTTAGCTATTATTTTTATCAGGTTTTTTTACAAGCATTTACACTAAAAGTATTCATTCAACCTTCAAACTTTACTTTCTAGTGGATTTTTAGGTGTATCTATTTTTAATTCATCAAATTGCAGAATTATTTGGGGTTAGATATTTCAATTTCGCTAATGATGTTAGCTTTAAATATTCCAGTTGCTATTATTTGTTATCGAGGAATTAGTCCAAGATTTACATTTTATTCCATTTTACAAGTATTTTTTTGGAAGTTTTCTTTATTCGAGTATTAAATTTTGAACCAATTTTTTTGATGATGTATTATTAAATGTAATTTTTTTGGTGGAGTATTGAAATGGAATTTATATTTCGATTGCGTTAAAAAGGAAATGCTTCAACAGGGTGGGAACTGATTTTGTTGCATTATACTTCTCAAATAGAAATGGAAAAACAATTTGGCAAGAAGTATTTTTTTCTTTAATACATTATTATTATTAATATTTGGTGCTATTTTTGGTTGGAAATATGCTGGTTATTCTATTATTTTCCAATTTATTTCTACAAAAGTCATTAGTACTTTCCATCAACGATATCATCGTGTAACTTTACAAATTACAACCAGATATGGTGAGGAAGTGATGCAAGCTTATTTAAAAATATTCGCCATGGTATTTCATGCGTAGAAGCAATTGGTGGATTTAGTCATGAAAAAGATGTATTTATTACATACAGTCTTATCTTCTTATGAATTAATTGATGCGATTTCTGTGTTTAAAAAGAAGCAGATCCCTCGTGATTATTAATCAATTTGCAACAGAAAACTTTTATGGAAGATTCCACCGAGACCCAGAGTAAGAGAAAGGAGAAGTCTTTATGAGAAAATATATTAATCAAGAAACGCTCACTTCAATACTAATGGTTACCATTGGTTCCTTTATTTTTTCGTTTACGATTAATGCAGTTGTAATTCCGAATCAGTTCGGGAGTGGTGGTGTAACAGGGAATTACTTTGTTACTATATTATATATTTGGTATTAATCCTGGGACTTCTAACTTAGTCATTAATATTGCTTTTACTATTAATTGGCTATCAATTTTTAGAAAGAAGAACGATGTTTTATACCATCTATGCGGTTATTTTTGATGTCTGTATTTTTAGATATTACAAGAGGGATGTATCAATTTATTCCACATAATACATTATTAGCAGCTATTGGTGGAGGAGTAGTTGCTGGTGCAGCCTTTAGGAGTTGTGATGTTAGGAAATGGAACGACTGCAGGACTGATATTATTGCAATGATGTTGAAAAATATTTAGGATGGAATGTCTCAGTTTCGTTATTAATGTTAGATATTTTTAGTTGTAAGTCCCTTTATCGATTATTTCAGATTTAGAAAAAGTTATTATTACATTAATTTATTTATTTACAGCAAGTCGAATGATTAACCTTGTATTAGAAGGATTTAACTCTAAGAAATCCTTTTATGATTATTTCTAAGAAAATATGAAGAGATTGGTTCACAAATTCAAGAAAAATTGGTCGTGGTACAACAATTTTAGACGGTCATGGCTTTTATTCTCGTGAAGAAAGAAAAGTTTTATTTGTAGCCGTCAACCGTCTGCAAGTTATGACCTTACAAAGAATCATTCATGATGTAGATCCTCAAGCGTTTATCAATTATTACTGAAGTCACCCATGTTATTGGAGAAGGATTTACTTATCAACCAAAAATCATAAATAGGATACACTTCCATTTTGGAGGTGTATTTTTTTATAAAAAAATGCTTGACTATGACCTAACGTCATACCGTATACTGTAATTGTTAGGAGGAATAAAGATGTATTTCATTAAACAAGTGAGTGAACTTAGTGGTGTATCGGTGCGCACTTTACATCATTATGACAATATAGGTTTACTTTCACCACAAAAAGATGAAAATGGTTATCGATATTATAGTGAAGAAGATTTATCTTATCTACAAAACGATTCTTTATTATAAATATTTAGGATTTTCTAAAAGAAATTCAATCGCTTTTGCAACAAAAAGAAGAGGACTTTATTACCACACTTACAAAAACAATTAATGTTAATGCAAAAATGAAAAGGAAAAACTTTCTAACATTAATTGATACATTAGAAAAGACAATTCTGTCTACAGAAAGGAAAAATTAGGATGACATCAGAAGAAAAAAATTTAAAGGTTTTAGTGTTTCAGATAATAAAAATATAAAAATGAAGCCATAAAAAAATATGGTGAAGAAGTGATTAATGAAGCTGAAGAAAAAAGCAAAAAGGAAAAAGAAGATATTGTAGCTGAAGGATTTAATCGTATTTTCTTTGCTTATGCAGAAAATATTCAAAAAGGAATTCCAGCAAATAGATGAAGTAAATGTAGATCTTGGCAAAAGAATTACATCAGCATATGTGTCAATATGCATTTGATTGTTCGATTGATGTATTTTTCAAGTATTGGATTAGGTATGCACATAATGAAGAGTTTAGAACAAATTTAGATAACTATGGAAAAAGGTGTTGGACAATATGCCTGTGACGCAATCCAACAATATGTTGCACATGTGAGAGGATATTAGAAAAAGAAAACTGGAGTCGAAATTAGACTGCACCCCAAAAGTTAGACATGAAAATCTAACTTTGGGGTGTTTTTATGAAATTAACTTATGAAGATAAAATAGAAATCTATCAATTAAGAAAACAAGGTGAAAGCTTAAAGAATCTTTCAAAGAAATACGATATCAACGTTGCTAATATTGAATACTTAGTACGATTGATCGATCGATATGGAATAGAAAGTGTTAAAAAGAGAAAAATCGTTACTATTCGCTAGAATTAAAGCAGGAAATAATTGATAAAGTTCTTTTAGAAGGGCGTTCACAATTAAGTGTATCTATTGATTATGCTCTTCCGAATCGTGGCTTACTTTCGAATTGGCTAGCACAATATAAGAAAAATGGGTATACTATTGTTGAGAAAACAAGAGGGAGACCAAACCAATGGGACGTAAGCCAAAGAAAAATTAGAAGAAATGACAGAATTAGAACGTCTTCAACTAGAGAATGAATACTTAAGAGCGGAGAATGCAATTCTAAAAAGTTGAGAGAACTCCGATTGAAGGAGGAAAAAGAGAAAGAAGAAAAACTGAAAATTGTTCAAGAATTAATCAATGAATTTACGTTGGATATTCTTCTTAAAGTAATTAAATTAGCTCGTTCAACGTACTATTACCATTTAAAACAAAATGAACCAACCAGATAAGGATCAACAGATTAAAAGATGAAATACAAGAAATTTTTCACCGAACATAAGGGAAAACTATGGTTACCGTAGAATCTCATTTAGAATTGAGAAATCGTGGATTAAAAGTGAATCATAAGAAGGTACAACGCTTAATGAAAAGTTCTTGGTTTAATTGCTCGTATTCGTCGTAAACTCAAGTATTATTCGCACAAAGGAGATGTTGGTAAGAGATCAGATAATCTGATTCAACGTGATTTTGAAGGACTAAGCCAATGGAAAAATGTTACACAGATGTAACTGAGTTTTCCATTCCGAGTAGCGAACAGAAACTATATTTATCACCGGTTTTAGATGGATTTAACAGTGAAATTATTGCGTACAATCTTTCACGCTCACCTAACTTACTACAAGTAAAGACAATGTTAAATGAGGCATTTACAGATGAGAAGTACGAGAACACACTCTCCATAGTGACCAAGGTTGGCAATACTCAACATGATTCTTATCATCAATTTTTAGAGAGTAAAGGTATACTACCATCTATGTCACGGAAGGAAATAGTACAGATAATGGTATGATGGAATCTTTCTTTGGTATTTTGAAATCAGAAATGTTTTATGGATTTGAAAAAGAATTTAAGTCTCTTGAGGAATTAGAGAAAGCTATTATTGATTATATTGATTATTACAACAACAAACGTATAAAAATTAAACTGAATGGGCTAAGTCCTGTAAATTACAGAATAACTCATTCAAACTCTGCTCGTATTGCTTAACTAGTAAATCTATTTGAGCTGAAGAAAAATGCGCCAAAAATTTGGCGCGAACCCCTAGGGGGTTATTCATACATTTTATGAATCAAAAAGAGACGACTTATGTCGTCTCAAAAAGTCTAACTTTTTGGGGGTCACTCAATTGGCTCCAGTTTTTTTAGGTTAAATAGATTGGATAAGTCGTTAGTTTAGCTTCTAAATCAACTGATTCAAAAGAACTGACTTCACCATCCGTTTGCATGAGAATAGGTTGATGAATTTTTGATACAAGCTTTAGTAGCAGTCTGCTTCATTAAAGTGATTTGGAAAAATCGTTCAAAATGTTGTTTATTCCATAAAATAAATGGAAATGCTTTTAAGAATGACTTTAGTAGTCACATCTCTAGCAACAACTACTTCAAAATGATGCGAATTTTGTTTTGCAGTAGGTACAAATTGAATACCACCACCAAAATAAGAGTGATTAAATAGTCCTACTAATAAATTTTTTTATCTGCAATTTGAACAGGTTCATCATCAACTTGAATGGAAGCTTTAAATTTTTTTGATGATTTTTTTAAAGAGCATCTATGATTGGTGTTAAATAAGATAATTTATTTAAACCAAATCGTGTGATTTTGCTTGGATAGTATTTAGTTGACAAATTGCAGCGTCAATTCCAGAATCCCTAGTGAATTTATCGCAATCCCTTTTTATGACTCATTTTCATGATATGAAATGATTTCAAGATTTTTAATCGTTTCATTATATAGATGTTTAATAAAATGTCGGAATGTCATGTGTTAATGTCATTTCTCTTGCAAAAATCATTTCCTGTTCCTGCAGGTAAGTAAGCTACATGGAATTTCTTGATTGCATTGAATTAATGCAGAAATAGCTTCATTCAATGTACCATCTCCACCAATAATGATGATTTTATGTTCTGCAGTTAAGTTTTGAATGATACGTGGAATAATTTCAATCATTTCTCCAGCATATTGTGTTAAATAAGTTGAAAATGTAATGTTGTTTTTAGGCAATAGTTGACTAAGCAGTCGAATTGTCTTTTTCCCATTTCCGCCACCGGAATATGGATTTTGCGATAATAATTAAATGCATAGACGTTCTCCTTTAATGTACAATGTATTATAACAAATCAAGTTGATTTTTAAATGGTGAAGTGTTAAGATTGTTTTTAGAATAAGATTGAGGTGATATAGATGTCTAATAATTTTTGGATGCAGTTTCTAATCCAACATGGAAAACATTAACGAAATGAAATGAAAGTAGTTGTCATACAAAATGTTCTCAGACATTTTGTTGATCCGATATTAGAGATTACGAAAATTACCCTGTCAGTTATCAATTTGGAGGTATTTAAAAACTGATACATTTTGAAATAGTCATTGATGGTGTAGAGTATGTCTTCGTACCCGGTCAAAAGAAATGTATTTTTAGGGATGGGACAATGGTTTATCAGGGCTATCTGGTCTTGATTGCAGTGAAGAAAGACAAGAATTAAGATATGAGTTAAAAAGATACTGCAATCAACAATTGACAAGTTCACTTTTTAATGGAAAAAGGATTTTTGGATCAAGATTTTTCTCATATTCACTTAACGACTGAATATATTGATGAAAAAAATTAATGGTTCTACTTCACCCATTAAGAGAAGTTGATATTCCTGCTTTATTAGTTGAGAAAAGAAAGCCAACGTTTGTAGGCTTAAAATTTATTGGGCATTATAATGTTATTTCAGGTCAATTATCAATAGCAGCAAATCAAACAGAAGAAATCATTCAAAATATTCAAGAATTATTACTGCCAGAAGGACAAGGAAATCATTTTTATAAGAGAGTATCCAACTGTAGGAAGAAAATCACCTTTTGTTTATTCAACAAAAATCAATGAAACCTGATTTGTTTGATTGTTATATAGATGATGCTGATTTCATTTTCTAGAATTTAAAAAAAGAGATGTAGAGCGATCATGGATTTAGTTTATTTACTGGGAAGATGAGTGGGAATATTGTTGTGGTGCAAGTTGTCGTCGATTGTCAAATGGGGAAATCAGTTGAAACGTCAATTATTTCATAAAAATATTTCTCCTTTATGGAAAGAGAATATGTTCGGATTAACGATTGCAAATGCTGAATTTGGTCCGGAGTTTATTGATAATGAGCGTTTTTACGAAAAGGTGGTTGGTTAGAGGAAACTCATAAGGCACCGATTATTAATTTATTGCCTTTATCGTCTTATTATCGTGGTGAGGGATTGAGGATAAGGAAAAAGGAGTTAATTCCCTGGATATTATTGCGTAAGAAAAGTGTTGCGTATCGATTCGAATTGATAGTTTTTGAATAGAAATTTATAGTAGCTAGGACGGCAGCAGCCTCGCAAAAAGCGAGTCTCATGCCCAAAAATTCGAGCCTTGGTCTCGATTTTCTTTCCTACAACATGCTTCATTTTTGGCTTATGTTGTTTCAGCTACTATGAATATTCTATTCTTTTTGAAATATACTATTTAAAGGGACGTATAGATAATAAGATTATTCATTGTAGCTAGGATGCAAGAAAACCTGAGGTTTCATTGTTTTATAAGGGCTACTATGAACTAGTCTTTTATTTTTATCAAAAAGTCAAAAAGTCAAAGAAAATGTTTGACCTTTATTGACTAATGAGTGTATACTATAAAACATCAAAGAGATTTGATAACAAGAAATGGAAGAAAAAGAATGGGGGAAGCAAGATGAATATTGAAAAATGACAACAATGATGCAACAATCACTTGCTCAGGCACAAGAAATTGCGCAAAATAGAAAACATCAAGAAATCGATGTCTCACATTTGTGGAAAGTATTTTTAACGCCAAATCATTTTGTGAGAAATCTATATGAAGATGTCCATGTTCCAATTTCAGAATTAGAAAAATTTGTGGATGAAAAAGATTGATCAATTACCAGTTGTAGAAGGAAGCCAAGTCCAATATGGTCAAAGCTTAAGTCAATCTTTTATACCAATTACTAACAAAAAGCTGATGAAATTCGACAAACATTTCAAGATGAATATTTAGCAACTGAAGTGATTGTATTAGCTTTTAATGGAAACAAATCATCCAATTAAAGAATTTTTTTATTGAAACATCAAGTAACAAAACAAGTTTTACAAGAAAGAATTGAAAAATTGAGAGGAGGAAGTCGTGTGACTAGTCAAAATCAAGAAAATCAATATGAAGCATTAAAACAATATGCACAAAATTTAAATGAAGCAGTAAAATCTGGAAAAACAAGATCCAGTAATTGGACGTGATGAAGAAATTCGTGATGTTATCCGTATTTTATCTAGAAAAACAAAGAACAATCCTGTATTAATCGGGGAACCTGGGGTAGGTAAAACAGCAATCGTAGAAGGTCTTGCACAAAGAATTGTACGAAAAAGACGTTCCTGAAAAATTTAAAAGATAAAGTCATTTACTCATTAGATATGGGAGCTTTTAATTGCTGGTGCAAAATTCCGTGGAGAATTTGAGGAACGACTAAAAAGCAGTTTTTAGCAGAAGTTACAAAATCAGAAGGACAAATTATTTTATTCATCGATGAAATTCATACGATTGTTGGAGCTGGTAAAACAGAAGGCTCTATGGATGCCGGAAACTTATTAAAACCAATGTTAGCGCGTGGAGAATTACACTGTATTGGTGCAACAACCTTAGATGAATATCGTGAAAAATATGGAAAAAGATAAAGCTTTAGAAAGACGTTTCCAAAAAGTATTAGTTCATGAACCAACAGTAGAAGATACTATTTCTATTTTACGTGGATTAAAAAGAACGTTTTGAAATTCACCATAGTGTAAATATTCATGATAATGCCCTAGTAGCAGCAGCAACTTTATCAAATCGATATATTACAGACCGTTATTTACCAGATAAAGCCATTGATTTAGTCGATGAGGCATGTGCAACGATTCGTGTTGAAATGAATTCAATGCCAACTCAATTGGATACAGTGACTCGTCGTTTAATGCAATTAGAAATTGAAGAACAAGCATTAAAAATGGAAAAAGATGAAGCAAGTAAGAAGCGCTTATCGATTCTTCAAGAAGAATTAGCAACATTACGTGAAGAAGCCAATAACTTGAAAAATGAAATGGGAAATCGAAAAGAAGAAGTGAATAAAATTCGTGATAAACGTGAAGAAATTGATCGATTAAAACATGAATTAGATGAAGCTGAATCTGAATATAATTTAGAAAAAGCAGCTGAACTTCGTCATGGTCGTATTCCTAAATTAGAAAAAGAAATTCAAGAATTAGAAGCTCAAGCAAAACTTCATGCCCAAGAAGATAATCGATTAGTGCAAGAAGCTGTAACAGATGAAGAAATTGCTCGTGTTGTAGGTCGATTAACTGGTATTCCGGTAACAAAATTAGTTGAAGGAGAAAGAGAAAAACTTCTTCAATTAGGAAGATACGTTACATGAACGTGTGATTGGACAAGATGAAGCTGTTCAAAAAGTGGCAGATGCAGTCTTACGTTCTCGTGCTGGATTACAAAAATCCAAAACTCGTCCAATTGGTAGCTTCTATTCTTAGGACCAACTGGTGTCGGTAAAAACAGAATTAGCGAAAAACATTGGCAGAAAACTTATTTGATAGCCAAGACCATATGGTCAGAATTGATATGAGTGAATATATGGAGAAATTCTGTGAGTCGTTTAGTCGGAGCGCCTCCTGATATGTTGGTTATGAAGAAGGCGGTCAATTAACAGAAGCCGTTCGTCGTAATCCATATACCATTGTTTTATTAGATGAAATTGAAAAAGCCCATCCAGATGTCTTCAATATTTTATTACAAGTATTAGATGATGGTCGTCTAACAGATTCAAAAAGGTAGAGTGGTTGACTTTAAAAATACGGTCTTCATTATGACAAGTAATATCGGATCTCAATTTTATTAGAAATTCAAGGGAAACGATTGATGCTGAAACAAGACAAGCAGTGGAAAGTGTCTTGAAGGGTACATTTAAACCTGAATTTTTAAACCGTATTGATGAAACAATCTTTCTTTACACCATTATCAAGAACTCATATTCATGGCATTATTGGTAAGATGTTGAAAGATTTAAATCTTCGTTTACAAGAGCAAGAGATTCAATTAGAATTCACAAATGAATTGAAAGATTGATTTTCGGAAAATGCTTATAATCCGGTTTATGGTGCTAGACCAATTGCTCGTTATATTCAACGGAAATTGAAACACCATTAGCAAAAAGAATTAATTCGCTCAAGTATTTTACCAGGAAATACTGTAAAATGTGATGTAGTAGCAGACCATGTTACCTTTCATGTAGTTGAAAGAAATTAAATAAAACGAAAAACTTTTCAGCAGTAAGGACGCCAGCAGACCTGCGGTCTCATGGCTAAAATTTGAGCCTAGGTCTCAATTTTTCCTGTACTATAAGCCACAAATCTGTGGCTTATAGTACTACTACATTGAAAAGTTTTTCATTTTTATTTTATCTATAACCTAATAAATATATTATCCAGTAATTTATTCACTAACCGGTTTTAGCGTTTACGGATACCCCAGAATTGGAAGTAGTCGGTACGGATTGCACCATTGTATAATTTACGTTTCTTAGTGGCTTGTTTTTCCATAATGTTCTTCAAAACTTAAATCACTCGTTAAAATATATTTACTCCAAGTTTCCAATGGTTCATATGTTTGTCCCATTTGACGGTAAATATTTTGAGCTTGTTCTTCAGATAATAAACGATCACCATATGGTGGATTAGCGACTAATACACCATTTTTCTTTTTTCGTACGGAAATCTTTTCAATTGCATTTGTTTAAATTCAATATGCTCGCTAACACCAGCTTTAATCGCATTTTTGTTTTCGCAATCTTTAATCATTGAACCATCAATATCAGCTCCAAGAATGTCTAATGTCACATCTGTACGAATTTCTTTTTTCTTGCTTCTTTGACGAACAGTGTCAAATGCTTTTTGGATCAAAGAATGTCCATTTTTCAGCTGCAAATGAACGATTTAATCCAGGTGCGATGTTTAATCCAATTAAAGCAGCTTCGATAGGAATAGTACCTGAACCGCAACAAGGATCATAAAATGGTTTATCTGGGAACCAATTTGTTAGCATGACAAGAGCTGCTGCCATATTTTCTTTTTAATGGTGCGCCACCTTTTTCAGTACGGTAGCCACGTTTAAATAAACTTGTACCACTTGTATCAATGGTTAAAGTTACAACATCTTTTAAAAATAGAAACTTCGATAGGATAGAGTGCTCCTGTTTCTGGTAAATGTGTTTTACGAGCGTAAGCTGCACTTAGACGATTAACGATTGCTTTTTACAATAGATTGGCAGTTTGGAACACTATGTAAAGTTGATTTAACAGATTTTCCTGATACGGGAAATTCTGCATCTACTGGTAAAATTTGTTCCCAAGGGAGTGCTTTTGTTTGTTCAAATAATGCATCAAAAGTTTTAGCAGTGAATTGACCAAAAACAATTTTAATACGGTCAGCGGTACGTAAATAAATATTCGTTTTCGCAATATCATAATCGTTACCAGAAAAATAAGCTTTTTCCGTTTTCTACTTGGCAATCATAGCCAAGAGTTCTTAATTCTTTTTCCAACAAGAGCTTCAATGCCAGCTGCAGCAGTGGCTACTAATTTATAAGTTGTCATAATAAATTTCCTTTCTATAAGAAATGATAGTTTTTCAAAAATACCGGGAGACCCCCGGTAAATAACCTGAATGCAAACTTCATAAGCTATGTTCTGTTCCATCAATTAGCAGGTTCTAATTGATTTCAGTAATCATCTGTTCACACAAATGTGCCTCTTTTTCGTTCATTTCTAATAAAGAGTGCCCCTACCATAAGTTTGGGTTGCTCGCTCGAGGGTTTACCGCGTTCCACCATTTTCGTTTCCAAAAAATGCTTCGTCACTGTGGCACTTTTCAAGAATACTTTGGCATAGAAATCTTAGCCATTTTTTCTGCCGTCAACAAATTGTTGCCTTAGCTTATTGTTTCTGCTACACGAACACTACAGACATCTCAGTCTGTGCGAGCATGGACTTTCTCAGTAGTGCAATCACTACCGCGATTACTCAAAGTTTACAAGTATTTATTAATCTTTAATTGGGGTAATGACACGAGTTTTGTCTAAATCATCCTCGTTATCGTCTTCTAATTTTTCATCAAAGACATGTTTTTTCTAAATTCGCTAAACGTTTTAAAAATATCAAAGTTTGTCACTCCAGCAGAAGGGAATGCTAGCTGAACGAGGTCCTTTTGTGACAGTTGCTTGTTTTGATAATTCATCAACTTTATTTACTAAACGTTCATTTTCACTTTGTAAAAAGCTAATTTCTTTTTGGAATGTATCATAATCACGAATGATTAAATCTAAAAATGCATCTACTTCTTCAATGTCAAATCCTCTAAATGAGCGTTTAAATTGTTTATTTAAAATATCTTTTGTTGATAAATGTCTTGCCATGGTTTCATTACTCCTTAATATCTATAATCAATCATCTTTTTTTGGTTAGTATGCTTTACTACTCGATGCAAAAATGTCTTTTGCAAGCGGTGAAAAATCTATTGTTTTTTTCTATCTTCAATATCATACTAAAAATTCGGAAAAATTACAAATATGTTACATTAAATTTTTAGGCAAATTTTTATTTTCTTTTGTTATAATGTCTTGTAAACAATGATATATACTAAAGGAGAGTCAATAAATGGATTGGTTAGAAGTTACAGTAGTAACTCATACAGAAAGTGTAGAGGCAGTCAGTGAAATTTTTTATGGAAATCGGTGCTAAAAGGAGTTTTCAATTGAAGATCCTCTCGATTATGATCAATTAAATCAAGAACAATTAGAATGGCTTTCAGTTGAAAGAAAGTCTTTATATGAAACAGATGAAGTTTTTGTCAAAGCTTATTTCCAACCAAATCAGTGGAATGATGAATTAACAGAAACCATTACGAATAGAGTTCAAGAACTAAAATCTTACGGATTAACGATTGGAAAAGGAATTGTTACGTTGCAAACAGTAGGAGAAGCAGACTGGGCAGAAGCTTGGAAAAAAATATTATTTCCCAGTTCGTGTCACTAGATATTTAACTGTTGTGCCAAGTTGGTTAGAGTATCAAAAACAACAAGAAGATGAACGCTTAATTGTTTAGATCCCAGGTTTAGCATTCGGAACAGGAACACATCCAACGACTCAATTATCACTAGCAGCTTTTAGAACAATATGTTCGTGGTGGAGAAAGTGTACTAGATGTTGGAACAGGTTCAGGGGTTTTTAAGTATTGCTGCTAAATTATTAGGGGCAAGTGATGTCACAGCTTTTGATATCGATGAGATGGCAACAAGAGTTTCAAAAAGAAAAATATTTCATTAAACCCAGAAGTTGGTGAAATTGCTGTTTATGAAAATAATTTATTACAAGGAATTCATCAACCTTCTGATCTAATTGTAGCGAAATATTTTAGCGGAAATTTTATTAATGATGCCTACGGATGCTTATCATAATTTAAAAAGAAAATGGTGGTTTAATTTTATCAGGAATTATTCAATCAAAAGCAGAGGAAGTACGTGCTGCTTATGAAAAATGCAGGATTTACTTTAAAACAACAACTTACAATGGGTGAATGGAATACATTTGTCATGACAAAAGGAAAGACTAGGTGAACAAGATGCAACGTTATTTTTATCAATCAAGTCATTCAATCTGTTGGAGAAAAGATTTCAGTTCTAAAGAACAAGGGCATCATATGGTAAAAAGTGATGCGTATGAATATCGAAGAATGTTGTGAAATTGTAGATGAGAATGAACAATTATATATCGCAAAAATTACTCAACTATCTCCATTCGAGTTAACAATAGAAGAACATAAAGAACAAAATGTAGAATTACCGATTGATGTTACGATTTTTGTTGGACTTTCTAAAGGAGATAAATTAGAAACGATTGTCCAAAAAGCTACAGAATTAGGCGTTCATACGATTGTACCTGCAGAAATGAAACGAATATGGTGAAATGGACTAAGGATAAATCTCAAAAGAAAAATTGAAAGATTACAAAAAAATTGCGCAAGAAGCTGCAGAACAATCCCATCGACTACATGTTCCAAAAAGTGTTAGATTTAATGACTTTAAACGAAAGTGTAATCTTAGCTAAGCAATCGACAAAAAGCATTAGTTGCATTTGAAGAAGTTGCTAAACAAGGAGAAGCAGCAGCTTTTGGTTCAATACTTTACTTCATTAAAAAGAAGGAGATTCAATTGCCTTTTATTTTTGGTCCAGAAGGTGGATTTGACTTGCAAGAAATTGAGTATTTAAATAGCCAGGAAGTACATTCTTGTGCCTTAGGTCCAAGAATTTTAAGAGCTGAAACAGCACCCATGTATGCACTTGCTGCAATATCGTATCATTTCGAGCTTTTTAAAAAGGTTAGAAATAGTTGACGGAAGGCTAAGAAAGAGATAGGATAAGTATTATCTAAAGTTAAGAAAGCAGTAACAAATAATAGTTTAATACGGTTACTGTTATGAATTAAGGGGAAAACGTATATGTCAAAAAAATAAAAATTATACGGCTGAAGATGTTGTTTCACTCTGTCGTGAATATATGAATGAAAAAGAGTATTCAGTTCATCGAAAAAGCCATTGAATATGCGACCTTCGCTCATAAAGATCAAGTAAGAAAATCTGGTGAAGCATATATTGTTCACCCAATTCAAGTAGCTGGAATTTTAGCAGAATTGCGATTAGATCCAGATACGATTGCAACAGGATTTTTGCATGATGTTGTTGAAGATACAGGATTTACGATTGAAGACATTGAATATGTATTTGGCAAAAGATGTTGCATTTTTAGTAGATGGTGTTACAAAAACTAGGGTAAAAATTAAATATAAATCTCATGAAGAACAACAAGCGGAAAATCATCGTAAAATGTTATTAGCAATGGCGAATGATTTAAGAGTTATTATGGTAAAACTGGCTGACCGTTTACATAATTTAAGAACTCTAAAATTCCATAAACCAGAAAAACAACGTATGATTGCCAATGAAACATTAGAGATTTATGCACCTTTAGCACATCGACTAGGGATGAATAAAATTAAGTGGGAATTAGAAGATACATCATTAAGATATTTAAACCCACAACAATATTATCGTATTGTTCAATTAATGGATTCCAAAACGTGATGAACGTGAAGCATATATCCATGAAACAGTGGTGAATATTGAAGAAGCTACACAAAGAATTAGAAATCGAAGCTGAAATTTATGGACGACCAAAAACACATTTATTCAATTTATCGTAAAAATGAAAGATAAAAAAAGAAAGAGTTTAATGAAATCTATGATTTATTAGCGATTCGTGTTTTAGTTCATAGTATTCGTGATTGTTACGCAGTTGTTGGGGCAATCCATACGAAATGGAAACCAATGCCTCGTCGTTTTAAAGATTATATTGCAATGCCAAAAGGCAAATATGTATCAATCAATTCATACAACAGTTATTGGACCAGGTGGTAAACCGGTAGAAATCCAAATTCGTACATTTGAAATGCATGCAGTTGCTGAATACGGGGTTGCAGCTCACTGGGCTTATAAAGAAGGAAACACGCAAAAAGTATCAAATGATCCACTTCAAAAACAATTAGATTGGTTTAAAGATTTAATTGAATTACAAGATGATTCAAAAGATGCGAATGACTTTATGAATAGTGTGAAGGAAGATATTTTTGGAGATAAAGTATATGTCTTTACTCCAAAAAGGAGATGTGTCTGAATTACCATTAGGTTCAGGACCATTAGATTTTTGCTTATAATATTCATACAGAAGTAGGGAATAAAACGGTCGGTGCAAAAAGTGAATAATAAAATTGTACCGTTGAAATTATCAGTTAAAAACTGGAGACATTGTAGAAGTATTAACTTCTGCTAATTCATTTGGGTCCATCAAGAGACTGGATTAATTTAGTATTTACGACTCGTGCGAAAAAAATAAAATTCGTCGATTCTTTAAATTACAAAAATCGTGAAGAAAGTATTCTTCGTGGACGTGATTTATTAGAAAAACAAATTGCTGATTTAGAATTTTCACCGAAGGAATTTTTAACGAAGACGCAATTAAAAGAAATTTCCAGTCGATTTAATTTTGCCAATGAAGATGATTTATTTGCAGCGATTGGATTTGGAGAAGTTTCTGTTCAAACAGTTGCGAATCGATTAACGGATAAAGCTCGTCGAGAAATTGAAAAGCAAAAATGCAAGAAGAAGCTTTTGAACAAAACGACTGAAAAAAATTCAACGGAAAGATACTCAAAAGATGAGTATTAAGCATGAAAATGGCGTCATTATTGAAGGGGTTAATAACTTATTAATTCGCTTAAGTCGTTGTTGTAATCCAGTACCGGGGGATGAAATTGTTGGATATATTACAAAGGGGCGTGGCATTTCTGTCCATCGTAAGGACTGTCCAAATGTGAAAGTTCAACAAGATCAACAAACACGTCTAATTGATGTGGATTGGGAAGATACGGGTAATTCTAAGCAACAATATGATACAGAATTAGTTGTTGAAGGATACAATCGTAATGGTTTATTGAATGAGGTATTAAACGTCATCAATAGTATTACGAAGTCTTTAAATTCTGTGAATGGTAAAGTGGATTCTAATAAGATGGCTACAATTACGGTCAATATTGGAATTCATAATACGGAACAATTAGAATTTATTGTGAAGAAGATTAATCAAATTCCTGATGTTTATAGTGTTCGTCGTGTGATTTCTTAATCGGATGCGAGGAAGAGGTAAGAGTTATGAGAGTTGTTTTACAGCGTGTTGCTCATGCTAGTGTTACAGTTGAGGAGAAAGTCATTGGAAAGATTCAACGTGGTTTTCTTTTATTAGTGGGTGTAACGCATGATGATGCAATGGAAGATATGGAATATCTTGTTCGTAAGATTGTTCAGATGAGAATTTTTTTGAGGATGAAGAGGGAAAGTTGAATCGTAGTATTCAGGATATTGGCGGTGAGATTTTATCGGTTTCGCAGTTTACTTTTATATGCGGATACGAAGAAGGGAATCGTCCTTCGTTTTCAAAGGCAGCTCCTGGGGATGTTGCGCTTAAGATGTTTGAGCAGTTTAATGGTTTGTTAAGAGATACTGGGATTCCCTGTTGAGACGGGGTCAGTTTGGTGCGGATATGAAAGTAGAGTTACTAAATGATGGACCAGTAACAATACTGTTGGATTCAAAAACCCGTTAATGAGCGTAATAGAAAAGAGAACGAAAAGACTTTTTTAGAAATAGTAGCTTGACGCCAGCAGCTTCGCAGTTGCGAATTCATGGCTAACAATCGAGCCTATGGTCTCGATTGTTCCAGTAATAGAAGCCAAAATTGGCTTCTATTACGTTAGCTACTATGAAAAGTCTTTTCTTTCTCTTTTTCTATACTTTTTTGAGTGTCACCATGTAAGAGGCGTTGAGGACTTATAATTGTAATAGCTTGATGCTCGCAGAATCGTGAAGCGAATCTCGCCTAATACGATAAGTCTTTCCACTTTTTTCTTTTCTATACTTTTTGAATGTCATTTATGTAAGAGGTGGTGAAGACTGTATATTGCGTAAAATTAAAAACAGGAAAGTCCCTTGTTAATAGGGGAGGCTTTCCTGTTTTTCATTTCTATACTTTTATTGTCGTTGGTTTTCTAGGTCTGTGCGGACTACTAAAGACGTCGCAGCTGGCGTTTCGATGACGTATTCTGATACAGAACCGATAAATAAACGTTCGACTGCGTTTAGTCCTGTTGCGCCCATCATAATTAAATCAATTTGATAATCCTTTGGAATATTTTTTTGAAAATATAAACTTTTGGAGAACCATATTCTAAAACAAAATCGATGTCATTAAAAATCATGTTCTTGGGCATATTGACGATATTCTTGGAATAAGTTTTCTGTTTGTCTTTGAATTTCTTCATTAAAAGTTTCCTTCGAAACCAGTAGGAGTTTGAAGGACTCGTGTATCAATAATATGCGCAATTAACACTTGAGCACGATTTCTTTTTAGCGACCCTCAATTGCTTTTTTTCAAAAAGCTAATCTAGCTTCATTTGATCCATCTACCGGAACTAAAAATTTTTGAATATTCATGGAACATAACAATCACTCCTTCATCTTTTATGTCTTTATTATACCACTATGAAATAGTTTTAAAAAGGGGTTTCATAAAGATAAAACTGTTTATAAAGAAAAACCACTCAAAGAGTGGTCCAAAAGTAAAAACTTTATTGATAGATTTCCGGTGATGCCGTTTGATGTATTTGATAGTTTTGAACCCGCATTCTAAGCAGGTGGGCTTCTATGAGTTACTTCATAACTTCCACGTGCAATGGCTTGTTATCCATAACAACAATCTGAATCCCTAAATAGTCATTAATTGTTCGGTCAACACATAGTAAATACCGCGCACATCTCAGATTTCTATGTCACTATAGTAGCACTCCTTCTATAAAAAAATCAACACTATATTGATAGCGTTTACTTATAGTTAAAGTGCAAATATTTTTTTAAGCAGATAAGTTGAAAATGATTTCAAATATGATATGATAAAAAGAAAAATTTAATAAAACCAAAACATTTGGGGTGCCAATTGGCTGAGATTATACCCATTGAACCTGATCTGGATAGTACCAGCGAAGGGAAATGTGGAAATGTTACAATAGTAATGTTTTTCTAATGATTTGTTTGCTCGATATATAAAGATATTATTTTTATTTTTTATGATGTATTTATGTCGGAACTCAAAGATTTAGTTTCCATTGCTTCTGTTAATCATGTTAGTGAATGAGCCTCCTTTTGTTTTGAAAAACGAAGGGAGTTTTTTTATGGAAAAATGGAGTTTGAAAGATGTCATTTTAATGGCATTATTAGCGTTTCTTTTTGGGGGGCGTATTTATGGGAGCAGGATTTTTATATGTCGCATTAGAAGTGGCATTAACGCCTGGAGGGTATCAACCTTTTGCAAATGAAATTTTATTTGGATTATGGACGATGGCTGCTCCGATGATTGGAGTACTATTGAAGAAGAAAGGAAGTTCGACTCTTGGAGAAATGTTAGCTGCGTTAGCAGAAATGTTAATGGGTTCTCATTTTGGAGTTGGAGTTTTAGTTTCTGGTTTTGTTCAAGGTTTAGGTACTGAAGCTGGATTTTTGCAACGGGTTATAAGAGATATGATACTTTTTCTCTTACATTAGGTGCGATTGGTACAGTTGTCTTTAGCTTTTATTTATGAGTATTTCAAATTAGGATATGGCGCTTATTCTTTAGGATTTTTTAGTTGCATTAATCGTTGTTCGTTTTTATTTCTGTTTTTTTGTTTTTGGTGTAGTATTTGTAAAAATTGTAATGAACTTATTAGAAAAAGTAAAAAGCTACAAGAGGAAATTAATCAATGAATGGTATCACTTTAGAAGATGTGAGTGTTTGGCAAGGAAAACTAAACATTCTTCAACATCTCCATTGCAAACTAGAAATGGGCGAATTCTATTTTATTAACAGGAGATACGGGAAGTGGAAAGTCAACTCTATTTCAATTTTTTTATCGGGAATTAAAACCGATGACTTTTTGAAGGACAGTGTTACTTGTTAGGAAAAGATATTTCTTCCATGACACCTGTAGAAAGAGCAACCATTGCGGGAACTGTATTTCCAAAAAGCATATCGTCAATTTACGATGAAAAATTTAAGGAGCGAATTAACATTTACTCTTGAAAATTTAGGGTTTAATTATGAACAAATTCAAAAACGAATTCATCACGTTACGATGGATACAGTAACTCAACATTTATTAGATCGACCTTTGTTCAATTATCTGGAGGGGAGCAACAACGTTCAGCGATTGCAGTCTTATTAGCAATGGATGTTCCAATTTTATTATTAGATGAGCCATTTGCAAGTGTTGACGAGAAAAGTAGACGCTCCTTTAATGAAATTATTATTTGAACTTTCTCAAAAAGGGAAAATTAGTCATTGTCAGTGATCATGATACGAATGGATACAGCGAATATGTTAGTCGTGTATTACATATTCAGCAAGGGAGTTTGCAGACGGTTCCGATTAGTACGTTGTCGAATCATTCAGTTATTCCATTAGAACAAGAAGGCGCATCAACAGAGAAGTTTTTTTCACCTTTCAAAATGTTATAAAAAGAAGGTTTATGGTCGATTCCAGAGTTTTCTTTTAGAAAAAGGGATTACGACTTTAACAGGAGATAATGGTGTCGGAAAATCAACTTTACTTAGAGCGATGGTTCAATTGATCAAAAGTAAAAGGCAATTTTTATGTATGAAGGGCAAAAATAACAAAGAGAAATCGTTCCAAAATTGTTAACATTAACTGTTCAAGAAGCGATGCATCAATTTGTCACTTTAATGCCAAAGGATGAATTGAATTTTGGAATGAAGAGATTTTGCTCATGCTCAAGAATGGCAAGAACGAATCCTCACAGAAACACCATTAGGTTCAAAATTGGATACAAGTTTGATGTATTTAAGTGGAGGAGAACAAAAAGTTGATTCAGCTAATCTGTATGCTAAGTTTAGAGATTCCATTTTTATTATTGGATGAACCTTTTACTGGATTAGATCAAAAAGTTGCCAATTGATAGGAGAATGGATGAAGTGGAATCAACAAAACACATGATCAACAATTATTAGTCGTTTCTCATCGTTTAGCCCCTTTAGAAGGTGTGAGTCAACATCATATTCAAATCAGTGAGCAGACATTACAAAAAGGGGAATTCAAGATGGAAAAACAGTCTAAAAGTTTAGCTTTTTTCCTATTTTCTAATCATAGTGACGATTGAATTATCGTTTGTTCCTTCAAATGTCTTGAATATTTTTGTATTAGTGGTTGGATTCTTGTATCTTTTTGGAAAGAAAGCAGTGGGATGTTATTGGTGCAACAATCATTGTTCCATTATTTCCAGCGATTGGTAGTTATTGGTCGATCCGTGTTCAAGGAATTCATCTAGAGCTAGCTTCAGTGATGTTTACAAGAACATTTGCATTTGCTCTATTAGGATTTTTATTAGCATTTAGTGTGGATTTGGAAGAATTATTATTAGTTCTGGAACAAAAAGGACTGCCTCCTCATTTTGTCTATGGTTTATTAGTCATTATTCATGCTTTTCCATATATTCGAAGAGAAGTAGTGCAAATGAAGGAAGCGAGTCAATTAAGAGGTCGTCCCTTACATTTTTTTGGTCAAGCTTTATATTATATCAAAGTCATTTTTACAGCTTATCACTTACAAGAGCAATATGAACAAGCGATGATTAGCCATGGATTTGATGAAAAAGGAAAACGAACACCATCGATTATTTGGAAAAATGATGGTATAATGCTTTTAGGGATGGATGATTTTATTATTTGTAGTAGGGAAATAGTATTGGATGGTTATGGAGGTAGGAAAATGACATTTACAGAAAAAGCAATGGAAGTTTCTAAAACGTTATTGGCAAGGAAGTTTTGAACATCCATTTGTAACGAGATTACAAGATGGGACATTGAGTGATTCGATATTTCGTTATTATTTATTACAAGATCGTTATTATTTAGAACATTTTAGTAAATTATATCAAATTATTTCTGATGCATCTGATGATGCAGAAGTGAAAGAATTAATGAGACGAAATTCGCAACATTTAGCACAAGGAGAGCAATTAATTCGAGAAGAATTTTTTTAAAGAATTGGGAATCGATGAAGAAGAAATTAAAAATACACCGATTGCTCCAACTGCTTATAATTATGTATCGCATTTGTATCGACAACTAGCAGAAAAATGTCGTCGTAGCTTGTGCAGGAATGTTACCTTGTCCGTGGTTATATCAAGCCATTGGGAGAACAATTAATCAAACAAGGTTCCCCTCATGAAATGTATCAACGATGGATTATGACCTATGCGGGAGAAGATAGTAAAGAAGCTGTTCAATATGAATGTGGTGTTATCGAACGATTATATCAAGAGGCAAACAGATGAAACAAAAGAAGAAATGATAGAAGCATTTTTATCGTAGTTGCCAATTTGAGTATCTATTTTTGGGAAATGGCATATACACACGAAACATGGAAATTAGAAGGTTGAGGCTAGAAAAATGAGTAGAAATAAAAAAATTATGTTTTTTTAGCAATGATGGTAGCGTTAGATGTGGTGTTTATCCCCATTAATGCGAATTGAAGGAATGGCACCAATGTCTCAGTACGATTAATGTCATTGCAGCAATGTTAATGGGACCAGTATACGGAGTAGCAATGGCATTTTTTAACAGCGATTCTTCGTATGACTTTATTAGCGATTCCACCTTTAGCATTAACTGGTGCAGTATTTGGAGCTTTATTAGCAGGGATTGGAGCAAGAATGACTAAGAAACATCTATGGAGCGATGATTGGTGAATTTATTGGAACAGGATTAATTGGTTCCTTATTATCTTATCCTGTAATGGTTTGGTTTACTGGAACAACAACTGGGTTTATTCTGGTTTGTTTATACACCACGTTTTTTTGTGGAGGAGCAATTATTGGTTCAACGATTGCTTGGTTAGTTTGGGATAAAATTAAAAACGTATCAACTATTCAACGTATTCAAAAATTATTTGCACCAACTAAGGAATGTCCATTATGCAAAAGTTTTTAGAAAAGTATTTTCCCCATTACAACGACCTCTGATTCATTGCATCACCAAATGGGATTACAAAAGGAATTAGTGGCAAATGCATTATTATATGTAGGGGCAAAACCAATTATGGCTGAAGATGAACGAGAAATTGAATCAGTTATTCAAGTATCATCTGCCGTATTACTAAATATTGGACATTTAACAGAGCAAAAAGAAGCTTGCATTATAAAAAGCAGCAAAACTTGCGAATAAGGCTCAAAACCACTTGTAGTAGATGCTGTTGGAATAGTGGGACTATCCAATCGTCTTGCTTTTAGTACAACAGTTTATTAGACATTGGCGTTACTGTTGTGAAGGGAAATATTTCAGAAAATGAGACGATTAGCTGGACTAAAGAGTAGTGCCAAAGGAGTCGATAGTGCTAAGGAAGACCAAAGTACAATGGAATTAAAAGGAATTAGCTCACGCATTAAGAAAGTTGGGCTAAAAACTGTATTCTCAAACAGTTTTTCTAGCAACAGGTGAACAAGACTTTAGTCGTTACTGGATTCAAACTGTTTTTTGCCTAAAAAAATGGAGTAGATTCTTTAGAATTATTTACAGGTACAGGAGATGTAGTCGGGAGCTTTAATTGCAGGGCGTTTTAGGAAGTGGAATTGAACCACTAGAAGCGACGATTGGTGCGATTAGTTACTTTTAATGTATGTGGAGAAAAAGCAAGCAAGATACTCCAGCAAGGAATGGAAAGTTTTTCGAATCGAAACTTGTAATCAATTATCCAAAATTGTACCAAGAAAAATTGGCAAGAAATGCTAAAAATGGAGGACTGGACAAATGAAGAAGTTAGATAAAACATTAGCCCTTTATTTAGTAACGGCACGTTATGATTGGAAAGAGGAAGACTTTTTGAATAAAAAGTAGAAGAAGCTTGTAAGTCTGGTGTGACTCTTGTTCAATTAAGAGAAAAAGAATGCAGTACAAGAGAATATTATGAATTAGCTCATAAAAGTTAAGACTATCACAGATAGGTATCACATTCCTTTGATGATTGATGATCGAGTGGATATTTGTTTAGCTGTTGATGCTAGTGGTGTTCATATTGGAGCAGATGAATTACCTGTTGAAGTAGTTCGAAAACTCATTGGAAAAGACAAAATTTTAGGAGTTACAGCTAAAACAGTTGAACGTGCATTAGAAGCAGAACAATATGGAGCAGATTACTTAGGTGTAGGAGCCATTTATCCAACGACGACAAAAGTCATTACTCAACCAACCTCTATTGAAACTCTTAAGGAAATTGCGACAACCGTATCGATTCCTATCGTAGCTATTGGTGGTATTAAAGAAGACAATATGGAACCTCTAGAAGGGACAGGTATAGCAGGTGTAGCCATTGTTAGTGAGATAATGAAAGCTAAAGATATCAAGAAAAATGTTACTCTTTAAGAAAGAAAGTAACGGAAATTTTAGGAGGGGAAGCAAATGAGTAATGAAACTATACAAGTAGTGACCATTGCTGGATCTGATTCAGGAGGCGGAGCAGGAGCTCAAGCAGATTTAAAAACATTTCAAGCTCGACAAGTTTTTGGAATGAGTATTTTTGTAGCTTTAACAGCTCAAAAATACTTTTAGGAGTACAAGCAGTTCATGAAGTACCTAGTGCATTTATTGATGCACAATTTCAATCATTAGCAAGTGATTTTTCATATTCGTGCAGCAAAAACAGGAATGTTAGCAGACAGTCGAGTTGTTCGCACTGTAGTAGAAAAATTATAAAAAGTAAATTTTTGGTCCATTAATTGTGGATCCAGTTATGATTGCAAAAAGGCGGACATCCATTATTGCAACCAGAAGCGATTGAAACCATTAAAAAAAGAATTATTACCAATTGCTACAGTGTGTACACCAAATTTACCAGAAGCAGAAGAATTAATTGGCAAGAAAAATCATAACAGAAAAACGATATGATGCAAGCTGCGGATGTATTACAAAAATCTTTGGAGTAAAAATGTCATTATTAAAGGTGGACATGGAACACTGGATATTGTAAAAGACTTTTGTCTTATTAGAAGACGGAACAGCATTTTTGGACAGAAGCTAAACGAATTCAAACAGCTTCTACGCATGGAACAGGTGATACATTCTCCGCTTGTATTACAGCTGAATTAGCAAAAGGACAAGCCTTTGAAAGAGAGCATTATTACAGCTCGCAAATTTATTCAAGGAGCAATTGCTCAACCGATTTATGTAGGAAATGGACACGGCCCAACAAATCATTGGGCTAAAGTTAGATGAGAGCGTTCGAGTAATTGAAGCGTAAGAAAATTAGGAATATGACTTTTCAATGTAGGAGAGGATAACAGTGTGTGTTGTTACTGAATCTTAGTATTGGAGAGTTGTATTCTTTTTGTTTGTTGACTTATAGTGATAGAATTTATCACTGAAAATCATATTGATAAAAGCTAGGTGTACATACTAGACTACTAGATAGCAAATATAAAAATGATTTGTATAGGTGATGAGTATTATGGTACACAATAAAAAAATGGTTTTTACGGATTTATTCTACTTTTTTTAGGGAACACGCTTTTGTTAAGATCAAGAGAGTTTTCTATAATAGTGTCAATTATAATCATACTATTAGGTCATTTATTTATTATACTGATTGGAAAAGAACAGTTTGGTCTGAAAAAAATTATTAAAAGTAATATTGTACTTTGCGTTAGTTTTTACGATATATTATTTTGTTTTTCAATCAAATGCAATTAGGTCTGTTCCATAATATTTTTCATTGCAGTGATAGTGTATATTTTATTTTTGGTATTTAAGTCGGGAAAAAGAAAAACAAGAAATGAAGAAAAACAAATAAATATTCTCTGATAGTGGTTTGATTGTAACGTTGTTTAATAGAAATTTTTTGTATCAACTATGAAAAACTTGTAGATCTGAAAAAATGTACTGACAATACATCTAACATAAATTATAATGGTGAAAAATTACGAGGAGATAATAAGATGAGTAATTATATAAAATTTAATGAAAAATAGATGGAATAATGTAGATAATGACTATACTCAGCCATTAACACATGAACAATTAGAAGAACTTAAAAATAAGCCCATTTCTGTTGCATTAACAATTGGGAAAAAGTTCCGGAAGAATGGTTTGAAAAAGCCAATGGAAAAAGATATTAGGTTTAGCTTGTGGTGGTGGGACAGCAGGGACCAGTTTTTTGCGTTAAAAGGTTATGATGTAACTATAATGGATTTTTCTACCTCACAATTAGAAAGAGATGAAATGGTTGCTAAAAGAGAAGGATTAACAATCAACACAGTTCAAGGTGATATGACAAAACCATTTCCCATTTGATGATGAAACTTTTGATATTATTTTCAATCCGGTTTCAAATGTATATATCGAAGATTTAGAAAACATGTATAAAGAAGCCTCTCGTGTATTGAAAAAAAGGTGGACTATTAATGGTCGGATTTATGAATCCTTGGATATACATGTATGATGCTGATATTGTATGGGACAAACCTGATGAGGAATTACTTTTTAAAGTATTCAATCCCTTTTTTAATTCAAAAAGAGCTTGAACAAGAAGGCAAAATAACTATAAATCCAGAATATGGCTATGAATTTAGTCATACCTTGAAAATCAGATTAGAGGACAACTTAAAAATGGCTTTCATATGATCGATTTTTATGAATCATGTGACAAAAGAAATAGATTATCCCAATTATGGAAATGACTATATCGCTACACTTTGCGTTAAACTATAATGATTATGGAACATACTGGGGAATAGCATAAAGGGTTAAAAATCTAAAAATCCCAGTATGTATAACTGAATATAACGACTTGAGAAACAGTAAACTCAAAATAGGGTTTGCTGTTTTTATTTACTAAAAAAATCAGAAAGGAGAACAGAAATTGAAAAAAATATAGATGAAAAAAATCTTAATGGTAGAAGAGGAAACTAAGCAGTTACAAAACAAAAAGACTCATCAGTCAGCAGAAACAGGAAGAACGAAAGAAAAGAGATAAAAGGTTTTTATGAAAAAGGAGCAGTTTTTTTGAAAGTATTTTTAACGAAAGCAAAGGATTTTACTAAATATGAATTTTATTAGCTAATTATATTTCAAAAATATCAAAGAAACAATAAAAAAATCAAAAATCGTTGGAGAAAAGAGCACCAACACACTTTGCGGTAAAGCAATATAAAAAAATATAAGTTGGCTGCGGGAGTAATAGAATTAAGGAGAACACTTAATCACTATTTTAGTGAAATATGTACTTCTTAATTCTTTTTTATTGAAAAATTAAGAGAAAGGGGGTAAAAATGAGGAATTTTGAAAAGATAACAGCACTCTATGAGAGATTAAGTCGTGATGATGAACTGCAAGGAGAAAGTAACTCTATCATCAATCAGAAAATAATATTGGAAGAATACGCAAGTAAAAATAATTTGTCAAACATCATTCACTTTACAGATGACGGAATCAGCGGAACACAGTTTGACAGACCGGGATTTATGGCAATGATGAACGGAGTCAATCAAGGCAATATCGGTTGTATCATTGTAAAAGATATGAGCAGACTTGGCAGAGATTATCTCAAAATCGGTCAATGTATGGAGATACTAAGACAAAAGGGCATAAGATTAATCGCTATCAATGATAATGTAGATAGTTTTTACAGAGAAGATTATTTTATTCCTTTTAGAAATATCATGAACGAATGGTATGTAAGAGATACCTCAAGAAAAATACAATCGACTTTCAGGTCAAAAGGCGAAAGTGGGAAACATACTGCAAGTACACCGCCTTATGGCTATATCAAAGATGAAAAAGATAAAAACAAATGGATAGTAGATGAAAAAGCAGCAGAGATAGTAAGGCGAATATTTAACCTGACCATGCAAGGCAATGGTCCGTATCGAATAGCAAAGATATTGGAAAGTGAAAAAGTAGATATACCCGCCTATCATCAACAGAAATTAGGCTATGGGCTATATCAAAGTAAAAACTTTGAACATCCCTATCGTTGGTGCAGCTCAACCATAGCAAGTATTCTAAAGAAACAAGAATACTTGGGGCATACAGTCAATTTCAAGACAAGAAAGCATTTCAAGGACAAGAAAAGTAAATATGTATCGGAAGATAACTGGCTTATTTTTGAAAATACACACGAGCCAATTATAGATCAAGAAACCTTTGATAATGTGCAAAGGATAAGGGGAAATGTAAAAAGGTATCCCGACGGTTGGGGAGAATATCACCCACTCACAGGACTGATGTATTGTGCAGATTGTGGGAGCAAGATGTATGTTCATAGAACAAGCAATTATAAGAATATTCCCTATTACACTTGCAGTGCCTATACCAAAACACCTTGTGGCACACTTTGTCCATCAGCACACAGAATAAAAGCAGAAGCAGTTTTAAATCTAATACAAGAAACACTGAAAGACATTAAAAAACACCTTGATGAAGATAATGAAGCCTTTATCCGTTCCATTCAAAATGAAATGGAAGAAAAGGAAAAAATAGAGATAGAAAAGAAAAAGATAAGATTAACGGAAAGCCAAAACAGACTTCAGGAACTTGAACGACTGATGTGCAGAATTTACGAAGATATGATCCTGAATAAAATACCGAATAATCGCTATAAAATCGTTAATAATCAATATGAAACGGAACAGATAACTTTAAGCAAAGAGATTAAAGCTTTAGAGCTTGCAATATCAAGATATGAAAAAGAAACAGACAGAGCTAAGAAGTTAATATTCCTTATCAGTCGTTATGAAAACTTTGAAGAACTTACAACCACAATGGTAAATGAGTTTGTAGAAAAGATTATCGTACATGAAAGAGATAGAAAAGGAAGTCAGACATCAAAGCAAAAGATAGAAATTTACTTTAATTTCATAGGAAATTATGAACTGCCACAGGCGGAGTTAAGCGAAGAAGAAAAACAAAAACTTGAGGAAGAAGAAAGAAAAATCGAAGAAAGAAAAGACAAGCTACACCAAAATTACCTGAAATGAAAAGCAAGCGGAAAATAGAAAGAGTATGAGGATAAATATAAGGCAAGGAGAGAGCAGAAGAAACGGGAGAAAATAAAGGTTTTGAAAAGAGTTGGGATACCTTTAAGTGAGTATAAAGAGTTAAATACAAAAGAAGCCCTCAATTAGGCTTCTTTATGTATTTAATCAGAAAGATTATTTTTCGCATATTTTTTTATATCTTTGGGATAAAATCCCTTTATATTTTTTGAAGCATGTACTAAATTTACTGTGAGAGGAATATCCTACAGCCTCTGCTATATCCTGAATTTTAAGGGTAGAGTTCAGTAGGAGTAATTCCGCCATATTCATTCGCCGTCTTTGAGTATATTCTGTAATTGTACATTGATATTTTTGCTTAAATAATTTTTTTAGTTTTTGTGCCGCTCATAGTGGATATTTTTTCTAAAGTATCCTGTGAGATAGATGTTGCATAATGATCGTCTATATAATTGGCGACATTTTTCAAAGCCTCATCATCGGCAATAGATAGTGGATTGCTGTACTTATTTAAAAAAGAGTCTATTGTAATACTTAACCATTCCTTTGCCTTTGACTCAAAAAAGATTTCAGCAGCAGGAGATGCCATCTTGCAATTAAGGATATCTTTTGCGATTCTTTCTAAAGGCTTGTTTATTATAATGCTGGTATTAAAAAATAAATCTTCATAGTTACAGACTTTATTCTTATAAGAGGACAGGCATTGCTCTATCATGGACTGATTGAAATTTATACCGATTCCTAAATAAGGAGAGTTTTTTTGTGAAGTATAAACCTATAGTCTTTAGAATTTTTTTGTATTTATAGTATAAAAGTGAATTTGAAGAAAGATTTTTGATAAGGATTAAAAACATTCACCGTTTGCTGTAACTAAATAAGATAAATAAAGGGAATAGAAATTATTCAAACCAGAAAAACTTGTATGGATAATTTCTTTTTTTATGAAAACATCATAAATATCAATAGTGAAATTATCGCCCTCGTAAAACCAATATATGCCTTCTGCATTATCCGTGCTAAAACGGAATTCATGTCCCTACAGTGGAGTATTTTTGTATTATCGATAGATTCATCTGTAGAAAAAAAGTTTTTTTAACAAAGTTATAAAAAAATCACTCATATTATACCTCCGTGCTTTTATATTTTTATCCCGAATAGACATTATCCCGAATAGACTTATTTAGCCATATCTAATTGATTGAAATCCTCATTTATTATATAATAAATAACAGATAAAAACAAGAAAAACTAAGCGTATTGCAAAAGAGTTTGAAAACAAGCCTCTAAAATCAGTCTAAAAAGGCTATTTATAGGGTTTGCTAATTTTAAGAAAAAGGAGGAGTTGTTCAGTGAAGAATAAGAAGAAATCAATACTGAAAAGACTAATGGCTTACGGTGGTAAAAAAAGTTTTTTACTCTATATTGCTATGGTTATGTCTGCTGTATCAGGTGTCATGGTTTTGATGCCTATGGTATATATTCATAGAATTGTAAATAACTTAATTTTAAATGGGATGGTGAATTTTGATTATGTAAAGGAAAATTCAATTTATGCAGCAGTCTTTTGCCGGTCTGGGGCTATTCATATACCTAATAGGTTTAATTTTATCCCATATTTTTGCATTTGAAGTGGAAGATAACATTATTAAGACTTCCGTAACAAAACTAATAAACAAACCGCTTGGGTATTTCGATGACAAAGAAAGCGGAAGGATAAGAAATGTAATTGTGTCCGGAGCGTCTGAAACCCATTCTTTTTTAGCGCATCAACTTCCTGATATGGCGATGACCATTATATCGCCAATCGTCCTGCTTTGTATTTTTCTTCGTGTTTAACTGGAAGTTAGGACTTGCCAGTATGATACCGATGATTATCGGTATGACATTGATGTCATCTATGATGACAGCCGAAACAAAAAAAATGAAAGATGAGTATTATGCAGGACTTTCCAATTTATCTTCTCAGACAGTGGAATATGTTCGAGGAATTCCTGTTGTTAAAACATTTGCACAAAGTGTTGAGAGCTTTGATAAGTTATATTCGTTAATCATAAAAGTTAAAAGACAATGTACTTAAGCTTACTATGAGTTATACGAATAAAATGTCGTGGTTTGAAACCGTTTCTACATCGACGGCATTTTTCTTGGTACCTGTGGCATTACTCTTAATAAAATTTAATGGAAACTTATCTAATGTAGTTGCAGATTCTGTTATTTACTTCCTAATAGGACCGGCATTTGCTACTTTTATTATGAGAACTGCGACGATTACACAATCCAGTTATTTTTGCGGAACTTGCTTTTAGATAAAATTGAGAAATATACTTGAGTTTGATGATTTTGTTTATGGAAATAAAACAAGTTCTGATGTTGGGATAGAGTTTAAAAATGTAAGCTTTTCTTATGAAGATGAAAATGTATTAGACGATATTTCATTTAAGGTGAATAAAGGAGAACGAGTTGCTTTAGTCGGATCGTCAGGCAGTGGTAAAACTACTATAGCAAGGCTTGCTGCACGATTTTACGATATTAAAACAGGTGAAATTTATATTGGAGGAATTAATATAAAAGATTTTTGAAAAAAAGAGGCTTTTAATGAGAAAAAAATTGCTTTTTGTTTTTTTCAAAAACTCTAAACTATTTAAAATGAGTTTAAGAGATAATCTTTTAATCGGAAAGCCTGATGCAACTAATGAAGAAATTGACAATGCCTTAATCAATTCAGGGTCTAAAGATATTATTGAAAATTTAGATAAAGGACTTGATACTGTTTACGGAACTAAAGGCACATATTTTTCAGGAGGAGAAGCTCAAAGGATTTCTATAGCGAGAGCTTTTTTGAAAGATGCAGATATTATCATTTTAGATGAAGCTACAGCCTTTGCAGATCCTGAAAATGAACATTTGATTCAAGAGTCTTTTTAAGAAGCTATCAAAAAAAGCAAGACAACATTGATGATTGCTCATAGATTATCTACAGTAGTAGATGCGGACAAGATTCTTGTTATTGATAAAGGGAAAATTGTAGAAGAAGGCAAGCATTCAGATTTAATAGGTATGAAATGGGCATTACAGCTTTGGGAAGAATATCAAAAATCCGTAAATTGGAAGATAGGAGGTTAAACATATGGTTTCTTATTTTATGAAAAAATATGCGATGTCAGAAAAAGGCGCTCTTAACTTAAAAAAAGCCATATTTTCACACACGCTTGTTAATTTAACTAAATTGTTCGCACCAATGATCGGTTTTATGTTTCTGTTTCAGTATATAGGCATTTTAAAAAGTATTGAGAGTTACAATTTTACTTCTGTTCATTATATTGCACTAATTGTAGTAATGATGATTGTGATGTTCTTAATAGCGAGGTGGGATTATGTAAGACTTTACACCAATGTGTACAACGAGAGTGCAAATTCAAGAATTGAGTTAGCGGAAAAGGTTAAAGAAATTACCTCTTTCTTATTTTTGGTAAAAGAGATTTGGCAGACCTTGCGGAAACCATGATGAATGACATGAACTTATATGAAACAATTTTTTTCTCATGCTGTACCTCATATATATTCAACGGCTATATCCACAAGTATTATTGCTTTTAATGCTTATCTTCTATAATTGGAAACTTGCACTTGCAGCCCTTTTGGGTAATTCCCATTTCTATTTTTGATTATATTTTTTATCAAAGAAAAGTCAGAAAAAAATAGTACAAGGGCTGGATAGATGATAATCGTAAGGTTTTTGATAATCTACAGGAAAAATATAGAGCAGATAGAGCAAATAAAAATCTTACAACTTAGAAGATAGGATGTTAAATGATTTTTTTGAAAAATTAAATGCATCCACAAAACAGAAGACGAAAGGTGAAGTTGTTGCCGGAACACTTACAGGAATAGCTACTGCAATTTTAAAGCTTGGAATTATAAGTGTTGCCGTTATCGGCGTCAACATGCTTATGGCAGGGGAGGTAAGTGTGTTGGTTTATATCGCATTTTTAATGCTTACAGCAAGTATTTATCTTCCTATAGAAGGAATAATCACCTTTATGTCAATGATAGTTATTCTTGATGCGGTTGTAGGGAGAATAAAGGAAATAAAGACCATGCCTGTTCAAGAAGGCAAAAAAGATATTGACATTAAAAATTACGATATTGAGTTCAAGGATGTTTATTTCGGATATGATGATTATTCTGTAATAAATTGTGTGAGCTTTACTGCAAAGCAGGGTGAAATCACTGCGCTAATCGGTTCAAGCGGAAGCGGAAAAACAACTCTCACCAAGCTTGCTGCAAGATTTTGGGATATAGATAAAGGAAAGATTTTGATAGGGGGAGAGGACATCGGTAAAATTGATCCGGAAACACTCCTTAAAAATTTCTCTATCGTTTTCCAAGATGTTACTCTTTTTAATTCAAGCATAAAAGATAATATAAAAATCGGTAAAAAAGATGCTACAGATGAAGAGATTATAAGAGCGGCTAAAATAGCAAGATGTTATGAATTTATAGACAAAATGCCGGATGGAATAGATACAGTAATAGGTGAAAACGGACAAAGACTTTCAGGCGGAGAAAGACAAAGAATCTCAATAGCAAGGGCAATACTAAAAGACGCACCAATCATATTGCTTGATGAGGCTACAGCATCTCTGGATGTTGAAAATGAAAGTCTAATTCAAGAGGCTTTATCTGAACTTATAAAAGAAAAAACGGCAATTGTTATTGCTCATAGATTAAGAACAATAAGAAATGCAAACAAAATCGTTTTTATTAAATGCCGGAAAAAAATAGAAGCGATAGGGACAGATGAAGAACTTTGTAAAAGCTCGGAATTTTTATAAAGCAATGCTTAGAAAAATCAAATATTCAGTGAAAAACTTATTTAGAAGGAAAATATAAAAAAATGGAAAAAAATTAAGAATTAAAGATTTAGTTACGATAGGTGTATTTACAGTAATATATTTTTGTACTTATGTTTGCTTCGGGAATGATTGGTATTGTACCGATTTTTATACTTGGCATACCCTTACACTGGCAGGCATTATAACAGGAATAGTTATAATGCTCTTTATGGCAAAAGTTCAAAAATCATGGGGATTATTTATACTTGGGTTGATTTGTAGTCTTGTAGCAATTGCAATGGGAAATACATATGTAATATTGATACATGCTGTAATCAGTATGGCAATTGCGGAACTTTTAAGAAAAAAAGGAGAATATAAATCATTTAAATTTAATATGCTCTCATTTGCCGTATTCAACACTTGGATTTGTGGTTTCCTTATGCAAGTTTTGTTGGCTAAAGACAAGGTTATTAAACTGGCTGAAACAGGCGGTATGGGTCACGATTATATAATGAAGCTCATAGCACTTTTGAATTATCGAAGTATGGTATTAGTATATATCGGTGCTGTTGTCGGCGGGATACTCGGCGCATATATCGGTAAAGTCTTTTTGAAAAAGCATTTCGAAAAAGCTGGTATTGTATAATGCTCGTTTCTTTAGACAATCCATATAATCCCAATCCAATTAGTAAAATTTTAGTAAGTTTTTCACTTGGATTTGCTGTATTTTTATAAAGTAAATACCTATTTTGAATGGGGAATTGTGCTTCTTATTTCATTTCTTTTTTTAATGAATGGATTTAAGAAAGAAGCCTTAAAAAACATATCATTTTTTGGGGTTCTTTCTTTGATACCTAATCTTGATGTAATTAGAAATATGAATGCGATTTTAATGATGTTTTTTATGCTATTTGCTGTATGTAAGATGTTTTATCTTCCATTTAGTGCGGGAAGTTTTTTTTTAAAAACATCGGATGTAGGAAGTGTAATATCCTCAATGGATAAAATGAATTTACCTCGTACTGTTTCTATACCAATTGCTGTAATGTTTAGGTTTTTTTCCTTCATTTAGGGAAGAAAGTCACAATATAAAAACTTGCTATGAAAAATAAGAGGTATTACATTTAAAAAAATCCAATTTCATACATCGAGTATGTAATTGTGCCTTTACTTGTTGTATCTTCTAATATTTCTGATGATATTGCAAAAGGCAGCAGAAACAAAAATGTATTGAAAAATCCTGTTAAAAAAACAAGGTACATATCCGTCAAAACGAAAAACAGTTGATTTTTGTTTATGTGCTTTCAATACTGATTATGGTTATAGGAGGAGCTTTTATGGTAGAAATTGAAAAATTTATCTCTATCTTATGGAAATTCTCCTAAAGTGTTAAAAAAAACATTTCTTTAGATGTAAAAAAAGGAGAATGTGTATTATTTACTGGGAAAAGTGGTAGCGGAAAATCTTCAATTATAAATTCTATCAATGGGTTAGCTGTACGATATGATGGAGCTTCTATGGGTGGAACCATCAGGATTGATAATAAAGATATTAAAAACCTCGAATTATACGAAATATCGCTCTTAGTATCAAATGTATTTCAAAATCCAAAGACACACTTTTTCAATATAAATACTACTCTTGAATTACTTTTCTATTTGGAGAATATAGGACTTTCAAAAAAACAAATGGATGAAAGACTAAATGATATGTTGGATTTGTTTCCGATAGAACATCTTTTAAATAGAGATATTTTTAAGCTTTCGGGTGGAGAAAAGCAGATTTTATGTATTGCTGCAAGTTATATATCTGGAACGGAAATCATTGTTTTAGATGAGCCTTCATCAAATCTTGATGAAGAAAACATTTTAATCATAAAAGAAATGCTTATAAAACTTAAAGATAAGGGGAAAACTCTTATAATCTCAGAACATAGAATATTTTATCTAATGGATATTGTAGATAGAGTTTTTTTGATTAAAGATGGGGAAATACAAAAGGAATATACTCAAATAGATTTTTATGAAAATACCGTCTGAAAAGCTAAAGAAGTTAGGTTTAAGAAATAAGAATAGAGTAAAAACTTACAGTACCCGAAAAATCAAAAATAAGGGAAATTTAGAAGTAAAAAAACATTGAATTTAAGTTTAATGGCATAGATAAAAAAATTGCATTTAAAAGACCTCTTTTGAAATGGGAAAAATTTACGGCATAGTAGGAACAAACGGACTTGGTAAATCCACTTTTGCTCAGATGCCTTATAGGCTTAGAAAAGAAAAATCGAAGGATGAAATCTATTTGGACGGCAAAAAGACTTTCAAAAATCAGATAGGCTAAAAATATCATCCCTTGTAATGCAGGATGTTAATCATCAGCTTTTTACCGATTCTATTGCAAGTGAAGTAAGTCTTGGAATAAAAAAAATATTGAAAGTAGTTATGTTGAAAATATTCTGAAAAAAACTTGATTTATATGAATCAAAAAGATCGTCATCCAATGAGCTTGTCAGGTGGACAAAAAGCAAAGGGTAGCAATTGCATCTGTACTATGTAAAAAAATCTAAACTTATGTTTTTTTGATGAGCCTACTAGTGGAATGGATTATTGCAATATGATGAACATATCCCATCTGATCAACGAATGTAAAAAGCGATAAGAAAAATAATATTCATTGTTTCACATGACCAAGAATTTTTTTAAATTC